>Ga0210015_1000021_pt1 | contig 191260 bp, 183 predicted proteins | sample CryGeymeta201522_FD_185471 | JGI IMG/M metagenome (GOLD analysis project Ga0210015, IMG submission 185471) | Groundwater microbial communities from Crystal Geyser aquifers in Utah, USA - Crystal Geyser metaG 2015-22 (SPAdes) (version 2) | ecosystem: Environmental > Aquatic > Deep subsurface >...
AAGTTCCCGCCGAACCACCTGCATGAGAGCTGGCTCGACTACCTCTATTGGGACGCGGAACTCGACGCCTGATCGGCTGCCATGCCGGGCGGCTGCCACCATGACGGGCGCAGACCGGCGGCGGGAAGATGGCAGGGGGCGTGAGACAGACGCGCAACTCTGTCCCGTGCCCATGGTTCTGGCGCGAAATCACGGCGAAATCATGCATATTGCGGGCGGACAGTCGCGCCCCCGATCACCACGTGATCGACAGGTCAGCTTTGCGTCACAGGGCGACGCGCAGCCGCCGCAGACCGGCGATCTGGCGCGCGGCCGCCAGCGGCGAGACGGTGCGAAAGATGTCGCCCATCATCGCCGCATCGCCCCGAAGCCCCGCCCAGACCCCGCGCTTGGCCGCTTTCAGCGGGCTGGCCACCTCTGGCCAGGGCACCACCGCGAGGCGTGCGCGCCGCTCCAGGATCGTGCGGTTCAGCGCCACTTCAAAGCCGAACTTGGGCAAGGCGTGCAGGTCCGCCGCGCGCCCGGCCAGCATGTCGCGCGGCACCACCCGCTCGCCCGAGATGTAGTCGAGACCCAGCCAATGCCACGGGCGCGGCGCATTGCCGCGCAGGCTGACCGACACCTCGGCGCGACCAGAGCGCACGGGGGCGATCAGCGCGGTCAGATGCGCCGGCGATAGCCCTGTCAGATCGGCGTCCAGCAGCAGCAGATACGGGGTTGCCGCCGCCTCTATGCCGACCGACAGCGCCCAGGTCTTGCCCCGGTTGCGGTCATTGCGCAGGACGGTGACGCCGGGCAGGCGCGCGGCGACCTCGGCCGTCCCGTCCTGCGATCCGTCATCGATCACGATCACCCGCGCCAGGGCCGGATGACCCACCGCGACCGCCAGCACCGCAGCGATGCGCGCGGCCTCGTTATAGGCGGGGATCAGGCAGGTGATGCCGCCCGCTGTCATCGCGTCACCCGCATGCGCCACCAGACCAGCCCTCCCAACACCATGACCGCGAGCAGCAGCAGCGACAGGCGCATGATCCAGGTGTCGATCTGCTCATAGGCGGACCCGAAGCCATAGCCGAGCGCCAGCAGGGCCGCGCTCTTGGGCAACGTGGCCACAAGGTTCCACCACAGGAACGCGCCCACCGGCATCCGCGCCGCGCCCGCCGCCACCAGGATCGCCGCCCCCGCCGAATGGGTCAGTTTGCCCAGCACCAGCGTCTGCCCGCCGCGCGCGCCGAAATGATCGGTCAGTGCCGCGACCCGCGCGCTGTTCAGCCCCAACCGGTGGCGCCAGCGCTGCGGGATGCGCTTCATGCCCTTGCGGCCCGCCAGATAGAGCAGCGCATCGCCCACCAGGTCGCCCACAATGACCACCACCAATGCGCCTGCGGTGTTCAGCAGCCCCAGACTGGCCAGATAGCCCGCAATCACCGTCACGATCGGCCCTTCCAGCACCGACAGCGGCGCCAAAAGCAGCAGGCCATGCGACTGGATCAACTGGATGACACCGTCGAGCGTGATCATGTCCGTCTCTATTCCCCGGCCTGGGACCGGCCCGGTGCCATCGACGTTCCGCGCCAGACGAAACCGCGCGTGGCAAAGGTCGCCCCCCACAGCACCGGCAGCAGCAGGTCGCGCAGCGGCATCGCCGCCAGATCGCGCGGGGCGCAAGGCCAGCGCAGGGCGCGGCACAACACGACCTCGGCGCCATACCACAGCGCCAGGAACAGCGCCACCAGCCCCCAGTTCAGCCCCCAGTTCAGCCCCCAGTTCAGCCCGCCCCAGACCGCCGCCGCGAGGGCCAGCAGCGGCAAGGCCGGGCTCGACAGCGGCTCGATCAGGAACAGCCCGGGAAAGCCGTGGCGGCGCACCTGGCTCCACCGAAGCTGCCGTGCCCAGACGGCGGCCAGGCTCCGCTGCCCGATCGGCTGGGCAAAGGGGCGCGCCGCCAGCCGCACGCGCAGGCCCGCCGCGCGCACGATCTTGGTGCAGGCGACATCCTCGGCCAGGTCGCGGCCCAGGGCGGCCAACCCGCCGGCGTCGTCGATCAGGGCTCGGGTGGTGAACAGCGTCTTGCCCTGCGCAAAGCCCATCCCGAGGGCATCCCCCGCCAGTTGCAGCCGCGCCTGATACCCGTTCAGAAAGGCGCATTCCAGCGCCCCCCAAATCCCCTGCGGCCGCACCCCCGAGGGTGGCGACGACACCATGCCGGTGCCGGGGCTCCACGCCGCCAGCAACTGCTGCAGATAGTCGCGCGGCAAGACCACGTTGCTGTCGGTCATCACGATCCAGTCGGCGGTGGTGGCGGCCCAGCCCTTGGCCAGATTGTTCAGCTTGGGATTGCCGCTGATCTCCTCCGCGCCGATCAGCAGGCGCGCAGATGTTTCCGGATGGGCTGCGATCAGACCGCGGATCAGCGGAATCACCGGGTCATCCGCGGCAGCGCAACAAAAGATCATCTCGTAGTCCGGATAGTCCAGCCCGAACCCCGACCCAAGCGTTTCCGCATCAAAGGGGTCCAGCCCGCAGACCGGCCGCAACAGGCCGATGAACGGCAGGCCCACCGCAGGGTCCGGCGCGCGGCGCAAATAGGGGCGCAGCAGCACCAGCGCGACGCTGACCAGATGCAGCCCCAACAGCAGCAGCGCGAACATCCCTGCCGCGAGGATCATCCGGCAAGGCCCGGCGCGTCTTTGCCCGCAACCGGCCGCCCGGTGGTCGCGGCGCGCTGCGGCTCCACCGCCTGCAACAGGCTGATGCGCCCCTGGGCGTCTTCGGCAATCGCGGTAAAGCTGTCCACCCAGTCGCCGCAATTGGCAAAGACGATGCCATGGTCGCTGTGCAGCGCCGCCTGATGCGAATGGCCGCAGATCACGCCGTCCTGCCCCTGGGCGCGGGCCATGTCGGTCAGCCGGATCTCGAATCCGTCGCCAAAGTGCATCAGCGCCTTGACCCAGGACAGGATCACGTCGATCGCGCTACGTTCATCGGCAGGCAGCGTCCGCCCCCACCGCCGCAACCGCGTGTCAAGGCCGCGCAGGGCCCCGTCCATCCAGCTTCCGATCCGGGTCCAGACATGCGCGCGAAACATCCGCCGGTCGGCGCAATCGCCGTGAAGCACCAGAAAGCTGCGTCCGTCGGCGGTGCGATGCAGGGCCTGTTCGGTCACCTCGAAACAGCCGATATGCGTGCCGCAGTGGTCCCGCAACGCATTGTCGTGGTTGCCCGGCAGATAGATCACCCGCGAGCCAGCCTGCGCGCGTCTTTGCAAAAGGCTCAGAATGCTGTCATGCACATCCGTCCACTGCGGCACCACCGGGTACCAGGTGTCGAGGATGTCACCCACCAGATAGATCGTCTCTGCGTCGTTCTGTTCGAGAAACGCCAGAATACGTTCGGGCCGGCAACCAAGCGCGCCGAGGTGCAGGTCCGAAATGAACAGTGTTCGATGCCTGTGCGTGGGGCGCAGGGCTGCAATCAACCGTTCCTGTTCTTGAAGTGTCTGAGCCATCGATGAAGCGACCATGTCTATTCTAGGTATCTTGCTCTGGAACATCGTGCACGCGATTTGACGCCTTTCTGGCACATCTTCATGACAATCAGCGATACATACCAGACGCGCGACCACAACATGTGGCTTCGTTGCCGATGCTGTTCACATTCCATATACCTTCGCTACACCGAAAGACCAGCGCGCGCCAACCCGTCGCCTCACGCAACAGACGTCGCCCTGGGCACCGGATCGGCTGGCTGCGCACGGCGGGTTTGGAGGGCAGTGTCGGGATGGTCCCGAGCGGCCTGCATCAAAGAGCCACGCCAAGCGTTTGCATCAACCTGCCTGTGCGAAGCGTGATGCGGCCTTGTGCATCCAAGCATATCGGCAACGGCGGGCGCTTTGGCCGGTCACCGCCAGACACACACCAATTCCGTGATGAAAAGAGAGCCTGATGGCGGAGAGACAGGGATTCGAACCCTGGGTCGGCTTGCACCGACAACGGTTTTCGAGACCGCCGCATTCGACCACTCTGCCACCTCTCCGTGATCTCGGGCGGATTTAGCGAGCGGTTGGGCCGGGTGCAAGAGCAATTCGTGCGGCGCCCGCCAGCTGGCATGAACTGATCTTGCGGCATGGCCGGGCGCGCGGGGCCGACTTTTGCGGCGGGTAACGCTGTGTTGCCTTGGCAAGGGGGGGTGTGACCGCTTAGGTGGCGCACAGACCGGCAGATGAAAGGCCTCCGAGATGGTGTTGCGACGCGCGTTCCTGATGTTCCTGCTGGCCTTTGCGGCGCCGGCGGTGGTGCTGACCCCGGCTGCGGCCCAGACCTTGCCCGCAGAGACTGACCCTGCGCAGACCCGACAGGCGCAGATCGACAGCCTCTTTGATGCGCTGGCCCTGGCCGAGATGATCGGGATCATGCGCGAGGAGGGGATCGCCTATGGCAACCAGATCCGTGACGACATGTTTCCCGGTCAGGGTGGTGCGGAATGGGCTGGCGTGATCGAGGCGATCTATGATGCCACGCGGATGGAGGCCGAGGTGCGCGCCGCGCTGGCGCGCGGGCTCGACGACAAGGATGTCGCACCGATGCTGGCCTTTTTCCAGGCAGAGCCCGGCGCGACCTTCATCCGGCTCGAGGTCTCGGCCCGGCGGGCCATGCTCGACGACGCGGTCGAGGCGGCGAGCAAGGAGATGGCCGCGCTCGCCATGGCTGACGAGACCCCGCGCATGGCTCTGGTGCGCCGGATCGTCGAGGTTAATGACCTGATCGAAACCAATGTCGTGGGCGCGATGAATTCGAGCTATGCCTTCTACAGCGGGCTGATGGATGGCAGCGCCTTTGACCGGCAGATGAGCGCGGACGAGATGCTCGCGAATGTCTGGTCGCAGGAGGCCGAGATCCGCGCCAATACGACGGAATGGGTCTATGCGTTCCTGCTGATGGCCTATCAGCCGCTGCCCGAGGCGGACCTCGAGGCCTATATCGCCTTTTCGGAAACGCCCGCGGGGCGCGAGCTGAACCGCGCGATCTTTGTGGCTTTCGACGACACGTTCGAGAGCATTTCGCATGCGCTCGGCATCGCCTCGGCGCGGTTCATGGTGGGCCAGGAGCTTTAGCTGCCGTAGAGCATCAGCGCGCTGACCAGCGCGCCGGGGTTGACCTCGTAGAGGCCGCGGTCGCCCTCGAGCTGGATGACGCGCGCCGCGCGGTCGCCTGCGGGGATGCGGGCCGCGTCCATCGCGCGGGTCAGGGTCGGGCCGCCGCCAGTCGCGATATCGGTCAGGACCGCGGCCTGTTCGCCCTTCACGATCAGTTCGACCGCGCCGCGGCGCTGCTGCCAGGCGGCGTTGTCGGCGGGGCTCGCCAGCGCGCCGCCGGGACCAAGGACGGCGAGGCCGGGCAGCGCTGCGCAGCCCGCAAGGACGGGAAGCAGGAGGAGGGCGAGAGCGCCTGTGATTTGCCTGCGCGACATGGGATGCGACATGGGACGCGACATCGGACGCGACATGGGACGCGACATGGGACGCGACATGGGACGCGACATGGGAATTGATCCTTCTTGCGGGTTGACTTGGCGTGCAGATGCGCAGATAAGCCCGCATCCCGGCAAGACACTTGTGCGGGAGCACGCGCTATTCCGCCATGCGGGCGGGGGCGCATCAACGAACGCCCGAACGGGCGCGCTGTTGTCGGGTGGCCCGGTTGACCCCGGTCCGCGAACGCCCCGCAAGGGGGGCCTGGATGACGCGGGATACGAAGGAAAGACAGATGTTTGCGGTTCTGAAAACCGGCGGCAAGCAATACAAGGTGGCAAGCGGCGATGTGCTGCGTGTCGAAAAGCTTGTGGCCGAGGCTGGCGAGACGGTCCAGTTCAACGATATCCTGATGGTGGGCGATGCCATCGGTGCGCCTTTCGTGGCCGGGGCGGCCGTGCAGGCGACCGTGATCGACCAGATCAAGGGCGAAAAGACGATCAACTTTGTGCGTCGCCGGCGGAAGCATTCGTCCAAGCGGACCAAGGGCCACCGCCAGAAGCTGACGCTGGTGCGCGTGACCGAGATCCTCGCGTCGGGTGGTGAGGCCACCGGCGTGAAGGCGGCGGTCGGCAGGCTGCCCGTGGCCCCGGTCGAGGCCGTCGTGGCCGCTGCCGCTGCGAAAAAGCCCGCCGCCAAGAAGGCGGCCCCGAAAACCGAGCCGAAGGAGTAACACCAGATGGCACACAAGAAAGCAGGCGGTTCCTCCCGCAACGGGCGCGACAGCGCCGGGCGCCGTCTGGGCGTCAAGAAGTTCGGCGGCGAGGCCGTGATCCCGGGCAACATCATCCTGCGCCAGCGCGGCACCAAGATGTGGCCGGGCAATGGCGTGGGCATGGGCACCGACCACACGATCTTTGCCGTGGTCGAGGGCGCCGTGAAGTTCCACAAGGGCCTCAAGGGCCGCACCTTTATTTCGGTCCTCCCGGTGGCGGAGGCCGCCGAGTAACCGGACCCGGAAAGATGCGTGAGACATCGGGGGGATCGGTTCAGGCCGGTCCCCTTTTTGCATTCGTCGTTCACAAAGACGAATGCTTTGCGTCATAAATCTTGCGCCGATCATGACCGGTTGTCAGATCGGACAGGAGGAGAGGGCGGATGCGGCGGCGCTGGGGTCGCGGTCCGGGTTTTCGGAGGAGGGAAACCATGAAGCTCACATCCGTCACGTTGCAGCCCGAGATCGCGGCGGAGCGTTTCGTGCTGCGGCCGCTGCGCAAGTCCGACGCGGGGCTGACCGCGCTCTACATGGGCGATGCGCGCGTGGCGCGTGGCACGCGGGCGATCCCGCATCCGCTGCCGCCGGGCACGGTCGAGGCGCTGATCGACCGGGCGCAGGCCGCGGAGCGGACCGAGGATGTCTGGGCGCTCGACGGGGCGGCGCATGGCATGACCGAGGTGCTGGGGCTGGTGACGCTCGCCCGGATGGACCGGCAGCAGAGCGAGATCGGCTATTGGGTGGCGCCGGGGTTCTGGAATACCGGCATCGCCTCCGAAGCCGTCCGCGCGCTGATCGCGGCCAATCCGCATGGCGCGGCGCAGATCTTTGCAGAGGTGTTCCAGGACAATCCGGGCTCGGCGCGGGTGCTGACGAACTGCGGCTTTGACTATCTGGGCGATGCGGAAGCGTTTTCCGTGGCGCGCGGGGCGACGGTGCCGACCTGGACCTATGCCCTGCGGACCGGCGGCTGAGAGGGCGAGGGGGCTGTCTGCCCCCGCGCGCGTGCCGCGCGCCCCCCGAGGATATTTGCGGCCAAAAGATGAAGCGGGGGGGGGGGGGCATGCGGATCAGCTACCGGGCGCTGGGGCCACAGGACCTGGGGGCGCTGAGCGATATTGTCGGGCATTGGGAGGTGGTGCGGCAACTGGGGTCTTTCCCCTGGCCTGCGGACCCGGTGTTCAACGCGACACGGGCGCAGGCCTATCAGGGCGACGGCTTTGTCTGGGCGATCCTGCGCGACGGAGGCATGGTGGGCACCGTCGCGGTGACCGGCGATGAGTTGGGTTATATGCTGCATCCCGGCCAGTGGCGGCAGGGGATCGGGCGGCGCGCGGTGGGCGCGGCGCTGGCCGAGGCGTTTGGCCGGCTGGGGCGGGGGCGGATCGTCGCGGATGTCTGGGCGGACAATGCGGCCTCGCTGGGGGTGCTCGCGGGCTTTGGCTTTGTGCGGGTGCGCGACGAGGTGGTGATGTCGAAGGCGCGGGGGGTGCCGACGGCGTCCTGCAGGCTCGAGCTGACGCGCACGGCATGGGAGGCCCATGGGATCCCTTGAGCAATGGGGCGCAATCCGCTAGAGCGGGCGCCTGACAGGAAGGCTGCACCATGAAGTTTCTCGATCTCGCCAAGGTCTATATCCGCTCGGGCGGCGGCGGCGGCGGCTGCGTGTCGTTCCGGCGGGAGAAGTTCATCGAATATGGCGGGCCGGATGGCGGCGACGGCGGCAATGGCGGCGACGTGATCGCAGAGGCCGTGGACGGGCTGAACACGCTCATCGATTTCCGCTACCAGCAGCATTTCTTTGCCAAGAGCGGCCAGCCCGGCATGGGCCAGCAGCGCACCGGCAAGAGCGGCGACGACATTGTGCTGCGCCTGCCGGTGGGCACGGAGATCCTGGACGAGGACGAGGAGACGGTGCTTGCCGATCTGACCGTGGTGGGGCAGCGGGTGGTGCTGGCGCGTGGCGGCAATGGCGGCTTTGGCAACCTGCATTTCAAGACCGCGACCAACCAGGCGCCGCGCCGCGCCAACCCCGGGCAGGAGGGGATCGAGCGCACGATCTGGCTGCGGCTCAAGCTGATCGCCGATGCGGGGCTCTTGGGGATGCCCAATGCGGGCAAGTCCACCTTTCTGGCCGCCACGTCGAACGCGCGGCCCAAGATCGCGGATTATCCCTTTACCACCCTGGTCCCGAACCTGGGCGTCGTCGGTGTGGATGAGGTCGAATTCGTCGTGGCCGACATCCCCGGCCTGATCGAGGGCGCGTCGGAAGGCCGCGGTCTCGGCGACCAGTTTCTGGGCCATGTGGAGCGCTGTGCGGTGCTCTTGCACCTCGTCGATGGCACGTCCGAGGACCCGGTGGCGGATTACCACACGATCATCACCGAGCTTGAGGCCTATGGCGGCGAACTGGCGGACAAGCCGCGCATCACCGTGCTCAACAAGATCGACGCGCTGGATGCGTCCGAGCGCGCGCATTGGCGCACGGAACTGGCCGAGGCGTCGGATGGGCCGGTGATGATGATGTCGGGTGCCACGCGCGAAGGCGTGACAGATGTGCTGCGCGCGCTGCGCACGCGGATCGATGCGGACCGGTTGCGCCAGCGCAAGGCCGAGGCCGGGCCTGTCGAGGATGCGCCGTGGCAGCCCTGACAGACGCGCGCAGGCTGGTGGTCAAGATCGGCTCGGCCTTGCTGGTCGAGGCGGGCACGGGTGCGCTGCGGCGTGACTGGCTGGTCTCGCTGGCGCAGGATGTCGCGCGGATCAGGGCGCGCGGCACGCAGGTGATTCTGGTGTCGTCGGGGTCGATCGCGCTGGGGCGGCGGGTGCTGGGTCTGCCGCAGGGCGCGCTGGCGCTCGAGCAGTCGCAGGCGGCGGCGGCGGTGGGGCAGATCCGGCTCGCGCGGGCCTATGAGGAGGTGCTGGCGCCGCATGGGATCATCACGGGGCAGGTGCTGGTGACGCTCGAGGATTCGACCGACCGGCGGCGCTACCTCAACTCGCGCGCGACGATGGAGACGCTGCTGGGGCTGGGTGTCACGCCGATTGTCAACGAGAATGACACGATCGCGACCGATGAGATCCGTTATGGCGACAATGACCGCCTTGCTGCGCAGGTGGCGGTGACGGTGGGCGCGGATCAGTTGATCCTGCTTTCGGATGTGGACGGGTTCTATTCGGACAATCCCAACATCAACAACGACGCGCAACGTTTTGATATCATTGGCAGGATCACGCCAGAGATCGAGGCGATGGCCGGCGATGCCCTGTCCGGCCTGTCCAAGGGCGGGATGAAGACCAAGCTGATGGCGGCGCGGGTCGCGACCGAGGCCGGCTGCGCCATGGCGATTACATTGGGATCGCCTCTCAACCCGTTGCTGCAAATGGAAAACGGTGCGAATGCGACGTGGTTTTCGGCGCAGACTGATCCGCAGGCGGCGCGCAAGCGCTGGATCGCCGCGATGAAGCCGCGCGGCGAGATCACTGTCGATGCCGGCGCGCAGCGCGCGCTGGGTCAGGGCAAGAGCCTGCTGCCGGCGGGGATCGTCGCGGTGGGGGGCAGTTTTGGCCGGGGTGATCCGGTGACGGTGCTCGGGCCGGATGGCGCGCGTGTCGGGCTGGGCCTGACCCGCTACACCGCCGCGGAGGCGCGGCAAATCATGGGGCACCGCAGCAGCGACATCGAAGAGATGTTGGGCTACAAGGGGCGGGCCGTGCTGATCCATCGCGATGACATGGTGTTCTGAGACATGACGGAAAGCCTGCCGATGACCGATGCGACCGACATTCCTGCCCTGATGGCCGACATCGGCGCGCGGGCGCGCGCGGCGGCAGCAGAGCTCGCCTATGCCTCGCCCGAACGCAAATACGCGGCGCTGATCGGCGCTGCCGAGGCCGTGTGGGCGGCGCGTGACGCCATCGGCGACTCGAATTGCGAGGATCTGGCCTATGCCGAGGCCAAGGGGCTGAGCGCCGCCATGACCGACCGGCTGATGCTTGATGACCGGCGTATCCGCGCCATCGTGGACGGGCTGCGCGCGGTGGCCGAACAGGCCGATCCGGTGGGGCAGGTGCTGGCCGACTGGGACATGCCCAGCGGGCTGAACATCCGCCGGGTGCGCACGCCGCTGGGCGTTGTGGGCGTGATCTATGAAAGCCGGCCGAATGTGACGGCGGATGCCGGCGCGCTCTGCCTCAAGGCCGGCAATGCGGTGATCCTGCGCGGCGGGTCCGAGAGCTTTCACTCCTCGCGCGCGATCCATGACTGTCTGGTGACGGGGCTGCGGCAGGCGGGGCTGCCCAGCGACGCGATCCAGCTTGTGCCGACGCGCGACCGGGCGGCGGTGTCGGCGATGTTGACCGCGACCGACCATATCGACGTGATCGTGCCGCGCGGCGGCAAGGGGCTCGTCGGTCTCGTGCAGCGCGAGGCGCGGGTGCCGGTCTTTGCCCATCTGGAGGGCATCTGCCACGTCTATGCCGACCGCGACGCCGATCTGGAGAAGGCGCGCCGCGTGGTTCTGAACGCCAAGACGCGGCGCACGGGCATCTGCGGGGCGGCGGAATGCCTGCTGATCGACTGGCAGTTCTACACGAAACACGGGGCCGTGCTGATCGAGGATCTGCTCGCCGCCGGGGTCGAGGTGCGCACCGAGGGCGAATTGCTCAGGGTCGCGGGCACGGTCAGGGCGGCGCCCGATGACTTTGGCCGCGAGTTTCTCGACATGATCATCGCGGCGAAACTGGTCGATGGGGTGGATGAGGCGATCGCCCATATCCGCCGTTACGGGTCGAACCACACCGAATCGATCCTGACCGAGAACGACACCACCGCCGCGCGGTTCTTTGAACGGCTCGACAGCGCGATCCTGATGCGCAACGCCTCGACACAGTTCGCCGATGGGGGCGAGTTCGGCATGGGGGCCGAGATCGGCATCGCCACCGGCAAGATGCATGCGCGCGGGCCTGTGGGGGCAGAGCAACTGACCAGTTTCAAGTATCTCGTGACCGGCGACGGCACGATACGGGGTTAGAACCGCAGCACGATCCGCTCTGGCGCGAGCTTGAGCGCGATCACGCGCCCTGACTCCTGCGCCACGATCGGCAGCAGCATGAACTGCACGAGCGCGGGTGTCACGGCCACCCTTTTGCGGGCGCTGATGAGGCTGGTCCAGAGTTGCTCGTCGATCTTGAGTTTGTCCGCCTCGCCCGTGATCTCCCATGTCTCGCCATCGCGGCGGATGTGGATGTCGCCGCCATATGGCATCGCCGTTTCGAGGCATTGCAGCACCAGAAAGGCGATCCGCACGAGATTGCGGGGCTGGTCGCCCTCGGCCTCCCAGAAATAGCTGAGCCGCCCGCCTCGCGCCGCGGCGGCGAGGGTCGAGGCGATCTCGGCGCGGGCGATGGTCTGATCCTCGCTTGCGGCGCCATAGGCGATGCGGAAGAACCGGATGCGGGCATTGGCGTTCTCGACGCTTTCCGCGATCAGCGCCATCTCGGGGCTCTGCGCGACGCCGGTCATCGAGAGGAGTTCGACCCCGTTGCCTATCGCGCCCAGAGGGCTGATAAGGTCATGGCAGATCCGCGATCCGATCATGGCGGCGATGTCTGACCGCGCCTTCATGTGCCGCTCACGCCGGTTGCCTGTCCCGCCACCCACGCCCCCCGAGAGGTTCCCATGCCAGACCTGAGTGCCATCCTGACCCCCGGCATGGTGGTGCGCCACCCTGAACAGCCGGACTGGGGCACCGGGCAGGTGCAATCCAACATCAACGGCCGCATCACGGTCAATTTCCGCGAGGCGGGCAAGGTCGTGATCGACGGCAACAGCGTCATGCTCATCCTTGTCTCCAGTTAAGGGCAGCTTGCAACTTACGGTAACGAAACATCTTTGTCAGTCAACCTCAATGCTATGCAGGGCAGGGTCCGGCGGCGATCGTTGCATTGGCCCGGCGCATTGCCTAGAAGGCGGCACGCTCTTGCAAAGGTCATGCCCCCAAAGATGCTCACCCCGTCCCCTTCCCTGACCGTTCGTATCGCGACGCAGCAGGCCGATGTGGTCGCAGCACAGCGTCTTCGGTATCAGGTATTCGTTAAGGAATTGGGTGGTGACGGCCCCATGGTGGATCATTCCGCCGGGATCGAGCGGGATGCCTTTGATCCGTCCTGCGACCATCTGGTGCTGGTCGATCCGGCGCGGCGCGAGGGCGACCATGTGATCGGGTCCTACCGCCTGATGCGGGGCGATCAGGCGGCGGCGTTGGGGCGGTTCTATTCCGAGGATGAATACGACCTTGCCCCGCTGCGCGCGACGGGGCGGCGGCTTCTCGAACTGGGGCGGTCCTGCCTGCATGTCGATTACCGCGGCGGGGCCGCGATGTATCATCTCTGGCACGGGCTGGCGGATTATGTCACCGCGCATGGGGTCGAGATCCTGTTCGGGGTGGCCTCGTTCCATGGCACTGACCCCGAGGCGCTGGCCTTGCCGCTGTCCTATCTCCACCACAACCACCTCGCGCCGCCTGACCTGCGGGTGCGCGCGCGGGTCCATGCGCGGATGGACCTGCTGCCGCGCGACCGGATCGACCGCAAGCGCGCGATGATCGAGACGCCGGCGCTGATCAAGGCCTATCTGCGGCTGGGCGGGCATGTGGGGGACGGGGCCTTTGTCGATCACCCGTTCAACACCACCGATGTCTGTCTGGTGATGGATACCGCGCGGATGAACGACAAGCAGCGCGACCTCTATACCCGGCCGCGCCGGACATGACACCGCGATGAGCCCCACCTGGCGGTCGAGCGATGAGCCGGCGATGCCGCCCGTGTCGCCGGCGGGTTGGCTGCGGGTCACGCTTCGCGGGCTTGTGCTGCTGGTGCTGCTGGGTGCGGGGCTGGTGGTGCTCGGGGTCGTCCGCCTGCCGGAGCGGCTGATCGTCGGGCCGCGCCGTCCGGTCAGCCCGCAGGTGGTGCGCGGGGTCAGCCGCGCGGCGCTCGCCATTATCGGCATCGGCTACCGAAAGACCGGCCAACCGCTGCGCGGGGCCGGGGCGATGGTGGCCAATCACAGCTCCTGGCTCGACATCTTCGCCTTGAACGCCGGGGGCCGGGTCTGTTTCGTCGCCAAGGCCGAGGTCGCAGGCTGGCCCGGCATCGGCTGGCTTGCGCGGGCGGCGGGCACCGTGTTCATCGCGCGCGACAGCCGGCAGGCGCGGGCGCATGTGGCGATCTTTCGGGCGCGACTTGCCGTGGGTGACCGGCTGCTCTTCTTTCCCGAGGGCACATCGACCGACGGGCAGCGGGTATTGCCGTTCAAGACCACGCTGTTCGAGGCCCTTCTCGACCCGGCCTTGCGCGACGGGTTGCAACTCCAGCCGGTCTCTGTCGTCTGGCGGGCACCGGCCGGGGCCGATGCACGTTTTTACGGCTGGTGGGGCGACATGGGCTTTGGTCCGCATCTGCTGGCCATGCTGGCCGCACCCCGGCACGGGACGGTGACGGTGGTCTACCATGCGCCGCTTTCGGTGGCGGCGCATCCCGGCCGCAAGCAACTGGCGGCGGCGGCAGAAGCAGCGGTGCGGGCGGGGATGACCGCGCGCGTCTAGCGCATTGCGGCTGCGAGTGCCTTGAGCGTGGCGGCGGCATCGTCCTGCGACCAGATCTCGTCCCCGATCCCGAAGAAATCGGTATGGGGGGCGAGGGCGCGGATCAGGTCAATGTCGAGCGCGCCTTCGGCCACCACCGGCACCTCGATCATCTCGGACCACCATTCAAACAGGTCACGCTCTGCCCGGCTGCCGTCGCCCAGCGGCGTCAGGCCCACGGGGCCAAAGCTGACGTAATCCGCCCCCATCTCGCCCGCCGTCATGCCGTCGTGGCGCGAGGTGCCGCAAAAGCTGCCGATGATCGCATCCTCGCCCAGATCTTTGCGCATCTTGCGCACCGAGCGGGCGCCATCGGTGAGGTGGACACCGTCGAGGCCCAGCCGTTCGACCAGCAGCATGTGGCTTTCGATCACCAGCGCAACGTCGCGGGCATGGGTGACCTCGCGCAGCGCATCGGCGGCGCGGGCAAACTGGTCTTCGTCGCGGCTGGCGAGGCTCAGGCGCAGACAGGCGATCGGGGTCGCGTCCAGGCAGGCGGCGAGCCGGTCGGGAAAGGTCGCCAGATCGAGCGTCGCGGGGGTGATGAGGTAAAGTTGCGGGCTGTCGTCGTTGTCTGTCATGGTCTTGTGTCCGTCCCTTGGTGGGCCCGCTATAGCGGGGAAAACGTTCGGAGACCATCGCCGGGTGGTGGGGGAGGAGCCTCCGGCGGGGATATTTTTGGCCAAAAGATGGGGGGGCGGCGCGCCTTGCTTGTCAGCGGGGGACGGCGCGGCTATCAGCGCGCCATGACTGACCCCGCGCCGCAGCCCGCCTTTGTCCTGATCCGACCGCAGATGGGCGAAAACATCGGCGCGGCCGCGCGCGCGATGTGGAACTTCGGGCTTGACCGGATGCGGATCGTGGCGCCGCGCGATGGCTGGCCCAATCCGCGCGCGGTGGCGATGGCCAGCGGGGCGGGGCGGCTGCTCGATACCGCGATGCTCTGCGCGGGGACCGGGGCGGCGGTGGCCGATTGCCACTATGTCTATGCCACCACCGCGCGGCCGCGCGATCTGACCAAGGCCGTGTTCACGCCGCAGGCTGCGATGGCGGATGCGCGCGCGCGCATCTTGCGCGGCGAGAGGGTCGCGATACTCTTTGGTCCCGAGCGCGCGGGGATGGAGAATGACGACATCGCGCGGGCCAATGCGATCATCTCGGTCCCGGTGAACCCGGAGTTTGCTTCGCTCAACCTGGGCCAATCTGTGCTGCTTTGTGCCTATGAGTGGATGCAGGCGGGCGTGGATGTGGCGCCTGTGCGCGACAGTCTGGCGGGCACAGAGCCCGCAGCGCAGGTCGAGGTCGAAGCGCTGATGGCGCATTACGAGGCGCGGCTGGGCGAAGCGGGGTTCTTTTTCCCCGACCACAAGGCGGCGAGCATGAAGCTCAACCTGCGCAACCTGTGGAGCCGGATGCCGCTGACGCGGGCCGATGTGCAGCTGTTCCACGGCATCCTGCGGCAGATGGTCCGCTGGGCCGGCAAGGGCTGACAGCAAGCCGCCGGCGGCTTGCCGCGCTGCATCGCGCGGCTTAGGTTGCGCCGCAGCAGAACGGAGGGTCGCATGGCCAGCAAACCACGCAGCATTTTCGAAGAGGTCGCCACCCCGCAGAAGGCGGTCGCGGCCCCCGGAGGGATCGACCGGGGCCGGCGCGATGCGCGGGGTGCGATCCGGGGCTGGCTGATGGTTCTCTTTGCGCTGGTGGTGTGCATGATCGCCGTGGGCGGCATGACGCGGCTGACAGATTCTGGCCTGTCGATCACCGAATGGAAGCCTGTCACCGGGGCGATCCCGCCGCTCAATGACGCCGCATGGGAGGCGGAGTTCGCCCGCTATCAGGCGACGCCGCAATTCGCGCTGATGAACCACCAGATGACGCTGGCCGAGTTCAAGCCGATCTACTGGTGGGAATGGGGGCACCGGCAGCTGGGCCGGATGATGGGGCTGATCTGGGCGGTGGGCTTCGTGTTCTTCTGGGCGTCGCGGCGCATTCCGGCGGGCTGGACCGGGCGGCTCTTGCTCGTGGGCGCGCTGGGGGGCATGCAGGGGGCGATCGGCTGGTGGATGGTGCATGGCGGGTTGCAGGAGGGGATGGTCTCGGTCCCGTCCTACCGGCTGGCCACGCATCTGGGGCTGGCCTTTGGCATTCTCGGGCTGATCGCCTGGTATGTGCTGCGGCTGGGCCGGCGCGAGGCCGACCTGCTGGTGGCGCGGCGGAGCGGCGAGCGGCGGCTGGCGGCGGGCGCGACGGGGCTGATGCATCTGGCGTTTCTCCAGATCATCCTTGGCGCGCTGGTGGCGGGGATCGACGCGGGACGTGCCTTTCCCACCTGGCCCTTGATGGGCGACGGGTTCTTGCCGCCCGATCCGTTCACGCGCAGCCCCTTGTGGCGCAACTTCTTCGAGGATGCGGGGCTGGTGCAGTTCATCCACCGGATGGTGGGCTATGCGCTGGCCGCGCTGGCCGTCGTCGTCTGGCTGCGCGCGCGCCGGTCGGCCAACAGGGCGACGCGCGGGGCGTTCCATGCGATGCTGGCGATGCTCGCCGTGCAGATCGCGCTGGGGATCTTCACCGCGCTTTATTCCGCGCCCTGGCAGATAGCTATTGTGCACCAGTTCGGCGCCGTGGTGATGTGGGTGTTGATCCTGCGCGGGCGGTTCCTTGCCCGCTATCCGCTGCCGCAATCCGTGAGGGGATGACACCATGACCGCCTATGCCGAGATGATGGATTTTCAGCGCGAGACCGAGGCGCTGGCGCAAATCGCGGGGCGGCTGGGCTGGGATCAGGAGACGATGATGCCGCGCGGCGCGGCCGGGCAGCGGGCCGAGGAGATTGCCGCGCTCGAAGGGGTGCTGCATGCGCGCCGCACCGATCCCCGGCTGGGCGACTGGCTGGACAAGGCGGTGTCGCTGGATGCGGTCGGCCATGCCAATATCCGGCTGATCCGGCGGTCCTATGACCGGGCGGTCAAGATCCCGTCGCATCTGGCGGCCGAGATCGCGCGCGTCACCTCGCTGGCGCAGGGCACCTGGGCGCAGGCGCGCGCGGATGAGGATGTCGCGGCCTTTCTGCCGGTGCTGGCGCAGGTGGTGAAGCTCAAGCGCGAGGAGGCGCGGGCGCTGGCACAAGGCGCAGACGCCTATGATGCCTTGCTGGATGATTACGAGCCCGGCGCCACCTCGGCGCAGCTTGCCGCCATGTTCGGCGCCTTGCGGCCGGGGCTGGTGGACCTGCGTGCCGCCGTGCTGGCCGCGCCGGCGCCGGCGCCGCTGAGCGGCACATTCGACGAGGCGGGGCAACTGGCGCTGTCGCAAAAGCTCGCGCTCGCCTTTGGCTATGACCTGAACAAGGGGCGCATCGACAAGGCGGTGCATCCGTTCTCGAGCGGGTCGGGCAGCGATGTGCGCATCACCACGCGCACCAACCCCGTCGATCCGTTCAACTGCTTCTATTCCACGATCCACGAGGTCGGCCATGCCACCTATGAGCAGAACATCGACGCCGCCTATGCGCTGACACCGCTGGGGTCGGGCGTGTCGATGGGCGTGCACGAGAGCCAGAGCCGCATCTACGAGAACCAGCTTGGCCGGTCGCGCGCCTTTACCGGCTGGCTCTATGGGCAGATGCGCGACACGTTCGGCGATTTCGGCATTGCAGATGAAGAGGCGTTCTACCGCACCGTCAATCATGTGGCGAATGGCTATATCCGCACCGAGGCGGACGAGGTGCAATATAATCTGCACGTGATGCTGCGCTTTGACCTCGAACAGGCGTTGATGCGCGGCGATCTGGCGGTGGGCGACCTCGAGGCTGCGTGGAATGACCGGTTCCTGGCCGATTTCGGCTTTGTGGTGGATCGTCCGTCGCATGGCGTCTTGCAGGATGTGCATTGGTCGGTGGGCCTGTTTGGCTATTTTCCGACCTACACGCTGGGCAATGTCTATGCGGGCTGCCTGCATCAGGCGTTGCGCGCGGCGATCCCCGATCTGGACGACGACCTGGCGCGGGGTGACACGGGGCGCGCGCGCGGCTGGCTCAGGGCGCATCTGCAGCAGCACGGCAGTCTTTACGAACCGCGGCAGGTGATCGCGCAGGCGGCCGGGATGGTGCCGGGCGAGGGGCCGCTTCTGGACTATCTCGAGGCCAAGTTCCGCGACCTCTATTCGCTCTGACGCCGGATCATGGAGCCGTTCGACATTGCGCGGGGGTGGGCGGTCTGGATGCTCGCCATCGGGCAGACGCTGGGATACGCCTGTCTTTACTACATCTTTGCGGCGCTGATCCTGTCCTGGCAGGCGGATCTGGGCTGGGACAAGGCCTCGCTCGCGCTGGGGCCGACGCTGGCGATCGTCATTTCGGCTGTGGCGGCGCCCTTTGCCGGGCGGATGGTGGACCGGGGTTGGGGGCCGGCGATGCTGGCGGGAGGCGCGGCGCTTGGCGCGCTGGCGCTGGTCTGGCTGTCGCGGGTCGGGAGCCTGCAGGGCTATCTGATCGGCTGGGCGGTGATCGGGGTGGCGCAGGCGGCCTGTCTTTATGAGGTCTGTTTCGCCTTTCTGATCCGCCGGTTGGGGCCGGTGGCGCGGGTCGCGATCATCCGGGTGACACTGGTGGCGGGCTTTGCCTCGACCCTTGCCTTTCCGGCGGGGGCCTGGCTCGCCGAGGGCTGGGGCTGGCGCGGTGCGGTGATGGTGGCGGCGGGAGCGATGGCGCTGATCGGGCCGCTGAACTGGCTTGCGGCCGGGATGATCCGCCGGCAAGGGCTGCCCCCGGTGACGCCCGACCATGCGGCGGACCGCGACGGGCTGCGGCTGGCATTGCGGCGGCGCGCGTTCTGGCTCTTGGCGAGTTGCTTTGCGCTGGTCAGCCTCAATCACTGGATGATCGTCAATTTTCTGGTGCCGATCTTTGTCGAACAGGGGGCGTCGCCGGCGCGCGCGGTGCTCGCGGCCTCGCTAGTGGGGCCGAGCCAGGTGGCCGGGCGGCTGGTGCTGATGCGCTATGAGACGCGGATCGGCACGGGGACGGCGACGCTGCTGACGGTCGGCGTCTCGGTGCTCGCGACGCTGGCGCTGGGGCTGTCAGGGCTGGCGCCGGGGTTGATCTTCGTCTTTGCGCTGGCGCAGGGGGCGGCGCTGGGGGTGCTCACGATCCTGCGGCCGGTGATGATTGCCGAGGCTCTTGGGCAGGCGGGGTATGGCGCGATCGCCGGGGTGATCCAGATCCCCGCGCTATTGGCCGGGGCGGTCGCACCGGTGCTGGGCGCGCTGGTGCTGTCGGGTCCGGGGCTCTGGGCGCTGCTGGTGCTGAGCCTGGCGCTGTCGCTTGCGGCCTTTGGTGCGATCCGTGCGATGGGGCGGCTTTAGCGCCGGTTGCGCGCGGGCGGTTTGAGTATTTGGGGCACAGAGAAGCCGGGGCGGGGTTATTGGACCCAGCCCGGGGCGCGTTTTTCGAGGAAGGCCGCGATGCCTTCGTCGGTGTCGGGATCGAGCATGTTGTGCACCATCACGGCGCCGGCATGGGCATAGGCGGCAGCGGTGTCCATCGCGGCCTGTTCGTAGAAGGCACGTTTGCCGATCCGCACGGCGGTGCCGAGCTTGGCCGCGACGGTGGCGGCGACCGCGCGCGTTTCGGCGGCGAGCTCTGAGGCGGGCACGGCGCGGTTGATCAGGCCGAGGCTCTGCGCGCGGGCGGCGTCGATGAAGGCGCCGGTTGTGAGCATCTCGAACGCCGGTTTCGGTGCGATGGCGCGGGTGAGGGCGACCATCGGGGTCGAGCAGAAGAGGCCGATGTTCACGCCGTTGACGCCGAAGCGGGTGTCGGAGGCCGCCAGGGCCATGTCGCAGGTCGCGACAAGCTGGCAGCCGGCGGCCGTGGCGATGCCATGCACCTGCGCGATGACCGGCTGCGGCAGCGCCTGCAGCGCCAGCATGACCTGCGTGCAGCGGTGAAAGAGGTCGGCGAAATAGGCCGCGCCCTTGTCCTCGGCATGCCGGCCCGCCTGCATCTCGTGCAGGTCGTGTCCGGCGCAGAAGGCGCGGCCGGCGCCCGACAGGATCACCACGCGGATGCTGTGGTCATCTGCCAGCGCGTCGCATTGGGCTTGCAGCGCGGCCAGCATCGCATCGCTGAGCGCGTTGAGTCTGTCCGGCGCGTTCAGGGTCAGGTGGGCGACGGGGCCGTCATCCTCGCGGATCAGAAGGGGCATTGCGGGGCGTGTCCTCTCGGGCTAGCGATGACGACAGGTTAGGGGCAGGGCGGGCAGAGGGGAAGCCATGACAGTGATGGACAAGGCCGCGCTGAGCGCATTCCTGCGGGATGAATTCCCCCAGGTGGCGGGTGATTTCCACATCGAGGCGGTGACCGATCATGCGTTGACGCTGCGGCTGCGGGTCGGGTCGCAGCACCTGCGACCGGGCGGCACGGTGTCGGGGCCGGCGATGTTCGGTCTGGCGGATGTGGCGGTCTATCTCGCGATCCTCGCGAGGATCGGGCCGCAGGCGCTTGCGGTCACGACCTCCTGTGCGATCGACTTCATGCGCAAGCCAAAGGCCGGGGTGGACCTGATCTGCGAGGCGCGCATTCTCAAGCTGGGGCGGCTTCTCGCGGTGGGGGATGCGCTGCTGTTCAGCGAAGGCGGTGCGGCGCCGGTGGCGCGGGCCTCGGTGACCTATGCGATCCCCCGCGAATGATGGGGTAAAATGATACCGTTTTTGCAAGCCATTGATTTGCATAGACTATATCTATCTCAGAGCGATTGACTGTGCGGGCGCGCCGTATATAACCCGTTCATCCGAGTGACGGGCCGCAGGTCGGCCCCCGAAACCATCTGGTGAGATATGAAAACCTTTTCTGCAACGCCTGCAGATATCGACAAGAAGTGGATCCTGATCGACGCCGAGGGCGTGGTTCTGGGCCGGCTTGCCTCGATCATCGCAATGCGCCTGCGCGGCAAGCACAAGGCGACCTTTACCCCGCACATGGACATGGGTGACAATGTCATCGTGATCAACGCCGAAAAGGTGCAGATCACCGGCAACAAGCGGTCCGAGAAGAACTACTGGCACACCGGCCATCCGGGCGGGATCAAGTTCCGCACCACCGGCGAGATCCTCGAGGGCAAGCACCCCGAGCGCGTCGTGATGCAGGCGGTCAAGCGGATGCTGCCGGGCAACCGGCTGAGCCGCCAGCAGATGACGCATCTGCGCGTCTTTGCGGGCACCGAACACGGGATGGAAGCGCAAAAGCCCGAAGTGCTCGATGTCGCCTCCATGAATGCCAAGAACACGAGGACCGCGTAATCATGGCCGATCAGATCAATTCTCTGGAAGAGCTGGGCGCCGTGGCCACCGCGACGCCCGTCGTGGTTGTCGCCCCGCGCGAGCCCAAGCGTGACAGCCTCGGCCGCAGCTATGCCACCGGCAAGCGCAAGGATGCGGTCGCCCGCGTCTGGATCCGCCCCGGGTCGGGCAAGGTCGTGGTCAATGGCAAGGAAATGGCGGTCTATTTCGCCCGCCCCGTGCTGCAGATGATCCTGCGCCAGCCCTTTACCGTGGCCGGTGTCACCGGTCAGTTCGACGTGTTCGCGACGGTGGCCGGTGGCGGCCTGTCGGGGCAGGCCGGCGCGGTCAAGCATGGCATCTCCAAGGCGCTGCAGCTTTACGATCCGACGCTGCGCGGCGCGCTCAAGGCGGCCGGTTTCCTCACCCGCGACAGCCGCGTGGTCGAGCGCAAGAAATACGGCAAGGCCAAGGCCCGCAAGAGCTTCCAGTTCTCCAAGCGCTGAGCCGTCAGGCCGCTGCAATTCGAAAGGCGACCCTTTGTGGGTCGCCTTTTTTTGTGGCTCAAGACCGGGGATTTGGCCCGATGCGGCTGATTTCCGATTGATCTTTGCCGAGGGCCGGTCAAGATCGCCCTCCAGTGACAATAGGGTGAAACGGGGCGCGATGGCCTGGGGCAGTAATCTCGACAGTGACGCCCGGCGCGGGCTCATGCTGGTGTCGCCACCCCTGGTCTATGCGGTGCTGCTGCTCGCGCTGCCGCTGGCGGCCATCGTGCTGTTCAGCTTCTGGTCGCAGGATTTCGTGACCGTCAACACGACCTTTACCCTCAACAACTACCAGCGGATCTGGAACGAGCCGATCTATGGCCTGCTGTTGCAGCGGTCGCTGTTCGTGTCGGGCGCGGTGACGCTGGTGACGGTGGTGCTGGCCTTTCCGGTGGCCTATTACATCTCGTTCCACGTGGACCCCAAGCGCAAGTCGCTGTGGCTGTTCCTGATCACCATCCCGTTCTGGACCTCCTACCTGATCCGGGTTTTCCTGTGGAAGGTGATCCTGGGCTACAACGGGGTGATCAACAGCGGGCTGCTGTCGGCCGGGGTGATCGACGAGCCGCTCACCTTTATCCTCTACAATATCAACGCGGTGATCATCACGCTGGCGCATGCCTTTGCGCCCTTTGCGGTGTTGCCGATCTTTGTCGCGCTGGAAAAGATCGACCGCTCGCTGCTCGAGGCGAGCCAGGATCTGGGCGAAGGCAAGGTGATGACCTTTTTCCGCGTGACCCTGCCGCAGGCGATGCCCGGCGTCGCGGCGGCGCTGGTGATCGTGTCGATCCCCACGGTGGGCGATTATGTCACGCCTGAGCTGATGGGCGGGGCGGGGGGCAAGCTGATTGCCAACATGATCCAGACGCAGTTCCTGCAGCTCAACAATGCGCCGCTCGGGGCGGCGATTGCGCTGGTGGCGATGGCGGCGGTGGTGACGGCCATTCTGGTCATCTATGCGCAGGGAAAGCTGCTGATCGCGGTCTATAGCGAGCTGAACGGGACGCGGCCGGTGTTCGATATCTTCATCCTCTGCGTGACGATGCTGTTCCTGCAAGTCCTGGTTGCCGCGGCGCTGCTGCGCACGCTGGGCGGAACGCTGGGCAGCGGGGTGGCGTTCTTTGTGGGCCTGGTGCTCTACAGCATCGCCATCCTGCTCCTGCTCAAGAACCGGAGGCGATAGGCGATGCGGATTTCGGTTCTAGGCATCTATGCCATTCTTTACCTGATCTTTCTCTATGCGCCGATCGTGCTCTTGCCGATCTTTGCCTTCAACGATGCCACGATCATCGCCTTTCCGCTGACCGGGTTCACGACAGGCTGGTTCGCGGAGCTTGCGACCAACACCGCGCTGCATGGCGCGGTGCGCAATTCGCTGTTCATCGCGCTGATGTCGGCGGTGATCGCCACCGGCCTCGGCACGATGGCGGCGCGGGCGGGGGCCACGGGCGAGTTTCCTTTCAAGCGGGGGATCATCGGCTTTATCATGCTGCCGCTGGTCCTGCCCGAGATCATCATCGCCGTGGCGCTCTTGGTGATCCTGGTGCAGATCCTGGGGATGAACCTGTCGAACTGGACGGTGATCGGCGCGCATGTGCTGATCTGCACGCCCTTTTCCATCGCCATCCTGAACGGCGCCTTCCAGAACCTCGACCCCTCGATGGAAGAGGCGGCGCTCGATCTGGGCGAGACGCGGCTTTCGGCCTTTCGGCTCGTGACGCTGCCGCTGGTCATGCCGGGGATCATCTCGTCGCTGCTGATTTCCTTCACCATCAGCCTGGATGAATTCATCATCGCGTTTTTCCTGACCGGGTCGAACCCGACGATGCCGGTCTATATCTGGGGCTTGCTGCGGTTCCCGGCCTCGCTGCCGGTGATCATGGCGCTGGGGACGATCCTCGTCACGCTCTCGATCATCCTTCTCACCATTGCCGAATATTTCCGCCGCAGGGGCAATGCCCGCGCCGGGATCAAGGATACCGGAGGCTTCCTGTGACCGCACTCATCCACCTTACCGGTGTGCAGAAATACTATGGCGATTACCATGCGCTGCGCGGCATCGATCTCGAGATCCGCAAGGGCGAGTTCTTTTCGCTGCTGGGGCCTTCGGGCTGTGGCAAGACCACGCTGTTGCGCACCATCGCAGGGTTCGAGACGGTGTCCTCGGGCACGCTGATGATCGACGGCAAGGACATGAAGGGGGTGCCCGCCAACCTGCGGCCCACCAATATGGTGTTCCAGTCCTATGCGATCTTTCCGCATCTGAGCGTGGGCGAGAATGTGGGCTTTGGCCTGCGCAAATACCCGATGACCAAGGATGAAAAGGCCCGCGCCGTAGGCGAGGCGCTCGAGATGGTGGGGCTGGGCGGCTATGGCGCACGCGCCGCGCATGCGCTGTCGGGCGGGCAGCGGCAGCGGGTGGCACTGGCGCGTGCGCTGATCCTCAAGCCCAAGGTGCTTCTGCTCGACGAGCCGCTCTCGGCGCTCGACAAGAAGATGCGCGAGCAGATGCAGGTTGAGCTGATCAAGCTGCAGCGGCAGGTGGGTATCACCTTCATCCTCGTCACCCACGACCAGGAAGAGGCGCTGGTCATGTCCGACCGGATCGCCGTCATGTTTGAGGGTGAGATCGGGCAATTGGCCGACCCCGAGACGCTTTACCGCCGCCCCAATTCGCGCCGGGTGGCGGAGTTTATCGGCAAGATGAACTTTCTGCCGGGGGAGGTCACGAAACTGGGCGAACGGATCACGGTCGAGGTGCCGGGGCTGGGGACCAGCGAGATCGGCAAGGAGCAGGCGCCGGGCGGTGCAAAGCTGGGGCGCAGCCTCATCGGCGTGCGGCCCGAGACGCTGGCGATCCAGTTCGAGGGCGAGGCGACCGACCGCCGTGTGGCCGATGCGACGGTGGACGAGGTCGTCTATTACGGCGACATGACCTATTATGACGTGCGCATCGCGGGGATCGAGAAGCCGCTCACGATCTCGATGAAGAACCTGATCGGGCGGCCGGTGCTTGATGTCGGCACGCGGACGCGGGTGATCTGGGACGAACGGTCGCTGGTGGTGCTGGCGCGCTGATCGTTTTGCCGGTCTCGGGTGGGGGGCGCAGAGCCTCCGGCGGGAGTATTTGGGCACAGCGAAGCCGGGGGCGCGTCAGGAAGCAGCGGGCTTGCTGTCGAGACCTGGTTGTCCGGGGCTATTTGTCGGGGGCGATCAGGCCGAGGCCGCGCAGGTAGATGCCGATCGCGGATTCGAGAAGGTCCTCGGGCGGAAAGGGCGAACGGGCGCCGGGCGTACCCCGCGCGAAAAGCTCGACCACACCATGAGAGAGTGCCCAGATATGGGCGGCGAACATTTGCGGCGGCGGGCGTTTGTCGGCGGGGATATGCTGGCTGAGCGCGTGGGCGGCTTTTTCCAGCACGCCCATGGCGCGGCTGGCGGCAAGGTTGAGCGCGGGCGTGCGTTGGACCGAAATGCCGCTTTCGAACATCGCGACGTAATGGCCGGGGTGGCGGCGTGCAAAGGCCAGATAGGCGCGCCCCGTCGCCTCGAATGAGGCCAGCGCCGATGGCTGGCCGGTGCCATAGGCATGCTCCATCAGGTCGCCAAAGATTTCGTAGCCTTGCAGCGCGGCCTCGGCGATCAAATCCTCGCGGCCCTCGAAATGGCGATAGACGGCGGCGGGGGTCACGCCGGCCTCGCGCGCGGCTTCGGAGAGGGTAAAGCCGGTGGGGCCTTTCTCTTCGATCAGATGCAGGCAGGCCACCACCAGCGCCTGGCGCAGATTGCCGTGGTGATAGCCCTGTTTGCCCACGTCAGAGACCGCGTGCCGCGTCGAAGGGGCCGGCGATCCTGGCGTCGATCTCGCCTACCGCCGCGACATCCTTGCGGGCATAGTCGAGCGCATGAAGAACGGTGCGCATCGCATTGATCCGCGTGCGTTTCTTGTCATCGCCGCGCAGCACGGTCCAGGGCGCGTGGGCGCTATGTGTCTGGCGCAGGGTCTCGTTGATGGCGGCGGTATAGGCGTCCCATTTCTTCAGCCCCTCGACGTCGATCCAGCTCAGCTTCCATTGCTTGAGCGGGTCTTTCTCGCGGGCGAGGAACCGTTCGAGCTGCGTGGCCTGGCCGACGTTGATCCACAGCTTGAAGAGCGTGATCCCCTCATCCGCCAGCAGCTTTTCGAACGGGTTGACCTGGGCAAAGAACTGCGCGCGCTGTTCAGGCGTGCAGAAGCCGAACACATGTTCGACCACGCCACGGTTATACCAGCTGCGGTCAAAGAAGGTGATCTCGCCCTTGCCGGGGAGTTCGGCGATGTAGCGTTGGAAATACCATTGCGCCGCCTCGGCCTCGGTCGGTTTGGGCAGGGCCACGATACGCGCGCCGCGCGGGTTGAGGTTGAGCGTCATCGCCTTGATCGCGCCGCCCTTGCCGGCCGCGTCGCGCCCTTCAAAGACGATGGCGATGCGTTGGCCGGTGTCCTTGACCCAGGCCTGCAGACGGACCATCTCGATCTGAAGCGCCTCCATCGCGGCCTCATAGGCCTTGGTATTCATCTCTTCGGGATAGGGGTATCGTGGGTTGAGCACGTCATCCTTGCCGGCCCCCTCGATCACATCGCGGATCGGCTTGGGCGCCTCGTCCTTGAAAAACTTGCTGATTGCGCCGTCGAATGGCAGGTCCATCGGATAGCTCCCTTGACTGATGGTCCCACTATGGGGATGCCTGCCGTTCAGCGCAATCCGGCCCGGGCGGCGGCACGGTCGATCGCGGCCACCACGGCGACCGGGTCGGCGTGATGCGGCATATGGCCGATGCCGGGCAAGATGGTGAGGTTTGCTTCGGGGATGATCTCGACCAGTCGGGCCGAGTGGATCGCCAGCGGGACGGTGTCATCGGCATCGCCATGCACGATCTCGACCGGCAGGCGCAGATCCCCGTAGCGGGCCGACATCGCGACGATATGCGGCAAGAGCCCGTTGACCTGCCGCGCATTGGCCCGCAGGCTGGCGCGGCGCAGGGTCAGGTCCGCGCCGATATAGGTGTCGTAGCCCTCGGGCGCAGGGTTGGGGGCAAAGACGGCGGCGATGCTGGCCTGCACACGGGCCTCGGGCACAAAGGCGGTGATCAGCGGTGTCACCAGCGCGCCGCCCAGCGCCGAGCCGTTGACGGTGTAATAGGCGCCCAGGCCCCCCGGCCAGGGCATGCTGACGCCGCCCACATCAATCAGCCCGGCGATATGGTCGGGATGGTCGAGCGCCCAGGCCAGCGCCACCGCATTGCCAAAGGAATGCCCCAGCACCAGCGGCCGGTCTGCGCCGAGTGCTGCGGCGGCGGCCTGCAGCAGGGCGGCCTGCTCGGCCGGGCTCTCGGCCTGCGACATGAACCAGCCGGCATAGCGGTCATCGCTGCGGTCGGTGTAGCCGAGGCCCGGCCGGTCGAAGATGATGACGCGGTAGCGCTCGGTGAGCCTGTCGAGCAGCGCAAAGCTCATGTCGCGGGTATTGCCGCCCGCGCCATGGATCAGCACGAGGTCGGGGCCGCTGCCCGCCACCACGGCATGCACGCGCCGCCCGCCCACCGTGACGAACTGCCCCTCGGGCGGGTAGAGCGCCACCGCCCGCGCCTCGCGCGCGCGCGCCAGCCGGTCCACCAGCAGGGCGCCGCCAGCGAGGGCGAAGAGGGCGAGCAGGGCGAGGATCTTAGCGGCCAATCGCGTTCAGGTCATAAGGGGTGGATTGGTAGATCTCGTTGATCCAGTTGCCATAAAGCAGATGCGCATGGCTGCGCCAGCGGTTGTGGGGCGGGCGCTGCGGGTCATCGTCGGGGTAATAGTTCTGCGGCACGTTGATCGGCGTGCCGGCTGCGATGTCGCGGTCGTATTCCTGCTTGAGCGTGTCGCTGTCATATTCGAAATGGTTGAAGATATAGAGCGCGCGATGCAGGTCATCCTCGACCAGACAGGGCCCCACCTCGGGCGAGCCGATCAGTGTGACGAGCCCCGGCGCGGCGTCGATCTCATCTGCGCGCATCTCGGTCCAGCGGCTCACGGGGATCACGAAATCATCCGAAAATCCGCGCAGAAAGGGCGAGGCGGGGCGCAGGCTGGTATGGCGGAAACAGCCAAAGGCCTTGGCCGGAAGGATGTGTTTTCTGATCCCGTGGAAATAGTTGATCATCGCCATCCCGCCCCAGCAGACGCCAAAGGTCGAATGGACATGGCTCTGCGTCCAGTCGAACACCTGCGTAAGCTCGTCCCAATAGGTCACCTCCTCGAAGGGCAGGTGTTCGATCGGGGCGCCGGTGATGATGAGCCCGTCGAACTTTTCCTCGCGCACCTCGGAAAAGGGGCGGTAGAACTCGGCCATATGCTCGGCGGCGGTGTTGCGCGTCTGGTGCGCGGACATGCGGATCAGCGACAGCTCGATCTGCAACGGCGTGGCGCCGATCAGCCGCGCGAACTGGTTCTCGGTCTGGATCTTCTTGGGCATCAGGTTCAGCAGGCCGATGCGCAACGGCCGGATATCCTGCCGCGCCGCCTGATCGTCCGACATGACCATGACCCCCTCGCGGGTGAGGACGTCATAGGCGGGGAGCGAGGCGGGCAGCTTGATCGGCATCAGGAAACCTGTGTTGAGCGAACCTGAGAGATAGGCCCATCAGCCCCGCATCTCAACCCCGTGCCGGTCCAGGAGCCGCGCGACAAGGTCGATGAACCCTGCGGCGTCGCCGACCTGCGCGATCTCTTCGGCCGCCACCCGCAGCCCCCAGCGCCGTGCCATGGCGCTGTAGCGCGGCTGGCGGTGTGCAAGCGCCTGCGCATAGGTCCAGCGGATAAAGGCATCGGGGTCCACATCGGCCTCGGCGCAGCCATGCAGCGCGAGATACTCCGCCCAGACCCGGGCCAGAAAGGCGGGCTGGTAGGCCATCGGCTTGGGCGCCTTGTCGAACCGGCGGATCAATTCGGCCGTATGGGCCTGCGAGCCCTCAATCCAGATCATCAGGCACTGCGCCGAGAGCGCGGTCATCAGCGGATCGGCAGGGTCATCGGGGTCCACCCATTCGCAGATCGACCCGCCGGTGTCGCAGATGAAATGCGGATAGCCATAAAGCGCCTGCGCACGGCCGATGAAATGGCCGGTATCCATCAGCGCGGCAATTTCGGCATGGCGGAATTCGTCCTGCCTGCGGGTATATTCGGCAAAGGGCAGGCCGCCGCGCGCAGGACTGCCCGGCTTGCCGATATAGGTCGAGACGGGCGACAGGTTGTCGAATGTGATATTGGTGCCGAGGTAGATCGAATCCGACAAAAGCAGGTCGCGCAGGAACGGCACCTTCATCGCCTCGCGCTTGGCATTGTCGGCGATCAGCTCGCCCAGATAGCGGGTGCCGATCCGGTAATCGACAGAATAGTGGAACCAGTCCCCATGCCGGCGCAACAAGGTCGAGACATGGGTCTTGCCCAGCCCCGACATGCCGAAAAACAGCACGGATTTGCGCGGCGCCGCGCGCCATTGTCCTGAGGATGCGTAGATCATGGGCCTTTGCCTAGCCGCGCCGCGCGGTCTGCGCCAGCGCTTTTCGCGGCGACCGATGTCCGCGCGCGACATGCAGGCTTCTCTGTGCCCCAAATACTCCCGCCGGAGGCCTCCGCACCCGCCACCCGCGCAACAGACAAACGGGGCGCCGTCGCCCGGACAACGCCCCGCCACATGCTGTCGAACCGCTCAGAAGCTCGTGGTGAACTGCAGGCCAAAGGCCGTGGCGGTATTGCCGGTGAATTCGGCGCCGTCCACGCCCGCCAGCGTCGGATGCTCTGTCGTCGCATCGCCCAGCCAGATCTGGCGCACTCCGGCCGTGACCTTGAAGCCTTCGCCGGTATAGGTCGCGCCGAGCCCGAGGCTCACTTGCCCGTCCACCGGCGCGAGATCGCCCGCAAAGCCGCCCTGCGGCGCCTCGTAGCCCACGGTCAGCGCGCCCGACCACTGGTCATTGAACCGCCGCCCGACCCCGATCGAATAGCTGATCGTATCGTCGTCATAGCTTTGCAGCGACCCGCGCCCCAGCCCCGCATGGACCGGCGGCGCATAGTCAAAGGCGGTCCATTGCGCCCAGCGGATCGAGCCGAACACCAGCGTGTTGGCCGCAACACCGGTCTGGAAGTCGAGGTTGATCGACTGCGGTGTATCGACCGAGGTCGTGGCCGTGGTGCCCGCACAGAAGGCCAGCGGGGCCGCACAGGTCTCGGTTCCCACGATGTCATGGGTGATGGCCGAATTGTAGGTCAGCGCCACGCGCAGCGCGATGTCCGGCCGCTCATAGGCCGCGCCGACAAGATAGCCGGTGGCCGAGGAAGCCTCGGTCGTCAGATCATAGCCCGCAACGCGCGGCTTGGAGACAGCGGCGTTGACCGTCTGGTAGCGCACACCGCCGTGCACGCTGAAATTCTCGTTGAGCCGGTAGCGCAGCACGCCGGTCAGCGCGGTGCTTTCCACAACCGCGACCGAACCCGCAGCGTAATAGGCGGCGGCCGGGTCATAATCCACATTCGCGCCAAAGGGCTGATCATAGAGCAGCGCGACCGAAAACTGGTCATTGATGTCGTATTTGATCCCGAACCCAAGCTGCGTATAGGACGCGGCCATGTTGCCCGACCCGCCCGTGCCCAGCCCCGGCCCGACCGACACGCCCGAAACGCTGGGCGTGACCGAGCTGAAGGTGAACTGGATCGCGTTGCCCTCCTCGAAGATCAGGCCGATCGGCTGGCCGGACCGGTCGAGCCCACCTGCGTGAGCCAGGGTCGTGCCGAGCATGAGCGCTGCACCGGCCGTCAAGACTTTGTTCATCATTTTCCTCATCCCTGTCGTGTTCGTGAACGTTTGTTATGCACGATCTTATGGAAGCTGCTCCATTTGGGTCAATTCTTGACGCAACGTCAGGGAGAGTTGTCGTCGCTACGTAACAATATTGTCTTAACCGGCGCGAGTTCTTTTCAGATTGATGGCATTGGCCACGAGGATCAGCGCTGCACCGATCACGAGATAGCCATCGACCGCCTCGTCATAGACCAGCCATCCCAGCACCGCGATGGCGGGCAGGCGCAGGAAATCGACCGGCATGGCAACCGTTGCGGGTGCCAGCGACAGAGCGCGGGTCAGCGCGAAATGCGCGACCATCCCGGCCAGTCCGATCAGCAGCAGCCAGGGCCCGCTGGTTGCATCGGGCAGGGCGATGTCGCCGTCCCGGCCTGCAAGCCCCAGCGCGAACACCGCCTGCATCACGGTCAGCCAGAACAGGATGACGGTCATCGGTTCGACCCGCGTCAGCTGTTTGGTCAGTATCGCGGACAGCGCGAAACCCACCGCGCAGAGCGCCGCGGCAATCAGGCCGGGGCTGAGGTTCGCGGGGTCGGGGCGCGCGACGATCAGGATGCCGACAAAACCCAGCGCGGCGGCGAGCGCGCCCTTGCCCGTCAGCTTTTCACCCAGCATCAGCGGCGACAGCAGGATCACCCAGACCGGCGTGGTGAATTCGAGCGCAAAGACCTGCGCGAGCGGGATCACGGTCAGCGCGTAGAACCACAGGTTCTGCCCGGCGAAATGCGCGACATTGCGTGTCAGGTGCAGCCGCATCCGCCGCAGACCGATCTGGTGCAGCGTGCCTGCCCAGCCTCCGACCGCCAGCACCACCGCAACCCCGATCAGCGAGCGGTAGAGCATGATCTCGAACGTGTCATGTGCGGGCGCCACGGCCCGGCCCGCCACGGCCATCGACATGAAGGCGACAATCGCCAGCAGCATCCAGAGTGCTGCGGCAAGCGGACGATAGGGCTGGGTCATGCCGGCCTTGCGGGGCGGTCAGATCTTTCTATTCCCACTCGATCGTTCCCGGCGGTTTCGAGGTGATGTCATAGGTGCAGCGGTTGATCCCCGGCACCTCGTTGATGATCCGCGTCGCGGTCTCGCCCAGAAAGTCGTGGGTGAAGGGGTAGTAGTCGGCGGTCATCCCGTCGACGCTCGTCACCGCACGCAGCGCACAGGCAAAGTCATAGGTCCGCCCGTCGCCCATCACGCCCACGGTGCGCACCGGCAGGATCGCGACAAAGGCCTGCCAGATCTCGTCGTAAAGCCCATGCTTGCGGATCTGGTCGATGAATACGGCATCGGCCTTGCGCAGGATGGCGAGCTTTTCGCGGGTGATCTCGCCCGGGCAGCGGATCGCGAGGCCGGGACCGGGGAAGGGGTGGCGCCCGATGAAGGAGGCGGGCAGGCCCAGCTCGCGCCCCAGCGCGCGCACCTCGTCCTTGAACAGCTCGCGCAACGGCTCGACCAGCTGCAGGCCCATCTTTTCAGGCAGGCCGCCGACGTTGTGGTGACTCTTGATCGTTACCGACGGCCCGCCCGAAAAGCTCACCGATTCGATCACGTCGGGATAAAGCGTGCCCTGCGCGAGGAATTTGGCCCCCCCCACGGCGGTCGCATGTTTCTGGAACACGTCGATGAAGAGACGCCCGATGGTCTTGCGCTTGACCTCGGGGTCGCTGACCCCGTCGAGCGCATCGAGAAAGAGCGCGCTTTCGTCCGCATGGATCAGCGGCATGTTGTAATGGTCGCGGAACATGGTGACGACCTGCGCGGCCTCACCCTCGCGCAGCAGACCGTGATCGACAAAGACGCAGGTGAGCTGGTCGCCGATCGCCTCGTGGATCAGCACCGCCGCGACCGAGCTGTCCACCCCGCCCGAGAGCCCGCAGATCACCTTGGCGTCGCCCACCTGCGCGCGGATCTTGCGGATCGCCTCCTCGCGGTAGGCGCCCATCGTCCAGTCGCCGGCAAAGCCCGCCAGCCGCACGAAATTGGCGTAAAGCTGCGCGCCACGGGGGGTGTGGTGCACCTCGGGGTGGAACTGCACGGCATAAAAGCGGCGCGCGGGGTCAGCGGTAATGGCAAAGGGCGCGTTGGGCGAGGTGCCATAGACGGAAAAGCCCGGCGCGATGGCGCTGACATGGTCGCCATGCGACATCCACACCTGCTCGGGCCCCGCGTCGAACCAGCCCTCGAGCAGATCGAGACCGCCAGCCGCGGGGGTGACATAGGCGCGGCCGAATTCGGCGGTGCCATGCCCGCGCTCGACCTTGCCACCAAGGCAATGCATCATCACCTGCTGGCCGTAGCAGATCCCCAGCAGCGGGACGCCCAGCGTAAATACCGCAGCCGGCGGCATCGGCGCGCCCTCGGCAAAGACCGACGACGGCCCGCCCGACAGGATCACCGCCTTTGGCGCAAAGGCCGCGAGAAAGGCGTCGTCCACCTTGTTGAACGGATGGATCTCGCAATAGACGTTGAGCTCGCGCAGGCGGCGCGCGATCAGCTGCGTGACTTGCGAGCCGAAGTCGATGATGAGAAGGCGGTCATGGTGTATCATGCCAAGGGGATAGGGCCGCTCCGGATGGCGCGCAAGGGTGGGGCGGGATGAAAAAATCTTCGTACGAAGATTTTTCGGAAAAATCTTCGTACGAAGATTTTTGGCCTGGCCGCCAGCTGCGTCCCGATCCGATGTCGCTTTCGCCTCGCAAGGGGCGTTTTTCCGACGACGCCCCCCCTCCGCAACGCTAGGAGTATCGGACAAGCAGAACCGGAGGCGTCGCCATGTCAGATCTAGCAGAAGCAGGGGCCGGCCGGCGCGCGCGGGGTGGTGGCGGTGCGGCCCGGCGGGCCGAGCGCACGGCGGTCAGCGTCGAGACCGCGCGCTATATCGCGCGCAACATCCCCAATTTCGAGATCCTGACCGAAGAGGCGCTCTGCATCATCGAGGAGAACGCCGAGCGCGTTCTGGAAGAGATCGGCGTCAATTTCGTGGACAACCCCGCAGCGCTGGCCCTCTGGCGGCAGGCGGGCGCGGATGTTCAGGGCGAACGGGTGCGCATGCCCCGTGGGCTGGCGCGCGGGCTCTGCCGCACGGCGCCCGCGACATTCACCCAGCACGCCCGCAATCCGGAGCGCAATGTGGTGATCGGCGGGCGCAACCTCGTGCTTGCCCCGGTCTATGGCCCACCGTTCGTGCGCACGGCGGCCGGTGGCCGGCGCTATGCCACGCTCGACGATTTCCGCAATTTCGTGCGCCTCGGCTATATGTCGAAATGGCTGCACCATTCGGGCGGCACCGTCTGCGAGCCGACCGACGTGCCGGTGAACAAGCGCCACCTCGACATGCTGCTCGCGCATATGGAGCTCAGCGACAAGCCCTACATGGGGTCGGTCACGGAGCCTTCGCGCGCGCAGGATTCGGTCGATATGTCCGGGATCCTCTTTGGCGCGGATTTCGTGCGCGACAATACGGTGATGACCTCGCTCATCAACATCAACTCGCCGCTCACCTTTGACGCGACCATGATGGGCGCGCTTGAGGTTTATGCCCGCCACATGCAGGCGGCGATCATCAGCCCCTTCATCGTCGGCGGCGCGATGGCGCCGGTGAGCGTGGCCGGCACATTGACGCAGGTCTTGGCCGAGGTGATGGCGGGCGTCGCCTACAGCCAGTTGATCCGCGCCGGTGCACCCGTGATCTTCGGCGCCTTTGTCACCTCGATCGACATGAATTCCGGCGCGCCCACCTTCGGCACGCCCGAGGCCGCGCATATCACCTATGGCGCGGGGCAGTTGGCGCGGCGCATGGGCCTGCCGTTCCGGTCGTCGGGCGCGTTTTGCGGGTCCAAACTGCCCGATGCGCAGGCCGCATATGAAAGCGCCAACAGCCTGAACATGGGGCTCTTGTCGGGCGTCAACTTCATGCTGCACGCTTGTGGTTGGCTCGAGGGCGGGCTGGTGGCGAGTTTCGAGAAATTCGTGATGGACGCCGACCAGCTCGGCACGCTGCACCATCTCGCGCGCGGCGTGGACATGTCGGAAAACGGCCAGGCGATGGGCGCCATCGCCGAGGTCGGGCCCGGCGGGCACTACCTTGGCTGCGCGCATACCCAGGCCAATTTCAAGGACGCCTTCTGGCGCTCGGACCTGTTCGACTACAAGCCCTTCGAGACCTGGGACGAAGAGGGCGCGCGCGACACGCAGGCGCTGGCCGCGATCCGGGTGCAGCGGATGCTGGAGACCTACCGGCAACCCGCGCTCGACCCGGCCATTTCCGAGGCGCTGCATGCCTTTGTCGCAAGTCGCAAGGCGGCCGAACCCGACAGCTTCATGTAGTCCTCAGCCATCCCGGGTGATGGCGCGCAGCAGGCGCGCCTCGCCCATCACGGCGATCAGCACCTCGACATGGCGCGCGACGGAATAGTCGGCCGCCTGGGCCACGCGGCGGTCGTTGAGGTCTGCCTCGATGTCGAGCAGGCGCATGATCGCCGGGCCCGAGCGCGGCATCGCGACGCAATGCAGCAGGCGCGGCAGCGTCGCGCTGCGCGAATAGTCATCGACGCCAAAGCGCGCGGCCCGCACCAGAAGTTGCGGCCGCCGCAGGCTTCCCACCAGTCCCAGAATATCCAGCATGATCGTCCCCTTGTCCTGATCGCGCGGCCGGACGGACCCGTTTGTGCCACTGTCTTGCCGCAATGTCGCCACATTTGCACAACCTGCAATTGTGTTGCGTCCTGTGGACAAGTTGAGAACGCTGCCTTTTGCCATTGTTCATGTTTTGGCAACAATCATGGATAAAGCGGTGGATATTAACATTTGAGTAATAGATGCAACTTTAGGTTGTGATCGCTTGGTGGCGCAGACTGGCTTGGGAAGGCCGTGATCTTGGGAAAGACGTCAAAATGAACAGAGCGACTGCGGGTCGCCGCGGGGCCTTGCCGGACTGGGTGCCGGAGGCCGCGCGCCATTATCTCGAACATACCGAAAACGGCGTGGCCATCCGCGCCCTGGCACGGCGCGAACAGGTCCATGCCTCGACCATCCTGCGACAGGTGCGCCGCTATGAGGGGCTGCGCGATGATCCGTTGGTGGATGAGGCGTTGCGCCAACTCTCGCGGTGCTTGTCGCCACAGTCCGAACCCGCAGATCAGGAGGTCATCGCGATGCCCACAGACCCCAGCCGGCGCCCCGTCCAACGTGCTATTCCCCCGCAGCGGCCCGAAGAAACCCCGCCCAGCGAGGCGCATATCGACCGCGAGGCATTGCGCGTCCTGCGCCGGCTGACAGAGACGGGGGCGGTGCTGGCCGTCGCGCGCGAGATGGAAATGGGCGTCGTGGTACGCGACGGCCCCGATGGCGCGGCGCAGCGCACCGCCGTTGTGACGCGGGACATCGCGCAGGCGATGGCGCTGCGCGACTGGATCGGCTGCGCCGATCCGACCGCACGGATTGCGCGCTACCACATCACCAGTGCGGGGCGCGCCGCGCTCAAGCGGCTGATGGCGCAGGCCGAGAACCGCGCGCAGGGGATGAGGGCAGAGGGATTTGCCGAGGATCAGAGCGTCTTTGCCGCGCAGCACCGCGACATGGGCGGGCGTGAGGTGCTCGAGGACGGGCTGTTGCGGCACATGCGCGCCAATATGGCGGAAAGCCCGCTCGCCGGACTCGCCCGGCGCAAGGACCGCGACGGCAACCCGTTTCTCGCACGCGATCTGGTGGCGGCAGGCGAGCGGCTGCGCGAGGATTTCGAGTTGTCGCACCTTGGGCCGCGGGTCACGCAGGACTGGGACGGGTTCCTCACCGGCCGCATCCGCACCACGGGCGAGACGGCAGGTGGCGGCGGGGGCGGCGCCGAGGCGGCGCGGCGCAGGGTGGCGGCGGCGCTTGCCGATCTGGGGCCGGGTCTGGGGGATGTGGTGCTGCGCTGCTGCTGCTTTCTCGAAGGGATGGAGGTGCTCGAGCAACGGATGGGCTGGTCGGCGCGTTCGGGCAAGATCGTGCTGCGCATCGCCTTGCAGCGGCTCAAACGGCATTATGAGGAAACGCAGGGCAAGTTCGGGCCCAAGATCGGCTGAGGCGCCTGTGGCCGCGGGCGAGGGGGCTGTCTGCCCCCGCGCGCGTGCCGCGCGCCCCCCGAGGATATTTGCGGCCAAAAGATGAAGCCGGGGGACGGCGCGCGCCCCCCGGCCGGGCCATCAGGCGGCGCGGGTCAGACCGGCCGCAAAGAGGACACCTGCCAGCGCGCCGCCGGCGAGCGGGGCCAGGATGAACACCCAGAGATCGGCCAGCGCCTTGCCGCCCACCAACAGGGCCGGGCCGGCAGAGCGGGCGGGGTTGACCGAGACGCCGGTGATGGTGATGCCCACGAGGTGGATCGCGGCGAGCGTCAGGCCGATGGCGAGACCCGCCATGGCGGCGGGCGCCTTGGCCTGTGTCGCGCCCAGGATCACGGTGACGAAGAGGAAGGTGGCGACCGTCTCGAACAGCAGCGCGGCCGTGAGGCTGTATTCGCCCAGATAGCCTGCGCCATAGCCGTTCTGGCCCAGACCGTTGGTGGCGAGGCTGTAGTCGGCGCGGCCCTGTGCGATCAGCATGATCACCAGCGCGGCGAGGATCGCGCCCAGCACCTGCGCGATGGCATAGCCGATGAAATCGGCCAGGCCCATGCGCCCGGCCGTCAGCATCCCCAGCGAAACCGCTGGGTTGAGATGCGCGCCCGAGATATGGCCCAGCGAATAGGCGGCGGCCACGATCGCGAGGCCGAAGGCCAGCGAGATGCCGAGCATCCCGATTTCGGCGCCCATGAACACCGCTGACCCGCAGCCGAAGAACACGAGGATGAAGGTGCCGAGCACCTCTGCGAGAAGTTTCTTTGTCATCTGTCTGTCTGTCCCATTTGTTGATCCGGGCTCCACGTGTCCCGCCCGGCGCATGGCTGGTCTGACGGACTGGCGGTTGTGCCTCAGGCGCTCTAGTATCAAGGTTGGACCGATCGAAATCATGGGAAAAATCCGTGCGCGACATCAAGATCCCCGACCAGCGTCACCCTGAAAAGGCGCATCGCCCCGATAATGCACAGCCGAAAAAGCCCGACTGGATCCGGGTCAAGGCGCCCAATTCCGAGGGCTACAAGGTCACGCGCGACATCATGCGCGCACATCGGCTGGTCACGGTCTGCGAAGAGGCGGGCTGCCCCAATGTCGGCGAATGCTGGAGCCAGGGCCATGCCACCATGATGATCATGGGCGAAGTCTGCACGCGGGCCTGTTCGTTCTGCAATATCGCGACCGGCAAGCCGCCCGAGGCGCTCGACGCGTTCGAGCCGGGGCGGGTGGCGGATGCGGTGAAAAAGCTGGGGCTGCGCCATGTCGTCATCACCTCGGTGGACCGCGACGATGTGGAGGACGGTGGCGCCGCGCATTTCGCCCAGACCATCCGCGCGATCCGCAAGCAGGCGCCGGGCACCACGATCGAGATCCTGACGCCGGATTTCCTGCGCTGCGACCCCGCCGTGCTCGACATCGTGGTCGCGGCGAAACCCGATGTGTTCAACCACAACCTCGAGACCGTGCCGGGGCTTTACCCCGAGGTGCGGCCGGGGGCGCGCTATTTCCATTCCTTGCGGCTCTTGCAGCGGGTCAAGGAGATCGACCCCGCGATGTTCACCAAATCGGGGATCATGGTGGGCCTCGGCGAGGACCGGCAGGCGGTGATGCAGGTGATGGACGACATGCGCGCGGCGGACATCGATTTTCTGACCATCGGACAATATCTGCAACCGACGCCCAAGCATCACCGGGTGGACCGGTTCGTCACACCCGAGGAGTTTGCCGCCTATGAAAAGGCCGCCTATGGCAAGGGGTTCCTGATGGTGTCGGCCACGCCGCTCACCCGGTCGTCCTACCATGCTGGCGATGACTTTGCCCGGTTGCGCGCCGCACGGATGGAGAAGCTGGGGCGCGCATGACGCCACCGGTCAGCCGCCCGAGGCGGGCACGATCTTGAGATAGGCGGCGATCGCCGCGCGATCCGCATCCGTGAGGCGCGCGGTATTGCGCACCACCTCGGCCATCTCGCCGCCGGCGGTGTCGAAGTCGGGGGTGAAACCGCTCTTGAGGTATTCGGCGATGCCGGCTTCGGTCCATTGCAGGCGGCCCGGCGTGATGTCGGGGATGCGCCCCTCGCCCGAGGGATTCGGCGCACCTGCGAGCCAGCGCGTCCGGTCGAGCCCACCCAAAGCGTTGCGCGGCGTGTGGCATTCGCCGCAATGGCCCAGCGCCTCGGCCAGATAGCGGCCGCGCGCCTGCTGCGGGGTCAGGGCGCCGGTCACGACAAAGGCGTCGCTGCGGAAAAGCACCTTCCACAGGCCCACGGCGCGGCGGATGTTGAAGGGAAAGCCCAGCTCATGCGGGGCGCTCGACGCCGCATCGGCGGGAAGGGTGCGCAGATAGGCCACGAGGTCGGCGATATCCTGCGGGTTGGCCTTGGCATAGGCGTCATAGGGAAAGGCGGGATAGTAATGCCTGCCCTCGGGCGACACGCCGCGCATCACGGCGGTGATGATCTGCGCATCGGTCCACTCTGCGATGCCGGCGGGCGAGGGCGAGATATTGGGCGCCACGAAGGTGCCGAAAGCGGAGGCAAAGCGTTTGCCGCCGGACAGCACCGGCGTATCGCTCGCCGCTGCCTCGGGCGCGGTATGGCAGGACGCGCAGCCGGCGGCGGCGAACACGGTGGCGCCGGCGACGGCGTCGCCGGTGATCCCTGCGAGGGCGGCGGAGGGCAGGGCATCAGGACCGCTCAGATACCACCCTGCGCCACCACCCAGTGCCGCGAGGATCACGAAAGCAGGCAAAAGCCGCATGGCGGGGTCCTTTCACGCGACAAGGGGGACGCGCCGCGCGGACGCATCCCCTGTTTCCGGCCTGTCGGGCTCAGTTCGTCTGACGGTAGCTCTGGTGGCAGGCGCCGCAAGCGCCGCCCAGCGCACCCATCGCCCCTTGCAGGCTGGCAAGGTCGGTGCCCGCCACAGCCGCCATCGCGACGGCGGCGGCATTCAAGGCCTGACCCTTGGCCGCGGCGTCCGACCCTTCGGCCCAGATCGCGGCCAGCGCGCGCGAGCCTTCAACCTCGCCCGCGGCCGACCCCATCGGCCAGTAGCGCGACTGATCGAGCGCGGACAGGGCGGCGAGGTTGGCAGCGGCGGCCGAGGCGGCGGCGCTGTCATATGCGATGTTGCCCTGCGCCATGCCGCCCAGCAACCCGAGGTTGAAGGCGTAAAGCTGCATATGCGACTGGCGCGCCTTTACGGCGGCGGCGAGCGGGTCAGCGCCCTGCGCCATGACGGCGCCGGCGGTCAGGACAGAGGCGGCGACAAGGCCGGCAAGAACATGGGTGAGGCGCATGGGAAACTCCGGTCAGGAAATATCAATGCGACCACGCTAGCAGCCCCGCGCCATTCTGCCACTGCACAAATTTGTAATTTCGCCCGCATTCGCGCACAGCCTCTGCGCGCAGCGTCCTTATCGAATCACCGGCCGTCGCACCCGCGCGGGCGTGAGCCAGTCGGGCCAGCCAAAGGCGCGTTCCCACCCGTAGAGCGCGAGGCAAAAGGCCACGACCGCCAGCACCAGCACCACGCGCCCGGCCGAGGGCGGATGTTGCGCCCAGCGCTTTGCCCGGGTGAGCCAGAGGAGCAGGTTCATGGCAATTCATGCCGGTGCGGCAAAGCGCACCTTGCCGATATAGGGCAGGTTGCGGTTGCGTTGCGCAAAGTCGATGCCATAGCCCACAACAAATTCGTCGGGGATCGCGAAACCCGTCCAGGTCGCCTTGAAATCGACCTCGCGGCGCGCGGGTTTGTCGAGCAGCGCTATGGTGCGCAGCCGCGCCGGTTTGCGGGTTTCGAGAAACCGTGTGACATGGCTCAGGGTGTGGCCGGTATCGACGATATCCTCGACCACCAGCACGTCGCGCCCTTCGATCTTGCCGCGCAGGTCCTTGAGGATGCGCACCTCGCGCGAGCTTTCCATGCCATCGCCATAGGACGACGCCTCGAGAAAATCGACCTCGACCGGCAGGTCGAGCTCGCGCACCAGATCGGCGATAAAGACGAACGATCCGCGCAACAGGCCCACGACCACCAGCTTGTCGGTGCCGGCGAACTCTGTGCTGATCGCGCGGGCAAGCTCCTCGATCCGCGCGGCAATGGACTTGGCCGAGATCATCTGGTCGATCACATAGGGACGGTCGGTCATCCGGGTGGCTACCTTTGCAAGCAAGCAGACTGTGCGCCCTCCTCTTTGCGCGCTAATCTCGCCTCATTGCAAGCCAAAGGAGATTGAAAATGGGGCGTGGAATGGGGCGTGGGGTGCGTCCGGTCAGACGCCGGACAGGGGTGAACTGTGCTGCTTTTCTGGCGATGGCCCCTGGTCGCAAGACATGACGGCGCAAGAGCGGTTGGCCGCCAAGGAGGCCGCCGCGACGCTGGCGCGGTGAGACAGACGCGGGTCCGGGGCATAGAGCGCCGCGCCTGCGGCCCGACTGCGGCCCGACTGCGGCCCGACTGCGGCCCGACTGCGGCCCGACTGCGGCCCGACTGCGGCCCGACTGCGGCATGGCTGCGCGCTGCGGGATTTCTGCTTGAACTTGGCGCGGATGCACCCGACATGCACAGGCATACCATCGCAGTCAGAGCCGCAAGCCATGCCCACCCATTCCGAAACCCGCATCCTGCCATACAGCGCCGATCAGATGTATGCGCTGGTCGCCGATGTCGCCCGCTACCCCGAATTCCTGCCCTGGACCGCCGCAGCGCGGATCCGCTCGACCGAGGATCACGGCGACCACAGCGTGATGCTCGCCGACCTCGTGATCTCGTTCAAGGTATTCCGCGAGCGCTATGGCAGCCGCGTGACCTGCTGGCCCGCGCAGCACCGGATCGACAGCGCCTATATCGACGGTCCCTTCACCAGGATGGAGAGCTCCTGGCAATTCCGTGATGTTCCAGAGGGTTGCGAGGTGAAGTTCGACGTGGATTTCGAGTTCCGCAACCGGCTGCTGCAAGGGGCAGCGGGGCTGTTCTTCAACGAGGCGATGCAGCGTGTGGTGCGCGCCTTCGAGAGACGGGCGCAAGAGCTTTATGCTTAGGGCGTTGCGCCTTGTGCCCGCCCAGTGGCTTGCCCTGTGGCCCGCTCGGTGGCTTGCCCAGTGGCCCGCCCAGTGGCTTGCCCTGTGGTTCGCGCTGTGGCTCGCGCTGCTCGCTTCGGTGGCGCAGGCGCAACTGACCGAGGTGCGGCTGCCGGACGGGCGGTCCTACCAGATCGCCTTGCCGGACGGCGTCCTGCGGCCGCAGGTAATCATCGGCCTGCATGGCGGCGGTGGCAATCCGCTGCAATTCGCGCTGAACTCCGGGCTGATGCGGCCGGCGCTTGCCAATGGTCACGCGGTGATCTTTGCCGCCGGCACTTCGCGGGCGGGGCCGCTGCTCGCCTGGAATGCGGGCTATTGCTGTGGGCCCGCGGCGGCGCGTGGGGTCGATGACATCGGGTTTCTCGACCGGGTGATCGACGATGCCGCCGCAAGATTTGGCACCGACCGGGACGGCGTGTTCATCACCGGCATGTCGAATGGGGCGATGATGGCCGAAGCCTATGCCGCCGCGCGGCCCGGACGGGTGCGCGCCGTGGCAGGGGTGGCGGGCACGCTGGACCTCGCCCGGTTTGCGCCGCGCGGGGCGGTCCCGCTCCTGCATATCCACGGCACCGCCGACACCGCCGTGCCCTATGCCGGCGGATTTTCGCAAAGCGGGGTGACGCGCACCGATTTCACCCCGGTCGCCGCCGTCATCGCGGCCTTTGTCGCGGCTGCGCCCGGCCCGCTGCGGATGCAGGCCACGCAAGTCGATGGCCCGCTGCCGGTCACGCGCCATGACTGGCTGCGCCCCGACGGGCGGGCCATGGTCCGGCTGATCACCATCGAGGGCGGCACCCATGTCTGGCCGGGTGGGCGGCGCGCAAGGCGGAGCGGGCAGGGCGATGGGGTGAACGCGACGCAAGAGATCCTCGCGTTCTTTGCCCTCTACCGCTAGGCCGCTGCCACCCCCTCGACCAGCAGCGCCAGCGCCTGCGCAACCGAGGCCGCACGCACCTGCGCCCGGCCAATGGGGCCATAGTCCACCGTCAGCGCCCGGCAGCCATGCGCCGTCGCGAGGGCAAAGCAGACCCGGCCTTCCGGCTTGAACTCTGACCCGCCGGGCCCGGCAATGCCTGTGACCGCGACCGCCACCTGCGCCTCTGACCGCGCCAGCGCGCCCTGCGCCATCTCGCGCGCGACAGGGTCCGACACCGCGCCATGCGCGTCGAGCGTGGCGGGCAGGACGCCCAGCATCGCCACTTTGGCCGCGTTGGAATAGGTGACAAAGCCGCGCTCGAATACCGCCGACGCCCCCGCGACTTCGGTGATCGCCGCGGCGACCAGCCCGCCCGTGCAGCTTTCGGCGGTGGCGATCATCACACCCTTTGCCCGGGCCGCATCGAGGAGCGCCGCGACGCTCACCGGCCCAGAACCCCGTGCCAGAGCCCGGCGAGCAGCGTGACGCAGACGGCCGCGGCGATCCCTGCGAGGATATCGTCGAGCATCACGCCCTCCGCATCGCCGCGCCGGTCCGCCCAGCCGATCGGACCGGGCTTCCAGATGTCAAAGAGCCGGAACAGCAGGAACCCCGCGACCCAGCCCGGCCAGAGTGCGAGCAGGCCGACACTCGCCCCCGCGGCCCCGAAAAAGATCGGCCAGAGCGCGATCCACTGGCCCACGACCTCGTCGATGACGATATGGCCGGGGTCCTTGTCGGCGCTGCCCGCTGTCTCGATCCGCGTCGCCCAGAGGCCCGCGATGCCGACAGCGACCGTCGCCACGACCACGCCCCAGGGCCCGCCGAGCACATAGAGCCCGATTGCCAGCGGCAGCGCGGCAAGCGACCCCCAGGTGCCGGGTGCGGGCCGCAGGTGCCCGATGCCAAAGAGCGTGGCGATCAGCGCGCTCATGCCCGCACCAGCGTCGCGGTCGCCAGCGCCGCGATCCCTTCGCCCCGGCCTGTGAAGCCCAGCCGTTCGGATGTGGTGGCCTTGACGCTCACCCGGTCGATGTCCATGCCCATGATCCTCGCCATTTCTGCCCTCATTTCAATGCTGTGCGGGCCGATCTTCGGGTATTCGCAGACCAGCGTGCAATCCGCATGGGTGATGGTGAACCCCAGTTCGCGCGCCAGCGCACAGGCATGGTCGAGAAAGATATGGCTCGCCGCGCCCTTCCATTGCGGGTCGGAGGGGGGAAAGTGCTGGCCGATGTCACCGCGCGCGAGCGCGCCATAGATCGCATCCGTCACCGCATGCATGCCCACATCGGCATCCGAATGCCCTTGCAAGGCGCGGTCATGCGGCACCCGCACCCCGCAGAGCCAGACATGGTCGCCCGGCCCGAAGCGGTGCACGTCATAGCCATTGCCCGTCCGGATATCCATGTCCTGCCCCATCAGCCGTGCGGCGCGGGCAAAATCGCCCTCGCGCGTGATCTTGAGGTTATCCTCGTCCCCTTCGACAATGGCAACAGCCAGCCCTGCCGCACGCGCCACCGCCACATCATCGGGCGCGGGGCCGTCATGTGCGCGATGCGCGGCAAGGATCGCGTCAAAGCGGAACCCCTGCGGCGTCTGCGCGCGGTAAAGGCCGGTCCGGTCCTGCGTGCCGGTGACGTGCCCTGCGTCACCGCGCCACAGCGCATCCGTCACCTCGACCGCGGGCGCGGCGCCGGGGGCCCTCTCCAGTGCGGCCAGCACACGGGCAATCACCGCCCCGGACACCAGCGGGCGCGCCGCGTCATGGATCAGCACCCGCGCCGGCGCGAAGGCCGCCAGCGCATCGAGCCCCGCGCGCACCGATGCATCGCGCGTCGCCCCACCCGCGACCCGCAACACGCCGTCGGGCAGGGGCATCGCCATGTCATCGGGGTGCAACACCACCATCAGCGGCCCGAGGCCGGGTTGCGCGGCAAAGGTGGCGAGCGCGTGGTCGATCACCCGGCAGGGTCCGAGCCTGCGCCACTGCTTGGGCACGCCCCCCCCGGCCCGCGTGCCACGCCCGGCAGCGACGACGAGGACCGCGACAGAAAGTGCTTGCGACATCTCATCCCTGCAAAGGCCAATGTGCGATCTTCCTAGAACCTTCGCCCGCGCCGCGCAATTGCGCAGTCTAGGCGGAGCAGCCGCACATTTTTTAAGCATATGCCGAATTATGTCACGAAGCGGCCGGGCTGATCGTTGTATATCCGCCTTTGGCCACATATCGACGGGTCATGAAACCGGTGAAAGCGCCCTGACGAAGTGGAAACCATCCATCCGATCACCCTTGGCGATCTCGCCCTCGCGCCGCCCGTCGCTCTCGCGCCTTTGGCGGGGATCACCGACCTGCCGTTTCGTCAGCTTGTCGCGTCCTTTGGCGCGGGCTGGGTCGTGTCGGAAATGGTCGCGAGCCAGGAGATGGTCCAGGCCAAGCCCGGCATCCGCGAAAAGGCGGAACTGGGGCTGGGGCAGGCCAATACGGCCATACAACTGGCCGGACGCGAGGCGCGCTGGATGGCCGAGGCCGCGCGCATGGTCGAGGCCAATGGCGCGCGGATGATCGACATCAACATGGGGTGCCCGGCGAAAAAGGTGACGAACGGCTATTCCGGCTCGGCCCTGCTGCGTGATCCGGACCATGCGCTGCGACTGATCGAGGCGGTTGTGGGTGCGGTCAGCGTGCCGGTGACGCTCAAGACGCGGCTGGGCTGGGACGACGCCTGCCTCAACGCTGCATCCGTGGCGCGGCGGGCCGAGAACGCGGGCGTGCGTCTGGTGACGATCCACGGGCGCACGCGCTGCCAGTTCTACAAGGGGCGGGCCGACTGGACCGCGATCCGCGCGGTGCGCGACGCGGTCACGGTCCCGGTGATCGCCAATGGGGACATCACCGATCCCGCGACCGCGCGGCAGGCGCTCGCGCAGTCCGGCGCCAGCGGCGTGATGATCGGGCGCGGGGCGCAGGGGCGGCCCTGGCAACTGGCGCTGGTGGCGCATCACCTCTACGGCGCGCCCGCGCCGGCGATCCCGCAGGGGTTGGATTTTTATCATATGGTCGCCACGCATTACGAGGCGATGCTCACCTTCTATGGGGGTGATCTGGGGGGCAAGGTCGCGCGCAAGCATCTCGGCTGGTATATGGACACCTGCGCGACGCCCTCCGCTTTGCGCCAGCAGGTGCTGACGGCCCCATCCCCGGCCGCCGTGCTGCGTTTGCTGCACGGGGCGCTCGCGGAACATGCGCCGGTGGCGGCATGATCCAGGACCCCGCGCTGTGGAACTCGCTGCCGGTGCCGACGCTGCTGCTCGCCCCCGATGACAGCATCATCGCCGTGAACCCGGCCGCCGAGCTTTTCCTCAACCTGTCCGACAGGGCGCTGGTCGGCGCGCCGCTGTGGGACAAGGTAATGATCGACGCGCAGGTCGAGGGCCCCTTTTCCCGGGCCCGCGACAATGGCACGTCGCTGTTCATCAACGATGTCGATGTGGGTTCGGGCGAACGTGCGCCGCTGCAATGCAACATCCAGTTCGCACCGCTGCGCGGCGCCGAGGGCGTGATGATCATGCTGATCAGCCCGCGCGAGATCGTGAGCCGGATGACGCAGAACGTGCAATCGGCCAAGGCGGCCAAATCGGCCATCGGCATGGCAGAGATGCTCACGCATGAAATCAAGAACCCGCTCGCGGGCATCACCGGCGCCGCGCAACTGCTGTCGATGGGGCTGTCGGGCGAAGACCTGGAGCTCACCGACCTGATCGTCGAGGAAAGCCGGCGCATCGTCAAACTGCTCGAGCAGGTCGAGCAGTTCGGCAACCTGCGCCCGCCCTTGCTCAAATCGGTGAATATCCACGATGTGCTCGACCGCGCGCGGCAATCGGCCAAGGTCGGCTTTGGCGCGCATATGTTCTATGTCCAGGACTACGACCCGTCGCTGCCGCGCACGCTGGCCGATGGTGACCAGCTTTTGCAGGTGTTTCTCAACCTGCTCAAGAATGCCTCCGAGGCGGGCCGCGATGGGGGCACGATCCGCCTGCATACCTTCTACGAGCCCTCGCTGCGCCTGCGCCGCGCCGATGGCTCGCTCGCCCGCCTGCCGCTACAGGTCGAGGTGATCGACGATGGCCCGGGCCTGCCGCCCGCCATCGCCGCCGATGTCTTCGAGCCCTTTGTTTCGGGCCGCGAAAACGGCACCGGCCTTGGCCTCGCGCTGGTGTCCAAGCTGATCGGCGACATCGGCGGCTGGATCTCGGTCAACTCGGTGCCGGGGCGGACCGTGTTCCGCATTTCGCTGCCACTGGCCCCGCGCGACGATCAGGACAGCCCCCCAACCTCCGGAGAGACATGATGGACGGAACAGTTCTGGTTGCCGATGACGACCGCACGATCCGCACGGTGCTGACCCAGGCGCTGACCCGGGCGGGGTGCAAGGTGCATGCGACCTCGTCCATCGTGACGCTGATGCGCTGGGTGGACGAGGGCAAGGGCGATCTGGTGATCTCGGACGTGATCATGCCCGATGGCAACGGGCTCGAACAACTCCCGCTGATCGCCAAGGTGCGGCCGGGGCTGCCGGTGATCGTGATCTCGGCGCAGAACACGATCATGACCGCCATCCAGGCGGCCGAGGCCGATGCCTATGACTACCTGCCCAAACCCTTTGACCTGCCCGACCTGATGAAGCGGGCCGCCCGCGCGCTCGAGGTCAAGCGGCGGGTGATGCCGCCCAGGACCGATGACGAGGCGCGCAGCGGCGACCTGCCCCTGGTCGGCCGCACGCCCGCGATGCAGGCGCTCTATCGGCTCGTCGCGCGGGTGATGAACACCGCGCTGCCGGTGCTCATCACCGGCGAGAGCGGGACCGGAAAATCGCTGATGGCCAAGGCGATCCACGACTTTTCCGACCGCCGCACGCTGCCCTTCATCACGGTGTCGTCCGATGACCTGCAAGGGATGGACGGCCCGTCGATGGTGGTGTCGCGCGCGCGCGGCGGGACCATCCTGCTCGACGAGGTGGGCGATCTGGGCGAGGACGCGCAGGCGCGCATCGTGCGGATGCTCGACACTCTGGGCGAGAACGCACCGCGCATCATGTCCACCTCGCAAAGCGATCTGATGGCGCGGATCGAGGCGGGAGGGTTCCGCGAGGACCTGTTCTACCGCCTCGCAGGTGTCACGCTCGCGCTGCCGGCGCTGCGGGAACGGGTGGACGACATCCCCTTGCTGGCGGAACATTTTCTGGCGCGTGCCGAACGCGACGGGGTGCCGCGGCGGCGCCTTTCGCCGGCGGCGCTCGACCTCGTGCGCAGCTATAGCTGGCCCGGCAACGTGCGCCAGTTGCAGAACCTGCTGCGCCGGCTGGTCGTGACGGCGGCCGAAGAGGAGATTACCCGCGCCGAGGTCGAACTGGTGCTGGGCAACCAGCCCGCGATGGAGCCCCTGCGCGGCGGCGGCGAAGGCGAAAAGCTGATGGCCTCGGTCGCGCGCCACCTCAAGCGCTATTTCGACCTGCATGGCGGCGTGCTGCCGCCGCCGGGGCTTTACAACCGGATCCTGCGCGAGGTCGAGACGCCGCTGATCGAGATCGCGCTGGATGCGACCGGCGGCAATCAGGCCAAATGTGCCGATCTTCTCGGGATCAACCGCAATACCTTGCGCAAGAAGATCACCGATCTGGATATCCGCGTGACACGACGCCGCAAGTTGATGTAAAACCGCAACAGAACCGTGGCCGTTCGGTGTCAGAGCCGGACCGAGATCACGGGCAAGAAACGGCGGTAGGGGCCTCGTGCTCCGCACAACAAGGTCAGTGGCGTGCAGCGGTCCCTTTCGGGTCTCAACTTGACGCGCTTCAGCCGCTGGTGGCGCCAGCGGCGGGTGCAGAATGCGGCGACCCTGGGTCTGGTGATCCTTGGGCCGGCGCTGGCTGGGCTGACCTATGTCGTCCTCGGCCCGCTGCAACAGGGCGGCAACGCGCCGGCGCTGCGTCTCGTGCTGCTGGCGGATCTTGTCTATGTTCTGGTGGTGGCCGCGCTGGTGCTGCAACGGGTGACGCGGATGGTCGCGGCGCGGCGCGCGCGCTCGGCCGGGTCGCGGCTGCACCTGCGCCTCACCGGGGTCTTTGCCCTGCTGGCGCTGATCCCGACCGTGACGGTCGCCGTCTTTTCCGTGCTCACCATCAATGTCGGGCTCGAAGGCTGGTTTTCCGAACGGGTGCGCAATGTGCTGGGCACCTCGCTTTCGGCCGCGGAAGCCTATGAAAACGAACACAAACAGGAATTGACCCGCGACGGTATCGGGCTCGCGGGCTATCTCGACACCGAACGGCAGCGCAATTTCTTCATGCCCGATGCCGAGGTGCGCCGCTCGCTCGCACGGATCCAGCCGCAGATCGAACGTGGGCTGACCGAGGTTTTCGTGATCGACGGGATCGGCGACATCCGGGCGCGCGGCGCGCGGTCTTACGAGTTCGGGTTCGAAAAGCCCGACAACGCCCAGATCGCGCAGGCGCGGCGTGAGGGGCTGCTGATCATCGAGGATTGGGACAACAACGAATTCCGCGCGCTTATCCCGCTTTCGGCGTTCGAGGACAGGCTTCTCTATGTCAGCCGCGCGGTCGATGGCGAGATCCTGTCGCTGCTCGATGACACCAAGCAGACGGTCGCGCTCTATGAGCAGCTCGAAAGCGAACGCGGGCGGCTGCTGTTCGAATTCGGGCTCCTCTATCTCGGCTTTGCCGTCATCCTCATTCTCGCGGCGATCTGGCTGGGCCTGTGGTTTGCCGAACGGCTGTCCAAACCCGTGGGCCGGCTGGTCGGCGCGTCGCAACGGGTGGGGGCGGGCGACCTCGACGTGCGCGTGATCGAAGAGGAAGGCGATGACGAGATCGCGCAATTGGGCCGCTATTTCAACCAGATGACCAGCCAGCTCAAGGGCCAGCGCGCCGCCTTGCTCGACAATACCGAACAGATCGAAAGCCGGCGGCGGCTGTTTGATTCGGTGCTCAGTTCCGTGACCTCGGGCGTCGTGGGCGTCGATGCGGATGGCAGGGTCGCCTTTGCCAACCCCTCGGCGCGGCGGCTTCTCTATGTCGATGCCGTGCGTCAGGATCAGGCGCTGGCGCGCGCGGTGCCGGAATTCGCAGCGCTGTTTGACCAGTTGCGCCGCGACGGGCGTGAGGTCGTCCAGCAACAGATCAACATCGTGCGCGCGGGCAAGCAGGAAAGTCTGCTGGTGCGCATGTCGCCGCGCCGGTCAGGCGAGGGCGCGCTCGAAGGCTATGTGGTGGCGTTCGACGACGTGACCGACCTGGTGAGCGCGCAGCGCATGGCCGCCTGGGGCGATGTAGCGCGCCGCATCGCGCATGAGATCAAGAACCCGCTGACGCCGATCCAGTTGTCGGCCGAACGGATCAAGCGCAAGTTCCGCGGCAAGCTGGGCGACGAGGCCGGGGCGCTCGACCAGTTGACCGATGTGATCGTGCGCCAGACCAACGACCTGCGCCGCATCGTGGACGAATTCTCCAAATTCGCCCGGATGCCCGAGCCCGAGCGCGCCGACCACGACCTCACCAGCCTGATGCGCGACGCGATCACCCTGCAAGAGGCGGCTCTGGGCAATGTCACCTTGCACGGCCGTTTGCCCAACACCCCGGTCATCGCCCAGATCGACGCGACGATGATCTCGCAGGCGATCACAAACCTCATCAAGAACGCCGGAGAAGCCATTGAGAGCCTTGAGGAAAAGGGCGCACCCAAAGGTTACGCCCCGGAAATCAGGATCGCGATGCGGCAGGATGGCGACGAGGCGCTGATCACCATTTCGGACAACGGCATCGGCCTTCCGGAGGACCGCGCCCGCCTGTTCGAACCCTATGTCACGACGCGGGCCAAAGGCACCGGCCTGGGCCTGCCGATCGTGCGCAAGATCATCGAGGAACATGACGGCACACTCGCGCTCGAGGATGCCGACCTGTTCGCCGGCTGCGACCACCGCGGCGCGATGGCTGTCATCCACCTGCCGGTCCGACCGGCAGCAACACATGTCACAAGAGCAACAGCATGAGGGCCGATATGGGCGATATCCTGATCACCGATGATGAACGCGACATTCGCGAACTCATCTCGGATATCCTGAAAGATGAAGGCTTTACGACCCGACTTGCAGGTAACTCGGAACAATGCATGGCCGAGATCGCCAAGGAACATCCGGCGCTGATGATCCTCGACATCTGGCTAAAGGACAGCAAGATGGACGGGATCGACATCCTGAAAACGGTCAAGCGTGACCATCCCGACATCCCAGTGGTGATCATTTCGGGCCATGGCAATATCGAGATTGCCGTCGCCGCGATCAAGCAGGGTGCCTATGATTTCATCGAGAAACCCTTCAACATCGACCAGCTCATGGTGGTGATCCGCCGCGCGATGGAGACGTCACGACTGCGGCGCGAGAATATCGAGCTCAAGCGGGGCGAGACCTTTACCGCCGAAATGCTGGGGGAAAGCGCGGCCTTCAGGGCCCTGCGCGCGCAGCTCGACAAGGTGACAAAGTCGAACGGCCGCGTCATGCTGACAGGCACGCCGGGGTCGGGCAAGGAAATCGCCGCGCGCTATATCCATGCCAATTCGAACCGCGCGGGCGGTCCCTTTGTCACCGTCAGCAGCGCCTCGATCGAACCGGATCGGATGGAAGAGGTGCTGTTCGGTCGTGAGAGCGCCGAGAAGGGGGTGGAGAAGGGCCTTCTCGAGCAGGCCAATGGCGGCGTGATCTACTTTGACGAAGTGGCCGACATGCCGCTGGGCACGCAGTCGAAAATCCTGCGGGTGCTGGTGGACCAGCAGTTCCAGCGGGTGGGCGGCACCGACAAGGTGAATGTCGATCTGCGGGTGATCTCGAGCACGAACAAGGACTTGCAGGAAGCCATCAGCGAGGGCCAGTTCCGCCAGGAGCTCTATCATCGGCTCAACGTGGTGCCGATCGCGGTGCCTGCGCTGGAGGAACGGCGCGAGGACATTCCCCTGCTGGCCGAGCATTTCATCGCGCAGCTCAACCGCACCCAGGGCCTGCCGCTGCGCCGCCTGGCCGATGACGCGCGCGCGCTGTTGCAGACCATGCTGTGGCCCGGCAATGTGCGCCAGTTGAAGAACGTCGTGGAACGTGTTCTTATCCTTGGAGAAAGCAGCGGCGACATTGCCGCGCGCGAGCTGCCGTCTGCCGAAGATGCCTCGAACGAGGAGGGCCGTGTGGTGCTGTCGGGCGGCCTCGCGACGCTGCCGCTGCGCGAGGCGCGCGAATTGTTCGAACGCGAATATCTGCTCACCCAGATCAACCGCTTTGGCGGCAACATCAGCCGGACGGCCAGCTTTGTGGGGATGGAGCGGTCGGCGCTGCACCGCAAGCTCAAAAGCCTCGGTGTGGTCACGTCGAGCAAATCGGGCGGCCGGATCGCCTATGTCGATGAGGAATGACCCGGTGCGATTGACCTATCCGGCCGGCTCTGCCACTTCTCGCAACCGTAACCGCTGAGGACATGCGATGAAGGTCATCATCTGCGGCGCGGGACAGGTCGGCTGGCAGATCGCGCGCCACCTGTCCAGCGAGGACAACGACGTAACAGTGGTGGACAACAACGCCGACCTCGTGCGCCGCGCCACCGAGACGCTGGATGTGCAGGGGGTCGCGGGCTTTGCCAGCTACCCCGATGTGCTGGAACAGGCCGGCGCGCGTGATGCCGACATGATCATCGCGGCCACGCATAGCGACGAGGTCAACATGGTCACCTGCCAGGTGGCCCATTCGGTGTTCAACATCGGCCGCAAGATCGCCCGGCTGCGCGCGCAGAGCTACCTCGACGCGATCTATTCCGACCTCTACCGCCGCGACCATCTGCCCATCGACGTGGTCATCAGCCCTGAGAAAGAGGTGGCCGAGGCCGCGCTGCAACGCCTTGGCGCGCCTACCGCCTTTGACACCGAGAGCTTTTTCGACGGCAAGGGGCAGCTCCTGGGGATTGCCATCGGCCCTGACTGCCCGGTCATCAACACGCCCTTGCGGCAATTGTCGGACCTGTTTTCGACCCTGCGGGCCATCGTCGTGGCGATCCGGCGCAAGGGCACGCTGTTTGCCCCGGCGCCCGGCGACCAGATCTTTTCCGATGACCAGATCTATGTGTTCACCGATACCGAGGACATGAACCGCACGCTCGAGATCTTTGGCAAGGCGCGGTCCAAGCAGGAACGCATCATCATCATCGGCGGCGGCAATGTCGGACTTGGCGTCGCCATGGCGCTCGAGCGGCGCGAGGACCGCGTGCGCGTCAAGGTGATCGAGCGCAACCGTCCCGTGGCCGAACGCGCGGCCGATGCGCTCGACCGGACCATCGTGCTGCATGGTGACGGGCTCGACGCCGCAATGCTTGAGGAGGCGGGCGTGAGCAGCGCCGACGCGATCCTCGTGGTCACGGATGATGACAAGACCAACCTGCTCGCCTCGGCCCGCGCCAAGGAGATGGGCTGCCGGATGGCGATCTGCCTGATCAACGACCCCTCGCTGATGCCCTTGATGGCGCCGCTCGGGATCGACGCCTATATCAACCCGCGCGCCACGACGGTGAGCTCGATCCTCAAGCATATCCGCCATGGCCGGGTCCGCGCGGTCTATTCGATCGGCGATGGCGAGGCCGAGCTGATCGAGGCGCAGGTGCTGGGCACCTCGCCCATCGCGGGCCAGCGCATCCGCGACATCGCCTTTCCCGAAGGCGTGCTGATCGGCGGGGTGCTCAAGAAGGGGGTCACGGTCAAGCCCACGGGCGAGATGCGGATCGAGGAAGGCGACCTGATCGTGATTTTCTCGATGAAATCCGATGTCCGCGAGGTCGAAAAGCTGATGCAAGTCTCGATCGACTTTTTCTGATGCTGCGCCGGGTCTCGTCGCTGCCCTTTTTCGTGCTGCTGCTGGGCATCGGCGCGGTCGCGATGCTGGTGCCGGCGCTGCATGCCTATGGCCGCAGCGATTTTGGCACCGCGCGCATCTTTCTCTATGCCACGATCCTCGGGCTGTTCCTGAGCATCCTGATCGGCCTGGCCACGACAGGCTATGCGCCCCGCTCTGTGCCGCGCAGCCAGTTGGGCACGCTGGTCGCGGCCTATGCCGTGCTGCCGCTGCTGTTTGCGATCCCGTTCTACGAGGCCGCGCGGCCGGTATCCTTTCTCAACGCCTGGTTCGAGATGGTGTCGAGTTTCACCACGACGGGGGCCACGATCTTTGACAACCCGCGACGGATCAACCCGTCGCTGCACCTGTGGCGGGCGACCGTGGGCTGGCTGGGCGGGCTGTTCATCTGGATCACGGCCGTTGCGGTGCTGGCGCCGATGAACCTGGGCGGGTTCGAGGTCCGCTCGCCCAATGCGGCGGGCGACCTTTCGGCCAGCCAGAGCCAGATTTCGCGCCTGTCAGACCCCGCCGAGCGGCTCGCGCGCTATTCGCTGCGCCTTGTCCCGATCTACGCGGGCCTCACGCTGGCGCTCTGGGTCGGGCTGATGCTGGCGGGCGAGGTGCCGCTTGTGGCCATCTGCCATGCCATGTCGGTGCTGGCGACATCGGGGATTTCGCCGGTGGGCGGCGTTGAAAACGGCGCGTCGGGGCTGGCGGGGGAGATGCTGATCTTTGCCTTCCTGCTCTTTGCCCTCACGCGCCTGACCTTCAGCAAGGGTCTGTTGACCGATCAGGAAGACAAGCTCGTGCGCGACCCGGAATTGCAGCTTGCGCTGGTTCTGATCGGGGCGGTTGCGCTGCTGTTGTTCCTGCGCCACTTCGTGTCGAGCGCCGACCGCTTTACCGTCTCGGGCACCTTTGCCGCACTTGGCGCGCTCTGGGGGGCGCTGTTTACCGCGCTGTCCTTTCTCACCACCACCGGGTTCGAAAGCCGCCAATGGCTGGGCGCGACCGACTGGGCCGGCCTGCGCTCGCCCGGCCTGGTGCTGGTGGGGCTGGCGATCGTCGGTGGCGGTGTCGCCACGACCGCGGGCGGGGTCAAGCTGTTGCGGGTCTATACGCTCTACAAGCACGGGATGCGCGAGTTCGAAAAGCTGGTGCACCCCAATTCGGTCGGCACCGACGGGTCGCGGTCGCGGCGGATCAGGCGGCGCGGGGCCTATATCTCGTGGATCTTCTTCATGCTGTTCGCGCTCAGCATCGTGGTGGTGATGGGGGCGCTGTCACTGACGGGGATGCAGTTCGAGGCGGCGATGGTGCTGGCGGTTTCGGCTATTTCGACCACCGGGCCGCTGGCGCAGGTCGCGGCCGAAATCCCGGTGTCCTATGCCGGCATCCCCGACAGCGCCAAGACGATCCTTGCCGCAACCATGGTGCTCGGCCGGCTCGAGACGCTCGCGCTGATCGCCTTGCTCAACCCCGATGTCTGGCGGTCCTGAGCCGCGCTGATACCGGCGCACCACACCCTGCGATAGGTCTCTGTATTTGGGCTGGAATCTGGCGGCGCGGCGCGACATAATCGCCTGAAACAGGGGATGGCCGATCCGCGGCCACAAGAACAAGGGACAAGAACCATGGCGGCCGACAAGCAGAACCTGCAGGACGCGTTTCTCAACCACGTCCGCAAGACCAAGGTTCCGGTCACGATCTTTCTGATCAACGGGGTCAAGCTGCAGGGTGTCATCACCTGGTTTGACAGCTTTTGCGTGCTTTTGCGCCGCGACGGTCAATCGCAGCTTGTCTACAAGAGCGCGATTTCCACCATCATGCCGGCGCAGCCCATCAGCCTTTATGATGGCGAAGAATAGGCCATATGCAGACGGATGAACCCGCCACGCGGGCCTGGGTTCTCTGCCCTGACGTGAAATCGGACCGTGACCGTCGCGATGCCGCATCGGCGCTCGAAGAGGCGGTGTCGCTCGCCGATGCCTTGCCCAGCCTGGTGGTTTGCGGCGCCGAGGTGGTGCGCCTGCCAAGGATGCACCCCGGCATGCTGTTCGGCAAAGGCAAGATTGCAGAGCTTAAGGAGCGGCTCGCCGAAGCCGAGGTCGATCTGGTGCTGATCGACGGGCCGGTGGGGCCGGTGCAGCAGCGCAATCTTGAGAAGGAATGGAAGGTCAAGATCCTCGACCGGACCGGGCTGATCCTCGAGATTTTCGGCGACCGGGCGCGCACGGCGGAGGGGGTGTTGCAGGTCGAGATGGCGGCGCTGAGCTATCAGCGCACGCGGCTGGTGCGCGCCTGGACCCACCTCGAGCGGCAGCGCGGCGGGTTCGGCTTTGTCGGCGGCCCCGGCGAGACGCAGATCGAGGCCGACAGGCGGGCCATTGATGACCAGCTCCTGCGGCTGAAACGGCAGCTGGAAAAGGTGGTCCGGACCCGCACGCTGCACCGCGCCGCGCGGGCCAAGGTGCCGTATCCGATCGTGGCGCTGGTGGGCTATACAAATGCCGGAAAATCGACGCTGTTCAACAGGCTGACCGGCGCCGACGTCTTGGTCAAGGACATGCTCTTTGCCACGCTCGACCCGACGATGCGCCGCGTCCTGCTGCCTTCGGGCGATGAGGTGATCCTGTCGGACACGGTGGGTTTCATCTCGGACCTGCCGACCGAGCTTGTCGCCGCCTTCCGTGCCACGCTCGAAGAGGTGCTGGACGCCGATCTGATCCTGCATGTGCGCGACATCAGCCATCCGCAAAGCGCCGAGCAGGCGCGCGATGTGACGGCGATCCTCGCAAGCCTCGGTGTGGGCGAGGGGGCGCCGCTGATCGAGGTCTGGAACAAGATCGACAAGGTCGAAGCCGAGGCGCGCGCGGCGCTCGAGGTCACGGCGGCACGAACCGAGAACCTCTTTGCCGTCTCGGCGCTCGCCGGCGAGGGGCTGGACCGGCTGCTCGACGCTGTGGCCGAGGTCCTGCGCCCGCAGCGCCTGTCAGAGAGCCTGGATCTGCCGCATGGCGCGGGGCGGCAGCGCGCCTGGCTCTACGCGCAGGGTCTTGTGCAAGGCGAGACGCAGACAGAGGACGGCGCGCGGATCGACGTGCTCTGGTCCGCGCGCCAGAAGGAACGTTTCAGCCGGCTCTGACAGGGACAGGCGCGGCTGGCAACGGCCGCCCCGATCGACAGGGTCAGGGACACAGGGATGCCGGGCGTCATGGCCTGACAAGAGACCATGACCCGCCAAGGATCGGTCAACGCAAGGCCCCGAGTTGCCGCCATCTTGCGGCAGATCCGACTATTCGGCCGGCACGACCGGCTCCAGATGCATGACCCCCACCGCGCCCGCCCGGGCCAGCGCCGGGTCGAGCGACATCGGGATATATTCGCCGCGCCGCCACAATTCGCCCAGATCGTCATAGTGGCGCGACAACGGATGCCCCGACTGCCCGGTCGAGATCACAAAGACCGAACTGTCGGGATCGGCGAAATCATAGACGCCGCGATAGCCCGCCGCATGGACATTCCGGAACGGCGCCGGGTCGAGCCCGGAAGTGCGCCCGCGCATCAGCGTGTTGTCATCGCCGCTGGTGGATTGGCGGATATTGACGAACCATTTCAGAAACGGCACCTCGCCCAGCACCGGATGGTCATGTGTCGCCTGATGCGCGTCACCCCAGCGCAGAGATTCCAGCGCGGTGCCATGGTTTTCGCCCACCCAGACCAGCGCATCGTCGAGCGCGAGGCGCGCGATGTCGGTGCAGGTCTCGACCGGGGCCGATTGCAGCACATCGCACCAGACCGAGGCGCCGCCGATGTCGCGATAGACCCGCTCGATGAACAGGGGCTCCACATGGGTGAATTCATCGGCCAGCGGGCCTAGCTCGTCCCGGATCAGGCGCACCTGCAGCGCGCGCATCCAGGCCGCATAAAGCAGCGGCTCCGGCAGGTGCTCGTTCATCTCGCCGTTCCACTCGGCCAAAAGCTCGAGCGCACGCTGGCGCTGCCGCTCTGGCGTGCCGGCGGGCGCGGCCTCGCCGGTGAACCACAGGTCGGCCCCCACCAGCGGCAGAAGCGTGCGCGCGGTCGGGCTCACGGTATCAAGCTGCGCCTCGATAAAGCTTTCGCGCGTATGCACGCCGCGCTGCTGCATCAGGAAACGCCAGCGTTCGATCCGCTGAGTATCGCCCCACAGAAAGGACACATGGCGCGGAAAGGGCCGGTCAACCGTCTTGTTGTTGGTATTGCCGATCAGCCCGCCGACCGGGTTCACAAAGCGCGGATTGTCCTCGGCGGGCAGGACGCCGCGCCAGCGGTTCTCGGGCAGATAGCCCAGCGTCGGCAGCCGCCCCTGGCTCTGGTGCGCGGGGTCACGGTCGGGCATCGCGCCAATCAGGGCCATCGCGATACTGTTGCGGTCGGCCAGCACGAGGTTCTGCGATGGCGCGATATAGGTGCGTGTCGCCGCCAGCCCCTCCTCGACCGACGTCGCCCGCATCAGGCGCATCGCCGCGGTCATCGTCGTGTCATCGGGCGCGAGCGCGGTCCAGTTCAAGGTGGTGACATGGCCCTGTGGCCGGATCGTGCCGAGGTCATAGACATCGGGCGGCAGCACCGGGCCATTGACGCTCCACTGCAGGCGGATGGTGACGGCGCTCGCGTCCTTGACGGTGATGATGCTGTCACGGCTCTCGAACCGGACCCAGCCTTCGGGCGTGCGGTATTCGTCGGGGTTCTGCGGGTTGACCTCTTCGATATGGATGTCCTGATCGTCGAGATAGCTCGACGTGATGCCCCAGCCCAGATCGGCGCTGCGCCCCGACATGACTACCGGCACACCCGGAATGGTCCCGCCGATCACCCCGCCCGATTGCAGCTCGAGCCGGGCGAGATACCAGATCGACGGCGCGGTGAGGCCGAGATGCGGGTCGCTCGCCAGAAGCGTCGAGCCGGTGGCCGACCGGCTGATACCCGCCGCCCAGGCATTCGAGGCGCCCGCCAGCGCGGCCGGCTTGACCGGCGACAGCGGATCATAGGCGAGGCGCATGTTGTCGGTGAATTCGGGCAGGGCGGGGATCAGGCGCGCGTATTCGGGCAGCGCCGCGATCCCCGCGCCGGGCGCATCGGGCAGGATGTCGCGCAGCCGCGCCTCGGGCAGCACCAGCGAGATGCGCGCGCGCAGCACTTCGGCCTCCAGATGGCTGGAGAGTTGCAGGGCCATCAGCTTGAGGATGGCGAGGCTGTCGGCGGGCTGCCAGGGCGCGACCGGATGGTTGAAGATCCACATCTCGGGCGCGCCACGCCCACGGGCACCTGAATTGACCTCGGCCAGCCAGGCGTTGACCCCGTCGGCATAGGCCTCGAGCGCGGCCAGCGTCGGCGCGTCCTGCGCCGCGACCGAGGATGTGGCAAGTCCGTAAAGGTCGAGCCGGCGCAACAGCATGTCGATCGGCAGGGTGCGCGCGCCGAAGAGTTCCGACAGACGGCCCTGCGCGGTGCGGCGCAGCATGGTCATCTGCCACATCCGGTCCTGCGCATGGACATAGCCCAGCGCAAAGAACACATCCGAATCGGTCGCACCAAAGAGATGGGGCACATTGGCATTGTCGCGCACCACCTCGACCGGCGCGCTGATCCCGGCGACGGCATAGGTGCCGTCATAATCGGGCAGCGACCGCGCGGCAAAGAAATAGACCAGCAACAGCCCCGCGATCACCAGCCCGATCAACCCGGTGGTAAGCCACAACAACCAGCGGAAGATGACGAACATCGGGTTCCCCGCAACAGGACCGGTCCGGCAGTTGACGCGCGGGATGGGTCGGTTAGGTATCTCGCACCGGATACACCGGTCTGGCAGGGGGGAGCAAGGCTATGGCGCAAGTGGCATTTCTGGGACTGGGGGTGATGGGCGGCCCGATGGCGGGCCATCTCGCCGCAGCCGGACACTCGGTCACCGTCTACAACCGCTCGGCCGACAAGGCCGCGGCCTGGGTCGCCGCCCATGGCGGGACCGCGGCATCGACACCTGCGGCCGCGGCCCAGGGCGCCGGGATCGTGCTGAGTTGCGTAGGCAATGACGATGACCTGCGCGCGGTCTGCCATGGCGCTGACGGCGCCTTTGCCGGCATGGCGACCGGCAGCCTGTTCATCGATCACACCACTGTCTCGGCAAAGGTGACGCGGGAACTCTCGGCCGAAGCAGCGGCGCGCGGGATCGGATTTGTCGACGCCCCGGTCTCGGGCGGGCAGGCGGGGGCGGTCAATGGCGTGCTCTCGGTGATGTGCGGCGGGACCCAGGCGGACTTTGCCCGCGCGGCCCCGGTGGTCGCCGCCTATGCGCGCATCTGCAAGCGGCTGGGCGACAGCGGTGCCGGCCAACTGGCCAAGATGGCCAACCAGATCGCCATCGCGGGCCTGGTTCAGGGCCTGTCCGAGGCGCTGCACTTTGCACAGAAGGCCGGGCTCGATGCCGCCGGCGTGGTCGAGGTGATCAGCCAGGGCGCTGCGGGAAGCTGGCAGATGAGCAATCGCAGCAAGACCATGCTGGAGGACCACTTCGACCATGGCTTTGCTGTCGACTGGATGCGCAAGGACCTCGCCATCGTGCTCGCGGCCGCCGATGAAACCGGGGCGAGCCTGCCTGTGACCGCCCTGATCGACCAGTTCTACAAGGATGTGCAGAACATGGGTGGCGGGCGCTGGGACACATCCTCACTGATCCGCCGCCTGCGCAAGTTCGACGGCTGACCCGGCAGGGCGCCTGCGGCGCAAGGTCATTTGTCCGTTTGGGGGCTCCGCCCCGCCGCTGCGCGGCTCCCCGGGATATTTATGGCCAAAAGATGCAATGGTCCGTATCATCTTTTGGCCCCAAATATCCTCGGGGGGAGCGCGCAGGGCGCGCGCGGGGGGCAGACAGCCCCCCGGCTACCTCTCCGGCAAGAGCCCGCGCGGACTGAAGCGCAGCACGAGCAGCAGCACCACGCCCATGGTGAGAAGCCGCATATGGGCCACAAGGTCGAAGAGATAGGCCTTGAGGACGCTGGTATCATCCAGTCCCGCGGTCACGATCTCCAATATCCATTGGCCCATCGGCTCGACCTTGTTCCACAGGAACCAGATCAGGAAGGCGCCCAGAACCGCGCCGAAGTTGTTGCCCGAGCCACCGACGATCACCATCACCCAGACGAGGAAGGTAAAGCGGAGCGGCTGGTAGGTGCCGGGTGTCAGCTGGCCGTCGAGTGTCGTCATCATCGCGCCTGCGATGCCGCAGATGGCCGAGCCGAGGATGAATATCTGGAGATGCCGGTTCTTGACATCCTTGCCCATCGCCTCCGCTGCGACCTCGTTGTCGCGGATCGCGCGCATCATCCGGCCCCAGGGCGAGCTCAGTGCCTTTTGCGCGAGCCAGAGCAGGATCAGCAGCACCAGCGTGAAGAGCACGCCATAGGCAAGCTTGACATAGATCGTCGAGGCGAGGACCGGGTTGAAGCCCCATTCTGCCACCCGCGCGAGAAATGCCGGGTCGGATTGCAGGTTGACCTCATAGGGCACGAAGGGCGCCGGGCGGGGCACACCGATCACGTTCTTGACCCCGCGTGCGAGCCAGTCCTCGTTCTTCATCACGGCGATGATGATCTCGGCGATGCCCAGCGTGGCGATGGCAAGGTAGTCCGAGCGCAGGCCGAGCGCCGTCTTGCCGATCACCCAGGCCGCGCCGGCGGCAAGCAGGCCGCCCACCGGCCAGGCCAGCAGCACCGGCAGGTTCAGCCCGCCGATATTGCCGCTCGACGCGGGGTTGATCGCCTCGATTGCGACGACGGCCGGGTCGAACACACGGCGATAGATCATGAAGCCTGCGATCAGCACGGCCAGTGTGACCGCCATACGCAGCCGGCCGCTGGGCAGCTTCATCTGCACCAGCACGGCGGCGATGATCGTCGCCCCCCCCAGCACCAGGCCGAGCAGGATGCCGGTGCCGCCGGCCGCCCAGGCGCCCTCGGTCGGTGGCATCGACACCAGCACGGCCGCAAGCCCGCCGAGCGCCACGAAACCCATGACCCCGATGTTGAAGAGCCCCGCGAAGCCCCATTGCAGATTGACCCCCAGCGCCATGATCGCCGAGATCAGCGCCATGTTCAGGATGCTGAGAGACGAGTTCCAGCTACCTGCGAAAAACGCCACGTCGGTCAGCCCTTCGAGCAGGAAGAGAGCCGCGACAAAGGCCACGAGCAGCGGCGTGCGAAGATTGCGGGTCATACCGATTGTCCCTTGAAAAGCCCTGTGGGCCTGAACAGCAGCACGATGATGAGGATGGCAAAGCTCACCGCGAATTTGTAGTCGGTGGACATCAACTGGACCAGGCCGTCGGGCGCGAGGCTGTCGGGCAACCAGTAGGTGAGCACCTTTTTCCAGGCATAGGTCACGGTCACTTCGCTGAAGGCGATGACAAAACCGCCCGCGATGGCGCCCAGCGGGCTGCCAAGACCGCCGACGATGGCGCTGGCAAAGATCGGCAGCAGGAGCTGGAAATAGGTGAAGGCCTTGAACGACTTGTCGAGGCCATAAAGCACGCCCGCCGTGGTCGCCAGCGCCGCGATGATAAGCCAGGTCACGGCCACCACGCGCTCGGGGTTGATGCCCGACAGGAGCGCGAGATCTTCGTTGTCGGAAAAGGCGCGCATCGACTTGCCGGTGCGGGTGCGATTGAGGAACCAGAACAGCAGCGCCACCGCGATGGCCGCCGTCACCACGGTGATCGCGGTGGTGGTGCGGATCGCGAGCCCTTCGTCGAGCCCGGTCATCTCCTTGAACTGCGCGGCGGTGATCACGAAGCGCGCACCATCGGTAAAGCTGATGTCCTCGACCCCGATGACAAAGCGCACGACGCCGTTCATCACGAACATCACCCCCATCGACACGATGACGAGGATCACCGGCGCGGCCTTGGCCTTGCGGTAGAAACGATAGACGACACGGTCGGTCGCCAGCAGCATCAGCCCTGTGGCCGCGATGCCGAAGGGCAGGGCGAGCAGCGCTGTCGGCAGGACGCCCAGCCCGATCCCCGCCTTCTGCATCACAGCCGTCACCAGGATGGTGATCGCGGTGCCAAAGGCCATCGTGTCGCCATGGGCAAAGTTGGAAAAGCGCAGGATGCCGTAGATCAGCGTCACCCCCAGCGCCCCCAGCGCGAGTTGCGCGCCATAGGCCAGGCCGGGCACAAAGACGAAGTTGAGGAAGGCGATCAGGCCGTTGAGAAAATCCATCAGGACACCTTTGCGCAGGAACCGCCCCAAACGCCAATCATCGTGAAGCCCGGCTTCGGTTTCATGTTCTGCCATCCTTTCTGCTGCAACTGCCCGCTCCCGAATAGGCCACGCCAAGCAAGCCGGGATGCAGGCTGACCAGAGCCGCGCCGTTGCTCGGCTGGACTGTCAACAGGACCGGGGAGAAAATCCCGCCCCCGCCATGGAAGACCAGCGGACCAAGTCCTGCGTCCGTCATGGCCACAGGAAACGGCTCTGCCAGCCCGATCGCCATCTCCGCGATCGCAACGCCCGGCTCGTACACGACCGAGAGGGTGAAATCCTTGTCCTCGCAGAGCCCGGCCGAGGAACACAGCACCGCGAAAACGCAGGAGAAGGTCGCGACAGCCATGCCTCAGCCCCCCAGGAACGATTTGCGGACCTGCGGGTCGGCCAGAAGCTCTTGTCCGGTGCCGGTAAAGGCATTGGCGCCCTGCACCAGCACATAGCCCTTGTCCGCGATCTCGAGCGCCTGGCGCGCGTTCTGCTCGACCATCAGGATGGTGATGCCGGCGCGGGCGACCTCGATGATCCGGTCAAAGAGTTCATCCATCACGATCGGGCTCACGCCCGCCGTGGGTTCGTCGAGCATCAGCACCTTGGGCTGGGTCATCAGCGCGCGCCCGACCGCGACCTGCTGGCGCTGGCCACCGCTGAGTTCGCCCGCGGCCTGGCGGCGCTTGTCGCGCAGGATCGGGAACAGGGTATAGACCTGCTCCATCGTGGCGCGGATGTCGTCACGGCGCAGGAAGGCGCCCATCTCGAGGTTTTCCTCGACGGTCATCGAGGTGAAGATGTTGCTCGTCTGCGGCACAAAGGCCATGCCCTTGGCGACGCGGGCCTGCGGGCTGAGGTCGGTGATGTCCTCGCCATCCAGCCGCACCTCGCCGCTGCGCAGGTTGAGCATCCCGAACACCGCCTTCATCGCGGTGGATTTGCCGGCGCCATTGGGGCCGACGATCACCGCGATCTGGCCTTTTTCGACCGAAATCGTGCAATCGTTGAGGATATTCGCGCCGCGCCCGTAGCCGCCGGTCATCTTGTGGCCCATCAGGAACAGCCCGCCGGGGGCAGGGCGGGCGCTGCCCTTTCTGTCCCAGCCCTCGGCAGTGCCGCCGCCCTTGGGGTTGGCGATGGAGCGGTCCTTGTTGCCACGGTCATCGGCGTAGGGGTTGTCCTGCATCGGTCAGTCCTTGATCCGGGTCCGCGGGCGCGTCATGCCCCGGCCTTTGCCTTGTTCTTGAGCCCGGTGCCCAGATAGGCCTCGATCACCGCCTCGTTCTGCATGATGTCGGCGGCCGAGCCCTGCGCGAGCACCTTGCCCTGCGCCATCACGATCACCGGGTCGCAGAGGCGGCCGATGAAATCCATGTCATGCTCGATCACGCAGAAGGTATAGCCGCGCTCCTTGTTCAGGCGGATGATCGCGTCGCCGATGGTGTTCAGCAGCGTGCGGTTCACCCCGGCGCCAACCTCGTCCAGAAACACGATCCTCGCATCCACCATCATCGTGCGGCCCAGTTCGAGCAGCTTTTTCTGCCCGCCCGACAGATTGCCGGCCTTTTCATCGCGCAGGTGGGATATGGTCAGGAAATCAAGCACTTCATCGGCTTTTCTGAGCAGTTCACGCTCTTCGCGCGCGATCCGGCCACGGGCAAACCAGGCATTCCACAGCGTTTCGCCCGATTGCTGCGCGGGCACCATCATCAGGTTCTCGCGCACCGTCAGGGAGCCGAATTCATGTGCGATCTGGAAGGTGCGCAGCAGGCCCTTGTGGAAAAGGTCGTGCGGCGGCAGGCCGGTGATGTCCTCGCCCGCCATGGTCACGCGGCCCGATGTCGGCGGCAGGCGACCGGCGATGACGTTGAACAGCGTGGTCTTGCCCGCCCCGTTGGGCCCGATCAGCCCTGTGATCGAGCCTGACCTGATCTCGAGCGACGCCCCGTCAACAGCATGGAACCCGCCGAAATGCTTGTGCATATCTTCGACGACGATCATCTTAGGTCTCCCCGTTGGCCACGCGTTTCTGGTTTGAAACCAGCCGCTTGTGCCTTGTTCTTGAGGCAACGGCCCAGAGGGGTGCCCCCTCCGGGCCGTGCCGTTGTTTCAGCCAGGGATCAGCGGAAGCGGACCGTGTTGATGACGCCGTCCATGAATTCGACCTCGCGGTAGTTGCCAGCCGATTCGCCCGGTCCGATCAGTTCCACGGCGGTGGCGCCGACATAGTCGATGTCCACGCCCTGGTTGATCAGCTCGATCGCCTTGGCCAGTTCGCCCGGAAAGATCTCTTCGCCCGGCGCATTGGCCAGATCCATCACCTTGCCCGCGAAATCGGCCGAGGCGGACGAGCCGGCCGCATGCATCGCCAGCATGATCAGCGCCGCCGCGTCGTAGGATTCCGGCGCAAAGGCCGAAGTGCCGTCAAAGCCCGCGCCCGAGGCCAGACCCTGGAACAGTTCGGCACCCGCCGAATCCGTGCCGGGATACTGGCCGAACGACCCGTTCAGGCCCGCGCCGAGGTCATCGGCGATCTGCTGGCCCACCATGCCGTCGGGCAGCACGAAGCGGTCGAAGGCGCCCGAGTCGAGCGAGGCCTGGATGATGCCCTTGCCGCCCTGGTCGGTATAGCCGGCGACCACCAGCACGTCGCCACCCGCCGAGGCCAGCGCCGCCACTTCGGCGGAATAGTCGGCCTTGCCATCCTCATGCGCGGCGCTGATCGTCACGGTGCCGCCGGCGGCGGTGTAGGCCGCCTCGAACGCATCGGCCAGACCCTTGCCGTAGTCGTTGTTGGTATAGGTCAGCGCGACGGACATGATGCCGCGGTCCATGATGTTCTCGGTCATCACGACGCCCTGACGGGCATCCGACGGTGCGGTGCGGAAAAACAGCCCGTCATCCTCGGCAGTGGACAGGCCCGGCGAGGTCGCCGACGGCGAGATCATCACGATGCCATTGGGCCGCGCGACGTTCTGCAGGATCGCCCCGGTCACACCCGAGCAATCCGCGCCCATGATCGCGGCCACACCGTCAGAGGTGATCAGGCGCTCGGCGGCGGCGGTGGCCGCAGCGGCGTCGATACAGGTCGAATCGCCGCGCACCGGCGTCACGGTGGTCGCACCGCCGAGGAAGGTGCCGGCGGCGTTGACTTCGGCCATGGCAAGCTCGGCCCCGGCGGCCATGTTCGGCGTGATCGATTCCAGCGGGCCGGTAAAGCCCAGGATGATCCCGATCTTCACTTCGCTCGCATGGCTTTCGGCAAAGGCGGCGCCAGCAACAAGCGCGGTGGCCGCAGAGGCCAGAAGCAGTTTCTTCATTGTCAGTCTCCCTATCGGAACAAAAGTCCTGCGCGGCAGGCTAATCAGCGGTTTTGGAAAAGGGAAGCGGGAACCGACAGGCAATTTGCCCGACTTTCCTGTCTTTTCCGTCAGGTTTTCCGTGCCGGCTCAAATCGACAGCCGCATGGCCTGGCTGCCGCGCTCGCGATAGGGAGTGGTATTGTAATGGCTGCGGTAGCATTTCGAGAAATGCGACGGCGAGGCAAAACCGCAGGCCAGCGCCACGTTGATGACGCTCATGTCGGTCTGCATCAGCAGATTGCGCGCCTTGGACAGGCGCAACTCCATATAGTAGCGCTTGGGCGAGCGGTTGAGGTAGCGGCGGAACAGGCGTTCGAGCTGGCGCGTGGACATGCCCACATCGCGCGCCAGGGTGGCGGGGCTGATCGGGTCCTCGATCGCCTGTTCCATGATCTGGATGACGCGGCTCAGCTTGGGGTGGCGCACGCCGATGCGCGTGGGGATCGACAGGCGCTGGGTGTCCTGATCGGTCCGGATCGCGGAATAGATGAGCTGGTCTGCCACCGCATTCGACAGATCCTCGCCATGGTCATCGGCAATCAGCTTGAGCATCAGGTCGATCGAGGCGGTGCCGCCGGCGGTGGTGATGCGGTTGCCATCGATCACAAAGACCGATTTGGTCAATGTGACCTCTTCGAATTCCTCGGCGAAACTGTCATGGTTTTCCCAGTGGATCGTGGCTTTCTTGCCATCCAGCAGACCGGCCTTGGCCAGCGTATAGCCCGCCGTGCACAGCCCCCCCATCACGACCCCGCGCCGCGCCTCGCGCCGCACCCAGTTGAGCAGGCGGCGCGTGGTGGCGGCCTGCACGTCGATGCCGCCGCAGAGCATCACGATGTCATCGCGGCCGAGCTCGTCGAGGTCCATGTTGACCTTGAACTCGGTGCCGTTGGAGCAGGCGACCGTCTCGCCCCCGTCACCGGCAAGAACCCAGGTATAAAGCGTCTTGCCCGCCATCCGGTTGGCGATACGCAGGCTTTCGACCGCGCTGGCGAAACAGAGCATCGTGAAATTGTCGAGCAGGACGAAGACATAGCGCTTTTGCTTGGCGCTGCGCGTCTCGACGGTCTGCGGCTGGATGGTCATGGGGGCACCCGTGTCGGCCGCCCCGCGCGGCAGGACTGCGCGACAACACCAGTTTTGCGGGGCAGGATCAAGAGCGATCAAATGCGTCACCGGGTGTCGCACAGGCCCTATGGCCCGGCGTCGGGCGCTTTTGCCATTGGCCTGCCCGGCAGGCGGCGGTATAACCCCGCGCTGTAAACCAGACCGACCCTCATTGACGGAGCACGACGATGACCGAATGGCACAAATCCGACTGGCGCGCCAAGCCGCGGGTCCAGATGCCGGACTATACCGATGCCGCGAAACTCGCTTCGGTCGAGTCCCGTCTTGCCACCTATCCGCCGCTGGTCTTTGCCGGCGAGGCGCGGCGGCTGAAATCTCATCTCGCCAAGGTGTCGCGCGGCGAGGCCTTCCTGTTGCAGGGCGGCGACTGCGCCGAAGCCTTTGGCCAGTTCTCGGCGGACAATATCCGCGACACCTTCAAGGTGATGCTGCAAATGGCGATGGTGCTGACCTATGGCGCCAAGGTGCCGGTGGTCAAGGTCGGCCGCATGGCGGGCCAGTTCGCCAAGCCGCGCTCGGCCCCGACCGAGGTGATCGGCGGGCAGGAGCTTCCCAGCTACCGCGGCGACATCATCAACGGGTTCGACTTTTCCGCCGCGGCCCGCGTGCCCGACCCTGACCGCATGTTGCAGGCCTATCTGCAGGCGGCGGCCACGCTGAACCTGCTGCGCGCCTTTTCGACCGGCGGCTACGCCGATGTGCGCAAGGTCCATGCCTGGACGCTGGGCTTTACCGGCGCGCCCGAGGCGGAAAAATACCGCGACATGGCCAACCGGATCAGCGACACCATCGACTTCATGGAGGCCGCGGGTATCCGCGACGAGGCGTCCCATGCGCTCGAGACGGTTGAGTTCTACACCAGCCACGAGGCGCTGCTGCTGGAATACGAAGAGGCGCTGACGCGGGTGGATTCGACCACCGGCCAGTGGCTCGCGGGGTCTGGCCACATGATCTGGATCGGCGACCGCACCCGCCAGCCCGACGGCGCGCATGTCGAATATTGCCGCGGCGTGCAGAACCCGATCGGGCTGAAATGCGGCCCCTCGATGACCTCGGGCCACCTCAAGGCGCTGATGGCAAAGCTCAACCCGCGCAACGAGGCCGGGCGGCTCACGCTGATCGCGCGCTTTGGCGCGGGCAGCGTGCAGGAACACCTGCCGCGCCTGACCAAGGCCGTGGCCGAAGAAGGCGCGAATGTGGTCTGGGTCTGCGACCCGATGCACGGCAACACCATCAAGTCGTCGAGCGGCTACAAGACGCGGCCGTTTGAATCCGTGTTGCGCGAGGTGCGCGAGTTTTTCGCGGTCCATAATGCCGAGGGCACGATCCCCGGCGGCGTGCATTTCGAGATGACCGGCCAGGACGTGACCGAATGCACCGGCGGCGTGCGCGCGGTCACGGACGAGGACCTGTCGGACCGCTATCATACCGCCTGCGACCCGCGTCTCAACGCCTCGCAATCGCTGGAACTCGCCTTTCTCGTGGCCGAAGAGCTGTCGCAGCGCCGGCACCTGCTACAGACGGCCCGGGCCGTCTGAGGCTCAGCCGGGTGAGGCTCAGCCGTGTGAGGCTCAGCCGTTCGACACCACCAGCCGCAGGTCCGGGCGTGCCGCGTCCGGACCTTTTCTCTGGGTGCCGGCCCCCCCTTGTCCCGCGGCAAGCGCGAGGCGCGGACGGCCCATTTCGCTGATGATCTCGCAGCGGACCTCGCCCGGCGCGATGTCGAACCGGCGCGGGGCGCGACCGATCATGCCGTCGGTCAAGAGCGCACCGAGCGCGCGGGACACTGTCCCGTCTGACCCCAGCAGCGGCAGGATCATGAGCCGCCCCGTCAGCAGCGGCCGCCCCAGCCCGCGCGCCGAGGTCAGCGGCAGGTCCACCAGCGCTGGCCCGTCAAACACGGTCTCGAGATGCGCGGCCAGCAATGGCCGGGCGGCGGGCGTAAAGAAGCTCGACAGCGGCATCCCGCGCGCGTCCATCCCCAGACTGGCGTTGAGCTTTTGCCCCGTCACCCGCAGCCGCGCGATCCCCTGCGCGACCCGTTCGATGACAAAGGCATAGGGCAGGACGGCGTCGATGCGCGCGGGGTCCACTTCGCTGCGCACGGGCAGCCGCCGTGCACCGCGCAGGTCGCGCCAGTAGCGTTCGAGTTCTGCGAGGATCGGCTGGCCGGTCATCGGCTGAAAATGCGACAGGACGGCTGGGCTGGCGTCATCCCGATGGTCGTCGAAAATTGTCATGGCACTGGTCCCTGCGACTGATCGGTTTCATTTGATACAACCATAGCGCCTTTTTTTCGCCATTTCCTGCCCCAAATTGTTAACACGTTAATAACCGCTTTTGCGCCATCACCGCCCGCAGTCGGCTTGCCCCCGATGCCGCTTTGGCTTTACCTGCCGGCGAGAGTGACCACGCGGGGCCTGCGAGATGATCCAGTCAATGACAGCCTTCGCCAGCCGGACCGGGCAGACCGGCGGCTGGTCCTGGGCCTGGGACATGCGGGGGGTGAATGCGCGGGGGCTCGACCTGCGGCTGCGCCTGCCCGACGGGGTCGCGGGGCTCGAGGTGGCGCTGCGCACGGCCATTGCGGCACGGCTCGCGCGGGGCAATGTCACGCTCAACCTGCGGCTCACGCGCGTCGATGCGGGCCAACCGCTCGCGCTCGACATGGCGCAGCTTGACCGGGTGCTTGCCGCGCTCGAGCAGGTGCAGGAACGCGCCTTTGCGATGGGGGTCACTTTGGCGCAGGCGACCGCGGCCGATGTGCTGGCGCAGCGCGGCGTGATCGCGCAGGGCGCCAGCGATGAACAGGATACATCGCATCTTTTCAATGCTCTAGCGTCCGAAATTGATCCACTCCTCGACGCGTTTTGCGCGATGCGCCGGGCCGAGGGGCAGGTGCTGGATGGCGTGCTTGCGGCGATGCTCGACCGGATCGCGGCGCTGACCGATGCCGCCGCCACCGCCGCCGCCGCGCGCCGGGGCGAGGCGCGCGCGGCGCTGACGGCGGCACTGCGCCGGGTGTTCGAGGATGTGCCCGAGATGGACGAGGCCCGCATCGCGCAGGAACTCGCGCTGATCGCCGTCAAATCCGACGTGACCGAAGAGATTGACCGCCTGCGCGCCCATGTCGCCGCCGCCCGCGCGCTGATGGCAGAGGCGGCACCTGCCGGGCGCAAGCTCGACTTCCTGATGCAGGAATTCAACCGCGAGGCCAACACGCTCTGCTCCAAGGCGCAATCGACAGAGCTCACCCGCCTGGGGCTCGACCTCAAGGCGGCCATCGAGCAGATGCGCGAGCAGATCCAGAATGTGGAATAATGAATGAAGATCAATAACCTGCGGCGCGGACTTCTGGTTATTCTGTCGTCTCCCTCGGGGGCTGGCAAATCGACGCTCGCCGCGCGGCTGCGTCTGTGGGACCCGAGCATCCGCTTTTCCGTCTCGGCCACGACCCGCACCCCGCGCCCCGGCGAGACCGACGGGGTGGAGTATCATTTCCGCGACCGCGCGGCGTTCGAGGCGATGGTGGCGGCGGGCGAGATGCTGGAACATGCGGAGGTGTTCGGCAACCTCTACGGCAGCCCGCGTGGCCCGGTAGAGGCGGCCATGGCGGCGGGGGCGGATACGCTCTTTGACATCGATTGGCAGGGCGGGCAGCAGATCCGCAATTCGGCGCTGGGCAAGGATGTGGTGTCGATCTTCATCCTGCCGCCCTCCATGCGCGAACTCGAACGCCGCCTGCACGACAGAGGGCAGGACAGCGATGCGGTGATCGCCGGGCGGATGGAGAAAAGCCTGGCCGAGGTGAGCCATTGGGCGGAATATGACTATGTGCTGGTCAACGACGATATCGACGCGACCGAGGCGCGGCTGCGCATGATCCTCGCGGCGGAACGGCTGCGGCGCGACCGGCAGCCCTGGCTCAATGACTTCGTGCGCGGGCTGAACGGGGCGTTCGGGCGATGATCTACAGCCTCGACGGCGCGGCGCCGCAGATCGACCCGACCGCCTGGGTGGCACCGGCTGCGCATGTGATGGGGACGGTGACACTCGCCGCCGACACATCGGTCTGGTTCGGCGCCGTCCTGCGCGGCGATACCGAGCCGATCATCGTGGGGCAGGGGACGAATATTCAGGAAAACAGCGTCTTGCACACCGATATCGGTTTTCCGCTGACGATCGCGGCGGGCTGCACCATCGGGCACAAGGCGATGCTGCACGGCTGCACGATCGGCGAGAACAGCCTGATCGGTATGGGGGCGACGGTGCTCAACGGGGCGGTGATCGGGCGCGATTGCCTGATCGGCGCGGGCGCGCTGGTGACCGAGGGCAAGGTGATCCCCGACGGGAGCCTGGTGATGGGCGCGCCGGGGCGCGTGGTGCGCCTGCTCGACGCTGCCGCCATCGCCCGGCTGCGCGCCTCGGCGCTGCATTATCAATCCAACGCCCGGCGGTTCCGCGCGGGCCTGAAGGACCTGTCATGACCATCAAGCCCCCCACCAGCGGCGTGCGCCGCACCGAATGGCCGGCCTCGACCTCGCGCCCGGTGGTCACACCGCTGCAACCCTCCGTCGTCTATGCCGCGCCCGACCCCGATGCGCTCGACGCGCAATACGCGACCGGCAGCGGCTTTACCTATGCGCGCGAAGGGCACCCCAATGCCGAGGTGCTCGCCGCCAAGATCGACGTGCTCGAAGGTGCCACGGGCGGCATCATCACCGGATCGGGGATGAGCGCCATCGGTGCGGTGTTCCTGGGCTGCCTCAAGGCGGGCGATCATGTGTTGGGCGGCGACCAGCTTTATGGTCGCACGCTGCGGCTGATGACGCAGGACCTGCCGCGGCTGGGGATCACGACCAGCCTCGCCGACCCGACCGACGCCGCGGCGATGCGCGCGGCCCTGCGGCCCGAAACGCGGATGATCGTGGTCGAGGTGATCTCGAACCCGACGATCCGGGTGGCCGACATGGCGGGCATCGCGCAGGTCGCGCGCGAGGCGGGGGTGCTTCTGGTGGTGGACAACACATTCACCACGCCGCGCCTCTACCGGCCGCTCGATCATGGGGCGGAGATCGTGGTGCATTCGGTGACCAAGCTGCTCGCCGGGCATTCCGATGCGACGCTGGGCTATGTCGCCGCGCGCGACCCGGCGCTGCGCGAGGCGATCATGGCGGCGAATGTGACCTGGGGTCTGACACCGAGCCCCTGGGATTGCTGGATGGCGGAACGCGGGATGCACACGTTCGACCTGCGCTTTGAGCGGGCGCAGGCCAATGCCGGGCGCCTCGCCGAAGCGCTGGCGGCGATGCCGGCGGTGGCGCGCGTGATCTATCCGACGCGCCCCGACCATCCCGACCACAACCGTGCGACCGGGCTGTTGGGCGGGCAGGGCGGCAACATGCTGAGCTTTGAGCTCACCGGCGGGCGGGCGGCCGCCAATGCCTTTACCCGCGCCGCGCCCGAGATCGCCTTTGCCCCGACGCTGGGCGATGTCGGCACGACGCTGTCGCACCCGGCCTCGTCCTCGCACCGCAACCTGGCCCCCGAGGCGCGCGCCGCGCAGGGCATCAGCGAGGGGTTCTTTCGCCTGTCGGTCGGGATCGAGGACGCGGACCTGCTGATCGCAGAGATGACGCGCGCGGCGGCGGCCAGCCTGGGCTGACCGTCTGGGCTGACCGTCTGGGCTGACCGTCTGGGCTGACCGTCTGGGCCAGCTCCGGGCTAGCTTCCGGGTTAGCTATCGAGCCGGTGCGCCGGCGGGTCGATGATATAGAGGTCAAAGTCGAGCCCCGGCGCGCTGGCGCGCACTTCGGATACGATCGCCGAGGGGTTGGGCAGGGCATTGGTGAGCGCCCGGTAAAGCCCGCCATAGCCCAGCCCCGACAGCCGCCGCGCCAGATCGAGCGCGTCAAAGCTTTCGCCCATCAGCGCCGACAGCACCACATCGGGGCGTAGCCGGCCCATCAGATCGGCGGTCACATCCTGAAGGCCCACGAAATGGAACCCGTCGATTTGCGGAATCTCCAGCCCCTGCCGTTGCCATGACCGCAGATTGCCCACTACCAGCATGATGGGTTCATACCCCTCAGCCTCGGTCACGCAGACCGTTCCGTCATCGTCATGTCGGGCTCTCTCTTCATATTGTCCATGAAACGACGGCACCTGCCGCAGACCTATGCCACACCACTGGCGATTGAAAACGGATTGAACCAGCAACTCCCGAATTAAACTATAGGTTGCCTTTACGTTGCGGCAATCTTTTCGTTCCGGCTGGCGCAGGGAATGGTGCACATGGTCCGCGTTTTCGCGTAGGAGGACGGCATGAGTATCGAGGCCTTGCAGCACCTGATCGACGCCTTGCCGGTGCCTGTCCTTCTGGTCGGGCCGGACGAGCGCATCGCGGCATGCAATGGCCCGACGCGGGCGCTCTTTCCCGCCGACATGCTGGGGCGGCATTATATCACGGCGCTGCGCCAGCCTGCGATCCTGGATCTGGTCGAACAGTGCCAGCGCGATGGCGTCACGCATCAGGGCCGCTATCTGGGGATCGAAGGGCAGCGCGACGCCACCTGGCGCATCACCGCGGCCGCGGTCCGGCTTTCGGCGGGGCGCGGTGTGTTGCTGACCTGCGAGGACATGACGGCGGTCGAGGAGGCGGGCAAGATGCGCCGCGACTTTGTCACCAATGTCAGCCACGAATTGCGCACGCCGCTGACGGCCCTGCTGGGATTTGTCGAGACATTGCGCGGTGCGGCCAAGGATGACCCGGTGGCGCGGGACCGGTTCCTGCTGATCATGGAGCGCGAGGCCGGGCGGATGTCGCGGCTGGTCGCGGACCTTCTGTCGCTCAGCCGCGTCGAAGAGGATGAACGCGTGCGCCCGATGGCGCCGGTCGATATTCCGGCGATGCTCGAGGCGGTGATTGCCACGCTGGAGCCGGTGATCGCCCGCAATGGTGTGACCATCGCGCTCAACCTGCCGCAAGAGACGGTGGTCGTGCCTGGCGATCCGGGGCAGTTGCGGCAGGTGTTCATCAACCTCATCGAGAACGCCATCAAATACGGTGGCCGGGACAAGACGGTGACGATCACCCTCACCGCGCCCGCACCCGAACCATCGCTGCGCAGCGATGGGGTGAGCGTCGCCATGCGGGACGAGGGCGAGGGGATCGCGGCGCATCACATCCCGCGCCTGACCGAACGATTCTACCGCGTGGACAGTCACCGCTCGCGCGAGGTGGGCGGCACCGGGCTGGGCCTCGCGATCGTCAAACACATCGTCAACCGTCACCGCGGCCGCCTGCGCATCGAAAGCGAGCCGGGCCGGGGCAGTTGCTTTACCGTGGTTCTGCCGGTTTCCTGACAAAGTCCTCCGGCGGCGGCGATCTGTCATATAACTTTTACACCTCTGTCACAAAACCGATGCGCGGCACCCCTAGCAGGGGAGGCAGCGGTTGTCCGGCTCGCGGGCGATCCACTACCCAAGCTACAGGAGCTTCTAGATGACTTTCACCAAAATGACCGTGTCCGCGCTGGCACTGGCCGCCGTGTCGGCGACTGCCGCCGCCGCGCGCGATGAGATCCGCATCGTCGGTTCTTCGACCGTGTTTCCCTATACCCAGGCTGTTGCAGAACAGTTCTCGAACCAGACCGGTGCGGCGTCGCCGATCGTCGAATCGACCGGCACCGGCGGTGGTTTCCAGGTGTTCTGTGGCGGCGTCGGCGAAGCTCACCCCGACCTGACCGGCGCCTCGCGCGCGATCAAGAAGTCGGAATTCGATCTTTGCGTCAGCAACGGCGTGACCGACATCTCCGAAGCCCTGATCGGCTACGATGGCCTGTCGCTCGTGATTTCGCGCGGCAATGAATTCGAATGGGATCTCACGCTTGCCGAAGTGTACATGGCGCTCGCAGCGCAGGTGCCGGTTGATGGCGAATGGGCCGACAACCCCTACAAGATGTGGAACGAGATCAACCCCGATCTGCCCGCCACCGCGATCCTCGTCTATGGCCCGCCGCCGACCTCGGGCACCCGCGACGCCTTTGTCGAACTGGCGCTCCATGAGGGCTGCAAAGAGCTTCCCTTTGTTTCCGAAGGCGGCTTTGACGGCGCCTGGGTCACCGAGAACTGCTCGCGCATGCGTGTGGACGGCCCCTTTGTCGAAGCCGGCGAAAATGACAACCTGATCGTGCAGCGCCTGCAGTCGGACGCGAACGCGATGGGGATCTTCGGCTACTCCTTCCTGTTCGAAAACCTCGACACCCTCAAGGATGTCAAGATCAACGGCGTCGAATCGAACCTCGACACCATCGCGTCGTTCGATTACCCGATCGCGCGCCCGCTCTACTTCTACGTCAAGAACGCGCACCGTGGCGTGATCCCGAACCTGCAAGAGTTCGTCGAGGAATACATGTCCGATGACGCGCTCGATGCCGGCGGCTACCTGTCCGAGCGTGGTCTGGTGACCCTCTCCGACGAAAACCGCGCTTCCCTGCAGGACGCCGTGATCAACGCCGTCTCGATGGCTGCGCCGGAATAACAGACCCTTGCTGCCCGTCCTCCATCAGGAGGGCGGGCAGCGCCTTCGTTTGCAAGAGAGAATATGTGATGACGACCCTTGCTTTCGCCGTCCTGCTCGTTGTGTCCATCTTTGGCTATGTCTGGAACAGACAGGCCGCAACGAGCATCCGAAATCGTGGGGAGCGTCTGCATTCCCTGACCGGTTTTCACGGATTTTACTCTGTCCTCCTGATCGCTGTGCCGGTTTTCGTGTTCATCCTTCTCTGGATCGCCCTGCGCGGCTGGGTCATTGACGGGATGGTTGTCAGGGGTCTGCCTGACGGCACCTTTGACGGCATGGACAGTGGCGCCGCGGCGCTCGTTCTCTCTGAAATCAAGTCGGTGGCCAGCGGGAGGGTGTTTGGCACGCCCAGCGATGCGGTGATTGCCGCAGCGGACCGGCTCAACAATCTGCGGTCGGCCGCATCTCTTTACCTCGTGCTGGCGACGGCGGTGCTCTCGGTGGCACTTCTGTGGATCGCGCGGCGGTCGGTGTCGGCCGAGTTCCGCGCCAGGCAAGGTGTCGAAGGCATCGTGCTGGGCCTGATGATCTTCTGCTCGGTCGTCGCGGTGTTTACCACGATTGGCATCGTCGCCTCGCTGATGTTCGAGACCTACAAGTTCCTGTCGATCGTGCCGCTGGCCGATTTCCTTTTCGGCACCAACTGGGAGCCGCAGATCCCGATCCGCGCCGACCAGATCGCGGCCGAAGGTGCCTTTGGCTGGCTTCCGGTCATGCTCGGCACCATCGTGATCACCGTGATCGCGATGTTCGTGGCTGTTCCGGTCGGGCTGATGTCGGCGATCTACCTCAATGAATTCGCCCCGCGCTCTGTGCGCGCGGTCGCCAAGCCGGTGCTGGAAGTGCTGGCCGGTGTGCCGACGGTTGTCTACGGCTTTTTCGCCATCCTGACGGTGGCGCCGGCCATCCGCAGCTTTGGCGAAGGTCTGGGCCTGCCGATCGCGCCCAACACGGCCCTGGCTGCGGGGGGTGTGATGGGCATCATGCTGATCCCCTTCATCTCGTCCTTTGCGGATGACGCGCTCTCGGCGGTGCCGCGTTCGCTGCGCGACGGTGCGCTGGCGCTGGGGGCAACACGGGCCGAGACGATGCTCAACGTCCTCTTTCCGGCCGCCATTCCGGGCATCGTGGGCGGCGTTCTGCTCGCGGTGAGCCGCGCGGTGGGTGAGACGATGATCGTGGTGATGGCCGCCGGCCTGATCGCCAAGATGACGATCAACCCGCTCGACTCGGTCACGACCGTCACCGTGCAGATCGTGACGCTGCTGATTGGCGACACGGCCTTTGACAACCCCAAGACGCTTGCCGCCTTTGCCTTGGGCATGATGCTGTTCATCGTGACCCTCATCATCAACATCTTCGCGCTGCGGATCGTCCGCAAATACCGCGAAATCTATGATTGAGACCTGACATGACCGACATGACATCCGGCTCTCTGGGCAAGACGAACACCGACCTGATCCGTGCGGGTCTTGCACGCCGCAACCGCAATCAACTGTTCCTTCAAGGGTTCGGTATGGCGGCCATCGCCTTTGCCTTCCTGATGCTGGCGATCCTTGTGGGCTCTCTCGTGCTCAGTGGCTACAAGGCCTTTACCCAGACCCACATCTCGGTCGACGTGTTCATCGACCCAGAGGAAATCAGCGTCGAGCGCCTGCCGCGCGGCGGCTTTGAAGAGGTGCTGCAGGCGTCGCTCGTCTCGCGCTTTCCCGATGTGACCGAACGCGCCGAACAGCGCTCCCTGCGCGGGATCTTTTCGAACGGCGCGCAGTTCCTCTTGCGCGACATGGTGGTGGCCGACAACAGCCTGATCGGCCAGACCGTGCGCATCACGGTCCCGGTGTCGGACCCCTATGACCAGGTCAACAAGGGCCTGATCGACCGCGAGACGCCCAACGAGAACCGCCGCGTGAAGGACAATGAACTCGCCTGGTTCGACGCGCTGATCGCCGAAGGCGCCATCAGCAGCCCGATCAACTGGGCACTGCTGACCAACGCCGACTCCCGCTTTCCCGAACTGGCCGGCCTCAAGGGCGCGCTGGTCGGGTCATTCTGGGCGCTGCTGATCTGCTTCCTGATCGCTTTTCCGCTGGGCATCGGTGCGGCTGTCTACCTCGAGGAATTTGCCCCCAAGAACAAGATTTCGGATCTGATCGAGGTGAATATCAACAACCTTGCTGCTGTGCCTTCGGTGGTATTCGGTCTGCTGGCGCTCGCGGTGTTCATCGGCACCTTCGGCATGCCGCGTTCGGCGCCCATCGTGGGCGGCATGACGCTCGCGCTGATGACGATGCCCACCATCATCATCGCGACCCGCGCCGCGCTCAAGGCGGTGCCGCCCTCGATCCGCGAGGCGGCACTCGGGGTAGGGGCCAGCAAGCAGCAGGTGGTCTTTGGCCATGTGGTGCCGCTGGCGATGCCCGGCATCCTGACCGGCACGATCATCGGCCTGGCGCAAGCCCTGGGCGAGACCGCGCCGCTCTTGCTGATCGGGATGAACGCCTTCATCACCTCGGCCGCCTCCTCGCCCTTTGACAGTGCGACGGCCCTGCCCACGCAGATCTTCATCTGGGCCGACAGCCCCGAGCGTGGCTTTGTCAGCCGGACCTCGGCTGCCATCCTTGTGCTGCTGACTTTCCTGATCACCATGAACGCCGTCGCCATCTACTTGCGCAGCAAGTTCGAGCGGAAATGGTAAGCCCGAAGGGGGACAAGACAATGAACGATATGCGTCTGATCGAAAGAGCGGTTGACATGAACGATATCAAGATCTCGGCCCGCAATGTGCAGGTCTATTACGGCGCGACCCACGCCATCAAGGACGTGAATGTCGATATCGCCGACAAGACCGTCACCGCCTTCATCGGCCCGTCGGGCTGCGGCAAGTCCACCTTTCTGCGCTCGCTCAACCGGATGAACGACACGATCGACATCTGTCGTGTCGAAGGCGACATCCTGATTGACGGGCAGGACATCTACAACCCCAATATCGACCCGGTGCAACTGCGCGCCAAAGTCGGCATGGTGTTTCAGAAGCCCAACCCGTTTCCCAAGTCGATCTATGACAATGTGGCCTACGGGCCCAAGATCCATGGCCTGGCCAAGAACAAGGCCGAACTGGACGAGATCGTCGAAAAGTCTCTGCGCCGCGGCGCGATCTGGGACGAGGTCAAGGACCGCCTGAACGCCCCCGGCACCGGCCTGTCGGGCGGCCAGCAACAGCGCCTGTGCATCGCGCGCGCCGTGGCGACCGAGCCCGAGATCCTGCTGATGGATGAGCCCTGTTCGGCGCTCGACCCGATCGCCACCGCCCAGGTCGAAGAGCTGATCGACGAACTGCGCAGCCAGTATTCGGTGGTCATCGTCACCCACTCGATGCAGCAGGCCGCGCGCGTGAGCCAGAAAACCGCCTTCTTCCATCTCGGCAACCTCGTGGAATATGGCGAGACCGGCAAGATTTTCACCAACCCCGAAGACCCGCGCACCGAGAGCTACATCTCGGGCCGGATCGGGTAAGGAGCCACGCCATGAACGAACAACACATCGCCTCGGCCTATGACCGGGACCTCGAAGCTATTCAGGCGCTGATCATCAAGATGGGCGGGCTGGTCGAGGCCGCGATCCTTGACGGGACAGAGGCGCTTGCCACGCGCGACGTGGAACTGGCGGAGCGTGTGCGCAAGGGCGACAAGGCCGTGGACGAACTCGAAGAGCGCGTCAACGAAGAGGCCGCCCGCACCATCGCCCTGCGCGCCCCCGTGTCGCAGGACCTGCGCATCATCCTCTCGGTGCTCAAGCTCGCCGGCAGCCTCGAGCGGGTCGGCGACTATGCCAAGAACATCGCCAAGCGGACCTCGGTCCTGGCCGAGATGCGCCCGATCAGCGGGACCGAGACGACGCTGCGCCGCATGGCGCGCGACGTGCAGAACATGCTCAAGGACACGCTCGACGCCTTCATCGCCCGCGATGAAAAGCTGGCCCATGACGTGATCCTGCGCGATCTTGACGTTGACCAGATGTACAACGCCCTGTTCCGCGAATTCCTCACCTTCATGATGGAGGATCCGCGCAACATCACCGCCTGCATGCATCTGCACTTCATCGCCAAGAACATCGAACGCATGGGCGATCTGGTGACGAACATGGCCGAACAGGTGGTCTATATCACGACCGGTGTGCGCCCCGAGGACAACCGCCCGAAAAGCGACACGACGGCCTTTGTGACGGCGGTGGACTGACCCCAATGCGCCTGTCCCAACCCCACGTCCTGATCGTCGAGGACGAACCGGCACAGCGTGAAGTCCTCGCCTACAATCTGGAGGCCGAGGGCTACCGCACCAGCGCCGCCGAAAACGGTGAAGAGGCGCTGATGCTGGTCGCCGAGGACAAGCCGGACGTGATCGTGCTCGACTGGATGCTGCCCAATGTCTCGGGCATCGAGGTTTGCCGGCAGCTCAAGATGAAGTCCGAGACGCGCGATGTGCCGATCATCATGCTCTCGGCACGATCCGAAGAGGGCGACCGCGTGCGCGGCCTCGAGACCGGGGCCGATGACTATGTCGTGAAACCCTATGCGGTGAGCGAGTTGATGGCCCGCGTGCGCACCCAGTTGCGCCGCGTGCGGCCTTCGGCGATGGGTCAGGTGCTGATGTTCGAGGATATCCAGCTCGACGCCGAAACCCACCGCGTGAGCCGCGCCGGCAAGCCGCTCAAGCTAGGCCCGACCGAGTTCCGCCTGCTGTCAACCTTCATGGAAAAACCCGGCCGCGTCTGGTCGCGCGAGGCGCTGCTCGACCGGGTCTGGGGGCGCGACATCTATGTCGATACCCGCACCGTCGATGTCCACGTCGGCCGCCTGCGCAAGGTGCTGACACAGCACGGCCACCCCGACCCCCTGCGCACCGTGCGCGGATCGGGCTACGCGCTGGGCTAGGGGCTTTTCTTTCGGGCAGACTGTGGCATCCTGAGGCAAAAGGGGGCCGCCATGAGCCACGCAAACCCGGCCTTTGCCGATGCGGAATATGCCGACCGCCTGCAACGCACCCGCGTGGCGATGCAGGCCGCCGGCGTCGATGTGATCATCGCGACGGACCCGTCCAACATGGCCTGGCTGACCGGCTATGACGGATGGTCCTTCTACGTGCATCAGGCGGTGGTGCTGGGCCCCGCGGGCGATCCGCTCTGGTGGGGGCGGGCGATGGACGTGGCCGGCGCGCGGCGCACGGTGTTCATGTCCGATGACCGGATCGCGGGCTATGATGACAGCTATGTCCAGAACCCCGCCAAACACCCGATGGAGACGCTGGCGAGGCTCATTGCCGCGCAGGGCTGGGATGGCTTGCGCATCGGCGTCGAGATGGACAATTACTATTTCAGTGCAGCCTCTTACCAATCACTCCTCATGCATTGCACGAAGGCGCGATTTGTCGATACGACCGGTCTGGTGAACTGGCAGCGCGCGGTCAAGAGCGCGACCGAAATCACCTATATGCGCCGCGCCGCCCGGATCGTGACCGCCATGCACGCCCGGATCGCCGCGCTGGCCGAACCAGGCCTGCCCAAGAATGCGCTGGTGGCCGAGATCTACCGCAGTGGCATTCTTGGCGCAGACGGGCACTGGGGCGACTATCCGGCCATCGTGCCGATGGCGCCCTCCGGCCTTGACGCCACCGCGCCGCACCTCACCTGGGACGACACGCCGCTGCGGGCAGGGGAGGCCACCTTTTTCGAGATCGCCGGCGCCTATCGCCGCTATCAATGCCCGCAGTCGCGCACACTCTTTCTCGGTCAGCCGCCCCAGCGCTACCGCGACGCCGCCGCCGCCGTGGCCGAGGCCACGGACGCCGTGCTCGACATGGCGCGGCCGGGGCGCACGTGCGCCGAAGTGGCGCAAACCTTCAACAGCACGCTGGCGCGGCACGGTTTCACCAAGGACAGCCGTTGTGGCTATGCCATCGGGCTCAGCTATCCGCCCGACTGGGGCGAACGGACCATGTCCTTGCGCGCCGACGACCACACGGCGCTGGTCGCAGGCATGACATTCCACTTCATGCCCGCGCTCTGGCTCGACGATGGCGGGATCGAGATCACAGAGCCGATCCTCATCACCGAAATCGGCTGCGAAAAGCTCTGCGACACACCGGGCGGATTGCTGGTCAAAGCGTGACGCCAGGCTTCTTTGTGCTACAAATACTCCCGCCGGAGGCAGGCTTGCCCGGGGATGGGCGGGCGTCACTTGCGGCGGTCCCGGAGCAAAATCCCGAGCATATCTGGATTTCGCATAATCAGTATTATGTTACCAAAGCGACGCGCAACTTTTCCGTTTCGGTCTTGACTGCATTGCTGCTAGAACCCTGAAAATGAAACCCCTGTCGCTGCTGATCCTCAATGGACCCAACCTTAATTTGCTGGGCACACGCCAGCCCGAGGTCTATGGCTCCACCACACTCGCCGATATCGAGGCGCTGTGTCATGCCGCTGCCGCGCCGCTTGGCGCGCGCGTCGATTTTGCCCAGTCCAACCACGAAGGCGTTCTGATCGACATGATCCATGCCGCGCGTGGCACGCATGACGGCATCATCCTCAACGCCGGCGCTTATACCCATACCTCGGTGGCGCTGATGGATGCGCTGCGCTCTGTCGCCTTGCCGGTGGTCGAAGTGCACCTGTCCAATATCCACGCCCGCGAAGAGTTCCGCCACAAGTCCTTTATCGCGCCCGTCGCGCTGGGCCAGATCTGCGGCTTTGGCGCCGCCGGCTATGCGCTGGCGATCGAGGCGCTGTGCGGCCATGCAAGATCCGCGGAAAAGGTTTGAAAACCATGGGATTGGCGGGCTATCTTGATCTACTGACCAATGCCCAGACGGTCGAGGATCTCTGGTCGCTGCATAGCGAAAAGATGGCAACCTACGGGTTCGACCGGCTGATCTTCGGCCTCACGCGCTACCGTTCGGGAACCTCGCTGGGCGATCCGCAGGACTGGGTCGTGCTCACCACCCAGCCTGCCGACTACATGGGGCCCTTCATCGAGGAAGGCCTGTATTTCCACGCGCCGATGTTCAAATGGGCGCTCGAGAATGATGGCGCCTGTTCCTGGCGCTGGATGGAAGAGATGGCACGCGCGGACGGCTTTACCGCATCCGAACGGCGCGTGCTCGAATTCAACCGCCGCAAGGGCGTCACTGCCGGCTACACCGTCAGTTTCCGCTCGGTCTCGGCCCGTTGCAAGGGCGCCGTGGCCCTGACAGCCCGCGCTGGCATGACCCAGGACGCGGTCGAACAGGTCTGGGCGCGCCACGGCGAAGAGATCATCGTGATGAACAACGTGGCCCATCTCAAGCTGCTCACCCTGCCCTATAGCGGTGCCCGCCATCTGACGAAACGGCAACGCGAGGTGCTCGAATGGGTCGGCGACGGCAAGACGACGCAGGATATCGCGCTGCTGCTGGGCCTGACCGCCGCCACGGTCGAAAAACACCTGCGTCTGGCGCGCGAGGCTCTTGACGTGGAAACGACGGCGCAGGCCGTGCTCAAGGCGGCGTTCTACAACCAGATGTTCATTCTGGAGCCCTGATCGCGCAATATCCGCCAATCCGACGCTGCATCACATGACAGGAAATGTCGGCTGGTAGGGTTTCCCTGACTACGCTGACGCAACGTCAGATGGCATGGTGTTCATGTTCCGTGAGTGGTGGCCTAAGGCCAGGGAACAGCGGGTCGGACCCCTTGCGATTACAAGGATAGCCGACCCGCATCCGGGCAACCGGAGAACGTGTTGCGAGAGTGTTTGCACTGACGTTGACAGTGACCGGCCGATGTCCGCGCATCCCCATCATGGCGGCGCATCGGTCCGCGACGGCACCGCAGTATTCCCGATGCGGTGCCGTCCACCCCTGCCCGGCCAGCGCGGGACAAGCCATGAAAAACGCCGCCTGCATGGGCAAGCGGCGTTTGTTTTCCGTAGCTTGCGACGCGAACTTAAGCCTTTGCGACTTTCGCGACTTCGGCGGCGAAGTCCTCTTCGACCTTTTCGATACCCTCGCCGACCTCGAGCCGGACAAAGCCCAGGATCTCGACCCCGGCAGCCTGCGCGGCAGCGGCCACAGTCAGGTCGGGGTTCACCACAAAGGCCTGCCCCATCAGCGTCGATTCCGCGATGAACTTCTTCATCCGGCCGGGGATGATGTTGTTCTGGATCACATTCTCGGGCTTCGGCTTGGCCGAGGTGGTGTTTTCTTCCAGCGCCTTGGCGGTCTGGATCTCGCGTTCCTTCTGCAGCACGGCGGGGTCCATGTCGGCCTCGGACAGCGCCACCGGATTGGCGGCGGCGACGTGCATGGCGATCTGCCGGCCGATGCCGTTGTCCGCGCCCTTGAGCGCCACCAGAACACCGATCTTGCCCATGCCGTCGGCGGCGGGGTTGTGCACATAGCTCACCACCACATCGCCTTCGATGCCGGCCATCCGGCGCAGCGTCATGTTTTCGCCGATCTTGGCAATGGCATTGGTGATGACCGTGCTGACCGGCGTGCCGTCGATTTCAGCCGCCTGCAGCGCCTCGAGGTTGTCGGCCCCCAGCGCCGTCGTCGCGATCGCCGCGACCATCCCCTGGAATTCCGCATTCTTGCCGACGAAATCGGTCTCGGAGTTCACCTCGACCGCGACGCCCCTGCCCCCGGCCACAGCCACACCCACCAGACCTTCGGCCGCCGTGCGGCCCGATTTCTTGGCAGCATTGGCCAGACCCTTGGTCCGCAGCCAATCGAGCGCGGCCGCCATGTCGCCATCGGTCTCGGTCAGCGCCTTCTTGGCATCCATCATGCCTGCGCCGGTTGTTTCGCGCAGTTCCTTCACCATTGCAGCGGTGATCGCCATCTCAGTCTCTCCTTGGAAAGGGTCTCCGGGCGGGGTATCCCCCGGCCCGGTATCAGTCATGTGACAAGGCGGCCTGCGTCAGAGCGCGGCGGCTTCCTCGGCCAGCGCATCCTCGGCCAACTGCTCCATCGCCCCCATGTCCACGCCGGCGGCGCCAAGCTGAGCGCTCATCCCGTCAAGCGCGGCGCGGGCGGCGAGATCGCAATAGAGCTGGATCGCGCGGGCGGCATCGTCATTGCCGGGGATGACATAGTCGATCCCGGCGGGCGAGCAGTTGCTGTCCACGACGGCCACGACCGGGATGCCCAGCTTTTTCGCTTCGAGGATCGCCAGATCCTCCTTGTTCACGTCGATGATGAAGATGAGGTCCGGCACGCCGCCCATCTCGCGGATCCCGCCCAGCGAGGCCTGCAGCTTGGTCTGCTCGCGCTCCATGCCCAGACGCTCTTTCTTGGTCAGGCCCTCAAAGCCGCGCTCGGAGGCTTCGTCGATCTGCTTGAGCCGGGCGATGGATTGCGACACGGTCTGCCAGTTGGTCAGCGTGCCACCGAGCCAGCGATGGTTCATGTAGAATTGCGCCGACTTCTCGGCAGCTTCCGCAATCGCCTTCTGCGCCTGCCGCTTGGTGCCGACAAAGAGAATGCGGCCGCCGCGCGCGACGGTGTCGCGGATGACCTGGAGCGCCTGGTCGAGCATCGGCACGGTCTGGGTCAGGTCCAGAATGTGGATGCCGTTGCGCGCGCCATAGATGTAGGTCTGCATGCGCGGGTTCCAGCGCGCGGTCTGGTGGCCGAAGTGAACGCCTGCTTCAAGCAGCTGGCGCATGGTGAACTCGGGAAGAGCCATGTCCGTTTTCCTTTCCGGTTTATGCCACGACGGAGGATCAGGGCTCATGCCCCAACCGGTGGACCGCCCGGGATGTCTCCCCGAAAAGCCCGCCTCCGTCTGCGAAGTGTGCCGCCCTTACCCGCCGGCGCATGGAATGGCAAGTGCGGATGCCTCCGGCGGGAGTATTTGGGGCACAGAGAAGCGAAACCCGCGGCTTCTCTGTGCCCCAAATACTCATATTTCGAGGGCGCCACCGGGAATGCCGCGACTTTTAGAGAAACACCCGCTCCACAAACCACCAGCCGCCGACAAGCGCGATGGCGACCGAGGCGGGTGTGGCGATGGCACGGCGGTACCAGTCGCGCCCGCCGAACCAGTAGGCGACAAGCGCAAAGGCCGTGGCGATCACGGCCAACTGGCCCAGTTCGACACCGATGTTGAAGCCGATCAGCGCCGGGATGAAGGCGCCCTGCGGCAGGCCGAATTCGCCCAGCACCGAAGCAAAGCCGAGCCCGTGCAACAGGCCGAAGGCGAACACCACCACCGGCCTCCAGCGGCTGAGACCCTGGGTGAAGATATTCTCGACCGCGACAAAGACGATGGAGGCGGCGATCAGCGGCTCCACGATGCTGCCGGGCACGGAGACATAGCCCAGCGCCGCGAGCGCCAGTGTCAGCGTATGCGCGAGCGTGAACGCCGAAACCTGCAGCAGTAACGGGCGCATCTGTGTGGACAGGAAGAACAGGCCAAGGACGAAGAGGATATGATCGAGCCCCTTGGGCACGATATGGTCGAACCCCACCGGGATGTAGTTGAAGAAGGTCTGCCACAGCCCCGCCTGATCGCCCCCCGCCAACCGGACCGGATCGCTGAGCGCGCCGGCCTCGAGATAGCCGTCATAGGGCGCATCGACCCCCTGCTGGCGGATCACGAGGGTGCCAAAGGCGCGGTCCCAGCCGATCTGCACGGCCTGCGCGCCCGCCGGCAAGGCCGCGTCAAAGCGCAGGATCGAGGGGCGCGGGACCCCGACATCCCCGGTGGCGGGGATCTCGACGCCGACCAGCACGGGGGACATGTCGGTGCCATCGACGCGGATGGTCATGCGCGCGGCCATCTGCGGCCAGAAGGCGGTGAACATCGCCTCCATGTCGTCGGGTGGCAAGGCGCGCAGGCTGTCGTAGTCTGCAGCCTGCGGCGCGGCGTCGGTATCGGCGAGATCGGTGAGGTCGATCCCTGCCACGAAGCTCTCGAGATTGGCCTGCACCTCGAAGCGGAGCAGTTGGCCCTCCTGCGTCATGTCGGCGATGGCCGGAAAGACCTCATGCGCCCGCAGGCTCTGCGTGAGCAGCAGACAGAGCAACAGCGCGCTTGACATGGCGCGCCAGAGCCACACCCTTGGCACGAACCGGGAGAATACAACCATGCGTCTGCTTGCCTTTTGTCTTGCTCTTCTGACCACGCCAGCGCTGGCGCATGAACTCTGGATCGAACCCGAAGGCTACCTCATAGAGCCGGACGGTAGGCTCGTGGCGCGGCTTGTCAACGGGCAGCATTTCGACGGGATCGACATCGCCTATTTCCCGCAGCGCATTGTCCGCTTTGAAGTGATGCTGGGCGATGAGGTCGCCCCGGTCGAGGCGCGCATGGGTGCAAACCCCGCGATGGACAGTGCCCCTCTGGGCGAAGGGCTGCACCGGGCGGTCTATGTCTCGACCGTTTCGGTGGTGAAATACGCCGATTATGCCGCCTTTGACCGCTTTGTCGCGCACAAGGACTTTCAGGCGGTGCGCGAGCGGCATCTGTCGCGCGGCCTGCCCGAGGCGGATTTTGGCGAGGCCTATACCCGCTACAGCAAGGCGCTGATCGGGGTCGGTGACGCGGCGGGCGATGATGCGCGCGCGGGGCTCGCGGTCGAGATCGTGGCGCTCGACAACCCCTATACCGCCGATCTGGCCGGGGGGATGCGGGTGCAGGTGTTCTGGCAGGACGGGGTCGAGGCCTACAGCCAGGTCGAACTCTTTGACAAGGCGCCCGATGGCAGCGTGACCATCACCCTGCACCGCACCAATGCCGAAGGGATCGCCATCCTGCCCGTGCAGCCCGGTCACAGCTACCTCGCCGATCATGTCGTGCTGCGCGCGCCGTCGGCGGCGCTGGCGGAAGAGACCGGCGCGGTGTGGGAGACACTCTGGGCCGCGCTGACATTTGCGGTGCCGGCGGCCGTGGCGGATTGACGGCGCAGAGGCCCTGCGCCAATGACGGCGCATGACCGGCACACCCGACATTCTCTGCATCGGCTCTGTCCTGTGGGACGTGATCGGGCGCACGGCGAGCCAGATGCGGCTGGGCGCCGATGTGCCGGGCCGTATCACCCGCTTGCCGGGCGGGGTGGCGATGAACATCGCGATGACGCTGCGCCGCTTTGGCATGCGCCCTGCCCTGCTCTCTGCCATCGGCCGCGACGCCGAGGGGGACGAGCTGGTGGCGCAGTCCGCACGGATGGGCCTTGTGACCGGCCACCTTTACCGGTCTGACGATCTGCCGACCGATGTCTATATGGCGATCGAGGGCGCGGGCGGGCTGGTGGCAGCGATTGCCGATGCCCATTCACTCGAACAGGCGGGGGCCAAGATCCTCGCGCCGCTGGCCGATGGCCGTCTGGGGTCTGCCCAAACGCCCTGGGCGGGCCTTGTGGCGCTGGACGGGAACCTGACGCCGGACCTGCTGGCCGAGATCGCGCAGTCGCCGCTCTTTGCACGCTCCGACCTGCGGGTCGCGCCAGCGAGCCCGGGCAAGGCCGCGCGCCTGCTGGCGTTGCTGGGGCATCCGTCGGCGACGCTTTATGTCAACCTCGAAGAGGCGGGCATCCTGTGCAATCGCGTCTTTGACAGTGCCGCGGCGGCGGCGGCGGGGCTCTGCGCGCGCGGGGCGCACCGGGTGCTGGTCACAGATGGCGGGCGCGCGGCGTCCGAGGCCTGCGGCGCGCGGCGGCTCACCCTGATCCCGCCGCAGGTGCAGGTCGCGCGTGTGACCGGGGCGGGCGACACATTCATGGCGGCGCATGTCGCGTCCGAGGCGCAGGGGCTGGACCCGGCCGCGGCGCTGGCCCGCGCGGTCGAGGCGGCGGCGACATTCGTATCAGGAGAGACACCATGACCGTTCCGATGACATTCTCGCCCGAAGTGGCGGCCGCGCAGGCGGCCGGGGCGCCCATCGTCGCGTTGGAAAGCACGATCATCACCCATGGCATGCCCTGGCCGCAGAACGTCGAGACCGCCCGCGCGGTCGAGGCCGAGGTGCGCGCCGCAGGTGCCGTGCCCGCCACCATCGCGGTGATCGCCGGGCGGCTGCATATCGGGCTGACGGACGGGGAGCTTGATACGCTGGGCCAGGCGCGGCAGGTGGCAAAGCTGTCGCGCGCCGACATGGCGGCCTGCATCGCCACGGGGGGCACCGGCGCCACGACGGTGGCCGCCACGATGATCGCGGCGCGGCTTGCCGGTATCGCGGTCTTTGCCACCGGCGGCATCGGCGGGGTCCATCGCGGGGCAGAGAGCACATTCGACATCTCGGCCGACCTGCAGGAGCTAGCCCAGACCCCGGTGACGGTGGTGGCGGCCGGGGCCAAGGCGATCCTCGATCTGCCCAAGACCTATGAGGTGCTCGAGACGCTGGGCGTGCCGGTGATCGTGTTCGGACAGGACAGCCTGCCCGCCTTCTGGTCGGCCACGTCGGACCTGCCCGCGCCGCTGCGCATGGACAGCGCGGCCGAGATTGCGGCGGCGCATGTGATGCGCGGCGCGATGGGGCTGCCCGGCGGGCAGCTTGTCGCCAATCCGATCGGGGCCGCACACGAGATCCCGGCCGCGCAACTGGCGCCCTACATCGCGCAGGCGCTGGCCGAGGCGCAGGCGGGGGGGATCGCGGCCAAGGCGGTCACGCCATTCCTGCTCGACCGGCTTTTCGTGCTGACCGAGGGCCGCTCGCTCACCGCCAATATCGCGCTGGTGCGGGGCAATGCGCGACTTGCCGCCGGGATCGCGGCGGCGCTGGCGGGCGGGGCGGCGCCGGTGGGCGGGGCGGCGGCGGCGGGCGGGGCAAAATAACACCCTGGCAGGGCCGGCGCTGTCATTGCAGTGTCGCGGCACCGGGCCTAGATACGAGGCTGTGATCCTTGCAGGACGGCATTCGTGACAACGCCCGATCCCTCAAAGCGCCGCTTCAGCCTGCTTGGCGGGCTGCGCAACAATTTCCTTGCCGGCGTGGTCGTGATCGCGCCCATCGGCCTGACGGTCTGGCTGATCTGGACCGTGGTCGGCTGGGTCGATGGCTGGGTGCTGCCCTTTGTGCCCGAGCCCTACAAGCCCGGAGCGCTGATCAACCGCTGGTTCGGCGGCGAGGGCGAGGACATGATCGCGCTCAACCCGCGGGGCGTCGGCGTGATCTTTTTCCTGGTGTTCACCGTGCTGGTGGGCTGGATCGCCAAGGGGCTGGTGGGCCGGTCCTTCATCCGTTGGGGCGAGAGCCTCGTCGGCCGGATGCCGGTCGTGCGCTCGATCTACAATGGGGTCAAGCAGATTGCCGAGACCGTCTTTGCCCAGACCGAGACCAGTTTCGACAAGGCCTGCCTGATCCAGCATCCGCGCCCCGGTGTCTGGGCCATCGCCTTTATCTCGACCACGGCCAAGGGCGAGGTGCTGCGCAAGCTGGGCGCGCAGGACGAGATCCTGACCGTGTTCATGCCGACCACGCCCAACCCGACCTCGGGGTTCCTGCTGTTCCTGCCGCGCAGGGATATCATCGAACTGGACATGAGCGTCGAGGATGCGGCCAAGCTGGTGATTTCGGCCGGGCTGGTCTATCCCGCCGACCGCGACGCCCCGGGCGAAGCCGCGCAGGTCCTGCCGGAGCGACAGGAGAAGCGGGGCTAGGGCCCTGTCCCGACAGCGGCGGCGCAAGCGGCGGTGATGGATGCCTTCGGCGAGGATATTTTGGGCAAGATGAAGCGATGGCGCGTGGTCTGACGTGACGGGTGCGGCTCTCACCGGTTTTGTGACGGGGTTGTCCTTGATCCTCGCCATCGGGGCGCAGAACGCCTTTGTGCTGCGTCAGGGGCTGCTCCGCGCGCATGTGTTTGCGCTCTGCCTGTTCTGCGCCGCCTCGGATGCGCTGCTGATCGGCGCGGGTGTGGCGGGCTTTGGCGCGGTCGTCGCGCGCTTTCCCGCGCTGCCGGCGGTGATGACATGGGGCGGGGCGGGGTTTCTGGCGGTCTATGGCGCGCTGCGGCTGCGCGCCGCGCTGCGGGGCGACTATGCGATGGTGCTGGCCGGGCAGTCGGCAAGCCTCGGGCGCACGATCGCGATCGCGGCGGGGTTCACCTGGCTCAACCCGCATGTCTATCTGGATACGCTGGGGCTGATCGGGGCGATCTCGACCCGCTATGAGGGCGACGCGGCGCGGATCGCCTTTGGGGTGGGCGCGATCACGGCGTCATTCCTGTTTTTCTTTTCGCTGGGCTATGGCGCGCGGTTGCTGGCCCCCGTGATGCAATCGGCCAGGGCCTGGCAATGGCTCGATGCCGGCATCGGGGTCGTGATGTGGGCTCTGGCCGCAGGGCTGGTGTTGCACCGCTAGCCGAACATCGCGGCCATATCGACCGAGGACCGCTGGTTCAGGTCGCCCTTGTGTGCCCGGACAAAACGGTCGGCCGCAGCGAAACCCGCATCGCGCAGGCGCGCGAGGATCACCGGCACCGCGACGGTCTTGGTCGCCACGTTGAGGTCGTTCATCAGCGCGTCATCCGCAATCATGTGCAGCAGCACGCCCTTCTTGGCGCCGCGCGCGACCACGCCTTCCCCCAGCAGGCGATTGACGAAATGGATCGCGCGCATTTCGCGCAGGAGCGAGGCGTTGAAGCTGATCTCGTTGATGCGGTTCTGGATTGCCAGCGTGTCATAGGGCAGCGCATCGCGGTAGAGCGGGTTGACGTTCACCACCACGATGTCGTCGGGCAGATCGGGTGCAAAGAGCGGAAAGAGCGCCGGGTTGCCGGTATAGCCGCCATCCCAATAGGCCTCGATGCGGCCAGTGGCGGGGTCTTCGATCTCGACCGCCTGGAACAGGGTCGGCAGGCAGGCCGACGCCAGGATCGCCTCCGGCGTGATCTCGTCGCCGCGAAAGACCTTGATCTTGCCGCTGCGCACGTTGGTGGCACCGATGAACAGCGCCGGACCGGCGCTCGCGCAGACAGCCTCGAAGCGGAACCCCTCGACGATGCGGCGCAGCGGGTTTTGCAACATCGGCCCGAAGGCATAGGGCGACAGCGACCGCTCCAGCGCCTCTACGGCGGCAAAGGCGGGCGAATAGCGCAGCGCCTGCGCCAGCGCGGGCACCGATGGCGCGAGCGCGGTGAGCCACGCGGCCCAGACCGGGCCTGTCACCGCGCCAACCTGTTCCCACAGCGACGCGAGTTCGGCCCTCGCCCCGGCACGCCCGCCGGCGATCATCCCGGCCTTGAAGGCGGCGGCGTTCATCGCCCCCGCCGAAGTGCCCGAAATCGCCGCAACCTCGATGTCGGGCGCGTCGAGCAGACGGTCCAGCACGCCCCAGGTAAAGGCGCCATGCGCACCGCCCCCTTGCAGCGCGAGGTTGACGCGGATCATAGCGCGGTCCAGCCGCCATCGACGCTGATCGTCGTGCCGGTGATCTGCGCGGCCGCGTCCGAGCACAGGAATACCGCCGTCTGGCCAAGCTGGCCCACTGTCGCGAATTCCTTGGACGGCTGGCGTTCGAGCAGCACCTTTTCGATCACCTCCTCGCGGCCCATGCCGTATTTCGCCATCGTGTCGGGGATCTGCGCCTCGACCAGCGGGGTGAGGACATAGCCCGGGCAGATCGCATTGGCGGTGATCGGCTCCCGCGCGGTTTCGAGCGCGGTCACCTTGGTGAACCCCACCATCCCGTGTTTCGCTGTGACATAGGCGCTCTTGTAGGGGCTGGCGGTCAGGCCATGGGCAGAGGCGATGTTGATCACCCTGCCCCAGCCGGCCTTGCGCATCAGCGGCAGCGCAACCGCAGTGGTGTGAAAGGCCGAGGACATGTTGATCGCGATGATCGCGTCCCATTTCGCGGCCGGAAAATCCTCGATCGCACAGACATGCTGGATACCGGCGTTATTGACGAGGATGTCGCAGACGCCGGCCCGTTCAACCAGCGCGCGGGCCTCCTCGCCCTTGGACATGTCGGCCTGGATATAGCGGGCGGTGACGCCGTATTCGGCCGCAATATCGCGGGCGGCGGCGTGATCCTCGGGCGAATCGGAGAACGAGTTGAGCACCACATCCGCCCCCGCCCGCGCGAGTTCGCGCGCGATGCCGAGTCCGATGCCCGAAGTCGATCCGGTGATGATGGCGGTCTTGCCGTGAAGTGACATGAAACTTTTCCCTCTCTGTGCGCCATTGGGCCTGTGCCGCATGGGCGCGCTTGCCCCGCTCATGCGCCTTGCCCTGACAGATGGCCCGTTGCCGCCGGGCGCCGCAACCCACGATTGCCATGACTTCGGGCAATGCCCGCCGGCGTCCGGCCAAAAAAAACGCCCGCACGAAGCGGGCGTTGAGTTATTGAGGCAGGTTTCATACAGGCAAGAAACCTATCGAGCAGTGAGATACTTATAGGCAATCCCGCGCCGCTCTCCAAGCTAAAAGTTTGATAATGCACGAACGCCGCAGTAGGCTGGGCGCCAACAAACACTGGGAGCAGAGGGATTGTCGCCAAAATGACATCAGAGTTTTTCGTGAAACTGCGCGGGTTTGCCGCAGCGCTTGCCCTCGTCCTGGGCGCAGGCGGGGCGCTGGCCGAGCCGATGCATGGCATAGCTATGTATGGCGACCCGGCCCTACCACCCGATTTTGTGGCCCTGCCCTATGCCAACCCTGACGCGCCGCGCGGCGGGCGGGTGGTCACGGCCGAGGTCGGCACCTTTGACAGCCTCAATCCCTACATCCAGAAGGGCAGCGTCCCCTGGCAGCTCACCTTCATGATTTCCGAAAGCCTGATGGGCCGCAGCCTCGACGAACCCTTCAGCCTCTACGGCCTTCTGGCCGAATCGGTCGAGACCGGCCCGAATCGCGAATGGGTCGAATTCGTGCTGCGCCCGGAGGCGCGGTTTTCCGACGGCAGCCCGGTGACGGTCGAGGATGTGATCTGGTCCTATGAGACGCTGGGCACCCAGGGCCATGGCCGCTACGCCGGCTTCTGGACCAAGGTCGCGCGCATCGAGGCCACCGGTGAGCGGTCGGTGCGCATCACCTTTGCCGAAGAGGACCGCGAACTGGCGCTGATCGCGGGCCTGCGTCCGATCCTGCAAAAGGCCCAATGGGAAGGCCGTGATTTCGCCGAAAGCGGGCTCGATGTCATCCCCATCACCTCGGGCCCCTATGTCGTGGCCGACTTCGAGGCGGGTCGCTACGTCACCCTGCGCCGCAATCCCGACTACTGGGGCGCCGACATCCCCTTTCGCCGGGGCATGATGAACCTTGACGAGGTGCGGTTCGACTTTTTCGGCGACGAGACCGCGGCCTTCGAGGCGTTCAAGACCGGCGAGGTGAACTTTACCCGCGAGACCAACGTGGCGCGCTGGACCTCGCAATACGACTTTCCGCTGGTGCAGTCGGGCGACATCGTGATGACCGAGATGCCCCATCAGCGTCCCTCGGGCATGACCGGCTTTGTCATGAATACGCGCAAGCCGGTGTTTGCCGACTGGCGGGTGCGCGACGCGATGCTGCATGCCTTCAACTTCGAGTTCATCAATGAGGCGATGACCGGCTCCGCGCAGCCGCGCATCACCTCCTATTTCTCGAACTCGCCGCTGGGCATGGACGCTGGCCCCGCCACCGGCCGCGTGCTGGAACTGCTCGAACCCTTTGCCGCCGACCTGCTGCCCGGCGCGATCGAGGGCTACAGCCTGCCCGTGGGCGACGGCACCGAGCGCAACCGCCCCGGCACCACCGCGGCGCTGGCGCTTCTGGAAGAGGCCGGCTGGACGGTGCAGGACGGCGTGCTCAAGGACGCGGCCGGCACGCCTTTCACCTTCGACATCCTGTTGCAGACCGGATCGTCGGAGAATCAGGCGATCATCGACATGTTCGTGCAAAGCCTCACCCGGCTGGGCATCACGGCCACGGTGACCAATGTGGACGCCGCACAATATCGTGAACGCACCGATAATTACGACTTTGACATGACCTACTTCCGTCGCGCCATGTCGCTGTCGCCGGGCAATGAGCAGAACCTCTACTGGGGCACGCGTCAGGCCGACGACATCGGCGGACGCAACCTGATGGGCGTGAAATCCGAAGCGGTCGACAGCCTGATCAATGTCCTGCTGACCTCGGAGGAGCAAAGCGATTTCCTCGCCGCCGCGCAGGCGCTCGACCGGGTGCTCACGACCGGGCGCTATGTGATCCCGATCTATCAGTGGAACATCAGCCGCATCGCCCATGCGCGCAGCTTGCATTATCCTGAGGCGCTGCCGCTCTTTGGCGACTGGCCGGGCTGGCAGCCCGATGTGTGGTGGTATGAAGACTAGGCTCATCCTTCTGCTCGCCGCGGGCCTCCTGCTCGCGGCCTGCAATCCGCTGGGCCTCGCGGCTGATGCCACCATCGGCGCCGGGCAGATCGTGCTCGGCGCCGCCGATCTGGTGATCTGAAGGCGCATTGGGCCTTTCGGCCCACAGACAGGCCTTTGGCCTGTTGCGCATCCCGTCCCCTCGGGCTAGCCAAGGGCGCGCAACGTCAGAGGGCCTCGCATGATCAAACTCGACATCATTTCCGACCCGATCTGCCCCTGGTGCTACATCGGCAAGACCAACCTCGAGCGCGCGCTCGAACGGGCCCCCGACCACCCGTTCGAGGTCGAATGGCACCCCTTCCAGCTCAACCCCGACATGCCGCGCGAAGGGGCTGACCGGCGCGCCTATCTGGAGGCCAAGTTCGGCGGCAAGGACAACGCCGTGCGCGCCTATGCGCAGGTGCTCGCCGCGGCCGAGGCGGCGGGGCTGACCTTTGACTTCGAGGCGATGGAGCGCACGCCCAACACGCTCGATGCGCACCGGCTGATCCATTGGGCCGGGATCGAAGGTCGCCAGACGGCGGTCGTCGGCGCGCTGTTTCGCGCCTATTTCAGCGAGGGGCGCGACATCGGCAAGGCAGAAGTTCTGGCCGACATCGCCGACAGCGCCGGGATGGACGCGGCGCTGGTGGCCCGTCTGCTCGCGAGCGACGCCGACCTCGACGACATCCGCGCCCGCGACGCGCAGAGCCGCGACATGGGCGTGACGGCGGTGCCGACCTTCATTGTCGATCACCGCCACGCCGTGCCCGGCGCGCAGCCGCCCGAGGTCTGGGACCGCGTGATCGCCGAGATCACGCAGGCGCGCTCCGCATGACCCAGCCGGCCCTGACCGCACCCCGCCGCCCTGCCCTGTCACAGGTCGAATTCGTCGCGATGATGGCAATGCTGACGGCCACCGTCGCCTTTTCCATCGACGCGATGCTGCCCGCGCTCGACGATATCGGCGCAGAGCTGACCCCCGCCAACCCCAACCGCGCGCAACTGATCCTGTCGAGTTTCGTGCTGGGCATGGGGCTGGGGACGCTCTTTACCGGGCCTTTGTCGGATGCCTGGGGGCGCAAGCCGGTGATCCTCGGCGGCGCGCTGCTCTATTGCGCAGGCGCGGCGCTTGCCTATGTCGCGCCGTCGCTCGAATGGGTGCTGGCGGCGCGGCTGTTGCAGGGGCTGGGCGCGGCCGGGCCGCGCGTGGTGGCGCTGGCGACCGTGCGCGACCTTTATGCCGGGCGCGACATGGCGCGGATCATGTCCTTTGTCATGATCGTCTTCATGGTCGTTCCGGCCGTCGCGCCCTCGATCGGTGCGCTGATCATCGCGGGCTTTGGCTGGCGCAGCGTCTTTGCGGCCTTCATCCTGTTCTCGCTGCTGTAGATCCTGTGGCACGGACTGCGCATGCCCGAGACACTGGCCCCACAAGACCGCCGCCCCTTGCGCGCGGGTCTCTTGTGGGAGGCGCTGCGCGAGGTGTTGCGCCACCCCACCGTGCGCCTGTCGATAATGGTGCAGACGCTGTCCTTCTCCATGCTCTTTGCGATGCTGTCCACCGTGCAGCCGCTCTTTGACCGCAGCTATGGGCGGGGCGATGAATTTCCGCTCTGGTTCGCCGGGATCGCGGTCATCTCGGCACTGGCCGGCTGGGTCAATTCCCGGCTGGTCGTGCGGATCGGGATGCGGCGGATCATCCGGGGCATCCTGCAAATCCAGATCGTGATCTCCTCGCTGATGATCGCGGCGGTGCTTGGGCCGATCGGACAGGGACCGGAGTTCGTGGTGTTCCTCGTCTGGACCTCCTCTGTGTTCTTTCAGGGCGGGCTGACCATCGGCAACCTCAACGCCCTGGCGATGGAGCCGATGGGCCATATCGCGGGCATGGCGGCCTCGACCATCGCGGCACTCGCCACGGTCGGATCGGTCATCATCGCGGCCCCCATCGGGCAGATGTTCGACGGCACGCCCCTGCCGGTGGCCATCGGCATCCTGTGCTGTGCGATCCTCGCGCTGATCCTCGCGCGCGGGCTCAAGCGCGAAAAGACCTAGTCGCCGGTCAGGGTCACGCTCACCGGATAGGGCCTCAGGCCGCGCGAGATGTCGATCACGCCTGCCCCCTCGACGCCGCGCGCGAGCCACAGATACGGGCCCTCAGGCCACGCGCCCCAGACAAGCCGTCGCTCGGGCGCGATCAGCGCGAGGTTGCCCAGCAGCCACAGGCTGTCGGAGGCGACGGGCAGATCCGGGTCGAGCCTGTCGTTCAGCACGCCAAAGTCGGCGGCCCGGTAGCCGGGGTCGCGCAGGCTCGCCCAGGGCAACAGCGCCATCGCGACAAGCCAGAGCGCCGCGATCCCGCCACCGAGCCATCGCCGCCCGCGCAGGCCGATTTGCGGCCAGAGCCAGAGCAGCGCCGCCGGCACGACCGGCCAGAGCACGGGCAGCAGCCAGCGCTCCTTGATCGCCGTCGCGCCGCTGATGAGCACAAAGACCCACAGGACCAGCAACGCCATCGCGCCCGCCAGTGCCATGAAGGCCAAGAGCCGCGGTGCGGGCCGGGCCCCGCCCCGCAGCCACCAGGCAGGTCCGATCACGACGAGTGCCAGCGCCACAAACGCCACAAGCGCCGCCACCAAGGCACCGGTTCCCTGCAGGCGCGCCAGCGCCGCGCTGCCCTGCACGCCGAGCTTGTCAAAGCCCGCGCCGCCCATCGCGCCGTTCTCCCATAGCCACAGGCCGTGCGGCGCGACCACCGCCGCGGCCACCAGCGCTGCGACAGCCAGCCGCTCCGGCCTGATCCGCCGCCGCAAATCGGGCGACGCCATCGCCGCCAGCAACAGCGCCAGCGGCCAGAGCGCCGCGTTGTACTTTGCCAGAACGGTCAGCCCCCCCGCCACGCCCACCGCCAGATAGTCGCCCCAGCCGCCCCGCATCACCGCGCGCCAGACCAGGGCCAGCAGGCACACGGCCATGAACAGCGCCAAGACCGAATGCGTGAGCGCGCGCTGCGCCTCCCATACCACCTGCGGCAAAAGCGCGAGCGAGGCCGCCGCGACCCCCGCCGCCGCCACCGGCACCGCGCCGCGCAAGAGCGTGAAGAGCACGGCCAGCGTGCCCCCCAGCAGCAGCGCCTTGAGCAGGGCGAGCGCCAGAATCCCGTCGCCAAGCCCCTGAAACACCCCCCATTGCAGCCAGAAATACAGCGGCGGCTGCGCGTTGTAGCCGGGCGCGAGGGTGCGGGCGAGAAAGAACGCCTCGGCCTCGTCAAGCTCGAGCGCGGGACCGATCAGCAGGCGCAGCACCATCTGCATGCCGAAATAGGCGGCGAAAAGCGCATACCAGACCCATGGCCGTGCCAGCATCCCCTGCCCCTTTGCCGCCTCAGGCCCGCGCCCGCGCCTTTTTCTCTTCGATCAGCTTTTCGGCCAGATCCTTGGCCACGCCAAAGGCGCCCTTGATCTTGTCAGCCTCGCTGGCCCAGTCGCGCGCGATGACGATCTTGTTGTCCTTGACCTTGGCCGCGCCTTTCTGGTCGGTGATGAACGCGACCAGCCCCCTGGGCGAGGCGAACTTGTCGTTGTGGAACTGGATCACGACGCCCTTTGGCCCGGCGTCGAGCTTGCCGATGCCGGCGCGTTTGCACATCGCCTTGATCCGCACCACCAGCATCAGCGTGTTCACCTCGCGCGGCAACGGGCCGAAGCGGTCGATCAGCTCTGCGGCAAAGCCTTCGAGCTCGACCTTGGTGGTCAGCGCCGAAAGCCGGCGGTAGAGGCCCAGCCGCACATCGAGGTCCGGCACGTAACTATCTGGAATGAGGACAGGAACGCCCAGATTGATCTGCGGCGCCCAATGCCCGTCGTCATCCGTGATCCCCTCGGCCTGGCCCGAGCGCAGGCGCGCGATCTCATCCTCGAGCATCTGCTGGTAAAGCTCATAGCCCACCTCGCGCATCTGCCCCGACTGTTCTTCGCCCAAGAGGTTGCCGGCGCCGCGAATGTCGAGGTCCTGACTGGCGAGCGTGAAACCCGCCCCCAGCGTATCCAGGCTGCCCAGCACCCGCAGCCGCTTCTCGGCGGTCACGGTCAGCTTTTGCCGGGGTTTGGTGGTGAGATAGGCATAGGCGCGCGTCTTGGACCGGCCCACGCGGCCGCGGATCTGGTAGAGCTGCGCCAGACCGAACATGTCGGCGCGGTGCACGATCATCGTGTTGGCGGTGGGGATGTCGAGGCCGCTTTCCACGATCGTCGTGGCCAGCAGCACGTCATACTTGCCGTCGTAAAAGGCATTCATCCGGTCGTCGAGCTCGCCCGCCGCCATCTGCCCATGCGCCATGACAAAGGTCACTTCGGGCACATGGTCGCGCAGGAAGGCCGCCATTTCGTCCAGATCGCTGATCCGGGGGACGACAAAGAACGACTGCCCGCCGCGATAATGCTCGCGCAGCAGCGCCTCGCGGATGGTGATCGTGTCGAACTCGCTCACATAGGTGCGGATCGCGAGGCGGTCGATGGGCGGCGTGCCGATGATCGACAGGTCGCGCACCCCCGACAGCGACAGTTGCAGCGTGCGCGGGATCGGCGTGGCGGTAAGCGTGAGCACATGGATATCGGTGCGCAACTGCTTGAGCCGCTCCTTGTGCTGCACGCCGAAATGCTGTTCTTCGTCGATGATCAGCAGCCCGAGATTGGCAAAGCGGATGCCTTTGGCCAAGAGCGCATGGGTGCCGATGACGATATCGACCGTGCCGCGCGTGAGCCCTTCGCGGGTCAGGTTGGCATCATGCGCATTAACAAAGCGCGACAAGGGCCTGACATTGATCGGAAATCCGCGAAAACGCTCGGCAAAGCCCTTGTAATGCTGCCGCGCAAGCAGCGTGGTGGGCGCGATGACCGCGACCTGCACGCCCGACATCGCCGCGACAAAGGCCGCGCGGATCGCGACCTCGGTCTTGCCAAAGCCCACATCGCCGCAGACCAGCCTGTCCATCGGGCTGCCGCTGTCCAGATCGGCCAGCACATCGTCGATGGCGGAAAGCTGATCGTCGGTCTCCTGATAGGGGAAACGGGCGAGGAACTGATCCCAGATCCCCTCGGGCGGGGAAAGCTCGGGCGCCTTGCGCAGCGCGCGTTCGGCCGCAACCCGGATCAGCCGCTCCGCCATCTGGCGGATGCGTTCCTTGAGCCGCGACTTCTTGGCCTGCCAGGCGCCGCCACCAAGCTTGTCGAGCAGCCCCTCCTCATGGCCAAAGCGCGAGAGCAGTTCGATATTCTCGACCGGCAGGTAGAGCTTTGAGTTTTCGGCATATTCGATCAGCAGGCATTCATGCGCCGCACCGGCGGCCGTGATCACCTCGAGCCCGTGATAGCGCCCGACGCCATGATCGACATGCACCACCAGATCGCCGGGCGACAGGCTTGTGGCCTCGGTCAGGAAATTCTCGGCCCGGCGGCGTTTCTTGACAGCGCGGATCAGCCGGTCTCCCAGCACGTCCTGCTCCGAGACCACGGTGAGGCCCGGCGCCTCGAACCCGTGTTCAAGCGGCCAGACCGCGAGGTGCACGCCGCGCTTGCCCACGCGGGCAAAGTCACTGACGGGGATCACCTCGGCCACCCCCTCATCCTCGATCAGGCCCATCAGACGCTCGCGCGCGCCCTCGGAATAGGAGGCGACAACCACCGGCCCCTGCGCCTCGCGTGCTTTAATGTGGCTCGCCAAGGCGCCGAAAAGGCTCAGTTTTTCCTGCTGGCGTTCAACCGCGAAATCGCGCCCGATGCGCCCGCCCGCGTCGATCATCCCCGGCCCCGGCGCCTGTTGCAGCGCGCCGAACTGCAACACGCGGCGGCTCTGCAGGGCGGCCATCCAGGCTGCGTCGTCGAGATAGAGCAGATCGGGCGGCGCGGGTTTGTAGACCGTGTCCATCCGCCCCTTTTGCCCGAGCGCCAGCTTGCGCGTTTCGTATTGGTCGGCGATGGCGTCCCAGCGGGCGATACGGGTGGGCGTGCTCTGCTCATCCAGCGTCACTGTGGCTGTGGGCAGATAGTCGAACAGCGTCTCGAGCGTGGCATGGAAGAACCCCAGCCAATGCTCGACCCCTGCATGTTTGCGCCCCGCGCTCACCGCTTCGTAAAGCGGATCATCAGTGCCGGCCGCGCCGAACTCGATCCGGTAATTCTGGCGAAAGCGCGTCACCGACTCCTCGTCGAGGATCACCTCGGACACCGGCGCAAGCTCGACCAGCGTCAGCTTTTCCGTGGTGCGCTGCGTGGCCGGGTCGAACCGGCGCGCACCGTCGAGCGTGTCGCCAAAGAAGTCGAGCCGCACCGGGCCGGACTGGCCGGGCGGAAAGATGTCGATGATGCCGCCGCGCACGGCATAATCGCCGGGTTCGAGCACCGTGGGGCTCTGGCTGAAGCCCATGCGCACCAGAAAGGCGCGCAGCGCGGCCTCGTCCACCCGGTCGCCCACGCGGGCGGAAAAGGCCGCCGCGCGCAGCAGGCTGCGGGCCGGCACGCGCTGCGTCGCGGCGTTGAGCGTGGTGAGCAGCACGAAGCGGTCGGGCATCTGGTGCACCAGCGCCGCCAGCGTCGCCATCCGCGTCGCCGACACTTCGGCATTGGGCGAGACGCGGTCATAGGGCAGACAGTCCCAGCCGGGAAAGGTGATGACCGGCATCGCGGGGTCGAAAAACGCCAGCGCCGCCTGCATCGCGGCCAGCCGCTTGTCATCGCGCGCGACATGGATGACCGGGCCGGACAGCCGCGCGACTTCGTTCAGGATCAGCCGCGCGTCAAAGCCTTCGGGCGCGCCGCCGACAGTGATATGGTGGGGGGAGGACGACATTGCGCTCACCTACCTTGCGACGCGCCAAAGTCAACCACAGGCGTCACCCCGCGGCCCTTATTGCCACGGCATGACCGTCAGGTTCTTGTACATCCCATACATGGCCGTGACAAAGATCGAGGTCATCCCGATCACCTGCGTCCAGAACCGGTGCCGGATCAGCCGGCGGAACAGCGCGTCGCCTGTCGGCGCCTCGGCCTCGATCTGTTGCGCGGTGGACAGGCTCATGAACCCCACCAGCGTCATCGGCACCGCGATCAGGGCGACGGCCTGCGCAAACTCGACCCTGTACCAGACCGCGAGCGTGAGCAGGATCGTGAGCACAAAAGTCACGAAGCCCAGCAGCCACAGCCCCGACACCCGCCCGATATACAAAAGCCGGTTGACCGAGATGCGCACGCTATCCTCGAGGTCGGTCAGCGCCTGCCCGCCATGCCGCCGCGCGCGGATGATCATGTCATAGGGCACGCCCAGAACATAATGGCTGGCCGAGGACCAGACGACGGCCAGAATGATCCAGAACCACAGGTTCGAGAAGGACCGCATGTCGATGACTTCAAAGAGGGTTTTCGTCCAGTCCAAAGCGCAATTCGCCTGATGGTTGCTTTTCGGGCGAACCTAGCGCCGCGCGTGGGCAATGCCCAGACTTGTGGGGCGGGAAAATCCATGCCACCCAAGCGGTGTGACAAGAAAGGCCCTGTCGATGAAACCCACCGTCGCCCCCTTCCCCGCCGCCCGCTTCCGCCGCCTGCGGGGCACCCCTGCGCTGCGCGCGCTGGTGCGCCAGACGCATCTGGATGCGTCCGATTTCATCTGGCCGGTGTTCGTCATGGCGGGACATGACGACGAGACGCCCATCGCCTCCATGCCGGGCGTCACGCGCAAGACGGTGGACCGCATCGCGCAGGCCGCGCGCGAGGCGCATGCGCTGGGCATCCCGGCGATGTGCATCTTTCCCTATACCGCGATGGCGTTTCGCACCGAGGATTGCGCCGAGGCCTGGAACCCCGACAACATCGCCAATCGCGCCATCCGCGCGATCAAGGATGCGGTGCCCGAGATGGCGGTGATGACCGACATCGCGCTCGACCCTTACAACATCAACGGCCATGACGGTTTTGTCGAAGACGGCGAGATCGTCAATGACCGCACGGTCGCGGCGCTTGTCCGCATGGCGCTGGCGCAGGCCGCGGCGGGGGCCGACATCCTGGGCCCGTCGGACATGATGGACGGGCGCATCGGGGCGATGCGCGCCGCACTGGAACAGGAAGGCCACCAGAAGGTCGCGATCCTGTCCTATGCCGCGAAATACGCGAGCGCCTTTTACGGCCCCTTCCGCGATGCGGTGGGCGCCTCTGCCGCACTTCGGGGTGACAAGAACACCTATCAGATGGACCCCGCCAACAGCGACGAGGCGCTGCGCCTGATCGAGCGTGACCTGATGGAGGGCGCGGATATGGTGATGGTCAAGCCGGGCATGCCCTATCTCGACATCTGCCGCAGGGTGAAGGACAGCTTTGGCGTGCCGACCTTCGCCTATCAGGTGTCGGGCGAATACGCGATGATGCAGGCCGCCATCGCCAATGGCTGGCTCGACGGGCCCAAGGTCATGATGGAAAGCCTGATGTGCTTCAAACGCGCCGGCTGTGACGGGATCCTGACCTATTTCGCGCCCGAGGCCGCCCGTCTGCTCAACGGCTGAATGCCGCTCGCAGGAGATGAGGCGGGTGACAGGACGCCCTTTCGCGCATATAGTGTGCAAAAGGTTGCCGGACACAAGGCAGCCATCCACGGGCAGCAGATAGGCAAGACCATGACCCTTACCCTTTCACGACGCAATTTCGCGCTGGGCGCCTGCGCAACCACGACGCTGGCCGCCTGCGGCAACGGGATCGGCAGCGGCGGCGCGGCGCAGATCGACGGGCGGGTGCAGAGCACGCTCAACTTCATGTATTCAAACTATCCCGGCACCCGCGACGTGGCCGGCCGCGCGGCGGGCATGTTGGTGATGCCGCTGGTGACCGAGGTCGGCCTCGGTTTTGGCGGCTCCTTCGGGCGCGGCGCGCTGATGGTGGGGCAGAGCACGGTGGACTATTACTCTGCCGCCGCCGCCAGTGCCGGGCTACAGATCGGCGCGCAGCAGTTCAGCCATGTGCTGTTCTTCATGACGCAGGAGGCGCTGCTCGAGTTTCGTCAGTCGCCGGGCTGGGCGGCGGGCGCAAACATGTTCTACGCCATCAACGACCAGGGCGAGATGCTGCGGGCCGAGACGACGACATCGCTCGCCCCGGTGATCGCGGTCGTCTTTGCCCAGGTCGGGCTGCGCGTCGGCGCGACACTCGAAGGCACCAAATACACCCGCATCATTCCCTGACACGGCCGCCCGTAAACGACGCAGCGCGTCGCCTTTGGCAAACCCTTTGACGGGCGGCAATGGTCATCTGAGGCCAACAGCCAGACCGCCAGAGGACCGCACCCATGAAAACCACCACCCGCGTTGCCGTGATCGGGGGCGGCGTTGTCGGCTGCTCCGTGCTCTACCACCTGACCAAACTCGGCTGGTCCGACGTCATGCTGATCGAGCGGCGCGAGCTGACCTCAGGCTCTACCTGGCACGCGGCGGGCGGGTTCCACACGCTCAATGGCGACACCAACATGGCGGCGCTCCAAGGCTACACGATCCGCCTCTACCGTGAACTCGAAGCGATCACCGGCATGTCCTGCGGGCTGCACCATGTGGGCGGCATCACATTGGCCGACACGCAAGAGCGGTTCGACATGCTGCGCGCCGAACGGGCGAAACACCGCTACATGGGGCTCGACACCGAAATCCTGACACCGGCCGAGGTGACGCGGATGACCGATGGCATGGTCAATGTGGCAGGCATCATCGGCGCGCTCTATGACCCGCTCGACGGGCACCTCGACCCCTCTGGCACCACCCATGCCTATGCCAGGGCCGCGCGGATGGGCGGGGCCGAGATCGTCATCCAGAACCGCGTGATCGAGACCAATCCGCGCCCCGACGGCACCTGGGACGTGGTGACCGAACAGGGCACGATCCATGCCGAACACGTAGTCAATGCCGGCGGCCTCTGGGCGCGGGAAATCGGTGCGATGGCAGGGGTTTACGTGCCGGTCCTGCCGATGGCGCACCAGTATCTCGTCACCGACGACATCCCCGAGATCTACAACCGCGGCAGCGAATTCCCGCATGTGATGGACCCCGGCGGCGAAAGCTATCTGCGCCAGGAGGGACGCGGGCTCTGCATCGGGTTCTATGAGAAGAAATGCGAGCCCTGGTCTGTCGATGGCACGCCCTGGGGCTTTGGCCACGAGTTGCTGAACGAGGCTTTCGACAAGATCGAGGATTCGGTCGAATTCGCCTATCGCCGCTTTCCGCTGCTCGAACGCGCGGGGGTGAAACGGGTGATCCACGGCCCCTTTACCTTTGCGCCCGATGGCAATCCGCTGGTCGGGCCGGTGCCGGGGCTGCGCAACTACTGGTCGGCCTGCGGGGTGATGGCGGGCTTTTCGCAGGGCGGGGGCGTCGGGCTGACGCTCGCGCAATGGATGACCTGTGGCGAGGCAGAGCGCGACGTGACCGGGCTCGACGTGGGTCGTTTTGGCCGCTGGATCACGCCGGGCTATACCGTGCCCAAGGTGATCGAGAATTATCAGACGCGGTTTTCCGTGGCCTATCCGAACGAGGAAAAACCCGCCGCGCGGCCGCATCGCACGACACCGATGTATGACATCTTTACCGGCCTTGGCGCGGTCTGGGGGCAGCAATTCGGGCTCGAGGTGGTCAACTATTTCGCACAGGGCGATGAGCCGACCTACGAGGTGCCGTCCTTCCGCCGGTCAAACGCCTTTGGTGCGACCGCGCGCGAGGTGAAGTCTGTGCGCCAAGGCGTTGGCATCAATGAGATTCAGAACTTTGGCAAGTTCCGCGTGTCGGGGCCGGGCGCCCGCGCCTGGCTCGACCGGATCATGGCCGGGCGCATCCCCGCGCCGGGGCGGCTGTCGCTGACGCCGATGCTCTCGCCCAAGGGGCGGCTCTGGGGCGATTTCACGGTGTCCTGCCTGGCGGAGGATGCGTTCCAGCTCACCGCCTCCTACGGCGCGCAGGAGATCCATCACCGCTGGTTCCTGCAACATGAAGAACGCGGTGTAACTGTAGAGAATATAAGCGACAAACGCACAGGTTTCCAGATTGCCGGACCGCGCGCGCGTGACCTGCTGTCCGCCTGCACCCGCGCCGATACGGGCGGCATCGCCTTTCTCGACCTGCGGCGGATGACGGTCGGTCAGGCGGACTGCATCGTGCAGCGGGTGAGCTATACCGGCGATCTTGGCTATGAGATCTATTGCGACCCGATGGACCAGCGCGCGCTCTGGCAGGTGCTCTGGGCCGCGGGGCAGCCGATGGGGATCACGCCTTTCGGGATGCGGGCGATGATGTCGCTGCGGCTCGACCGGTTCTTTGGCTCCTGGCTGCGCGAGTTTTCGCCTGACTACACCGCCGCCGAGACCGGGATCGACCGTTTCATCGCCTGGAAGAAGCCCGTCGATTTCATCGGCCGTGCCGCGGCCGAGGCAGAGCGCGCGGTGCCGCCCAAACGCGTCAATGTCGTGTTCGAGGTGGACGCAAACGGTGCAGATGTCGTGGCTTACGAGCCGATCTTCATCCAGGGAGAGGTCGTGGGCTTTTGCACCTCGGGGGGCTATTCGCACCATGCGGGCAAATCCATCGCCTATGGTCTGATCCCGCGCGAGATGCTGCATGACGGGCTCGAAGCCGAGATCGAGATCCTGGGCGAGATGCGCCCGGCGCGCCGGATCACCACGCCGCTCTTTGACGCAGACGGCAGCCGGATGCGCGGGTGACGCCCATCCTGATCCTCGCCGCCGGCCTGTCCCGCCGCATGCGGGGTGCAGACAAGCTGCTTGAGCAGGTCGAAGGCGTTCCGCTTGTCCGCCGGCAGGTCGCGTCGGCCATTGCGGCCGGGCTCGCCCCCTGGGTCGCGCTGCCCGGCCCCGACCACCCCCGCGCCCGCGCTCTGGCGGGCCTCGCCCATCACCCGCTGGTGTTGCCGGGATCGGCCGAAGGGATGGGGGGCACCCTGCGCGAGGGGGTCGCGGCCCTGCCCGGTTCTGCGCGGTTTCTCATCATGGCGGCCGATCTGCCGGGGCTGGTGGCGGATGACCTCGCCACCGTTGCCGCAACGCCCCCCGGCGATGCACTCATCGTGATCGCAACCTCCGAAGGGGGCGCGCTCGGCCATCCGGTGATGTTCGACGCGCGGTTGCGCCCCGACTTTGCAACGCTCAGCGGCGACGAAGGCGCGCGGCGGATCGTGCGGGCGCATCGGGCGCGGATGCTCACGGTGCCCCTGCCCGGCGATCACGCGACCCGCGACCTCGACACGCCCGAGGATTGGGCGGACTGGCGGCGGGAAACAGGCCTCTGACAGCAGAAGGCGGGGCACGCTTTCGCGGCCCCGCCCCTGTCGCCCCGGATCTGCCGATCCGGGACTTGCTGCATACCGTTTACTTCACCAAAAGCCGGGCTTCGTGCTTTTTCAGCGACTTGCGGGCCGATTGGTAGCCTTCGAGCCCTTCCGCCGACTTCAGTTCGGGGAACAGTTCGAGGATTTCGGTGCGCTGCGCATTGCCGATCCCCTTGAGGCTGTAATCGCCGGGCTGGAAGCTTTCGGTCCAGGCGCCGTTCGACAGTACGACCTCGTGACGGTCGAACATGAAGTGGATGTAGGAGGTGCCCAGCACATCCAGTTCCATGATCCCGGCGCTGCCCACCAGATGCTTGGCCGCAGCCAGCACTTCGCTCTCGTCGAAGTAAAGCTGCGTGCGGTCGTTTGCGACCAGAACGCGGTGGTTCGGCGACACCAGCATATCCCGCTCCGGCAGACCATTGCCGAGCGCGCCGGCCTTGATCAGCACCGGGCGCAGGTGCGGGCTGCCAACCAGCATCTTGCCGGACACATCCTTGCGGCCGACCCAGCGGATCTCCTGGATACCATTGTCGCGGGTGATGATCCGGTCGCCTTCGCGCAGTTCCTCGACCAGACGTTCACCCTTGGGCGTGGCAATCGCGGTGCCGGGGGTAAAGCAGGGGATGACATTCTCGATCTCGGCAAAGGTCATGGTGGACCCGTCGAGGAAGGTCACGATCCCGGATTCGCGGTCGGGCGAGGTGTAGGTGATGAAATCCACCCCCGACCCGGTCAGGTCGAGCACGTCGATGTCGCTGTCATCGGGGTCTTCACCACCGATCACCACGTCGCCGCCATTGCCGCCAAGGAAGGTGTCCGACCCGACCCCGCCAAAGAGCGTGTCATTGCCCTGCCCGCCGGTGATGGTGTCGTTCCCTTCGCCGCCATAGACGACATCATCGTCGATCCCGGCATCGATGGTATCGTCGCCGGCCCCACCAAAGATGGTGTCGTCGTCGTCAAGGCCATAGATCGTGTCGTTGCCCGCGCCGCCATAGATCAGGTCGCGGCCGTTGTCCGGCACAAGATCACCCTCATCATCGGGGATGTTCAGGCCGTCGGGGAAGGACGGGCCGAGGCCGCCATAGATCACGTCGTCGCCATCGCCACCGTGGATGGTGTCGTTGCCTTCGCCGCCGATCACAGTGTCATTGCCGGCGCCCGCATAGACCAGGTCATCGTCAATGCCCGCGTCGATGGTGTCATCGCCACTCCCGCCAAAGATCGTGTCGCGGTCGTCGCCGGTCATGATCGTGTCGTTGCCTGCCCCGCCAAAGACCGTGTCACGGTCGTTGAACATGTCGGGGTCCATCGGCAGCGGCGGATAGGGGTTGTCGAACAGCGGGTTGTTGCCGCGCGTGTCGATCACGTCGTCACCCGCACCGCCATAGACCCGGTCGCTGCCGTCGCCGCCGTAAATCGTGTCATTGCCCGCGCCGGCCCGGATCAGGTCGTCGCCCGCGCCGCCGTAGAACACGCCGTCGCCGCCGCCGTCGCGCAATTCGTCATTGCCGTCGCCGCCATAGAGCGTGTCATTGCCGACATTGCCGATCAGGTAATCGTCACCCTCGTCGCCATGCAGCGTGTCGTCGCCTGCGCCGCCATAGACGACGTCATCGCCGACCCCGGCAAACACGGTGTCGTTGCCGCCAAAGGCATAGACGAGGTCGTCGTTCGGGCCCGCGCCCGGCAGCAGCGCATCATCGTTGTCGATGCGGTCACCCTCGGGGTCGCCGGTGTAGGTGATGTCGATCAGATCATCGCCGGCGGTCCCTTCGACGGTCCCATCCGGACCGGCTACGGGCGGCGGCGGATCGTCGCGGCGGATGGTCTCGATCTCGGCAAAGGTGATGATCTCGCCGGTCGGGTTGCCGTCAGCGTCGAGGAACACCACGGTGCCGTTCTGCCCGTTGCCATTGCTGTCGGGCGTCAGGTTCTCGAGCCGGAACGGCCCCATGCCGCGCAGGTCGAGCGTGTCATTGTCGTCCCCCCCGGCGCCGCCATCGACATAGTCGCCGGCTGTCGCGATGAACGTGTCGCGACCGTCATCGCCCGAAAGCCAGTTGATGCCCTCGCCGCCGACGATCAGGTCATCGCCCTCGCCGCCCTTGAGCGTGTCGTCGCCCGCGCCGCCAAAGAGATCGTCGTTGCCCGCGCCGCCAAAGACGATGTCCTGCCCGTCGTCGCCGTGCAGTTCGTCGTCGCCGTCCTCGCCGTAGATCCGGTCGTCGTCGGCCCCGCCAAAGACGACATCGTTACCCAGACCGGCCAGAATCGTGTCATTGCCTTCGAGACCGACGATCAGGTCGTCATCGGGCGCCGCACCGGGCAGCACGGCATCGCCTGCGTCCACCCGGTCACCCTGGACGTCACCCACATAGGTCACATCAATCAGGTCATCGCCCGACGTCCCTTGCACCGTTCCAGTCATCGTTCCATCTCCCAAAATACCCAAAACCAACGGCAGACCGCCGCGGATCAACGTCCAACGACGGCGTCGGAGCGCTTTGCGCACGACCCCGCTGTTCCGGCGATGCAACGCACCGCCGAAGCCTTCGTTCAATGTCACAAGAAGGGACGGCAGCCCTCTTCCGCAGACACTTCGCCTTTGACCGTGTAGACCGGTCAGTTGATCGCCCCCAGACGATCGGCGCCCCCCAGTTGGGCTTCTTCTCAATAGCCAGAAGAGCCCCTCAAAAAAAGGAAAAAATGTCAGAAACATGTCCACAAAGCGGGGGGAAAGTTAACGGCGCGGCATCACCCGGCGGCGCCGGGACCGGCCCCCGCGCAAGACTGTTTCGCCCTGCGCAACAATGACCACAGGTCCGGGGCCCATATCCCCTTGTTTCCTGCAGGCTCAGCCTGCGCCGCCTGTTATGCCGACAATCAGCGATTGCATTTCGCGGTGTCATTGTCACAGGACCGGAAATTGTCCGGGACCGCCATATTTCTCGGCCCCGGCAGGCGCCCTGCCGGAAAGCCGCCACAATTCTGTTCACGACGCGGCACCAATCCCGCCAGCCCGGTGCCATTGGCGCAAATCCTGGCGGAGTGCGGCCCGACCGGTCGCCTCTGGCACAGGAGAATCGAAAAGCTGGTGCCGGTGGAGAGACTCGAACTCTCACGATGTTGCCATCGGCGGATTTTGAATCCGCTGCGTCTACCGTTCCGCCACACCGGCAAGTGCGACTGCTGTCGTTTACCGACCCGCCCTGCCCGCGTCAACGCTTGCCGCTCAGAGGCCAGGCGCGCTGAACGTGTCGCAGGATGCGATGTCGCCGCTGTCATAGCCGCGGCGGAACCAGCGCTGGCGCTGCTCTGATGTGCCATGGGTGAATGTATGGGGCCGCACCGCCTGCCCTGCATTGCGTTGCAGCGTATCGTCCCCGATCTGGGCCGCGGCATTCATCGCTTCGGCGATATCGCCACGCTCGATCGAGGAGAACCGTTCCTGCGCGCGGCGCGCCCAGATCCCGGCGAAACAATCGGCCTGCAATTCGACCCGGACCGAAATCGCATTGCCCTGCGCCTCGCTCGACCGGGCGCGCAGGGCGTTGGTCTGCTCCAGAATGCCAAGCTCGTTCTGGACATGATGCGCGATCTCATGCGCGACGACATAGGCGGCTGCGAAATCGCCCCGCGCGCCGAGGCGGCGGTCGAGCGTCACAAAGAAATCGGTGTCGAGAAAGGCCTTCTGTTCCGGCGGGCAATAGAACGGACCCGTGGCGGCACTCGCCCCGCCACAGGCCGACTGCGTCGTGCCCTTGAACAGGACCAGGATCGGCGCGTCATAGGTCCGGCCAAGCTGGCTGCGAAAGATGTCGGCCCAGACCTCTTCGGTATCGGCCAGCGTGACCGAGACGAATTCGGCCGCCCGTTCGTCTGCCGGTGTCAGTTGCACATCCTGCGAGGTCTGGACGGCGCCGCCCTGCTGGTCGAGCCCCTGCAAAAGCGGCGTCACGTCGATGCCCAGAAAATAGCCGACCACAAGCACCACGACGACACCGACGCCCCCGATCCCCCCCGCCGAGGCCGCGCCGCTGCGCCGCCGGTCCTCGATGTTGCGGCTGCCGCGCCTGCCTTGCCATTTCATACCCGTCACCCCTTTACCCCGATTGCGTTTGATCATAGCGCGAGGAACATGCCGACAGGCAAGCAAAGGATAAAGGTGCCGCGATGATCCGCCGACTTTACGACTGGACGATGGGCCTGGCCGGATCGCCCTGGGCGCTCTGGGCGCTCGCGGTGATCGCTTTTGTGGAAAGCTCGGTCTTTCCGATCCCGCCCGATGTCCTGATGATCCCGATGATCATCGCCGCGCCGCGCCGCGCCTTCCTGATCGCCGGCGTGGCGACGGCGGCGTCGGTCGCGGGTGCTTTGCTGGGCTACTATATCGGCTGGGGCCTGTTCGACACGGTCGGCCGCCCGGTGCTCGACTTCTACGGCAAGGCTGAAAAGTTCGACGACTTCGCCCGGCGCTACAACGAATGGGGCGTCTGGGCCGTGCTGATCGCGGGTGTCACGCCCTTTCCGTTCAAGGTCATCACCATTGCCTCGGGCGCGACCGGGCTTGCGCTTGTGCCCTTCATCCTGTCGGCCATCGTCGCCCGGGCGCTGCGGTTCTTCATCGTGGCGGGGCTCTTGTGGCGCTTTGGCGCACCGATCCGTGATTTCATCGAACGCAGGCTGGGGCTTGTGTTCACCCTGTTCTGCGTGCTCCTGATCGGGGGCTTCGTCCTGGTGAGGTATCTATGACCCGTGCATCGCTCATCCTGCTGGCCGCTGGCGGATCGCTGGCGCTTCTGGCGGGCGCCTTCGTCTTTCAGGCGCTGGGCTATGCGCCCTGCGCCATGTGCCTGTGGCAGCGCTGGCCACATGCGGCCGCCATTGCCATCGGTGTGCTTGCGCTGGCGCTGCGCGGCCCGGCGCTGCCGCTGCTGGGTGCCCTTGCCGCCCTCACGACGGCCGGCATCGGCATCTATCACACCGGGGTCGAACGCGACTGGTGGGAAGGCCCGACAAGCTGCACCGGTTCGGGGCTGGGCGGACTGGCGGGGGGCGACCTGCTGGCCACCGACGGCCCACGGCTGGTGATGTGCGACCAGGTGAGCTGGGAGCTTCTGACCCTGTCGATGCCAAGCTGGAACGCGTTGTTTTCGCTGGCTTTGGTGTGCGTCTGGCTTCTCGCCGCGCGCCGGGCCTGAACCGGGCCTGAGCAGGGCCGTGACAAACGGACAGAAAGCGGCGACACTGCGCGCATGACACACAAACATTGCATCCTGATCGGCGCCCCCCTCGACAGCGGCAAGCGCAACCGCGGCTGCCTCATGGGGCCTGATGCCTATCGCACCGCCGGCCTCGCAGAGGCGATCCGCGATCTGGGCCATACCGTCACCGACACCGGCAATGTGGCCCCGGACGTCGTCAGCGTCGCCCCGCCCCGCAACCCGGCCCTGCATGCGCTGGACGAGACCGTGGGCTGGACCCGGGCGCTGATGCGCGCCGCGCAGCGCCATGCGCCGGATGGCATGCCGATCTTTCTGGGCGGCGACCATGCGCTGTCACTGGGCACCGTTGCCGGGATGGCGGCCCATGCGGCGACGATGGGGCGGCCGCTCTTTGTGCTCTGGCTCGACGCGCATCCCGACCTGCACACGCCCGACACCACCACCAGCGGAAACCTGCACGGCACGCCGCTGGGCTATGTCACCGGCCAGCCGGGGTTCGATGCCTTTCCCGCCCTGACGGCAAGGGTCGATCCCGCCCATCTCTGCATCATCGGCCTGCGTTCGGTTGACGCCGCCGAACATGCGCTGGTGCAGGCGCAGGGGATCGACGTGGCCGACATGCGCGCCATCGACGAATACGGCATCCGCGCGCCGCTCGCGGCCTTTCTCGACAGGGTCGCGGCGGCGGATGGGCTGCTGCATGTCTCGCTCGACGTGGATTTCCTCGACCCCGCCATCGCGCCCGCGGTGGGCACGACGGTGCCCGGCGGCGCCACCCTGCGCGAGGCGCATCTGGTGATGGAGATGCTCTGCGATGCGGGCTGCGTCACCTCACTCGACCTGGTGGAGCTCAACCCGTTCCTTGATGAACGCGGGCGCACCGCCTCGGTCATGGTGGACCTCACCGCCTCGCTCTTGGGCCGGCGCGTGTTCGACCGCCCGACGCGCAGCTACGCATGAGCGCGCCGTCCCGCCTGGCCATGGTGCCCTTTGTGAGCGTGGCGCAGATGATGCAGCTTGTGCACCGGATCGGCCTCGCGGCGATGTTGCGTGACCTCGCCGACGCCATCGAGGCCGATTTCCTGCGCTGGGAGGATTTCGACAAGACCGCCCGCATCCCCGCCCATTCCCGCGAGGGCGTGATCGAGCTGATGCCGACTTCGGATGGCGAGGTCTATGGTTTCAAATACGTCAACGGCCATCCCGGCAACATGAAGGAAGGGCTGCAAACCGTTACAGCCTTTGGACTTTTGGCCGAAATGCGCACCGGCTATCCGGTCCTTTTGTCCGAGATGACGCTGCTCACCGCGCTGCGCACCGCCGCGATGTCGGCGCGCGCCGCGCGCCACCTTGCGCCTGCCGGTGCCCGCGTGATGGCGGTGATCGGCAATGGTGCGCAGGCCGAGTTTCAGTGCATCGGCTTTCAGGCGATCTGCGGCATCGACACGGTCAGGCTCTATGACATCGACCCTGCCGCCACCGCCAAATGCGCGCGCAATCTCGCGGGCAGCGGGTTGCGCGTGATCCCCTGCGCCACCGCGGAAGAGGCCATCGAGGGCGCGCAGATCATCACCACCGTCACGGCGGACAAACGCAACGCCACCGTGCTCGGCGACAATATGGTCGGGTCCGGCGTGCACCTGAACGCGGTCGGCGGCGACTGCCCCGGCAAGACCGAACTGCACCGCGACATCCTGCTGCGCGCGCGCATCTTTGTCGAATACCCGCCGCAAACGCGGATCGAAGGCGAGATCCAGCAGCTTGCGCCCGACCACCCTGTCACCGAGCTCTGGCAGGTGATGGCCGGCACAGCGCCGGGCCGGGAAAGCGCCACACAGGTGACGCTTTTCGATTCGGTGGGCTTTGCCATCGAGGATTTCGCCGCGCTGCGCTACGTGCTGGAAAAGGCGCGTGAAACCGGGCTTTACACCGAACTCGACATGGTGGCTGACCCGGACGACCCGCGCGATCTGTTCGGCATGTTGCAGCGCGCGGCCGGCTGATCGGTGCTGGACCATTGCGGCCGACGGCACTAGCCTCATCCCGACACCGGGAGAGGACATGCCATGACCAAGGAAGCCGTCGGATTTGTGGGGCTTGGCCTGATGGGTCAGGGGATGGCGGCGAATATCGTCGGCAAGGGCTGGCCGCTGTGCGTAATCGGCCACCGCAACCGCGCGCCGGTCGATGACCTGATCGCGCGCGGCGCGACCGAGGCCGCGACGCTCGCCGACCTTGCCCGCATGTCGCGGGTGATCGTGCTCTGCCTGCCCGGCGCGCCCGAGATCGAGGCGACGATTGCCGCACTTCGCCCCGGTCTGAGCGCCGGCACTGTGATCGTCGATTGCTCGACCAGCGACCCCACGGTGACGACGCGCCTTGCCGCCGACCTCGCTGGCGTCGGCGTGGACTATGCCGACGCCCCTCTCAGCCGCACGCCCAAGGAGGCCTGGGAAGGCGCGCTCGACTGCATGGTGGGGGCGGACAAGGCGGTGTTCGACCGTGTGGCGCCGGTGATCGGCGCCTTTGCCGGCAAGATCGTGCATATCGGCGCCGTGGGCGACGGGCACCGCATGAAACTGCTCAACAATTTCCTGTCGCTGGGCTATGCGGCCATCTATGCCGAGGCACTGGCGATGGCGACCAAGGTCGGCATATCGGTGGACACTTTCGACAGCGTGATCCGCGGCGGGCGGATGGATTGCGGGTTCTATCAGACCTTCATGGGCTATGCCCGCGACGGCGACCGCAATGCGCATCGCTTTACGCTCACCAACGCGTTCAAGGACTTGCGTTACGTCGAATCCATGGCCAATGCGGCACCTGTGGCGAGCCATGTGGCGAGCGCGGTCAAGAACAGCTTTGGCGCGGCGGTGGCGGCCGGCGGCACCGGGCCCGAGGACTATATCCCCCATCTGGTCGATTTCGTCGCCCGCGCCAACGGGCTGGCGAAATAGGGTTCAGTGATAGGTGAACTCGCCCACGACGTTGCGCCATTCGCCGGGGCTGATCATCTTGCGATGCACGAACCGGACCGAATGCAACGGCCCCTCGATCTCGTTCTGCCAGAACTCGATGAAGGTAAAGAGCTTGGGGTGGTCGGGCGCAAGGTCATAGTCCTGCCAGACGAAGGTATTGAGAACATTGCGATAATCTGGCATGCGGTAGAAAAGTTCGGCGGTGGTGAGACCATAGCCGCGCAGCATCAGTTCGGTTTCGGTCGAAGGGGTTGGCGTCATGTTCTGCTCCTGATCTTGAGGCCATACCGATCAGTCCAGCACAGAATAATTAATTGTCAATTAAAACAGTTTGTTAGCAGATGCGCGCGGCGGCTGCCAGCGCATCCCGGCCACAACCATTGCACCCCATATCGCGTGTCTGCTATACAGTCGTCAACTAAATGTAGCGGTCGCAGACCAGACTGGCGGATCACGTGAACGACACCCCGGAAACCCCTGAAAACGATAGCGAATCCGCGCCAGAGCGGCCGGTTTTCAGCGGCCCGACCGTGCAGATCGTGGACGAGATGAAGACCTCCTACCTCGATTACGCGATGAGCGTGATTGTGAGCCGGGCGATCCCCGACCTGCGCGACGGGCTCAAGCCCGTGCATCGCCGCATCATCTATTCGATGTTCGAAAAGGGCATCACCCATGACAAGACCTATCGCAAATCCGCCAAATCGGTCGGCGATGTGATGGGCAGCTACCACCCGCATGGCGACTCGGCGATCTACGAGGCGCTGGTGCGGATGGCGCAGGATTTTTCCATGTCGCTGCCGCTGATCGACGGCCAGGGCAATTTCGGCTCGATGGACGGCGATAATGCGGCCGCCATGCGCTACACCGAATCGCGCCTGGCCAAGGTCGCGACCTACATGACCGATGACCTCGGCAAGGATACCGTTGATTTCATTGACAACTATGACGGCAAGGAACGCGAGCCGACGGTGCTTCCGTCGCGCTTTCCCAATATGCTGGTCAATGGCGCGGGCGGTATCGCGGTCGGCATGGCCACCAATATCCCGCCGCATAATCTGGGCGAAGTGATCGACGCCACGCTCGCGCTGATCGCGAATCCGGACCTCACGTCAGAGGATCTGATCCAGTATATCCCCGGCCCGGATTTCCCTACCGGCGGGCTGATGCTCGGCCGGTCCGGCGCGCGCAAGGCCTACCTCGAAGGCCGCGGGTCGGTGATCATCCGCGCGCGCACCCATGCAGAGGAACTGCGCAAGGACCGCTGGGCCATCATCGTGGACCAGATCCCCTATCAGGTGAACAAATCCACCATGATCGACCGCATTGCAGAGGCGGCCCGCGACAAGCGCATCGAGGGGATCGCGCATGTGCAGGACGAGAGCGACCGCAACGGCGTGCGCGTGGTGATCGAGCTCAAGCGGGACGCGACCGCCGATGTCGTGCTCAACCAGCTTTACCGTTTCACGCCGATGCAGACCTCCTTTGGCTGCAACATGCTGGCGCTCAACAATGGCCGGCCCGAGCAACTGACGCTGCGCGCCTTTCTCACCGCCTTCGTCGATTTCCGCGAAGAGGTTGTCGCGCGGCGCACCGCCTATGAGCTGCGCAAGGCGCGCGAGCGGTCGCATGTGCTCTGCGGTCTCGCCGTTGCGGTGAGCAACCTCGACGAGGTGGTGGCGACGATCCGCAATTCGGCCGATGCCACGGATGCACGTGAGAAACTCATGGCAAGACGTTGGCAGGCCTCGCAAATCCTGGAATATATCCAGCTCATTGACGACCCGACGCATACCGCCAATGCCGACGGCACCTACAACCTGTCCGAGATCCAGGCCCGTGCGATCCTCGACCTGCGCCTGCAGCGCCTGACCCAGATCGGGGTCAAGGAAGTCACCGACGAATTGCAGGAGCTTGCCGCAAAGATCCGCGAATACCTCGCCATCCTCGGCTCGCGCGAGCGGATCATGGAGATCATCGAGACCGAGTTGCGCGAGGTGCGCGACCAGTTCGCCGTGCCGCGCCGGACCGAGATCATCGACTGGGCGGGCGACCTCGAGGACGAGGATCTGATCGAGCGCGAGGATATGGTCGTCACCGTCACCTCGGGCGGCTACATCAAGCGCACCGCGCTGGCCGAGTTCCGCGCGCAGCGGCGTGGCGGCAAGGGTCTGGCCTCGATGCAGACCAAGGAAGAGGATGTCGTCACCACCCTCTTTGTCGCCAACACGCATACGCAGCTTCTGTTTTTCACCACAGATGGAATGGTTTACAAGCTGAAGTGCTGGCGGCTCCCGCTCGCGGGGCGGACCGCGAAAGGCAAGGCGATCGTCAATATCCTGCCGATCCCGTCGGGCGTGTCGATTGCGGCAATCATGCCCGTGGACCGGCCCGAAGAGGACTGGGACGATCTCCAGATCATCTTTGCGACCAGTGCCGGCGATGTGCGCCGCAATGCGCTGTCGGATTTCACCAATGTGATGCGCAATGGCAAGATCGCGATGAAACTGCCCGAGGATGGCACGAAACTGGTCAATGCGCGCATCTGTTCCGACGATGACGACATCATGCTGGTGACGGATTCGGGCCGCGCGATCCGGTTCCAGACCACCGACGTGCGTGTGTTCAAGGGGCGTGATTCCACCGGCGTGCGGGGCATCCGCCTGCTGGGCAATGACCGCGTGGTGTCGATGGCCGTCATCCGCCATTTCGAAGCGACACCAGAAGAACGCGCCGCTTACCTCAAGATGCGCCGCGCCGTCGCGGGCCTGACCGACGAGGCCGAAAACGAGGATGAGGACGACACCGTGCCCGGAGCCATCACGCCCGAGCGCTACGCCGAAATGTCGGCCGCCGAAAACCTGATGCTGACCGTCACCGCAAGAGGCCAGGGCAAGCTGTCGTCGAGCCATGATTACCCCGTGCGCGGACGTGGCGGCATGGGTGTCACCGCGATGGACAAGGCGATGCGCGGCGGCGCGCTTGTCTCGACCTTCCCGGTCGAACATGGCGACCAGATCATGCTGGTGACATCCGCCGGCCAGTCGATCCGCGTGCCGGTCGATGGCATTTCGTTCCGGTCACGCTCGGCCGGTGGGGTCAAGGTGTTCGACACCGCCCGCGGCGAAGAGGTCGTCAGCGTCGCCTGGATCGCCGATCAGGGCGAGGATGAGGACGAGGCGTAATTCCGCCACTCACCCGCATGTGACGCCGCAAGGATTGCGCGAAACCCCGGTTTCGCGCATTCTGCTTTCAATACTAATCAATAAGCGGCGAGGACAGAGCATGATACTCAGGACAACGACGCTTGCGGCGTCACTTACCCTTGCTTGCGGGGCCGCCTTTGCGCAAGGCTTTACCGGGGCCGAGCTTTCGGGGCAGGCGCTGGCCTTCAGCGAAACCAATGACATCGGCCAGACCGCCTATCGCGCTGCGGCCGAGTTCGGCATCACCCGCGGCATCGGTGTGGCGGCCGATCTGGGCTATTACGGCTTTCCGGTGCTCGGTAGCAATGAGACCAGCCTCGGCCTGCACGGGGTCTATGGGCTGAACAATGACCTCGCGCTGGGGATGTTCTACACCCGCGACAGTCTGGATGGCGGGTCGGTTGACAGCTATGGCATCGAAGGTGCGACCAGTGTCGTGGGCGCGCAGGTCGAAGGCTATTTCGGCATGATCGACGGGTTGACCGGTGGGAATGCGATGTTCGGCGTCTCGGGAAGCTATGACATCACCCCCGCGATCTCGGCGACAGCGGGTTTCGGCGCGATCTCGGGCGACAACAGCCGCAACCGCGCCAGCATCGGCGGGCAATACCAGATCTCGGGCGGCCCCGCCGTCTTTGCCGAACTGGGCCGCCTGACCGAAGCGGGCGACAGCAGCGGCTTCCTGTCGCTGGGCGCGAGCATCGCCATCGGCCCGCAGGGCGGGACCACATTCGGCAGCCGCAGCATCTACGATATCCTGCGCTGACGGCTTAACCTTTCCGCAATCCCGTTGTGGTGTTGTGACACCGCAACGGGAGGGCCGGAATGAACGTCTATCACTGCATGATCGAGCTCAAGAGCGATGCCAAGGCGCTGGCGTTTGCCGCCGCTGTGGCAAACTGGATGGGTTGGCTGCAATCGCACGGGATGATCGACGACTGGCGGCTGATGCGGCGCAAGTTCGGCCTGTCCTCTGGCGCGCATAATGATTTCATCCTCGAAATCACGGTCACGGGTCTGGGGCAGCTCGATGTGGCCTTTGCAGGGCTGGGGCAGACAGATGACGATGCCGGGCGTCTCTACGACCAGATGCATCAGTTGATCGGCACCGTTGCAATCGGCCTTTACCGCCCCTATCCCGACGCCGCCTACCGCGAACGGATCGCGCTGATCTGACCTCTGCCTTGAACCGGGCGCGCGCGCCCGCTACATCGCAGGGATGACACAGACACTCCACATCATCGGCGGCGGCATGGCCGGTTCCGAAGCCGCCTGGCAGGCCGCCTCTTGCGGGATCCCCGTGGTGATCCATGAAATGCGCCCGCAGGTCGGCACCTTTGCCCACCGGACCGGCGATCTGGCGGAAATGGTCTGCTCGAATTCCTTCCGTTCGGACGATGATGAGCAGAATGCCGTGGGCCTGCTGCATTGGGAAATGCGTGCGGCCGGCGGCCTGATCATGGAGATGGCGACCCGCCACCGCCTGCCTGCGGGCGGTGCGCTGGCCGTTGACCGCGATGCCTTTGCCCGCGACGTGACCGCCCGCCTGCGGGCGCATCCGCTGGTGACCGTGACCGGCGAAGAGGTGACCGCCCTGCCCGAGACCGGGCAGTGGATCATCGCCACCGGCCCGCTCACCTCTGGCGCGCTGGCCGAGGCGATCCGGGCCGAGACCGGAGCCGAGGCGCTCGCCTTTTTCGACGCCATCGCCCCCATCGTGCATGCCGACACGATCGACATGTCCGTCGCCTGGCGCCAGTCGCGCTATGACAAGGGCGAAACCGAGGACGATCGCACCGCCTATATCAACTGCCCGATGACGCGCGACCAATACGAGGCCTTCATCGACGCGCTGCTCACCGCCGACAAGACCACCTTTCACGAAGGCGAGACCGCCGGCTATTTCGACGGCTGCCTGCCGATTGAGGTGATGGCCGAACGCGGCCGCGAGACGCTGCGTTTTGGCCCGATGAAGCCCATCGGCCTGACCAATGCGCATGCGCCCGCGGTCAAGCCCTATGCCGTCGTGCAACTGCGCCGCGACAATGCGCTGGGGACGCTCTACAATATCGTGGGTTTCCAGACCAAGATGAAGTATGGCGCGCAAAAATCTGTTTTTAAAACGATTCCCGGTCTCGAGCAGGCCGAGTTCGCGCGCCTTGGCGGGATCCACCGCAATACATTCATCAATTCGCCCACCCTGCTCGATGCGCAGATGCGGCTGCGCTCGCGCCCGCATATCCGCTTTGCCGGGCAGATCACCGGGGTCGAAGGCTATGTCGAAAGCGCCGCCATGGGCCTGCTGGCCGGGCGCATGGCCGTGGCCGGGATGCAGGGCGCGCCCCTGCCGCCGGTCCCCGCCACCACCGCCATGGGCGCGCTGGTGCATCACATCACCGGCGGGGCGGAGGCAAAGAGCTTTCAGCCGATGAACGTCAACTTCGGCCTTTTCCCCCCCATCGACGCGCGCGGCGGCCGCCGCGGCCGCAAGGACCGCTACAAGGCCTATACCGACCGCGCCAAGGCCGACTGGCTGGCCTGGCTGGGTGACGGGGCGCGCGCTGCGGCCGAATGATCACCCGCTTCGCCCCTTCGCCCACGGGGCGGCTGCACCTCGGCCACGCGTTCTCCGCGCTGACCGGCCATGACCGCGCCCGCGCGGCCGGCGGGCGGTTCCTGCTGCGGATCGAAGACACCGACCGCGCCCGCTGCCGCCCGGACTATGAGGCCGCAATCCACGACGACCTTGCCTGGCTCGGCCTCACATGGGAGACGCCCGTCCGCCGCCAGTCGGACCACCTGGCCGCGTATGACGCCGCTCTGGACCGGCTGATCGCACAGGGCCTCTGCTACCCCTGCGGCTGCACGCGGGCCGACATCCACGCCGCCCTCTGCGCCCCGCAAGAGGGCGTGACCCACCTGCCGCCCGATGGCGCGGTCTATCCCGGCACCTGTCGAAACCGCCCGATGGCCGACCGCAGGCCCGGCGACGCGATCCGCATCGACCTCGCGCGCGCCCTCGCCGCGGCCCCTTCCCACCTGCCCTTCATCGAAACCGGGCCGGAACGGATGGGCCGCCACCGCCTCGATCCCGCACATATGCTGGCCACGATCGGCGATGTGGTTCTCGCCCGCAAGGACATCGGCGCCGCCGCCTACCACCTCTGCGTCGTGGTAGATGACGCGCAACAGGGCATCACAGAGGTCACGCGCGGCATGGACCTGTTTGACGCGACCCCGGTCCATGTCCTGCTGCAGGCCCTTCTGGGCCTGCCCACGCCCCTCTACCACCATCACCGCCTGATCCGCGACGCCGCCGGCAAGCGGCTTGCCAAGCGTGACGATGCCCGCGCCATCGCGACCTACCGTGCCGCCGGCGCCACCCCGGCCGATATCCGCCGGATGGTGGGTCTGTAACGTCCCCTCCATCTTTTGGCCAAAAATATCCTCGCCGAAGGCTCCGCCCTGGCAGCAAGCACCGTCAGAGGGGTTTGAGGATCTCGATCTCCGCCCCGTCCCGCAGCGCCGTATAGAAACAGCTTTGCCGTCCGGTATGACAGGCGGGCCCGGTCTGGCGCACGCGCGCGAGCAAGCAGTCACGGTCGCAATCGATGCGCAGTTCGACCAGTTTCTGCACATGGCCCGACGTCTCGCCCTTGACCCAGAACGCCTGACGCGAGCGCGACCAATAGGTCACGCGCCCCGTCGCCAGCGTGCGGGCCACGGCTTGCGCGTTCATCCAGGCCAGCATCAGCACTTCGCCCGATCCGTCGTCCTGCGCGATGACGGGGATCAGTCCGGCTGCGTCATAGTTGAGCGTTGCGGGGTCAAACGACATCGGCGATACCTTTGTGCAGGGGATTGGAGCGTTGTCTAACGCCCCAGGGAACAAAGGGCAAACCGCGATGTCACAGGACAGCGATCTCATCAAGCTCTACTCGGGCCGCATCCTTGCACTGGCGGCCGACATTCCGCTGACGACCCGCCTGCCCGCACCAGACGCCACCGCGCGGCGGCGTTCGCCGCTGTGCGGATCGACCGTGACGGTCGATGTGGCCGTCACGGATCGCCGGATCAGCGGTTTCGGCCAGGAGGTCAAGGCCTGCGCGCTGGGTCAGGCGGCGGCATCCCTGCTCGGCGCGCAGGTCCTTGGCCTGACCGAGGCCCAGATCAGGCGCGGGCGCGACCAGCTCTGGGCGATGCTCAAGGATGGCGGCCCCGCCCCGGACGCGCCCTTTGACGGGCTTGCGGTGCTCGCCCCCGCGCGCGACTACAAGAACCGTCACGCCTCGATCATGCTTGCCTTTGACGCCACGCTTGAGGCCCTCGCCGCGACTGCCGCCACGCAGAGCGCCTAAAAAAAACCGCCGCGCATCCGGACAGGGATGGCGGCGGCAGGAAGAGCGTTCTCGCGTGGGACCCGCATGGCGCAGAGGGGCAGGCAAACCCCGAGCAACCGGATCAGGCAAAAATCCGGCGCAGAACGGTCTTGGGACAGACAGCTGCGCCGCGGCACGAGACGCCGGGCAGTAAACGGACCTCAGAACAGGCTGGGCAGCGACAGGCTCACGACCAGCATCACCACCAAGGACGCCGCGCCAAGCGCATCGGCGATGAGGGTATCGGCGGAACGCCGGATCGCGGTCTGGATGTCCTTGGCCATGGCAACCTCGCTTTGCTCAGTGGTGTTGCTGCTTTGTTCTCACATTATTAACCCTCTGTAAAGAACTTTATGAGAACATTTGAGAACATGACGGCAAAGCGGGGCTAACCGACTGAAATCAGGCGGATCGCCTTGTCCTGCTCCATCAGCCACAACAGGACCCGCACCGCCGCCCCGCGTGCCGTGGCCAGCGTCGGGTCATCGAGCAGAAGCTTGCGCGCATCGCTTTGCGCCAGCGCCATCAATGCAGCCTGGCGTTCAAGATCGGCAATGCGGAACCGTGGCAGCCCCGATTGCGCGGTCCCGATCACATCGCCCGCGCCGCGCATCGCGAGGTCCTCTTCGGAAATGCGAAAACCATCCTCGGTTTCACGCAGGATCTCGAGCCGGCGCCGCCCGCTTTCGGACAAGGGCGGCTGATACATCAGCAGGCAGGTTGATTGTGCGGCCCCGCGCCCCACCCGGCCGCGCAACTGATGCAATTGCGCGAGGCCAAAGCTCTCGGCCCCCTCGATCACCATGATCGACGCATTGGGCACGTTCACGCCGACCTCGATCACCGTTGTCGCGACCAGCACCTGGGTCTGGCCGCCGACGAACCGCGCCATTGCGGCATCCTTCTCTGCGGGGGGCAATTGCCCGTGGACCAGCCCGACAACCCCCTCACCGATGGCCGCGCGCAGCCGCACAAAACGATCCTCTGCGGCGGTGAGCGTGCTGACCTCGCTTTCCTCGACCAACGGACAGACCCAATAGGCCTGCCGCCCCTCGGCCACAGCCCGGCGCAGGCGCGCCACGACCTCGTCGATCCGGTCGGCCGCGACCAGCGCGGTCTGCACCGGGCTGCGTCCAGCCGGCTTTTCGTCGAGCACGGAGACATCCATATCGCCATATTGGGCCAGCGCGAGCGAGCGCGGGATCGGCGTTGCCGTCATCACCAGCACATCGGCTGCGGCCCCCTTGGCGCCCAGCTCCATCCGTTGCGCCACGCCAAAGCGGTGCTGTTCGTCGATGACGGCCAGCCTGAGATCATGAAAGACCACATCCTTCTGGAAAACCGCATGGGTGCCGACCAGGATCTGGATATCCCCCCGCGCCAGGGCGGAAAGCTTGGCCATCCGTTCGCCCCCCTTGTCGCGCCCGGTCAGAATGTCGAGCACAACGCCCGCCTGTTCCGCGAGCGGGCGCAGGCCCTCGAGGTGCTGGCGCGCGAGGATCTCGGTCGGGGCCATCATCACACCCTGCCCGCCCGCCTCGACCGCGACCAGCAAGGAGAGGAAAGCCACCAGGGTCTTGCCCGACCCGACGTCGCCCTGCAGCAGCCGGTTCATCCGTTGACCGCTGGCCATATCGGCCGCGATCTCGTCCGCCGCCCGGCTTTGCGCGCCGGTCGGCTGATAGGGCAGCGCCGTCAACACCCGCGCGCGCAACCGCCCCGCGCCGACTGTCGTGCGCCCCTTGCCGCGCCGCGCCGTGGCCCGCGCGAGCGCCAGCGTCACCTGATGCGCAAAGAACTCGTCATAGGCCAGCCGCTGCCGCGCGGGGTCGGTCGGCGCAAGGTCGGTCAGGGCCTGTGGCGCATGCGCCCCGGCCAGCGCCGCGCGCCAGTCCGGCCAGCCCTCGCGCGCCTTCAGCGCGGGGTCGATCCATTCGGCCAGCGGCGGCGCCAGGTCCAGCGCGGCCCGTGTCGCCCGCCACATGACGCGCTGCGTCACCCCGGCATGCAGCGGATAGACAGGCTCGAACGCCGGAATTGTTGCGGCCTCGCCCAAGGGCAGGACATGGTCCGGATGCACGATCTGCGCGATCCCGTCAAAGATCTCGACCTTGCCCGACACGATCCGGCGCTGCCCGCTGGGCAGGAGTTTCGTCAGATAGTCACCGCGCGCATGAAAGAACACGAGCTGGAACGCCGTCTCGGCATCCTGCACTGTCACGCGGTAGGGTTTGCCCTTGGCGCGGGACGGCTGGTGCAGACCGACCTCGACCTCGACCGTCGCAACCTCGCCCGCCGGAACACCCCGGATCGTGGGACGGTAGCTGCGGTCGATCCCGGACACAGGCAGGGTAAAGAGCATGTCGCGCGGCCGGGTGATGCCCGCCGGCTCGAGCAGCGCGCGCGTCTTGGGACCGATGCCGTCAAGGCTGGCCAGATCGCCGAAAAGCGGCCACAGCAGCTCGGGCCGACCTGTGGCAGGGCGGGTCATGCAGAGCCGATCAGGGCGAGCCAGGCGTCCTCATCAATGGTTTCGACCCCCAGTTCTGCGGCCAGTTTCGCCTTGGAACCGGCGCCGGGCCCTGCAATCAGCAGATCGGTCTTTGCGCTCACCGACCCCGCCACGCGCGCGCCAAGCGCCTCGGCCCGCGCCTTGGCCTCGGCCCGGGTCATCCGTTCCAATGTGCCGGTAAAGACAACCGTCTTGCCCGCGACCGGGGTGTCGGCAATCTGGCGCGGGGCGACATCCTGGACCTGCAGATGGGCCATGAGCCTGTCGATGGCGGCCCGTTCGGCGGGTTGATGAAATGTGGTCACGATCGACGCGGCCACAACCGGACCGATCCCGTCGATGGCAAGAAGCGCGTCCCAGGCGGCGCCTTCGCCCACCTGCGCCGTGGTCATCGCCGCCTCGAACGCGGGCCAGCTCGCATAATGCGCGGCCAGAAGCGCGGAGCCCGATTCCCCGACATGGCGGATTCCAAGCGCGAAAATCAGACGGTCAAGCTGGATTATTCTTTTGGTCTCAATCGCCTGAAAGAGTTTCTTGACACTCTTTTCGCCAAAGCCATCCCGATTTTCCAGTTTGGCGATGGCCGCAGCATCGCGGGCGGCGAGCGTAAAGATGTCGGCGGGTTCCCGGATCGGCAGGACCGGGTCGGCAAAGAACATTTCGATCTGCTTCGCCCCGAGCCCCTCGATGTCAAAGGCGGCACGGCTGACGAAATGCTTCAGCTTTTCAACCGCTTGCGCGGGGCAGACCATGCCGCCGGTGCAGCGGCGCACCGCGTCGCCCGCATCGCGCAGCGCCTGCGATCCGCATTCCGGGCAGAGCGTGGGAAAGACAAAGGGGATGGCCCCGGCGGGCCGGCGCGCGGGATCGACATCGCGGATCTTGGGGATCACGTCACCGGCGCGATAGACCTCGACCCAGTCACCCACGCGGATATCGCGCCCGTCACGGATCGGCTCGCCGGTGGCATTGCGCCCTGCGATGTAATCCTCGTTGTGCAGGGTTGCGTTCGACACGACCACCCCGCCAACCGTCACCGGGCGAAGCCGGGCGACAGGCGACAGCGCCCCGGTGCGCCCGACCTGGATGTCGATCGCCAGAAGTTCTGTCCAGGCGAGTTCGGCGGGAAACTTGTGCGCGATGGCCCAGCGGGGCGTGGTCGAGCGAAAGCCAAGGCGACGTTGCAGATCGAGGCTGTCAACCTTGTAGACCACCCCGTCGATATCATAGCCGAGCGTGGCGCGCTGTGCTGCGATAGCGGTGTAGACAGCGATCAGTTCGTCGGTGGACCGACACAGGGTCGTCAGCGGATTTGTCTTGAATCCCAGATCATTGAGGCGCGCAATTGATCCAGATTGGGTGTCGGAGAGCGGGTCCGACAGCACCCCCCAGGCATAGGCGAAGAAGCGCAGAGGCCGCGCCCGGGTGACGGCGGCGTCAAGCTGGCGCAACGACCCTGCGGCCGCATTGCGCGGGTTGGCAAAGGTCTTGCCGCCGGCCGCAGACTGGCGGGCGTTGAGTGCGGCAAAATCGGCGTGGCTCATATAGACCTCGCCGCGCACCTCGAGGATCTCGGGCGCGCCGACCAATTGCTGCGGGATATCGGCGATGGTGCGGGCATTGTCCGTGACGTTCTCGCCGGTCTCGCCGTCGCCCCGGGTCGCAGCCTGCACAAGGGTTCCGCCCTCGTAGCGCAAGGACAGCGACAGCCCGTCGATCTTGGGTTCGGCGGTCAGGGCCAGGGTCGCCTGCGGTTCCAGACCGAGGTATTTCCTGACCCGCGCCGCAAAGTCGATCACATCGGCCTCGTCAAAGGCGTTTTCGAGACTGAGCATCGGCGCGGCATGAATGACCTTGCCAAAACCCGCGGCAGGCGCATCGCCGACCTTCTCATTCGGACTGTCGGCGCGTTTGAGCGCCGGAAAGCGGGCCTCGATAGCGCTGTTGCGCTGCCGCAGCGCATCATAGGCGGCGTCCGAGATGATCGGCGCGTCGTCCTGATGATAGGCCCTATTGGCTGCGGCAATCTCTTGCGCCAGTCGGGCCAGTTCGGCCTCTGCCCCGGCGGCGTCGAGTTCGGCCGGGTCCAGTTGCGCCGGGTCCAGTTGCGCCGGGTCCAGTCGCGCCACGTCCAGTTGCGCCGGGTCCAGTTGCGCCGGGTCCAGTCGCGCCGGGTCAGTCACGCTGTCGCTCTTGCCTTCTGCACCCGTCATCACATCGCCCTGCCTGCCCCGCTGGCTGCCCACGTCAGCGCGCAGCCCGGTTCAAGTGATAGGGTCAGGTCCCGCGCCCGTCCAGTCCGTGAGTGGTGGAGCCTCTGACAAGTTCAAAGGGGGCGCGGGACCTCAGGCGCCGACGGCAAGCCGTTCGGCGTCGCGCGAGACCGGTTCCGGGTCGCGCAGGACATAGCCGCGGCCCCAGACCGTCTCGATGTGATTCTCGCCGCCCGTCGCCACGCTGAGCTTTTTGCGCAGCTTGCAGATGAAGACGTCGATGATCTTGAGTTCGGGTTCGTCCATCCCGCCGTAAAGGTGGTTGAGGAACATTTCCTTGGTCAGAGTGGTGCCCTTGCGCAGCGACAAAAGCTCGAGCATCTGGTATTCCTTGCCGGTCAGATGCACGGGCGTGCCGCCGACCTCGACCGTCTTGGCATCAAGATTGACCGAGATGCGGCCGGTGCGGATGACCGATTGCGCATGCCCCTTGGACCGGCGGATGATCGCGTGGATCCGCGCGACCAGCTCTTCCCGGTGGAAGGGTTTGGTCAGATAGTCATCCGCGCCAAAGCCGAACCCCTTGATCTTGCTCTCGGTTCCGTCATCGCCCGACAGGATCAGGATCGGCGTGTCGATCCGGCTGAGGCGCAACTGGCGCAGCACCTCATGGCCGTTCATGTCGGGCAAACCCAGATCGAGCAGGATCAGGTCGTAGTCATAGAGTTTGGCAAGGTCGATCCCCTCTTCCCCCATGTCCGTGGCATAGACATTGAGGTTGGCATGGGTCAGCATCATTTCGATGCTTCTCGATGTGGTCGGATCGTCTTCTACGAGCAGCACACGCATCCCAGGTCTCCGTTCTATTCAGGCAACCTACCCTAGGCGCAGAATGGTTAACCACTCGTTACCCATGATGACAAGTTTTGCACCTCTACCTATGGTTGTCTATACTTCTGTAGCGCCGTGGCCCGCAACGCCGCCTCGCCATGGCGTTCGACGGCCGTTTCCCATTCGTGAAACTCATCCTCGGACAACCCATAGCTTTCGAGGGCATGGGCCCGCGAGATCAGCCCCGCGGACACCGCACGCACCACGGCGGCCTTGCGCGACGCCACCCAGCGCCGCGTGTTTTCTGGCGGCAGGTCGGCGCGTGTCATCATCGACCCGTCCGGCAGCCTGACGGACCGCGGCCCGTCGATCTTGCGCAAATACATCTCTCACCCCTCTCGTGAAGTCACTTGCAAGGCGGACTCTGGCGGCCGGGGTTTAAGGAGCGGTGAAACATCCTCTTGAGACTGCATCGCATTTTCCTATATTGCTGGATAGCTTACCAGACAGGACGCCTCCCCCATGCCGCTCGACACCACGCTCAATTCGCTGGGCCTGCCCAAGCCGCCCGCACAGACGCGGGTCGTGGTGGCCATGTCGGGCGGCGTGGACAGTTCGGTCGTGGCGGCCCTGCTCGCGGACGAGGGCTATGACGTGGTGGGCGTCACGCTGCAGCTGTATGACCACGGCGCGGCGCTGGCGAAAAAGGGCGCCTGCTGTGCCGGCCGCGACATCCACGACGCGCGGCGCGTGGCCGAGGCGATGGGCTTTCCCCATTACGTGCTCGACTACGAGAACACCTTTCGCGAAGCCGTGATGGACGAGTTTGCCGACAGCTACCTTGCCGGCGCGACGCCGGTGCCCTGTATCCGCTGCAACGAGCGGGTGAAGTTCAAGGACCTGCTCGAGACAGCGCGCGACCTCGATGCGGATTGCATGGCAACGGGCCATTACATCCAGCGCAAGCTCGGCGCAGCGGGGGCAGAGCTTCACCGCGCGGCCGACCCGGTGCGTGACCAGTCCTATTTCCTGTTCTCCACCACCCGCCAACAGCTTGATTTCCTGCGCTTTCCGCTGGGGCATCTGGTGTCGAAGGCCGAAACTCGCGCGCTGGCCGCGCGCTATGGCCTGCCGGTCGCGGACAAGCCCGACAGCCAGGACATCTGTTTCGTGCCGAACGGCAACTATGCCAGCGTGATCGAAAAGCTGCGCCCCGGCGCGGCGGAACCGGGCGAGATCGTGGACCCGGAGGGGCGCGTTCTGGGGCAGCATGCGGGTATCATCCACTACACGATCGGGCAGCGGCGCGGGCTTGGCATCGGGGGGCTTGCCGACCCGCTCTATGTCGTGAGGCTCGATGTCGCGCGGCGGCAGGTGGTGGTGGGCCCCAAGGAGATGCTCGCGACCCGGCATGTGCCGCTGCGCGAGGTCAACTGGCTGGGCGACGGCGGCTTTGCCAGCGCCGGACCCCGCGAGATCGCGGTCAAGGTGCGGTCAACCAAGCCACCGATCCCGGCGATCCTGCGGCCACTGTCGGAGACCGAGGCCGAGGTCGAATTGCTGGTGGCCGAGGAAGGCGTGTCGCCCGGGCAGGCCTGCGTATTCTACGCGCCCGAGGGGGGCCGCGTGCTGGGCGGCGGCTGGATCTGGGCAGGGCGCTGAGCCGGCGCTGAGCCTCGGCTGTTGCGCGGGGTTTTTACGGTGGATTTGAGTATTTTCAGCACAGAGAAGCGGGGAGCCGCGCGAGAATGGCGCGCGCGGCGCGCAAACCCGGCGGTGCATCGCCCTGCCCCAGCCGCTGCATGGTGAGGGCGAGCGCGGCGGACTGCGCCTGTGGCGCGGCGAGCGTGGCGCAGATGGCATCCGCGATGGGACCGGGCCGGCAGCGCGCGCCGATGAATTCGGGCACCACACGGGTATCGCTCACCAGATTGACCAGCGTCACGGTATCGACCAGCAGCATGCGGGAAATGATCTGCCGGCTGATCCAGCCCATGTCATAGGCGATCACCATCGGCGTGCCGGCGGCTGCAAGTTCGAGCGAGACGGTGCCGGAGGCCGCAAGCGCCACATCGGCGGCGCGAAAGGCGGCGCGTTTGGTGGTGGCGGCGTCGGGTGCTGCGGGGTCGAGCAGCAGCGGCGTGACAGGCCAGTCGGCGGTGAGGCGGCGCACCAGTCTGGCGACAGGCGCGGCCATCGGCAGCACCACGCGCGCATCGGGGTGGTGCTGTGCCACCTGCGCCAGCGCCGCGCCAAAGCGGCTGGCGAGGCGCGTCACCTCGCCCTGTCGCGAGCCGGGCAGGGCAAGGATCAGCGGCGCGTCGCCCATGCCATGGGCCGCGCGGAACGCCTGCGCCTCGGCCGGCGACGCCTGCGGATCGGCCACGACGGGGTGGCCGACAAAGTCGCAGTCCATGCCGGCGGCCTGCATATAGGGCGGCTCGAACGGGAAAAGCGCCAGCACATGGTCGATATGGCGCGCCATTTTCGCCGCGCGCCCCGGGCGCCACGCCCAGACGGTAGGTGCGACGTAATGCACGCAGCGGATGGGCCGCGCGGCCTTGACACGGCGGGCCACGCGCAGGCAGAAGTCCGGGCTGTCGATGGTGAGCAGGATGTCGGGCGCGGTGGCGATCACGGCCTCTGCCGTCTCTGCGATCCGGCGTTTGAGCGCGCGGTATTTCGGCAGGATCTCGGCCAGGCCCATGACGCTGAGCTCATCCATCGGGAAGCGGCTGACGAGCCCTTCGCGCGTCATCAGCGGGCCGCCGATGCCGTCAAAGGTCACGCCGGGACACAGCGCGCGCAGACCCGTCATGACCGCTTGCCCCAGTCTGTCACCCGAGGGCTCGCCCGCGATCACGAATACCCTCATGATGTTGGCCGGACCCAGAGGACCATGTCCCGCGCATCCGCCATGGCGGTGACCTGCGCGGCGTCGATCACCATGACCCCGCCGGCGGCGATCACGATGGCGCAAAGCCCGGCCTCGGCCGCGCGGATCACCGTTTCGGGGCCGATCACCGGCAGGTCGGCGCGGCGGTCCTGCCCCGGCTTGGGCGCCTTGTAGAGCAGGCCGCCCGCTGCGATGCCATGGGACGGCCGGGCTGGCAGCGGGGCGTCGCCCGACAGCCAGTCGGCCCAGCCGCCGATCAGATCGCCGGCGGTATCCACCGCCCAGAGCAGCGGATCGGGCGTGGCGCGGGGGCCGGGCGCGCCATCGCGCAGGCTTTGCAGCATCCAGTCGGTGCCGGGGCTTGCTTCGAGCGCCACCACCTGCCCATCCCGCACCACGCAGGCCTGACCGATGTCGGCGGCGGCGAGGGCTGCATGGGCGGCCTCGGCGCGGGCGATGTCGCGCAGATGGGCGGCACCGGGGCGCGCGCGGGTCAGCACGCCGGGGGCGGGCAGCAGCTGTGGCACGATCTCATGCGCGGCGCGGACGGTGAAACCGGCCTCTTCGATGACGGCGATGACCACGCGCAGCGCGCCGTCGTCGCCCTGCCCCAGCGCCTCCATCAGGCGTGCAACCAGCGGCAGGGTTGCGTCGTCGATGGCGGCCATGTCGATCTGCGGGCGGCGGATCGCACCGGCGAGGCAGACCTCGGTCACGCCGCGCGCGCGCAGGGTGGCGAGCAGCGTGCCCAGCGTTTCGATCCGGTAGGACAGGCGCGGCGCGGCGCCGGTGCCGGTGACGGGAAAGCCCGGCATCTCGCAGATGATCACGTCCCCTCTGCGCGCCGCGACCAGCACGCCGGGCAATGCGCCGGTGCCTGCCAGCAGCGCCAGCATCAGACGGGGGTCAGGAACTGGCGGTCGCTGGCACCAAGGATGAAATCGACCATTTCCTGCACATAGGCGCTGTCGCTCTCGGCCTGGAGCCGACGGGCGCGGTCCTGGAATGCGCCTTCGCCATCCTTGAGCGCCTGGAACGCGGCCCGCAGGGCCATGATGTCGGCGCGGCCGACGCCCTTGCGCTTGAGCCCGACAAGGTTGAGCCCGTCGAGCCCCCCGCGCGGCCCCTGCACGAGGCCGTGCGGGATCACGTCATGCGTCACCATCGTCACCGCGCCGATGATCGCGCCGCGCCCGATGCGAACCCATTGATGGATGCCGCAGAGCCCGCCGATGATCACGTCATCCTCGATCACGCAATGCCCCGCCACAGCGGAATTGTTCACCACGATCACCCTGTCGCCCACCTGCGCATCATGGGCGATATGGCAGCCCGCCATGAACAGGCCGTCGTCACCGATCCGGGTTTCGCCGCCGCCATGGGCGGTGCCGGTATTGATCGTCACATGCTCGCGGATGCGGTTGCGCGCGCCGATGCGCAGGCGGGTCGGCTCGCCGTCATACTTGAGGTCCTGCGGGATCCCGCCGACCACGGCAAAAGGAAACACCCGACAGTCGGCGCCCAGATGGGTGTCGCCGCAAATCACCACATGCGAGGCAAGATCGACACCCTCCCCCAGCACAACCTGCGCCCCGATGTGACAAAACGGGCCGATCACGCAGCCGGCGCCGATCTGCGCGCCGGGTTCGATCACCGCAGAGGGGTGGATGCGGGCCTCCATCAGGCGCGCAGGTCCATCATCGCGGTGAATTCGACCTCGGCGGCCAGCTCGCCCTCGACGGTCGCAACCCCCTTGAACCGCCAGACCTTGCCGCCGGGCTTGCCCCGCGTCGTCACCACTTCCATCCGCAGCGCGTCGCCGGGGATCACCTTGCGGCGGAACTTGCAGCCGTCGATGGACATGAAATAGATCAGCAGGTTGCCGTCGGTCAGCCCCAGCGTCGCCCCGACCATCACCGCCGCCGTCTGCGCCATCGCCTCGACGATCGTCACGCCGGGCATGATCGGGTTGCCGGGGAAATGCCCCTGGAAATGCGGCTCGTTCATCGTGACATTCTTGAGCCCCACCGCCGAAGTCGTGCCGTCGATCTGCGTCACCCTGTCCACCAGAAGGAAGGGATAGCGGTGCGGCAGGATCCGCTGGATCAGCAGGATGTCGGCCTCTGTGACGGTGGCGGGGGCGGTCTCTGTCATCCTTGGGTCCTTCACTGGCGGTTTCGGCCGTCACGGCCTTTGACTGACTAGCAATTCACCCCGCGCAGGACAAGCCGGGCTATGGCTGCGTGGCGGGTTGGTCCTCGGGCGGGGTCTGCCCTTCGGGCGCAAGGGCGCTGCCATCCCCGATGGCCGCGTCGATCGCGGCAATCGCCTCTTCGGTGATATCGACAAGCGCCACGCCAAGGAACACGCTGCGCCGGTCGAGGATCACGGCCGCGCCGCTGTCGGCCATCATCTGGCCCAGCACCGGCGTTGCGGCGACAAGAAACGCATCACGCCCCCGCACCAGACCCTGTTGCAGGTCACGCTCCTTGGCGTCCTGGGCCTGGCGGATGCCCTGCACCTTGACGTCAAAGGCCCCCGCCTCGGCGCGAAAGGTCTCCACGGGCATCGTCGGCCGGCGCAGGGTCAGGCTGCGCTCCTCCTCGGTGAGCGCGGCCTCGATCCGGCGGTTTTCTACGCCGAGCGCCTCTGTCTGCGCCAGCACCTGCGCATTGATGCGTTGGCCAAAGTGGGATTCGGCAAAGAGCCGGTCCGGGTCGATCGTCAGGATCGGGCTGCGGATCTGCCCCATGACAAGGTCGTCCTGCGCCACCAGCGGCGACGCGAGCGCCGCAAGCCATACCACCAGCATCCGCAGCAAAATGCGGCGCATCGGTCCCACCTCAGAAACTGGTCGAGATCGTGACTTCGAAGGACCGCGGGCGGTCGAACTCTTCCGCCATCAGCGGCTCGGTGAAATTGAACCGCAGCGGTCCCACAGGCGTGGTCCAGAACACCGACAGGCCGACCACCGCGCGCGGGGTGAATGCGTCGTAAAGAACATTCGCGCCATAGGTCTGGCCCACATCCCACACCGAGCCATAGTCGATGAAGGCGCCGCCGGTGATGCCGTATTCCTCGGGCAGGCCCAGCGGAAACTCGGATTCGAGCCGCGCCACGGCATAGGCATTGCCCCCCAGCGCATCGTCGGTCTCCGCATCGCGCGGCCCGATGCCGCCGGGTTCGAACCCGCGCATGATCCGGCTGCCGAGGAAGAACCGGTCGGTGACGCGGCTCTGCCCGTTGCCATAGGCGAGCAGCCCCCCCTCGATGGTGGCGCGCAGCGTGACTTCTTCGCCCCAGACCTTGGTCTCGGCCGCGGCGAGCGCTGTGGTGCGCACGAAACTCGCCTCGCCCACCCCGAACTCCTGGCCAAAGCGCAGCACGATGCCCGAATTCGGGTCGAGCCCGGTGCGCCGCGTGTCAAAGCTGTAGGTATAGCCGACCGAATTGGTCGCCACGCCGCCCAGGTCGGCCTCGTTCCGGATGACCACGCTGGCGTCCGGATCGACATCGGTAATGTCGGTGTAGTCAAAGGAATAATAGGTCGTCAGCCGGGCATTCTCGCTCACCGGAAAGGTGAAGGAGGGACTGAAGCGGAAAGTCTCTGTGTCATAGACCGCGTTGTCATTGTTCGTGGTGCGGTAGGACAGGTCGAGCCCGAAACGCAGGTCACGGCCCAGAAACTGCGGCTCGCCAAAGTTGAGGCTGAAGATGCGGTTGCTGGCACCGGTCGAGATCTGGAAATCGAGCGACTGGCCACGGCCGAGGAAATTGCGCTCCTTGTAGGCGGCAAAAACGGAAAAGCCGTTGTCGGAGTTGAAGTTCGCGCCAAAGCTGAGCGAGCCCGTCGGCGCCTCTTCGAGGTTCACGTCGATCACCACCTGATCGGGGGCGGAGCCTTGCCGTGCCTGCACATCGGCATTGGCAAAGAACCCCAGCGCGCGGATGCGTTCCGCGCTTTCGCGGATCGCGCGCGGGTTGAACGGGTCGCCCTCCACCACGCGGAACTGGCTGCGCACCACGCGGTCGAGCGTCGTGTTGTTGCCTTCGATGTCGATCCGTTCGACAAAGATCCGGTCGCCGCGCACCAATGCGAAGTCGATGTCCAGCGTCAGGTCGCGGTCATTGCGGGTAATGCGCGGCTCGACGGTGAGGAAATTGATCCCCTGGCGCAGCGCCAGCCGTTCCAGCCGGGCGATGTCGGTGTCGATCAGCGTCGGCGAATAGGTGGCGCCGGGCCGCAGCCGCAGCGCGGCCTCAAAGGCGGCCGGGTCGGCCTCGGGGATCTCGCTCGTCACGGTCACGCGACCAAAGCGGAACACCTGCCCTTCCTGCACATTGAAGGTGATGAGATAGGCATCGCGTTCCCGGGTCAGCGCCACATCGACGTTCTGCACGGTGAAATCGACGTAGCCGCGCGAGCGGTAGAAGTCGGTCAGCACCTGCCGGTCCAGCGCGATGCGGTCGGCGACAAAGGTGTCGCGCGAGATCACGGCACGCAGCAGCCCCGCCTGTTTCGTCTCGAGCACGCCGCGCAGACGACGCTCGGAAAAGCTGCGGTTGCCGACAAAAGAGATGCGCTCGACCTCGGTCACGCCGCCCTCGAACACTTCGAACACCAGATCGACGCGATTGTCGGACCGGCGGATGATCGCGGGATTGATCGTGGCGTTGATCCGGCCCCGCTGGGCATAAAGCTCGGCCATCGCCGCCACGTCGCGTTCGGCCTGCGCGGGGCTGTAGACCCGCCGCTCCTGCGAGCCCAGAACCGCGCCCAGATCGGTGTCGCTCAGCCGCGCGTTGCCCTCGATGCTGATGCGGTTGATCGTCGGGAACTCCACCACCGAAATCACCAGCAGGCCGCGCTGCGGCGTGGCATCCACGCTCTCGAACAGGCCCGAGGCGCGGATGCGCTGGATCGCGTCATTGATGTCGGCGCCCGACAGCGCCTCGCCCCGCGTGATCCCGGCAAAGGTCAGGATGGTGCCGGTCTCGATACGCTGATTGCCCTCGACCCGCACATCGGTAAAGCGGAACTGTTGCGCCTGCGCGATGCCCGCAGAACCCGCAATCAGGCAGAGCGCGACGACCATGCCGCCGACGAGGCCCCTGGCATGACCGCTCAGCCGCGAAAGCACCCGTGAGGACAATCTGTTCATCTATCCCGCCTGTCGCCGCATACATCTGGTGTCCGGAGTAGCGGGAATACCGGGGGATGTCAAAAACAAGAACGCGCCCGATGGGGCGCGTCCGCAGTGATTTGGCGATGTTCGGCCGGCGTCAGAGCGAGCCGACATATGTCCCTGCGCCAAGCGCCGCAAGAAGCGTCGCCAGAAAGATGATCCGGTCCCAGTTCAGGTTGATCAGCAGGGTCAGCCCCCGCGTGTTTTCCATGATGGTCTGCATCTTGCGTCTCCCACGTCGTCACCCTCGATACCAACAATTTGTGGCAACAAGATGGCAAGATGGCATCGGCCCCCGGGGCCCGCCAAGGGCAGAGGAACCTGCCCCCGGCCCGCTACGGGCAGAGGAACAGGTCATTGGCCAGCGCAAAGACCATCAGCGTGAGGATCAGCGACAGACCCACCGCCATCAGGAGGCGCAGCGCCTTGTCGCCGGGCAGCTTGCCCGTGACCGCCTCATAGGCATGGAACACCAGATGCCCGCCATCGAGGATCGGCACGGGAAACAGGTTGAGCAGCCCCACCGCGGTGGACAGCAGCGCCACGAACCAGATGAAGCTCGTGACGCCTTGCGAGGCCATCGCGCCCGACGCCTGCGCGATACCCACCGGGCCCGACAGGTTGCAGGACGATATCGCGCCGGTGATCATGTGCCACAGGCCCGAGAGCGACGAGGTGATGATATACCAGATCTGCCCCGCCGCCGCGCCGACGGACGACAGGACGCCTGGCGTCACGGTCTGCGGCTCGAACAGCATCCCGCCCGAGATCCCCACCAGCCAGCGCGTCTCGAACCCGCCCTCGGCGCGCGGCAGATCGGCCCGGCGCGGCACCAGCACGAAATCGAGCACCTCGCCGCCACGCCAGACCGCCACCTGCATCGGCGCCCCGTTCGAGGCCAGCACCATATCGACGAGTTGCGAAAAGGCATGGACAGGCACCCCGTCCACTTCGGTGATCACGTCGCCCACCCGCAGGTCGATGTCATAGGCGGCGGAATTCGGGTTGAGGCCAAAGATCACCGGCGGATAGGGATGCGGCCCCTGCACCACCCGCAGCGCGCCATCGCGCCGCACGGTATAGTCAAAGCCCGCCGCCACCGGAAACTGCGCCGCGAACAGCGCGTCGATCGTGCCCACCGGCTGCCCCGCGATCTCGACCAGCTCGTCGCCGGGCTGCAACTCCTGCACGAAACTGTCGGGCAAGGGTTGCAGCCGCGCGATGGTCAGCGGGTCGGCGGGCTGGCCCTGCACCAGAAAGATGCCGGTAAAGACCACGAGGGACAGGATGAAGTTGAACACCGGCCCCGCCGCCACCGTCGCCGCCCGCGCCCAGAGCGGCGCGCCCAGCATCGTGCGCCGCCGCAGCGCAGGGTCCACGGCCGTGCCACCGACCGAGGCCGCATTGGCGTCGCCGAGAAACTTTACATAGCCGCCAAAGGGAAGCGCTGCGAGCTGCCAGCGCGTGCCGCGCCGGTCCACGCGCGACAGCAGCACCGGGCCAAAGCCCAGCGAGAACACCTCTGCATGGATGCCCGACCAGCGGCCGACGATGTAGTGGCCGTATTCATGCACCGCCACGATGATCGACAGCGCCAGCACAAAGGCCGCAAGCGTAAAGGCGATATTGCCGAACTGCGGCAGGAGTTGCGCGATATCCAATGTGTCTCAGCTCTTCTGCTCTATGGCCTCGGTCGCGCGGATGCGCGCCAGACGGTCTGTTTGTAGAATGTTATCTAGGGTGAGCGTGGCATTTTGCAGCCCGTCAGAGGACGACATTTTGTCGAGCACCTGTTCCACCACCCGCGCCATGTCGAGAAAGCCGATCTGCCCCGCGATAAAGCCGTCGAGCGCGCGTTCCTTGGCGGCGTTGAAGGCGGCGCCGCTCAGCCCGCCCTCGTCCATCACGCGGCGCGCGAGCGCCAGCGCAGGATAGCGCGCATCCTCGGGCGCGCGAAAGGTCAATTGACCGATCTGCGCAAGATCGAGCCGCGCCACCGGCAAAGGGCGCCGTTCGGGCCAGTGCAGGGCATAGCCGATGGCGTGGCGCATGTCGGGCGGCCCCACATGCGCCATCAGCGCGCCATCGGCAAAACCCACCATCGCGTGAATGAGGCTCTCGGGGTGGATGATGACCTCGATCCGGTCCGGGCTGATGCCAAAGAACTCCTTGGTTTCAATCAGCTCCAGCCCCTTGTTGAACATCGAGGCACTGTCGATGGTGATCCGCTGCCCCATCGCCCAGTTCGGGTGCTGCGATGCCTCGGCCAGCGTCGCGCCCGCCAGCCGGCCGAGCGGCCAGTCGCGGAACGCCCCGCCCGAAGCGGTGATGATGACCCGCTCGACACCTGTCACATCCTCGCCCGTCAGCGCCTGAAAGATCGCCGAATGCTCGCTGTCCACCGGCAGGATCGTGGCGCCGGTCTCGCGCGCGGTGGCCATCACCAGCGGGCCGGCCGTCACCAGCGTCTCCTTGTTGGCGAGCGCGAGCGTGCCGCCGCGTTTGAGCACCGCAAGCCCCGGCACCAGCCCCGCCGCGCCCACGATGGCCGACATCACCCAGTCGGCCGGGCGTGCGGCGGCCTCCGCCACGGCCTGCGGGCCAGCGGCGACGGCGATGCCCGTGCCGGCGAGCAGATCCTTGAGCGCGGCATAGCCGTCAGGCTCGCTCGTCACCGCCAGCCGCGCGTTCAGGCGGCGGGCATCATGGGCCAACTGCGTGAGGTTGCGCGCCCCGGTCAGCGCCTCGACACGGTAGTCGCCCGGCGCGCGGGCGATCAGGTCGATGGTGTTCTGCCCGATCGACCCGGTGGCACCAAGGATGCTGACCCGCCTCAAAGCCCGACCCCCGCCGGGCCCAGCAGCCACATCAGCCCGACCAGCACCAGGGCGGCGCCCATCAGCGCATCGAACCGGTCCATCAGCCCGCCATGGCCGGGGATCAGGTCAGAGGCATCCTTGACCCCCATCCTGCGCTTGAAGGCGCTCTCCACGATGTCGCCCATCTGTCCGGCAAAGCCCACGATCACCGAAGCCCAGACGATGGACCAGTTCGCCCCGGCGAACCACACCATCCCCAGCCCGACCGCCGCCGCGCCGCCCCAGCCTGCGATGGTGCCGCTCCAGGTCTTTTTCGGGCTGACGCGGGGCCAGAATTTGGGCCCGCCCAGCAACCGCCCCGCGAAATAGCCCAGCACGTCAGAGGCGATCACGACCAGAACCAGCCAGACCAGCAACGCAGCGGAGTCGTGGCGCAACTGCACCAGCCCCCAGCCCGCGAGTTGCAGCCCCAAAGCATAGGTGGCGAAGAGCAGCCGGTGGCGTGGCAGTGCGAGGGCGCCCAGCAGCGGCACGACGGCCAGAAGCGCGAAGCCCCAGATCTCAGGCGTATAGAGCTGCCCCGAAAGCACCGCCGCCGTCAGCACCGCAAGCCACATGGCCCGGGTGGGCCGGGCCGCGTCGATCATCATGGCCAGTTCCCAGACCATCACGCCCAGGGCAAAGACCACGAGGATATGAAACCACACGCCACCGGCCCAGACCACGACCACACCGATCGCGGCCATCACCGCCGCAGAGAGGACGCGCACCCGCAGGTCGCCCCATTTTCCGGCGGTTGCAGTCACGCTCACGCCTCCGCCATCACGCCCGGACAGCACCGAACCGCCGGTCGCGGGCGCCGTAGCCCGCCAGGACCTTGGCGAATTCGGCGCGGGTGAAATCGGGCCAGAGCGTATCGACGAACTCGTATTCCGCATAGGCCGACTGCCAGAGCAGGAAGTTCGAGATCCGCGCCTCGCCGCTGGTGCGAATCACGAGGTCGGGGTCGGGCAGCACATGGGTGTCGAGGAACCGCGCCAGAGTCTCTGCATCCACATCCTTGTGCGAAAGCCGCCCCATCTCGATCTCATAGGCCAGACGCTTGGCCGCGCGCGTCACCTCGTCGCGACCGCCATAGTTGATCGCGATGGTGAGGTGGCATGCGTCATTGCCCGACGTGAGCATCTCCAGATCGTCCATCAGGCTGACCAGCTTGTCGTCCAGCCGGATCCGGTCGCCGATGAAACGCACCCGCACCCCCGCCTTGAACAGCGCCTGCGCCTCGCGCTGGATATAGCGGCGGAAAAGGGTCATGAGCCCCGCAACCTCGGTCTGGGTGCGCCGCCAGTTCTCGGTGGAAAAGGCGAATATCGTCAGGTAGCGCACGCCCAGATCGGGGCAGGCCTCGACGATCTCGCGCACCCGGCGCGCGCCCGCGTGATGGCCGAAAAGCCGCGGTCGCCCGCGCATCTGCGCCCAGCGGCCGTTGCCGTCCATGATGATCGCCACATGACCGGGTCCGGTCCTGGGTGCAGTCTCTTGCGCGTCGCCGGCCATCAAAAGGCTCCCTTGTCCATTCCCACCGCGCTGCGACGTCGCGCACCGCGCTGCCGGTCAGATCACCCAAGACGGGCAATTCTGTGACCGGCGTCAGACCTGCATGATCTCGGCCTGTTTCGTCTCGAGCGTCTGATCCACCAGCTTGATGAAGCGGTCGGTCATGTCCTGCACTTCGCCTTCCCAGAACTTCTGGTCGTCCTCGGACAGGCCATCGGCCTTGGCTTTCTTGATCTGGTCCATCCCGTCGCGCCGCAGGTTGCGGATCGCCACGCGGGCATGTTCGGCATAGCTGCCCGCGACCTTGGTCAACTCGCGGCGGCGTTCCTCGTTCAATTCGGGGATCGGCAGCATGATGATGGTGCCGTTCATCTGCGGATTGATGCCGAGCCCGCTGTCGCGGATCGCCTTTTCCACCTTGTTGACAAGGCCCTTGTCCCAGACATTGACCGTGACCATGCGCGGCTCTGGCACGTTGATGGTGCCCACCTGGTTGATCGGGGTGAGCTGGCCATAGGCATCGACCATGATCGGCTCGAGCATCGAGCCAGAGGCGCGCCCGGTGCGCAGCGAGGCGAATTCGGTGCGCAGCGCGGCAATCGCGCCTTCCATGCGGCGGGTCAGGTCGTCGGTGTCGAGTTCGAAATCATCTGCCATGTGTCTGCTCTATGCGTCTTGTGCACCTGTGGCGCGATTGGTGGTCCTATACCCGCAAAGGATTGCAATTGTATAGGGCGGCGGCGGCGCGGGGGGGCGCGACAGGTGGAAACCTGCCACAGGCAAGGCCATGCCATGGCCGCCCGCGTCCGGGGTCAGCAGCTTTCGACCACGCGGGTATAGGTGCCCTGCCCGGCCAGGATGCCGCGCAATCCGCCCGGTTCGTCGAGCGAGAACACGATGATCGGCAGGCGGTTGTCGCGCGCCAGCGCGATGGCGGTCGCATCCATCACACCCAGATGCTTTTCCAGCGCCTCGTCATAGGTCACGCAGTCATAACGCTTGGCGTCGGCGTGCTTCTTGGGGTCCTTGTCATAGACCCCGTCCACCTTGGTCCCCTTGAAGATCACCTCGCAGGCCATTTCATTGGCGCGCAGCGTGGCGGCGGTATCGGTGGTGAAATAGGGGTTGCCGGTGCCGGCGGCAAAGATGCAAACGCGCTTTTTCTCCAGGTGGCGCACCGCGCGGCGGCGGATATAGGGTTCGCAGACCTGATCCATCGGGATCGCGCTGATGACCCGGGTAAAGATGCCCAGCCCCTCGAGCGCGGATTGCATCGCCAGCGCGTTCATCACGGTCGCCAGCATCCCCATGTAGTCGGCGGTCGTGCGCTCCATCCCCTGCGCCGAGCCCTGCAGCCCGCGAAAGATATTGCCGCCACCGATCACCATGCAGATCTCGACGCCCAGATCATGGACCGACTTTACTTCGCGCGCGATCCGCTCGACCGTGGGCGGATGCAGACCATACCCCTGATCGCCCATCAGCGCCTCGCCCGAGATCTTGAGCATGACCCGGCGAAACGTGGTCTTTTCGGTGGTCGTCATGCGCATCCCCTGCTGGCTTTCATCACCGCGCAAAATGTCCCAAAAGGGTCGGAGGTTCAATGCCACCCGAGGCGAAATGCAACAGCTGCACGAAAACTCCCCGCAGGCTGACGCGGTGCTGCGCATCATTGCGGCGGCGCCTGCACGGCGGCCGGTGCTGATCGCGGGGCCCACCGCCTCGGGCAAGTCGGCGCTCGCCCTGCGCATTGCCGAGACCTGCGGCGGGGTGATCGTGAATGCGGACGCGCTCCAGGTCTTTGACGGCTGGCGCATCCTGACGGCCCGGCCGGATGACGCCGACCTCGCCCGCGCGCCGCACCTGCTCTACGGTCATGTGCCCCATGACGGCGCATATTCCGTGGGCCATTGGCTGCGCGAGGTGGCGCCGCTGCTCGCAGGCGGGGCGCGGCCGATCATCGTGGGCGGCACCGGGCTCTATTTCTCCGCCCTGACCGAGGGGCTCGCGCCGATCCCCGCCACCCCGGCCACGGTGCGCGCTCGGGCGGATACGATGGCGCTGGCGGCGCTGCTCGAGGCGCTTGACCCGGCGACGCGGGCGGGGCTTGACACCGCCAACCGGGCGCGGGTGCAGCGCGCCTGGGAGGTCGCGCAGGCGACCGGGCGGTCGCTGCGCGACTGGCAGGCCGACACGCCGCCGCCGCTCTTGCCGCTGGCAGATACGACCGCGATTGCGCTGCGGGTGCAGGCGGGACAGCTCAACGCGCGGATCGAGGCGCGCTTTGACGCGATGATCGCCGCCGGCGCGCTGGACGAGGCGCGCGCGATGTGGCCCCGCTGGACCCCCGCGCATCTGTCGTCCAAGGCCATCGGCGCGGCCGAGCTGATCGCCCATCTGCGCGGCGAGATCACCCTCGCGCAGGCGCGCAAAGCCGCCATCATCGCCTCGCAGCAATATGCCAAACGGCAGCGGACCTGGCTGCGCTCGCGGATGGACGCCTGGCTGCATATGAACCTCTGAGAACGGTCTGAACCCCGTTCATCCACAGGTTGTCCACAAGATTTCGCGATTTGCCACATTTTTGCCATTGTCGGGTCGGATGACCGGGTAGAAACTTTACAAAATCGAACAAACGGCAGGGTGGGATGACCGTGATCAATGACCAGCTCAAGAACCGGCTCGCCCTGTCGCCCATCGCCCAGAATGCCGCAGCCGGGCGGTGGCGGACCGAGGCGATGCGCAGCCATGCCAGCCCGCGCCTGATCTATATCAGCAAGGGTCAGGGGCGGCTGACCGTGGCGGGTCTGACCAGCGGCTATGGCCCCAACAACCTGATCTTCATCCCCGCTAAAGTGATGTATGGCTATGAGGTCGGCCCGTCGGCCTATGGGCAGATGCTGGCCATTCCGGCGGCGATGGCGGCCGAATGGCCGGAAACGCCGGTGCATCTGCGCCTGCGCGACGTGGCCGCGCAAAAGGAGATCGCGGGCCTGTTCGACAACCTGGAACGCGAGGTGCTGTCGCAGAAAACCGGCCATTCACGCGCGGCGCATTACCATGTCGGGCTCCTGTCGGTGTTCTTTCAACGCCAGATCGACACGCGCAGCGCCGACCCCGCCGATGCCCGCGCGCGCAGCGCCGCCGCACGGCTTGTGGCGGCCTATACCGACCTGGTCGAACGCGACTTTCGCAGCCATCAGGGTGTCGCGGCCTATGCCGCGGCCCTGGGCGTGACACCCACCCATCTGACGCGCTGCTGCAAGCTGACCTGCGGGCGTTCGGCGCTGGCACTGCTCAACGACCGCATCATCTACGAGGCGCGGCTGTTGCTCCAGGAGGGCCGCGTGCCCGTGCAACAGATCGCGCAGGACCTCGGCTTTGCCTCGCCGGCCTATTTCAGCCGCGCTTTTCGCGCCCGCGCCGGCCTCACGCCGAGCGCATTCCGCCGCAAGGCCGTGCCCCTCGCCTAGACCGCAGGCCATCGCCGGCGTGGCGATAGACGGCTGCGTGGCGCGCCCGGTTTTCGCGCAGGGGCTGTCGCGGATGACACCTGGACGTCGCAAATGTGACAGTATATACCGAAACTGATCATTGACCTGCGGTCCGAAAGCGTGACGATGGGGAAAGGCCCGGGGGATCGTCATGACAACGCTACATATGGCGGGCAGGCATCTCGGGGGGCGCTGTGGCGCTCTGCGCCGAAAAAAGTCAATCGACGTGACACAGGGAGATTACGAATGACGTTTCACAGCAATGTCGGCACGGGGCTGCACCCGGCCGCACTGATGTATGCGAAAGAGGAAAAGGCCGGCCTGATGAGCCGCCGCGAGTTTCTGACCCGTGCAACGGCGCTGGGCGTATCGGCCACGGCGGCTTATGGTCTGCTGGGCCTCAACGCGCCCGCGCAGGCCGCGGCCCATGCCACGATGGGCGGCACGCTGCGCATGGAGATGGAGACCAAGGCGCTCAAAGATCCGCGTCTGTCCGACTGGAGCCAGATCTCGAACTTTACCCGCGGCTGGATCGAATACCTGGTCGAATACAACGCCGACGGCAGCTTCCGCGGCATGTTGCTCGAAGGCTGGGAGGCCAATGAGGACGCGACCGAATACACGCTCAAGGTGCGTCCGGGCGTCAAATGGTCGAATGGCGACGATTTCACCGCCGCCGACGTGGCCTTCAACCTGACGCGCTGGTGCGACGGCACCGTCGAGGGCAATTCGATGGCCGCGCGGATGGGCGGTCTGATCGATTCCGCGACGAACATGGCGCGGGACGGCGCGATCACGGTCGTCGATCCGCTGACGGTCAGGCTGTCCCTGTCGAGCGCGGATATCTCGATGATCCCCGGCATGGCCGACTACCCGGCCGGCATCGTGCACCCGTCCTATGTCGATGGGTCCGACCCGTCGGTCAATCCGATCGGCACCGGCCCCTACCTGCCCGAGACGGTCGAAATCGGCGTCAAGCTCACGCTGGTGCGCAATGCCGACCACGACTGGTGGGGCACGGCGGTCTATGGCGGCCCCTACCTCGACCGGATCGAATATATCGACTACGGATCGGACCCGTCTGCCGCCGTGGCGGCTGCGGAGTCGGGCGAGATCGACATCACCTACCAGTCGGTCGGGGATTTCATCGACATCTACGACAGCTTTGGCTGGGCCAAGTCCGAGGCCGTCACCGCGGCGACGCTTGCCGTGCGGTTCAACCAGGACAGCCCGCCCTATGACAATCGCGACGTGCGTCGGGCGCTTCAGATGGCCGTGGACAACGCCGTCGTGCTCGAACTCGGCTATAACGGGCTGGGCACCGTGGCGGAAAACCACCACGTCTGCCCGATCCATCCCGAATATGCAGAGCTGCCGCCGATCATGGTCGATCCGGCCGCAGCCAAGGCGGCGATCGAGGCCGCGGGCCATGCGGATACCGAATTCGAGCTGATCTCGCTCGATGATGCCTGGCAGGGCGACACCTGTGACGCCATCGCCGCGCAGATCCGCGATGCGGGCATCAACATCAAGCGCACGGTGCTGCCCGGCTCGACCTTCTGGAATGACTGGCTCAAATATCCCTTCTCGGCCACCGAATGGAACATGCGCCCGCTCGGGGTGCAGATCCTGGCGCTGGCCTACATGTCCGGCGTGGCCTGGAACGAATCCGCCTTTGCGAACGCCGAGTTCGACGCGCTGCTGACCCGCGCCATGTCGATTTCGGACGCCGACGAGCGCCGCGTCGTGATGGCCGAGATCGAGAAGATCATGCAGGACGAAGGTGTGCTGATCCAGTCCTACTGGCGGTCGATCTATCGCCACATGCGCCCCGAAGTGCGCGATGCCGACATGCATCCGACCTTTGAGCACCACCATTACAAATGGTGGATCGAGGCCTGATCCTGGCCTATCCGACCAAGGATGCGCGGGGGAGATCCCCGCGCATGACTGCCGCCGGAATGGATGCGCGGACCGGTCCTGTGCAGCATGACCGCCGTGCGCAGCATCGCTTTTCGCGCAAGAAGGACCCCCGCAAATGATGTCCTTTCTGATCCGCCGCCTTGCCACGATGGTTCTGACGGCCTTCTGCCTGACGGTCGTGGTCTTTGCGCTGACCAACCTCGCGCCAAATCTCGAAAAGATCGCCAAGTCGCAGGCCGGCGCGCGAATCTCGGATGCCGAGGTTACGGGCTGGCTGGAGAAGAACGGCTATGCCCGGCCGACACTGGTGCGCTATGGCGAATGGCTGGGCGTGCTGCCCGGCTGGACCCGGACGGACGAGGCGACGGGCCGCGAAACCGGGCGCTGCATCCTGCAAGGCATGGAGCCCGCCGATGCGCCCTCTTTCTGCGGCGTGCTGCAGGGCGAATGGGGCCAATCGACGGTGTTCAAACGCCCGGTGATCGAGGTGGTCGGGCGCGGCCTCGCGCTCACCGGCAAGCTGATGTTCTGGGTCATGGTGGTGATGGTGCCCGGCGCGCTCATCACCGGCGTTCTGGCCGGCATGCGCGAAGGGTCCAAGCTCGACCGCACGCTGTCCACCGCATCGATCGTCACGACCGCCACGCCGGAATATGTCTCGGGCGTCGTGTTTATCGCCGTTTTCGCGTCGAGCGCGGTGGGCCTGCGCTGGTTCAACGGGTCGGCCACCTCTGCGATGGACCAGGCGACATTCGCCAACTTCACCCTGCCGGTGATGACCATCGCGCTTTACGGCATGGGCTATATCGCGCGGATGACGCGGGCGAGCATGACCGAGGTGATGACCGCGCAATATATCCGCACCGCGCGGCTCAAGGGCGTGTCATTCCCCAACATCGTGATGAAACATGCGCTGCGCAACGCGCTGATTGCGCCGTTTACCGTCATCATGTTGCAGTTTCCCTGGCTGCTGAACGGCGTCGTGATCGTGGAGACGCTGTTCAACTACAAGGGCTTCGGCTGGACCCTGGTCGAGGCGGCGGGCAACAATGACATCGAACTGCTGCTTGCGGTGTCGGTCGTGTCGGTCTTTGTGGTGCTTGTCACGCAGCTCATTTCCGACATCGGCTATGTCTATCTGAACCCCCGCATCCGCATTTCCTGAGGAGGAGGCCCGCATGGAACAACTCACCTGGACGGGGTCGCTCGGCGCAGTGCTCGACCCGTTGCTGGGGGTGGCGGCTGTGGCCGTGGGCGTCGCCGCGCTGGCCACGATCGTGCTGTCCTTCGTTGACGCGCCGGTTTCGGTGCAGGCCAATGCCGATGGCACCGTGACCGCAAGGACAGGCGCAACCGGCCTCGCTGCAAGCGCGCTGCGGCTGGCGGTGCTGGGGCTGCTGCTGGTCCTGCTGGGCTATGTGATCGGCGGCATCCTGATGCCATACGGCGATGCGGGCATCATCGGTGCGATGGCCAGGCGGCTGACGCCGGTCTGGGGCGCGCTGGCGGTGACATTTGCCCTGTCCATCGCGTTCAAGAGATACCTCGGCCTCTATGGCAAGCTCTTTGACAGCACCGTCGGCATGGTCGGTTTCGCGCTGGTGATGTTCTGGGTCTATACCGGCATCTTTGGCGGGCCGCTGGGCCTGATTGCCACCCATGACCCGCTCTCCGCGCTCTCCGGGCTCAAGAACAAGCTGCCGGGCGTGCCGGTGCCCGGGGCGCCGGACAATGGCCTTTTTCCGCATTACCTGCTGGGCGGCGACAACCTGGCGCGTGACGTGTTCAGCCGGATGATCCACGGCTCCTGGATCGTGATCCAGATCGCGCCCCTGGCCACGCTCTTTGCCTTCATGGTGGGGATCACGCTGGGGCTGCCTGCGGGGTATTACGGCGGCCGCGTCGATACGATCCTGTCGTTTCTCGCCAATCTCGTGCTCGCCTTTCCGGTGATCTTGCTGTTTTACCTGCTGGTCACACCCGAGATCGTGCAGACCGGCATCCCGAGCTTCATGGCGACGGTGCTGTTTGTCTTTCCGCTGGTGTTCGCCTTTGTGCTCATCAATTCGCGCTTTCGCACCCAGCCGGCCAAGCGCACGGCGATGGTCGCGGGGGTGCTGGTGGTGCTGGCCTGGCTCTATCTCGCGCTGATCTCGCAGGCCGGCACCGTCATCAACATCCTGCCGGCAGCGATCGACCCGATCACGCTGCCCTCGGGCATCCTTGTGGTGTTCGTCTCGGTCGTGTTCGTCAATTCGCCGACGTCCTTTCGCATCGTGCGCGGCCTCGCGCTCGAGCTGCGCACCCGCGACTATGTTGCCGCCGCCCAGACACGGGGCGAGACCGCCTGGTATGTCATGCTGTGGGAGATCCTGCCGAACGCGCGCGGCCCGCTGATCGTCGATTTCTGCCTGCGCATCGGCTACACCACGATCCTCTTGGGCACGCTGGGCTTTTTCGGCCTTGGCCTGCCGCCCGAAAGCCCCGACTGGGGCTCTACCATCAACGCGGGGCGGTCGCTTCTGTCGATCTATCCGCACCCTGCCCTGCCGCCCGCCATCGCACTGCTGAGCCTCGTTCTGGGGCTCAACCTGCTTGCCGACGGGTTGCGCGAGGAAAGCCTGAAGGACTGACGCCATGCCGAAATGGGACCATGACGGGCCGATCCTGGAGATCGACAAGCTGTCGATCAGCTTTTTCACCCGCACGCGCGAGATCCCGGCGGTGATGGAGTTCTCGGCCAAGGTGATGCCGGGCGAGGCGCTGGGTCTGGTCGGCGAATCGGGCTGCGGCAAGAGCACGGTCGCGCTGGGCGTGATGCAGGACCTCGGCGTGAACGGGCGCATCGTCGGCGGGTCGATCATGTTCAAGGGGCGCGATCTGGCCGCCATGACCCCGGCCGAATTGCGCAAGGTCCGCGGCTCGGAAATCGCGATGATCTATCAGGAACCCATGGCCTCGCTCAACCCCGCGATGCGGATCGCCCGGCAGCTGATGGAAGTGCCGATGATCCACGAGGGCATCGGCGAGAAAGAGGCCTATGCCCGCGCGCTCGAGGTTGTGCGCGACGTGAAACTGCCCGACCCGGAGCGTATCCTGCGCAGCTATCCGCACCAGCTTTCGGGCGGGCAGCAGCAGCGCATCGTCATCGCCATGGCACTGATGAGCAAGCCGTCGCTGCTGATCCTCGACGAACCCACGACCGCGCTCGACGTGACGGTCGAGGCGGCGGTGGTGCAACTGGTCAAGGATCTGGGCGTCAAATACGGCACCTCGATGCTGTTCATCAGCCACAACCTCGGCCTTGTGCTGGAAACCTGCGACCGCATCTGCGTGATGTATTCGGGCGAGGCGGTCGAGCGTGGCAGCATCGCGGATGTCTTCGACAAGATGCGCCACCCCTACACGCAGGCGCTGTTCCGCTCGATCCCGCTGCCCGGTGCCGACAAGAACGCGCGCCCGCTGATCGCCATTCCCGGCAACTTTCCACTGCCACACGAACGCCCGCAGGGCTGTAACTTTGGCCCGCGCTGCGACTATTTCAAGGCCGGGCAGTGCGATCAGGGCTATGTCAGGATGGCGATGGTTGACGACGACGACAACCATGAAAGCCGCTGTCTGCGTCTGGTCGAGATCGACTGGACCGCCCAGCCGCATCTGGCCGAACAGAAGCCCCGCAACCCGATCGGCGATGTCGTGCTGCGCATGGATGACCTGCGCAAGTATTACGAGGTCAACGCCAGCGCCCTGTTCGGCAGCGGCACGCGCAAGGTCGTGAAGGCCAACGAATCCCTGACCTTTGACGCCCGCGAAAGCGAGACGCTGGCCATCGTCGGCGAGAGCGGCTGCGGCAAATCCACCTTTGCCAAGGTGCTGATGGGCCTCGAGACCGCGACCAGCGGGACGATCATGCTGGGCAACCAGTCGATCGGCGACATCGCGATCGAAAAGCGCAGCACGGACACGGTCGCGAATGTGCAGATGGTGTTCCAGAACCCGTTCGATACGCTCAACCCGTCGATGACCGTGGGCCGCCAGATCATCCGTGCGCTCGAGGTGTTCCAGATCGGGGATGGCGATGCGGACCGGCGCGAACGGATGCTGCGGCTGCTCGACCTCGTGAAGCTGCCGCGCGCCTTTGCCGAACGCAAGCCGCGGCAACTCTCGGGCGGGCAAAAGCAGCGCGTCGGCATCGCCCGCGCCTTTGCCGGCGGGGCAAAGCTGGTGGTGGCGGATGAGCCCGTCTCGGCGCTCGACGTGTCGGTGCAGGCGGCGGTGACGGACCTGCTGATGGAGATCCAGCGCGAGAACAAGACGACGCTCCTGTTCATCAGCCATGACCTGTCGATCGTGCGCTATCTGAGCGACCGGGTAATGGTGATGTATCTGGGCCATGTGGTCGAGCTCGGCTCCACCGATCAGGTGTTCTCGCCGCCCTACCACCCTTATACCGAGGCGCTTCTGTCGGCGGTGCCCATCGCCGACACCCGGGTGCAGAAGAAACATATCGTGCTCGAGGGCGATGTCCCCTCGGCGATGAACCCGCCGCCGGGCTGCCCGTTCCAGACGCGCTGCCGCTGGAAAGCGCAGGTGCCGGGGAACCGCTGCGAGACGCAGATGCCCGAGGTCCGGCTTGTCGCCGAGGGGCACCAGATCAAGTGCCACCTGAGCGACGATCAGTTGCGGCAGATGGAGCCCGTCATCACGATCGCTGCCGAGTAGGACGGGCCTATTCGCCCCAGATCACGCGGACGTAGTTCTGCGTCTCGGCATAGGGCGGCACGCCACCGTGCTGCTGCACGGCCGCGGGACCGGCATTATAGGCGGCAAGCGCCAGCCGCCAGGTGCCGAAGGTGTTGTATTGCTGGCGCAGATAGCGCGCCCCGCCTTCGAGGTTCTGCACCGGATCGGCGGGATCGACGCGCAAGACCTGCGCGGTGCCGGGCATCAGCTGCGCCAGCCCTATCGCGCCCTTGGGCGACACCGCGCCGGTGTTCCAGCCGCTTTCCTGTTGCACGAGGCGCAGGAACAGATCCTCGGGCACGCCATGGCGGCGCGCCGCGTCGCGCGCGATGGCGAGGTAGGGCCCGTTGTAGCGCCCGCGAAAGGCCGGGCCTGCATCCATCGCAACGGGCACTTCGGCACGGGGCGGCTGCAGGCGGATGCTGTCATTGTATTGCTGCGCGGCGCGGCCATCGAGCACGGACAACTGCGACTGGAAGAGCGCGGAGCGCGACATGGTGGACACGGTATCCGCCGCAGAGGTGCCGCCCGCAAAAGTCAGCACGCCCACAAGTCCCGCTGATAGCCTGCGCATATACGATGCCTCACCACCTTCACCGCCGCAAAGGCTAGCCTATTTTTTGCCTTTTGCCACCCCCCGGTGGGAAAGGGCCTGTTAAGCAACCTGTCGGATACGTAGGGTCGCGTCACACGGGACAAGATTCGAGAAGGGGAGAACATGGCCGGATCCGTCAACAAGGTAATCATCGTCGGCAATCTGGGCCGCGACCCCGAAGTGCGCACCTTTCAGAACGGCGGCAAGGTGGTGAACCTGCGGATCGCCACCTCCGAAACCTGGAAAGACCGCAGCAGCGGCGAGCGCAAGGAAAGGACGGAATGGCATTCGGTCGCCATCTTTTCCGAACCGCTGGGCAATATCGCGGAAAAATACCTCAAGAAGGGGTCCAAGGTCTATATCGAGGGCCAGCTTGAGACCCGCAAATGGCAGGATCAGTCGGGCCAGGACCGCTATTCGACCGAGGTCGTCCTGCGCCCCTATCGCGGCGAACTGACCCTGCTCGACGGGCGCGATGGTGGCGGGAGTGACGGCGGTGGCGGTGGCGGCGACCGCTACATGGCGGATCAGTCGCGCGGCGGCTATGATGGCGGCTATGGCAGCGGGCCGTCGGGCGGCGGCGGTGGCCGCGACATGGATGACGAAATCCCGTTCTGAGGTCGCCCAGACGGTGCATCCGCAGCGCCTGTGGCGGGTGCGGATGCCTCCGGCGGGGATATTTGTGGCCAAAAGATGGGGGGGCGAGCGCGCCCGTCCGTCACTCAGCGCAGAAGCAAAGCGTCCTGCAACAGCGTCCGGACCGCCTCGCGCGGCACGTCCGAGGTGACGAAGGCCGCGCCGATCCCGCGCGCGAGGATGAAGCGCAGTTTGCCATCCACCACCTTCTTGTCCTGATCCATCAGCGCGAGCAGCGCGGTCGCATCGGGCAGGTCGCCGGGGATATCGGCAAGGTCGGTTTTCATCCCCATGGCGCGCAGATGGGCGCGCAGGCGGCTTGGGTCCTCTTGCGGGCACAGGCCCAGCCGCGACGACAACTCGAAGGCCAGCGCGCAGCCGATCGCCACACCCTCGCCATGCAAGAGCCTCGCGCCGTCATAGCCGGTCGCGGATTCGAGCGCGTGGCAGAAGGTGTGGCCGAGGTTGAGGAGCGCGCGTTCGCCCTGCTCGGTCTCGTCGCGCATCACGATGCCGGCCTTCATCTCGCAGGACCGGGTGACGGCATGAACGCGGGCCACCATATCGCCGGCCAGCATCGCGGGGCCGTTCTTCTCGAGCCAGTCAAAGAAATCCGCGTCGCCCAGAAGGCCGTATTTCACGACCTCGCCATAGCCGGCGCAGAAATCGCGCGCAGGCAATGTGGCGAGCAGCGCGGTATCGGCCAGCACCCGCACCGGCTGGTAGAATGCGCCGACGAGGTTCTTGCCCTGCGCGGTGTTGATCCCGGTCTTGCCGCCGACCGAGCTGTCCACCTGCGCGAGCAGCGTGGTCGGCATCTGCGCAAAGCGCACGCCGCGCCGGGTGATCGCCGCGGCAAAGCCCGCCAGATCGCCGATCACCCCACCGCCAAAGGCCAGCACCAGATCGCCGCGTTCGACCTTGCTCTCGAGCAGCCATTCCGTGGCGCGCGCGAGGTTGGCCCAGCCCTTGGTCGCCTCGCCCGCAGGCAGCGCGAGGTATTGCACCGCGATCCCGGAGGCGGCAAGACCTGCGACCAGCCGGTCGAGGTGATGCGCCGCGACCGTCTCGTCGGTGATGACGGCGATCCGGGGGCGCCGCAGGAACCTGCCGAGTTCGGCGCCGACCGTGTCGATCACCCCCGGCCCGATCACGATGTCATAGGCCCGGCCGGGCAGATCGACGCGCACCGTGGTGTGGGGCAGGGTCATTTCGGGGTCTCCATCACGTCGGGGCGGCTGGCGAGAAGCGCCAGCGCGCGGGTCGCGGTTTCGCTGATCGCATGGCTCGGCTCGACCTTGAGGTGCAGGTCGGCAAGCCGGTAGAGCGGCACGCGCGCCTCGAACAGCGCCACGAGTGTCCCGCGCGGGTCGGGTGTGCGCAGCAGCGGCCGGGTTTCCTTTTGCCGCACCCGGTCCCAGAGCGTGTCGATATCGGCATCGAGCCAGAGCGACACGCCGCGCGCGGCGATGGCCGTGCGGTTGCCCGGCTGGACAAAGGCGCCGCCCCCGGTGGACAGCACGCAAGGCGGGCCGGACAGCAGGCGCGCGATCACTTCCGCCTCGCGATTGCGAAAGAATGCCTCGCCGTCGCGGGCAAAGATCTCGGCGATGCTGGCGTTGGCCGCGGCCTCGATCTCGCTGTCCGAATCAATAAAGAGCGCGCCCAGCCTCGCGGCAAGCGCCCGGCCGATCGCCGTCTTGCCCGACCCCATCATGCCGACCAGAACAACGCTGCGCAGCAGACGCGGCGCGGTCGCTGTGGTGGCCGCAGCGATGGAAAGTGGCCTTTTCGGCTCTGTCTGGCGCTTCATCGGCCCCCGCTGCCCCGCCTTCGGCGGTCTGTTGCCGCCTGCCAATTGAAATATGCCCTTGAATGGCGTGATCTTGACGGAAAGACCATATATAAATGCGCGTGAGGCAGAAACGCACCCTCTGGTCGGCTCCTGTTTGTCGGGCACCGGGAATAACAAAAAAGGCCACAACATGTGGAAGCTCATCAAGGCGCTGCTTTATCTTGCGGTGGTGGCGGGAATCGCATTTGTGGGGTATGCCTATGTCGGGCCGGTGTTTTTTGCGGCGGATTTTGCGGCGCCAAGCCAGGTGATCAGACAGCCGGTAGCGCTCGACCTGGAGTAGCGATGAAGGTTTTGCGAGAGCGGGTGATAGCGGCGGCGCTGGGTTGCCTGACGGCCGTCACAGCCGCGGCACAGCAAGACGGGACAGAGCCGTTGTCGGCCATCGACTGGCTGTCGCAAAGCGTGCAGGCGCCCGAAGCGGTCGCCGCAGAAGGCGTGGCCCTCGACGAGCCGCCGGTCGCGACCAGCGCCGATACGCCCGAAATCATCGTCACGCCGCTCGACCGGACTTCGCCGGACGCCACCGGCATCCTGTCGCCCGCCCAGACCGGCCTGCCGCGCAGTCTTTGGGCCAGCAGCGGCGAGGCCGTACTGGTACCACTGGTGCAGGCCGAGCGGGTCGATACGCTCCCGGCCCTGCAGGATCTGCTGGTCACGCTGATGCTGGCCGAAGCGGACCCGCCGGCCGGGGCCGGGGCGCAGGGTGCGCTCTTTCTGGCGCGGGTGGACAAGCTTCTGGATCTGGGCGCGCTCGACCCCGCGCAGGCCCTGCTCGAGGCGGCGGGGCCAGACAGCCCCGACCTGTTCCGCCGCTGGTTCGACGTGACGCTGCTCACCGGGACCGAGGACAGTGCCTGCGACGTGCTGCGTGACAAGCCGACCATCGCCCCCACCTACCCGGCCCGCATCTTCTGCCTCGCGCGCAATGGCGACTGGACGGCGGCGGCGCTGACGCTGAACACCGCGCGCGCGCTGGGCGATGTCACCGCCGAAGAGGATGCGCTGCTGTCGCGGTTTCTCGACCCCGATCTGTTCGAGGGCCTGCCGCCCCTGCCGCCGCCGACCCGCACAAGCCCGCTCGAATTCCGCATGCGCGAGGCGATCGGCGAGGGGCTGACCACCGCCACCCTGCCGCGCGCCTTTTCCCATGCCGATCTCCGCAACACGCTGGGCTGGCGAAGCCGGATGGAGGCGGCCGAGCGGCTGGCGCGCTTCGGGGCGATCCCGGTCAATACGCTGTTTGACATCTATCTGCTCAACACGCCGGCGGCTTCGGGCGGTGTCTGGGACCGGGCCGAGGCGATCCAGCGCTTTGACACAGCCGTGCGCGCGGGCGATCCCACCGCTGTTGCATCGGCCCTGCCCGGCGCCTATGCCGCGATGCAGGCGATCCGGGCCGAAGTGGCCTTTGCCCGCTTTTACGCGCCCGGCATCAGCCGGCTTCCGCTCAGCGGTCCTGCCGATGCGCTGGCCTACCGGATCGGCCTGCTGTCGCCCGAATACGAGACCGTCGCGCTTGCGCGCGCGCCCGTCACGCCAGAGGAACGCATCCTGCAAGCCATCGCGCGTGGCGAGGTCGAGGGCCTTGCGAGCGAGAACCGCCGCATCACGGCCGTGCTCACCGCATTCGGCACGCCGCCGCTGGCGGAACCGATGGCCACCCAGATCGCCGAGGGCAAGCTGGGCGAGGCGATCTTGCGGACTGTCGCCTTGTTCAATCAAGGGCTTGGCGGTGATCTTGCGGCCGTCACCGATGCACTGGCGCTGCTGCGCCATGTGGGGATGGAGGATGTCGCGCGCCGCGCCGCGCTGCAGTTTCTCATTCTGGACCGCCCGACATGACCCCCGCCGCACAGCCGATGGCGCTGTGGATATCGACCTTTCTCGCCGCGCAGGCGGCCGACCTCGGCGCGGCCACCAACACGCAACTGGCCTATGCCCGCGACCTGACCGATTTTGCCGGCTGGCTCGGGCACGACCGGCATTTCGCCACGGCGACACAGGCCGATGTCGAAGGCTACCTGATCGCCTGCGAGGCGCAGGGGCTGGCCAAGGCCACGCGCGCGCGGCGGCTCTCGGCGATCCGGCAACTCTTCCGCTTTGCCTTTGAGGAAGGCTGGCGCGACGACAATCCGGCGATCCGGCTCAAGGGGCCGGGCAAGGCTGCGCGCCTGCCCGGCACGCTGAGCCTCGCCGAGGTCGAGGCGCTGATCGCCGCCGCGCGCGCCCTGCCCCGCGACCGGCTGCGCAACACCTGCCTGATGGAACTGCTTTACGCCACCGGCATGCGGGTGAGCGAGCTTGTCGGCCTGCCGGTGGCGGCGGCGCGCGGCGATCCGCGGATGCTCCTGGTGCGCGGCAAGGGTGGCAAGGAACGGCTGGTGCCGCTGTCGCCCGCCGCCCGCGCCGCGACGCAGGACTGGCTGGCCGCGCGCGACGCGCAGGAGGCGGCGGCGCGCCGCGATGCCGGGGCCGCGCCGTCGAAATACCTGTTTCCCTCGCGCGGGGCCGCCGGCCATCTGACGCGCCACCGGTTCTTTACACTGATCAAGGACCTGGCGGTGCAGGCGGGCCTGTCACCGTCCCGTGTCACACCACATGTTCTGCGCCATGCCTTTGCCACGCATCTGCTGGCAGGAGGGGCGGACCTGCGGTCGATCCAGACGATGCTGGGCCATGCCGACGTGGCCACGACCGAAATCTACACCCATGTGCTCGACAGCCATCTGCGCGATCTGGTGCAGGACCATCACCCGCTGGCGTTGCGGCGCAAGGCCACAACCCCCATCTGATGGCGCGCGCCTCTTGATGCAGGCCCGTCGCCCCCTCATAAAGAAGGGACCGCAAACCCAAGGACCCCCATGGACAGCCCTCTGATCGACAGCGCCTTCTGGTTCACGGCCGGCGCCATCCTGCTGCTTCTGCTGCTTTCTGCTTTCTTCTCGGGGTCCGAGACAGCCCTCACCGCCGCCTCGCGGGGCAAGCTGCGTTCGGCCGCGGACCGCGGGTCGCAAGGGGCGCAGAAGGCCCTGCATGTGACCGAGGACAACGAGCGGCTGATCGGCTCGGTTCTTCTCGGCAACAATGTGGTGAATATTCTCGCCACCTCTCTCGCCACCGCGCTGCTCACCCGGCTTTTCGGCGAGAATGGCGTGGCCTTTGCCACGCTGATCATGACGCTGCTGGTGCTGATCTTTGCCGAGGTGCTGCCCAAGACCTATGCCATCACCAACCCCGAAACCGTCGCCTCGCGCGTGGCCGCGCCGATCGCGCTGGTGGTGCTGGTCTTTTCGCCGCTGGTCGGCGCCGTGCGCGCGCTGGTGCGCGGCATCCTGTGGGTGTTCGGCGTGCGCGCCGACCCCGACAGCAACATCCTCGCCGTGCGCGAGGAAATCGCCGGCGCGCTGCAACTGGGCCATTCCGAAGGCATCGTGGAGAAAGAGGACCGCGACCGCATCCTCGGCGCGCTCGACCTGTCGGAACGCACTGTCGAAGAGATCATGCTCCACCGCTCCGGTATCGAGATGATCGACGCCGATCTGCCCGCCACCGAGATCATGCGCCTGTGCCTCGAGAGCTCGCACACACGGCTGCCCCTTTACAAGGACGAGCCTGAGAACATCGTGGGCGTGCTCCATGCCAAGGATCTGTTGCGCGCCATGCACCGCATGCTGCGCGACGAGAGCATCGACGCGGCCGAACTGGCGGCTTTCAACGTGCTCGATGTGGCGATGATCCCCTATTACGTGCCCGAAACCACGACGCTCGACGACCAGATGCGCCAGTTTCTCAAGCGGCAGACGCATTTCGCGCTGGTGGTCGATGAATACGGCGCGCTGCAGGGGCTGATCACGCTCGAGGATATCCTCGAGGAAATCGTGGGCGAAATCGCCGATGAATTCGACGAAATGCAGGACGCGCCCCTTGCCCAGTCCGAAGACGGGTCCTGGGTGGTCGATGGCGCCACGACGATCCGCGACCTCAACCGCCTGCACGACTGGTCGCTGCCCGATGACGAGGCGAACACGATCGCGGGGCTGGTGATCCACGAGGCGCAGATGATCCCCGCCGTGGGGCAGGTGTTCAGCTTTCACGGCTTCCGCTTCGAGATCCTCGAGAAAGAGGAAAACCGCATCGCAACCCTGCGCCTGCGCCAGCTCTGAGGCGATTCCGAACCGCTTCAGCGTGACTTGAACAGCGTGCCGAAGATCCCCCGCACGATCCGCCGCCCGGTGGTGCCCTTGAGCTCTTTGACCACGACCGAGGTCAGCGCATCGCCAAAGCCACCGCCACTTTGCGTGCTGCGGCTGCGCGGGCGGGGTGTCGCGGGCGGCTCGGCCCGGCTGCGGCCACCGTCATAACGGCGCGCATTGTTGAACTCGCGCTCTTCGGCCTTGGCCTGCGCCTCCTTGGCGCTTGCGGCTTCGGCCTCGGTGGCGGCCGCCAGCGCGCGACGCGCCAGCATCTCATGCGCCGAATCGCGATTGATGCGGGTGTCATACTTGCCCGCCATCGGCGAGGCCGCCATGATCGCCGCCCGCGTCTGCGGCGCCACCGGCCCCAGTTGCGACGAGGGCGGGCGGATCAGCGTCCGCTCGACCATCATCGGCACGCCCTTGGCGTCCAGCATGGAGGTGACGGCCTCGCCCGTGCCGACCTCGCGGATCGCGTCGGCGGTGTCAAAGCGCGGGTTGTCGCGGTAGGTCTGCGCGGCGCGGTCCAGTTCCTTGCGGTCCCTGGCGGTAAAGGCGCGCAGCGCATGCTGCACCCGGTTGCCGAGCTGCCCGAGCACCGCATCGGGCACATCGGCGGGGTTCTGGGTGATGAAGAACACCCCCACCCCCTTGGACCGGATCAGCCGCGCGACCTGTTCGACCTTGTCCACCAGCGCCTTGGGCGCATCGTTGAACAGCAGATGCGCCTCGTCGAAAAAGAACACGAGCCTGGGCTTGTCCGGGTTGCCCACCTCGGGCAGTTCCTCGAACAACTCCGACAGCAGCCACAGCAGGAAAGTCGCGTAGAGGCGCGGCGAATTCATCAGCGTGTCGGCGGCAAGGATCGAGATCACCCCGCGCCCATCGGCATCGCACCGCATCAGGTCGGCCAGATCCAGCGCCGGTTCGCCAAAGAGCTGCGCACCGCCCTGGTTTTCCAGCACCAGGAGCGACCGCTGGATCGCCCCGACCGAGGCCGTGGTGACATTGCCAAAGCGCAGCGACAGGTCCTTGGCATTCTGCCCGCACCACAGCAGGAGCGCCTGCAGATCCTCGAGGTCCAGCAGCGGCAGCCCCTCTTCGTCGGCCACGCGGAAGGCCACGTTGAGCACCCCCTCCTGGACATCTGTCAGCCCCATCAGCCGCGCGAGCAGGAGCGGCCCCATTTCAGAGACCGTCGCCCTGATCGGATGCCCCTGCTGGCCGAACAGGTCCCAGAAGGTGACAGGAAAGGCGGCGTATTGCAGATCGAGGCCGATCGTCCCGGCCCGTTTCAGGAACGCCCCGTGCAGCTTGCCCGCCGCATCGCCGGCGGCGGCCAGACCGGACAGGTCGCCCTTCACATCCGACAGGAACACCGGCACCCCGGCGGCCGACAGCCCCTCGGCGAGGATCTGCAGCGTGACGGTCTTGCCGGTGCCGGTCGCCCCGGCGATCAGCCCGTGCCGGTTGGTATGGCTCAGCAAAAGCTCCTGCGCGACGCCATACCCCTCACCGCCACCACCAATGAAAATGCTCTCGCCCACGCACGGCTCCTTCGTTGTCCCGCGGCCACACGGCCGGTCCGGGCCAAAATACATTCTTAACATGTTCATGCCAGAGTGAAAGTCGTCGCTCTCCCATTGTCCTCCCGGGCGGGCGACATGACTTCCTCCCTGTCAGACTTGCCGCGCCTTCGGGCGCGGCTTTTTTCTGCGCGCGGCGCATCGGATTTTCCGGTGAACCCGCGCTACGCACCCGGGTTTGAGATTGACGCCACCGGGGTCAGGTCGTAAAATCGTCACATAGTCGGCCAAGTCCGGCAGGGAGATAATGGAAGAGGAGACCGGCTCTGGTCCCCTCTTCTTTTGCTTTTGAGCCGCGCCTGCACGCCGCGCCTTGCGTCGGCGGATCTGGGCGCGCCGCTGGACGAGACAGCATTTCCCACTGACACTGTCCCGCCCACATGCTAGACCGCGCCAACCATTGACCATAGCGGGACAATTTCCATGCGTGACCAGCTCAAGTTCTTCTTCGCCGCCGCCCTGATCGGCTGCGCCTCGACCCTCGCGGCGCAAGAGACGGCGCCCCAGACACCGGCCCAGACACCGGCAGAAACTCCGGCCCAGACACCGGCCCAAACTCCGGCCGAAACCCCCGCGATCGACCCCGCATCCAACCTCTCGCTCGGCACGCCCGTTGACGAGGAAATCGCGGTCGGCCAGCAATATATCCGCGAAACCTTCGGCGACTGGGCCCTGCGCTGCCTGCGCGCGCCCGAGGGCGCCGACCCCTGCCAGCTTTACCAGCTTCTCGAGGATGCCGACGGCAATGCCGTGGCCGAGATCAGCCTCTTTCCGCTGCCCGCCGGCAGCCAGGCCGCAGCCGGTGCCACCATCGTCGCCCCGCTCGAAACACTGCTGACCGAACAGCTCACCATCGCCGTCGATGGCAGCACCCCGCGCCGCTATCCCTTCACCTTCTGCAACATGGGCGGCTGCGTCGCCCGCGTCGGCTTTACCGAAGCCGAAGTCACCCAGTTCAAGCGCGGCGCCCGCGCCACCCTGCGCCTCGTGCCGGCAGCGGCGCCCGACCAGAACGTGACGCTCGACATCTCGCTGATCGGCTTCACCGCCGGCTATGAAACCACCGGCACCACCAACGCCCAGTAGCTGCTACCGGTGGGCGGGGGCTGGCGTCGTGCCGCCCCCAGCCCACAGGTCGCGGCCCCGGCTTCTCTGTGCAAGAAATACTCCCGCCGGAGGCGCCTGCCCCGCCGCCAGTGCCGCCGCTCAGATGGCGCGCAACGCCAACACGGCGTTGAGCCCGCCAAAGGCAAAGGCATTCGACAGCACCGCGGTGACCTTCGCCTCGCGCGCCTCATTGGGCACGACGTCGAGCGCGCATTCCGGGTCGGGCTCCTCATAGCCGATCGTGGGTGCGATCACCCCGTCGCGCAGCGCCATGATACAGGCGAGCAGTTCCACCGCCCCGGTCCCGCCGATCAGATGCCCATGCATCGACTTGGTGGACGAAATCATCAGCCGGTCGGCATGATGCCCAAAGGCATGGGCGACAGCGGCGCATTCGGTCTTGTCATTGGCGGCCGTGCCGGTGCCATGCGCGTTGATATAGCCCACATCTGCACGGTCGAGCCCGGCGTCCGCCAGCGCCCCGGTGATCGCGCGCTCTGCCCCCTGCGCCGAGGGCATCACGATATCGGCCGCATCCGAGGTCATGCAAAAGCCCACCACCTCGGCCAGGATCTCTGCGCCGCGCGCCCGCGCGTGTTCGTATTCCTCGAACACGAATGTCGCCGCCCCCTCGCCCTGCACCATGCCGTTGCGGTTGGCGCTGAACGGGCGGCAGGCGTCGCGCGACATCACGCGCAGCCCTTCCCAGGCCTTGATGCCCCCGAAACACAGCATCGCCTCTGACCCGCCGGTCAGCATCACGTCGCACATGCCCGAGCGGATCATCTGAAACGCCAGCCCCATCGCGTGATTGGACGAGGCGCAGGCGGTGGCCACGGTAAAGGCCGGACCCTTGAGGTTGTATTCCATGCTGACATGGCTCGCGGCCGCGTTGTTCATCAGCTTGGGCACGACAAAGGGGTGGACGCGATTCTTGCCCTCTTCATAGACGGTGCGATAATTTTCGTCCCAGGTGTTCACCCCGCCTCCGGCGGTGCCCAGCACAACGCCCGCCTTGGCGGCGAGTTCCCCGGCAAGGCTCAGCCCCGATTGCGCCATCGCCTGTTTGGCGGCGAGCAGCGTGAACTGGGTAAAGCGGTCATAAAGCGCGATCTGCTGGCGGTTGAAATGCGCCTGTTCATCATAGCCCTTGACCTGTCCACCGATCTGGATCGACAGCCGCTCGATGTCGCGGATCTCGAGCGGACCGATCCCGCAGCGCCCTTCGCGCATCGCGGCGAGGGTCGATGGCACGTCATTGCCAAGCGCGTTGATCGTGCCAGCCCCGGTGATGACGACGCGGTTCATGCCTGATCTGCCTTCTGTCTGTCCTTGCCTGCCTGCGGCCGTCAAGACTGTGCCGCGACGAGGCCCTCGACCGCCGTGATGATCGCCGCAACCGACGAAATGTCGAAATCGCTGGCCTGCGGGTCATTGGCGTTGAAGGGCACAGTGATGTCGAACGCCTCTTCGATGGCAAAGATGCTCTCGACAAGACCCAGACTGTCGATCCCGAGATCCTCGAGCGTATTTTCCGGTTTCACATCCGACGGGTCCAGCACGGCCTGTTCGGCGATGATCGCGATCACCTTTGCAGCAACGTCCATCTCAGCCCCCTCATGGTCTGTTCCAGCGCCGATCTAGTCATTCTCACTGGGGTTGGAAACCTTATTCTGGCGTGACAGCCCGTCGCGCAGAAGCCGCGGCAGGCGACGCAACGCCTTGTAGCTCTCGATATGCGTGTCCATCCGCGTCGCCGGAGAGCCCATCATCACGCGGCCCGCGGGCACATTGGACAGCACGACCGACCCGCCCCCGACGACCACATCATCGCCGATGACAAGGTTGTCGGCCACGCCCGCCTTGCCCCCCAGCACCACCCGGTCGCCGACCCTCGAAGATCCCGCCACGCCCGCCTGCGCGCAGAGCAGACAGTCCTGGCCGACAATCACGTTGTGGCCGACCTGCACGAGGTTGTCGATCTTGGTGCCGCGCCCCACCTGCGTGGCGCGGATCGTGCCCGCGTCGATGGTCGATCCCGCGCCCACCTCGACATCATCGCCGATCACCACGCCACCCAGCGAATGGATGCGGTGCCAGGTCGGGTCGTCAGGCACCGTCACCGGCCCGCGCCCGAGGGTTTCGCGCGCGGTCTCGACATGCGCGGGCGTCGCGGTGACGAATGAAAATCCGTCGCCGCCGATCACCACATTGGGTTGCAGGACCACCCGGTCGCCGATTCGCACGCGGCGGGCGATCCGCACACCCGCGCAGATCAGCGCATCCGCCCCGATCACCACGCCGGGCGCAATGCTCACCTGCCCTTCGATCCGCGCATTGGCGCCGACCCTTGCCCCCGCACCGATCACGGTCAGCGGGCCGATGGCGGCCCCTGCCCCGATCTCGGCCAAAGGGTCGATCACCGCCGTCGCGTGGATGCCAGGTGCGATGGCCGGGCCATCGTCGAGAAGCGCCGTCACCCGCGCCACGGCGAGCCGTCCACGCGGTGCTGCGATGGCGCCGGAGAGCCCCAGCGCCTGCCAGTCCGCCCCCGGCCACAGGATCGCCGCGCGCGCGCGCCCCTGCGCCAGCCCCGCCGCCCAGGCGGGCGACAAGGCGATGGCCAGATCGTCAGGCCCGGCCAGCGCGGGCTCTGCCGCGCCGCGCAATACGATGTCGCCATCACCCAGCGCCTCAACCCCGAGAGCCGCCGCAATATCGCCCAGACGAAAGGTCATGCCATCCCCGCTTTCGCGGTCAGGCTTTACCCCTGAACGCCGGCAATCGCCACCCCTTCGGCGGCCAGCGCCTCCCAGATGCGGGCGTCGCGGCCATAGATGTCGCGGCGGAACTGCACGCCGCCGGTGACATTGGTGAAGGCGGTGCGGTAATCGAGGTGCACCGGCACCGGCACTTCGAGGTCCACCCGCGTTTCCGCCCCGGTGCGCAGCCGCTCCTGAAAGAACCCTTGCGGGTCATCAGTCTGCCGCGCCAGCAGCGCATAGGCAAAGTCGCGCGGGTCGTTCAGGCGGATGCAGCCATGGCTGTAGGCGCGCACTTCGCGGCCAAAGAGGTCGCGCGACGGGGTGTCGTGCAGATAGATGTTGTAGGGGTTGGGAAACATGAACTTGACCACGCCGAGCGCATTGGACGACGACGGCGGCTGGCGCATCGAATAGGGAAAGTTGGATGCGCTGTAGCCGCTGAAATCGGCCGCGGCCCGGTTCACCCGCCGCCCCGCCCGGTCCACGATCTCGAGATGCCCGGCGGCATTCGCGTTGCGCTGCAAGGCGGGGAGGTATTCATTCACGATGATCGAGCGCGGCACATGCCAGCTCGGGTTGATGACCATGAAGGCCATCTCGTCAGAAAACTCGGGCGTCTGGCGGTCCGCGGCCAGCGCGCCGATCACCGAGCGGGTGCGGAACGTCACCCGGTCGTCATCGACGATGGCGGCCGTGAAATCGGCAAGGTTGACCCAGATGTGACGGTCGCCGCGCGGCTGGTTGTTCCAGCGTTCGCGCTCCATCGCCACGACGATCGCATGCAGCCGCCGATCGAGCGGGACGTTGATTTCGTCCAGCGTGCTTGCGCCTGCAACACCATCGACAAAGAGGCCATGCGCCTCCTGAAAGCGTTCGACCGCGATCTTGATCTGCGCGTCATAGGTCTGCGTCACGGTGCGCCCGAGATAGCCCATGGCGATCAGCCGGTTGCGCAGCGCGACCACGCGCTCGCCGCTCGCGCCGGGTTCGAGCGCGGCGCCGGGCACGGTCGCCCCCCAGCCACCCGAGGCGAGAAGCGCCTCGAGCCGCATCTTTTCGCGCATCAGCCGGGCATATTCGGAGGATTGCGGCGGCAGTCCGCGCAGAAAGGCCGAAGGTGCGCTGGCGAGGAACGCTTCGAACGTCTCGGTCCGGTCGGCGTAAACGACGTCCCGCTTGATCAGCGGAATGACCCGGCCGGGCACCAGAACGCCACTGTGCACTTCCCGGGCATAGCGCAGGAAAAGGCTGCTCAGCGCCACTTCGGCGCGGGCCTGCGCCGTGACGTCGCGCGCGTCGCGCAGCATCGCGATGACGGCCGCGGGATCATAGCGCGCCGCGGGAAGGCCATGCGATGCCGCCTCGCTCAGCGCGGCGAGCAATGCGTTGCGGCGCGCCTGCACCAGCGGGTCATCGCCGGTCCAGACGCCCTGGAAATCGCGCGCCCGGTAGAAGGCGGCAAGCTCTTCGTCCAGCGCGGCGGCCTCGGCCACCGCCTGGCGAAAGGCGGTCACCTGCGCCTGGGCCGGGGTCACGGCGAGGAAAATGGTCAGAAACATGGCCGTGACGGCGAAATATCCGCTGATTTTGTGTCGAATGCGTAGAACAATCATGAAACGAACGAGCCTTTCGTCAGGTCTGGCAAGCATTCTTTCGGCGCAAGGACTTCTGTCCACTCACATTTCCGCGGATCAGCCGGCGAGTTTGCGAGTGTGTCCCCGCTGCACAGGCAAAAATACCACAGTTGGCGGATTTTGGACGCGTTGCGCAAAAACCCGCCGATTACCCGATTGTTCACCAACTGCGACGTAATGATGGGTTGGTTGAAGAATCGACCTGTGGCATAGTCAGGATGCATCTGCGGATGCGATGACAAATTGTCCGTGCAAACACGGGCTTACAGGCAAGCGACGGGACAGGCGCTGAACAGATGACACAGAACAGCTCTTCGAGCATGACGAGACGTGGCCTTTTGGGCGCGTTTTCGGCAACGACCCTGGTGGCCGCTCCGACATATTCCAACGCGGCGGGCTTTCTGCGCGGCGCCGGCGACATCCGTCGGATCCGGATGCAGTCGGGCCGCACCGGCGAACGCCTCGACATGATCTACTGGATCGAGGGCGACTATATCGGCGACGCCCTGCGCGAGATCAGCCTCTTCATGCGCGACTGGCGCACCGGAACCGCGGTGCAGATCGACAGCCGCACCATAGACATCATGACCGCCTCGCACAGGCTTCTCGACGTCAACGAACCGTTTTTGCTCCTCTCGGGCTACCGGTCGCCGCAGACCAATGCGATGCTGCGCGAGACCTCGTCGGGCGTGGCCAGCAATTCGCTCCACCTGCGCGGGCAAGCGGCCGATCTGCGGCTCGACAGCCGTTCTGTCAACCAGATCTCGCGCGCGGCCGCCTCCTGCAATGCCGGGGGCGTGGGGCGCTACTCGGGCTCGAACTTTGTCCATATGGATTGCGGCGCGGTGCGCAGCTGGGGTAGCTGAGCGGCTGCCTGACGGCAACCGACCGACACGGGCGCGGCCAGGGATGGCGGCGCCCTTTGTGTCTGGCGCCACCGCGTAACCGTTCTGTTGCGCTGCGGTCATGCGCCCGTCATGCCTGATGCCTATCCCGATGCGGCACCCGTATCGGAGATACCCCATGTCCCTGACAGACCTTCCCGTCATCGGCGCAGCGCTTGCGGTTGATGAGCTTGCCACCTTTCGCGACTGGCTGTTCGACAAGAACCGCGACCTGGAATTGCAGACTTTTCACGACCCGGCCGTCATCAGCGGCGACTGGCAGCCCCATGCCGAGGCCGCGCGCCGCATTCTTGATGGCTATGCCGGCCGGCTGGGCATCCATGGGCCCTTCTGGGGTTTCACCATCCATTCCAAGGACCCGGACGTGCGCCGCATCGTGGCGAAACGCATGGATCAGGGGCTCGACATCTGTGCGGCCGTGGGGGCGACGCAGATGGTCATCCATTCGCCCTATTCGACCTGGGATTACAACAACCTCGACAATTACCGCACCGGCCGTGCGTCTCTGATCGAGGCCGCCCATGACACGCTGCGCGCCGCCGTTGCCCGCGCGGCCGATCAGGGCGTGACGCTGGTGCTCGAGAATATCGAGGACATCGACCCGATGGACCGCCGCCGCCTCGTCGAAAGCTTTGACAGCCCCGCGATCCGGCTGTCGATCGACACCGGCCACGCCGAATATGCGCGCGGATCGACCGGCGCGCCGCCGGTCGATTATTTCGTGATCGCGGCGGGCAGCCTGCTCGACCATGTGCATCTGCAAGACGCCGACGGCTATGCCGACCGGCACTGGACCATCGGCGAAGGCACGATCCTGTGGCCGTCGGTGTTTCGCGCGCTGCGCGGCATCGACGCCCATCCGCGCCTGATCCTGGAACTGCGCGACAAGGCGGGCATCCCGGCCTCGATGCGCTATCTCGAAGAGCGGGGGCTGGGCCAATGACACTCAAGATCGTGGTGCTGAGCGACCTGCACCTGTTGCCCGAGGGCGAATTGTCACTGGGTCTCGACACCTCCGAACGGCTGCGCGCCGGCGTGGCCGCCATCAACGCGCGCCATGGCGATGCCGATTTCTGCATCATCGCCGGCGATCTGGCCGACCTGGGCCAGCCGGATGCCTATGTCCGCCTGCGCGACATCCTCGCCGAGCTCACGGTGCCGGTGCATATCACCATCGGCAACCATGACGACCGCGCCAATTACCTCGCCGTCTTTGGCGCGGACAAGGCCGCAGAGACCGGCTTTATCGACAAGGTGATCGACGCCAAGGGCTACCGGGTGATCCTGCTCGATTCGGCGATCAGCTTTGGCCGGCATGACGGGCGGCTCGAGCCCGAACAGCTCGACTGGCTCGCCGACCGGCTGACCGAGGCCGATGACCGCCCGGTGATCGTGGTGCTGCACCACCACGCCAATCCGCTGCGCACCGCGGTGGACGGGATCATCCTCGAAAACGGGCTGGATTTTGCCGATGTGCTCAACACCCACTCCGACATCCGTCAGGTGATCGCGGGGCATGTGCATTATACCTCGACAGCGATCTGGCAGGGCATCCCCTTCACCACGCTGGCAGGGAACCACTACAACGTGACGATCCCGCTGGGTCAACCCTGGCAGCAGCCCGAACGCCTGACCGGCCCCGCCCAGATGGCGGTGATCCTGGCCGATGAGGCGCATACGCTGGTGCATTTCGACAATTACATCGACGACAGCCGGATCATCCCGCGCGAGGCGTGAGCCGTCACACAACGGTCGCCAAAGCGCAACATAATTGTCAAGCCGGTGCCGGGTTCGTGTTACCCGGCGCCGCTACGCCCTGACCATCGTGGAACACCACGCATGCCACTTGGGAGTCAGACATGAAGCCGAATTATCTGAGCACCGTCGCGATCGCCGCGACCCTGTTTGCCGGGGCCGCCGCCGCGCAGCCCGTGACCTTTGACTACTGGTATGGCCTGACCGGCGACCTGGGCGCCGTCGTCGCCGAGACCTGCAACCGTTTCAACGCCTCGCAGTCCGACTATGTCATCAACTGTGTGAGCCAGGACGGCTATGAAGCCGCCGTGCAGAACACCATCGCCGCCTTCCGCGCCGGCCAGCACCCGACCATCGTGCAGTCGTTCGACGCCGGCACCGCCGACCTGATGCTGTCGGGCGAATTCTACGCTGTCAGCCAGATGATGGCCGATTATGACATCACCATCGACTGGGCCGACTACTTCCCCGGCATCTCGAATTACTACGCCGCCTCGAACGGCGATTTCTTCTCGATGCCGTTCAACTCCTCGACGCCGGTCTATTACTGGAACACCGCCCATTTCGCCGACGCCGGCCTGACCGAGGCGCCGCTGACCTGGGAAGGCATGGAAGCCGCCTTCTACGCGCTCAAGGCCGCCGGCCACGATTGCCCGATGGCCTATGCCCCCTCGACCTGGATCGACCTCGAACAATTCTCGATGGTCCACAACATCCCCGTTGCCTCGAACAACAACGGCTATGACGGGCTTGATACCGAACTGCTGTTCAACACCACGCTGCACGTCAAGCATATGGAGAACATCCAGCGCTGGGTGAACGAGGGCCTCTTGCAGATCCGCACGGCGCAGTCGGGCATGAACGCGCGCGACAGCTTTGTGCAGGGCGAATGCTCGATCTTCTTCTCCTCGATCGCCGACCACAACACCGTGGGCAAGATCGCCCCCGAGGGCCTGGCCTGGGACGTGCAGATGATCCCGACCTACGAGGGTGTGGAACGTCACAACAGCGTCGTGGGCGGTGCGTCGCTCTGGGTGCTGTCGGGCAAGACCGAGGCCGAATATCGCGGCGCGGCCGCCTATCTGGCCTTCCTCGCCACGGCGGACGAACAGCGCTTCTGGTCGCAGAACACCGGCTATATCCCGGTGACGGACTCGGCCTTCCAGCAGCTCACCGCCGAAGGCTTCTATGCCGAAGCCCCCTACGCGGGTCGTGAAATCGCGATCACCTCGCTCACCTATACCGAGCCGACCGAACTGACCCGCGGTATCCGTCTGGGCGGGTTCATCCAGATCCGCAGCGAATGGAGCAATGAGATCGACGCCGCCCTGTCGGGTCAAAAGACCATGCAAGAGGCGCTGGATACCGCGGTCGAACGCGGGAATGCCATTCTGGCGCGGTTTGCCCGCACCTATGCCGGCAAGACCTTTCCGTAACCGGGCCCGATACCAACAGGGGGGCGGCCTGCGGGTCGCCCCCGACGTTTTCTGCAGGAGGGTGAAGAATGCGCCGCGCCTATTTCAAGAACAACTGGATCGCGGCACTGGTCGTGGCGCCGCAGCTCATCATCATCTTTGTCTTTTTCTACTGGCCGGCCAGCCAGGCGATCTACTGGTCGCTCACGCTCGAACAGCCCTGGGGCGGCGGCAATACCTGGGTGGGGCTGGAAAACTTTCGCACCGTTCTGTCCGACCCGGTCTATTGGTCCTCGATCCGGGTTTCGATCATCTTTGCGCTGGCCTCGACCGCGCTTGCCATGGGCATGGCGATGATCCTCGCGCTGTTCGCCGACCGGCAGCTCACCGGCTACAGGCTCTACCGTGTCGGGATGATCTGGCCCTATGCCATCGCGGCCCCTGCCGTGGGTCTCGCCTTTCGTTTCGTGTTCAATCCGAATGCAGGGCTGTTCTCCTTCATCAACACCATCGCGCCCGAGACCTGGAACCCGACACTGAACGGGACGCAGGCGCTGATCATGGTCATCATCGCCGGCGCGTGGAAACTGGTGAGCTACAACTTCATCTTTTTCCTGGCGGCGCTGCAATCCATCCCCCGCTCGCTGACCGAGGCGGCGGCGATGGACGGCGCCGGTGTGCTGCGGCGGATGCGCGACGTGCAACTGCCGCTGCTGGCGCCGACGTTCTTCTTCATTCTCGTGATCAACATCACCGACAGTTTCACCGACAGTTTCGGCATCGTCGATACCCTGACCGGCGGTGGCCCCGCGCGGGCGACCGACCTGATGGTGTACAAGATCTACTCCGACGGCTTCCGCGGCTTTGACTACTCGGGCGCCGCCACGCAATCGGTGATCCTGATGGGCCTCGTGATCGCGCTGACCTTCATCCAGTTCCGCTATGTGGAACGCCGCGTCCATTATACCTGAGGGGCCCGCACCATGATCGAACGCACGCCGGTCCTCAATATCCTGACGCATTTCATTCTTGCGGTGGGGTTTATCCTGCTGTTCCTGCCGCTCTGGATCGCCTTTGTCGCGGCCACGCACACGATCCAGGCGGTCAATTCCGCCCCGGTCGAGCTCTGGCCGGGCAATCAGCTCTGGGTCAACATGCAGGAGGCCTGGGTCAAATCCGACTTTGGCCAGAAATTCGTCAACACGCTGATCGTCGCGGTCGCGGTCGTGATCGGCAAGATCACCATCGCGGCCATCACCGCCTTTGGCATCGTGTTCTTCAACCACCGGCTACGGATGGTGATCTTCTGGCTGATCTTCATCACGCTGATGCTGCCGCTCGAGGTGCGCATCGTGCCGACCTATGCTGTGGCGGCCAATGCGCTCTTGCCGTTCCAGAAGCTGATGGACTGGACCGGCCTCACCTGGCTGATCGAGAGCGCCTCGGGCATCCGCGTGGCGATGGAATGGAACCTGCTCAATTCCTACACCGGCCTGATCCTGCCGCTGATCGCCACGGCGACCGGCACATTCCTCTACCGGCAGTTCTTCCTCACCATCCCCGATGAGCTTGTCGAGGCGGCCAAGATGGACGGCTCGGGCCCGCTGCGGTTTTTGTGGGATATCCTGATCCCGCTGTCGCGCACCAATATCGCGGCCCTCGCCACGATCATGTTCGTCTATGCCTGGAACCAGTATCTGTGGCCGCTGCTCGTCATCACGGACCGGGCGAATTATGGGCTGGTGGTGGTCGAACTGCGCACGCTGGTGCCCGATTCGCTGACCACCGGGGGCGGCACGCCGACCTGGCATCTGGCCATGGCGGCGACCTTGATGATCATGATCCCGCCGATCCTCGTCGTTATCTTCATGCAGCGCTGGTTCGTGCGCGGTCTCATCAACACTGACAAATAGGGGGCTGATATGGCCGACATTTCCATCCGTTCCGTGCGCAAGGCCTATGGCAAGGATGAGGTCGTGCATGGCGTGGACCTCGACATCTACGATGGCGAATTCATCGTGATCCTCGGCCCCTCTGGCTGCGGAAAATCCACGTTGCTGCGTATGATCGCGGGGCTGGAAGAGATCACCGCGGGCGAGGTCGCCATCGCCGGGCAGGTCGTCAACCAGATGGAACCCCGCGAACGGGGCTGCGCGATGGTGTTTCAGAACTATGCGCTCTACCCCCATATGACAGTGGCCGAAAACATCGGCTATGCGCTCAAGGTCGCGGGTATGGCCAAGGCAGAGCGGATCGCCAGGGTGACGCAGGTTGCCACGTCGGTCGGGCTCGACGGGATGCTCGACCGCAAGCCGGGGCAGTTGTCGGGCGGACAGCGCCAGCGCGTCGCCATGGCCCGCGCCATCATCCGCGAGCCGCGCGTGTTCCTGTTCGACGAGCCGCTGTCGAACCTCGACGCGAAACTGCGCGTGCAGATGCGCCACGAGATCCGGCGCATCCACAACCGCATCGCCGCGACCTCGGTGTTCGTCACGCATGACCAGCACGAGGGGATGACGCTGGCCGACCGTATGGTCATCATGAACAAGGGCACGATCGAACAGGTCGGCACCCCCGAAGAGGTCTATGACCACCCCGCCACCACCTATGTCGCGGGTTTCATCGGCAGCCCGGCGATGAATTTCCTGCCCGGCCGCATCTCGACCGCGGGGCGCGCCGTGGTGCTCGAAGGTGGCGCGCGGCTCGACATTTCGGCGGCCGCGGCCCTCGGGCATGACGGGCTGCTGGTGCAGGTCGGTCTGCGGCCCGAGCAGATCGCGATCGCCGCGCCAGGGCAGAGCGGCCTGCCGGTGCGTTTCGACTTTGCCGAGGAACTGGGGTCCGGGCGACTTTACCACTTTTTGCACGAGGATCTGCCGGTAACGGTGCATAGCGACGAAAAGCGCCGCTTTGCCCCCGGCGAGCCCGCCACGCTGACGGTGCCGCCGGTCGCGGTGCATCTGTTCGATGCGCAGACCACCCAGAGCCTGACCGCCGCCGCCGCCCTCGCAGAGGCGCGGGCCAGGGTGAACGCGTGACCCGCGCGCAAGAGGGTTTCGACTGGATGACCGGCCGCACCGCACCGGGCGCGCGGCCTGCTGCGGTCGGGCAAAAGTTTGCCGCCGACGGCACGGCCCTGCCCTTTGCCGGCAATACATTCATCTGCCATATCGCGCCTGCGACGCCGGCCCATGACGCGCTGGTCGCCGCGCAAGAAGCGCTGATGGCCGGGCCGCTCGCCGATGCCTATACCTTTCTGCCGCCCGCGAGCCTGCATATGACCGTGTTCGAAGGCGTCTGCGACGCGCATCGCAAAGCCGATGTCTGGCCCGAGGGGATGCCATCCACCCTGCCCGTCCCCGATGTGACCGCCGCCTTTGCCGCGCGCACCGCAACGCTCGCTCTGCCCGCTGCGACCACGATCCGCCCGACCGAGGTTTTTGCGGGCTTTGCCGTGCAGGTCACTGGCGCGACCGAGGCCGATACCGCGCAGCTCTGGCAGATGCGCGCCGCGCTGCGCGAGGCGACCGGCATCCGCCGCGCCGATTACGCCAGCTACCGCTTTCACATCACGCTGGCCTATCTGCTGCGCTGGCTGACCGACGCCGAGGCCGCGCAGGTGCAGGCGCTGTCAGAGGCGGTATTCGCCACGCTTGCGGCCGCAGCCCCGACGATCCCTCTCGGCCCGGTCGAATATTGCACCTTCGCCGACATGCACGCTTTCGCAGCGCAGCGCCTTCTTACCGCGTGAGCGTGCGCGTCACCGCGTCCTGCCAGCCCGCCACGCGCCGGGCGCGGGTGCCCGCGTCCATCTGCGGCAGGAAACGCCGCTCGAGCGCCCAGTTCGCGGCAAAGCCCGCCTGATCGGGGCAGACCCCCGCCCGCATCCCGGCGAGCCAGGCCACACCCAGCGCGGTCGTCTCGACCACGGCGGGCCGGTCCACCGGGGCCTCGATGATGTCGGCGAGAAACTGCATCGTCCAGTCCGACGCGCTCATCCCGCCATCCACCCGCAGCACGGCCTGCGCGCCCGCATCGGCCCAATCGGCGCGCATCGCGTCGAGCAGGTCGCGCGTCTGGAACCCCACGCTTTCCAGCGCGGCGCGGGCGAACTCGGCCGGGCCCGAGTTGCGCGTGAGGCCGAATATCGCGCCACGCGCCTGCGCATCCCAATGCGGCGCGCCAAGGCCGGTAAAGGCCGGGACGAGGTAAAGCTCCTGCCCCGGATCGGCGCGTTCGGCCAGAGGCTGCGTCTGCGCGGCGGATGCGATCAGCCCCATCCCGTCGCGCAGCCATTGCACCACGGCGCCGGCGATAAAGATCGACCCTTCGAGCGCGTAGGTGGGTTGGCCGTCGAACTGATAGGCGATGGTGGTGAGCAGGCGGTTTTGCGACACGACCGGCGTTGTGCCGGTGTTGAGCAGCGCGAAACAGCCCGTGCCATAGGTCGATTTCAGCATGCCGGGGGCAAAGCACGCCTGTCCGATGGTCGCCGCCTGCTGGTCGCCCGCCACACCCAGGATCGGCACCGCCGCCCCCAAAAGCCCCGCGTCGGTCATGCCGAAATCGGCGGCGCAGTCATGCACCTGCGGCAACAGGCCCATGGGAATATCCAGCCGCGCGCAGATTTCTGCATCCCAGCCGCCGTTGCGGATATTGTAAAGCATCGTGCGCGCGGCATTGGTGGCGTCGGTCGCATGAACCCGCCCCCCTGTGAGCCGCCAGATCAGATAGCTGTCCACCGTCCCGAACAGGATCTCGCCCGCCCTGGCCCGCGCCCGCGCGCCCTCGACATGGTCGAGCAGCCAGGCGAGCTTTGTGCCCGAGAAATAGGGATCGAGCAGCAGGCCGGTTTTCTGCGTCACCTCGGCCTCGAACCCTTCAGCCTTGAGCCGCTCACATATCGCGGCGGTGCGCCGGTCCTGCCAGACGATCGCGTTATAGAGCGGCGCGCCGGTCGCGCGGTCCCACAGCAGCGTGGTTTCGCGCTGATTGGTGATGCCGATCCCGGCCAGGTGGCCGGCGGTCAGGCCTGCCTTGGCCAGCGCCGCGCGACAACTGCGCAGCACGGTGTCCCACAGGTCGGCAGGCGCATGTTCGACCCAGCCTGACTGCGGAAAATGCTGGGTGAACTCCTCTTGCGCAGAGGCGACCACGCCCAGGGCGCTGTCAAAGACGATCGCCCGGCTCGATGTCGTCCCCTGATCTATCGCCAGAATATGGCTCATGCCCGCCCTCCCTCGGCCTGCATCCAGTCGTCGATGGCCGCGATCTGATCGGCGTCCAGCCGCAACCCCAGCTTGCTGCGCCGCCAGACGACATCCTCGGCGCGGCGCGCATATTCGCGCTCCATCAGCCAGCGAAGCTCGGCCTGCGTCAAGGTCGCGCCGAAATCGCGCCCCAGATCGGCGGCGGTTTGCGCCGCGCCGAGGATGACCCGCGCCTCGGTCCCATAGCCCTTGATCAGGCGCAGCGCCCATTGCGGCGTCAGGAACGGATAGTCGCGCTCCAGATCAGCCACCAGCCGGTCCCGGTCGCCCACCGCGAAATCGCCCCCCGGCATCGCCACACCCGCCGTCCAGTCGCCACTGCCGCCGATCAGCGGCGTGAGCCTTTGCAGCGCATGTTCGGCGAGCCGGCGATAGGTCGTGATCTTGCCGCCAAAGACGTTGAGAAGCGGCGCGCCGGTGGTATCGAGCAACAGGACATAGTCGCGCGTCGCCGCCGTCGCCGATTTGGCCCCGTCGTCATACAGCGGGCGCACGCCGGAATAGGTCCAGACGATCTGGTCGCGGGTGACGGGCTTGCGGAAATACTGGCTCGCGAACTGGCACAGATAGTCCTGTTCGGCCTCGGTCGCGACGGGTTTGACGGCGAGGTCGGTATGTTCCTGATCGGTGGTGCCGATCAGGGTAAAGTCGGTCTCATAGGGGATGGCAAAGATGATGCGGCCGTCCTGCCCTTGAAAGAAATAGCATTTATCGTGGTCGTAGAGGCGCGGCACGACGATATGGCTGCCGCGGACCAGCCGCACGCCTTCGGTCGAATTGATGCGCACGGTGTTGCGGATCACATCCTCGACCCAGGGCCCGCCCGCATTGACAAGCGCGCGCGCGCTCACCTGCCGGGGGCCGTCGGGCCCGTCGAGCGTGATGTCCCAGTGACCATCGGCGCGGCTGGCAGCCGTCACACGGGTGCGCACCATCACCTGCGCGCCGCGGGCTTGCGCATCCCGAGCGTTCAGCACGACGAGGCGCGAATCCTCGATCCAGCAATCCGAATACTCATAGGCTTTCTCGAATTTCTCTTTGATTGGAATGCCTTCCGGCGCGGTCTTGAGGTTGATCGTGCGCGTGCCCGGCAGGATCTTGCGCCCACCGAGCGTATCATAAAGGAACAGGCCAAACCGGATCAGCCAGGCCGGCCGCCGCCCGCGCATCCAGGGCATGACGACACCCAGCACCCGCGAGGTCGGCGTCTGCCCCTCGAAACGCATGTCGGCGTGGTATGGCAGCACAAAGCGCATGGGCCAGCTGATATGCGGCATCGCGCGCAAGAGCGTCTCGCGCTCGATCAGCGATTCGCGGACCAGCCGCACCTCCCAATATTCCAGATAGCGCAGACCGCCGTGAAAGAGCTTGGTCGAAGCCGAGGAGGTGGCCGAGGCAAGGTCGTTCATCTCGGCCAGGCCCACGCGCAGGCCGCGCCCGGCAGCGTCCCGCGCGATTCCGCATCCGTTGATGCCACCGCCAATGACGAAAAGGTCGAAATCCGGGGTCATGTCTGGCCTCTCCCTCAAGATTGCCTCTGTCATCCGACGGCCGATGACGCAACGCAAGCGCAAGGCGCAACGATGTTCGCGAGACTTGAGGCGAATACATACGAACAGTCAGGATCGTGCCTCAATGCACTGATTTTATTTGCTCTGTCGGCCCTGTCGCGTCTAGCATTGTTCGTATGGAAAAGGATACGAACTACGTCCAGCGCCACGCGGCCATCCTCACCCGCGCCCGCGAGACCGGTTTGGTGCGCGCCACGCCCCTCGCCGTGCAGATGGGTGTCGCGGTGCAGACCATCCGGCGCGACCTGCGCGCCCTTTGCGCTGCGGGCCTGCTGGAACGGGTGCATGGCGGCGCGGTGCTGCCGTCGAGCGTCAGCAACATCGGCTATGGCGACCGCCGCGCGCTGAACCGCGAGGCCAAGGCGCGCATCGCCGCTCGGGCGGCGCGGCTGATCCCCGACGATGCGTCCCTGTTTCTCAACATCGGCACCACGACCGAGGCCGTCGCCCGCGCGCTGCACCGCCACCGCAATCTGATGGTGGTCACGAACAACCTCAACGTCGCCAATATCCTCGCCGAAAACCGCAGTTGCACGGTGATTGTTGCGGGTGGGCGGCTGCGGCGGTCGGATGGCGGGCTGACCGGCGACCTCGCGGTGCAGGCCATCGCCCGGTTCAAGGTCGATATTGCGGTGATCGGCGCCTCTGCCATCGACGCGGGGGGCGATATCCTCGATTTCGACGCCGACGAGGTGCGCGTCAGCCGTGCGATCCTCGATGCGGCGCGGCTGTCGGTGCTGGTGGCCGATGCGTCAAAGTTCACCCGCCGCGCGCCCGTGCGGATCGGCACCCTGGCCGAGGTCGATCATTTTGTCACCGACGCGCTGCCGTCAGAGCGGCTCGCCATGGCCTGTGCCGACTGGGGCACCGCCATCCATCTCACCTGAGCTTTGCCCGCGAAACCCTGTCGCCACAACGAATTTTTCTGAACTGTCCGCGCGCGAGGCCGGCGGTTTGACGTTCTCGACCTTGGTGAATTTCTGCTTGAGCAGCTTTTGCAACTCGCCCTCGGCGCCCCCGGCCAGCACCTTGGCCACGAAGGTCCCGCCCGGCACCAGCACGTCAAAGGCGAGATGGGCCGCCGCCTCGCAGAGCGCGATGATGCGGATATGGTCGGTCTGCTTGTGGCCCGAGGCCGAGGCGGCCATGTCCGACATCACCACATCGGCGGGGCCACCCAGCCAGGCCTTGACCTGGTCGTCGGCGCCATCGGCCAGAAAATCGAGCTGGTGGATCTCGGCCCCGGCGATCGGCTCGACCTCTTGCAGGTCGATGCCCAGCACCTTGCCCACCGCCTTGCCCTTTTTCTCACCGAGCGCATTGACGCGGCCCACCGCGACCTGACACCACCCGCCCGGCGCACAGCCGAGGTCCACGACCCGCGCGCCGGACACCAGAAAGCGGAATTTGTCGTCGAGTTCCAGTATCTTGTAGGCCGCCCTGCCGCGATAGCCATCGGTCTTGGCGCGGCGCACATAGGGGTCGTTCAATTGCCGTTGCAGCCAGAGCGTGGACGACATCTTGCGCCCGCGCGCGGTCTTGACCTTGACGGTGAGGTCGCGCTGCCCGCGACCGGAGGTGTTCTTGGTGGGGGGCTTGGCCATGGCCCTGACTACAGCCAAGCGCGGGGGCGATGCAAGCCGGCTCAGCCCCGGCTGCGGCGTCCGGTGCGCGCGCGGCCCTCGCCCGCCGCGACCGGCGCGCGGTTGAAGCGGATCCATTCGCCGCCCGACGGGTCATTGTCGGTGAGGAAATTGGCGGCGCGGATCGCCTCCATCTCCTTGCCGGGGCGTGGACGGGTCGAGCCGAGGCCAAAGAGCACCACAAACGTCTCGTCGTCGATGTCGGGCGGCAGCACGATGCCGGCCGCCGCGACCTCTGCCTTCTTCTCGGCAATCGCCTTTTGCGTCACGGGAAGCGCCACCGGGTTCATGATCGCGCTGGTCATGCCCGAGGCCATCGCCATCGGCAGAAAGGCGTTGTTGATCCCGTGCCGGTTGGGCAGGCCAAAGCTGATGTTGGACGCGCCGCAGGTGGTGTTCACGCCCAGTTCCTCGCGCAGGCGGCGCACCAGCGCAAACACCTGCAAACCGGCCGTGCCCATCGCGCCAATCGGCATCACCAGCGGATCGACCACGATGTCATGGGCCGGGATGCCGAAATCGGCCGCGCGCTGCACGATCTTCTTCGCCACGGCAAAGCGCACCTCGGGGTCTTCGGAAATGCCGGTGTCGTCATTCGAGATCGCCACCACCGGCACGTTGTATTTCTTGACCAGCGGCAGGACGATCTCCATCCGCTCTTCCTCGCCGGTCACGGAGTTCAGCAAGGGCCGCCCTACGCAGGCCGCCAGCCCCGCCTCGAGCGCGCCGGGGACCGAACTGTCGATGCACAGCGGCACATCGACGATGGCCTGCACGCGCTCGATGAGGGCGCGCATCAGCGGCGGCTCGACAAAGTTGTTGTCGGCATAGCGCGGGTCGGTCGCCATCTTGTTGGTGAAAACCGCGCCCGAATTGATGTCGAGCACCGTCGCCCCGGCGGCGACCTGCGCGATGGCGTCGGCCTCGACAGTCGAGAAATCGTCCATCTCGAGCTCTGCGGCGAGCTTCTTGCGGCCGGTCGGGTTGATCCGCTCGCCGATCACGCAGAATGGCTGGTCAAAGCCGATGATGGCGGTCCTGGTTTTCGATTCAACGATGGTGCGCGTCATGACTTATCCTTGTGCGGCAGCGGGGCGCGTCGCGCGGCCCCCCTGTTCATTGGCCCATGTCGCCGTGGGCGTGATACCCCCCAGCGGAAAGAAATGCACCTGTGCGATGCCAAAGCCCGGATGCGCGGCCCTGTGCCGGGCGAGGTCGGTCAGCACCTCTGTGGGCTCATAGGGCAGCAAGAGCTTCGTCACATCCATGGCGCGTTTCTGCAAGACCCGCAGCGAGGGGCCGACGCCGCAGGCAATCGCGAACTTGATCAGCGTTTGCAGCTTGGCCGGGCCCGCGATGCCGATATGCACCGGCAGGTCGATCCCTTCGGTTTGCAGGCGGTTCACCCAGTCGATCACCGGCGCGGCCTCAAAGCAGAACTGCGTGGCCAGCGCCATGCGCGCGTCGGTGCGGGCGGAAAACGCCTGTTTCCAGCGCAGCGCCTCCATCACCACGCGGTCGCTGCCATCGAGGTCGATGTCGCGGTTGCCCTCGGGGTGGCCGGCGACATGCAGCCGGGTGAAGCCGGCCTTGTCAAAGAGCCCGGTTTCGAGAAGCTGCATGGAAGAGTGAAAGGCGCCATGCGGTTGCTTGACCCCGCCCGCGAGCAAGAGCGCCTGCGTCACCCCCGCTTCGCCCTGATAGCGCGCGATCCAGTCGGCGAGCATCGCCGCATCATGAATGATGCGCGCGGGCATATGCGGCATGACGTCAAAGCCTTCGCCTGCAAGGCGGCGCGCTGTGGCGACCATGTCCTCGATCGGCGTGCCGTCGATATGGGCGATATAGACCCGGGTGCCGACAGGCAGGATCGCACGGAAATCGGCGACCTTTTCGGCGGTGCGCGGCATCACCTCGATGGAATAGCCGGTCAGGAAATCGGCCATGGCCCCGGCGGTGTCGACGACAGGCGCGGCTTTGCGCTTGAGAAACGGCATCAGCGACATCAGGGCCTCCTTGAGACGGGTCATATGGGCGGCCCCTGAACGCTCAGGCGCGGCCGTCGGTGTCGATCAGCGCCATCAGGCGCGCCTTGTCGTAATCCGCCTCGATGCGCGCGGCCTCGGCTGCGGCGACCTCTTCGGGCTCGCCTGCGACCTCGTAGGGTTCACCCTTGCGCCATTCGGCGAGGTAGTCGTCGGTGCCGGCAGCGCCCGATTTCATGGCGGCCCGGTCAATCGCCTGTTCGAATCGTTCGGAAAGCTGCACCTTGGACCCGCGCCGGCCCTTGCCGACGATCACCTGCGCCGGGATATCGCGCCAATAGACGATGGTGACGTCAGGCATGTGATTCCTCATTCCTCTTGCCCCGCTTCTACGCGGGCTCGCGTCCGCGGCAGGGTCGGTTTTCGACATGGTGCGGGGCGCGAGCGACGGGCAAGTCCCCGCCGTCTCTATGCCAGACCCCGGAAGCGGCCGACAGGGCGGCGGATCGTCGAAATTCTCATCACGGTCATGCGGGCGATTGTCATCTTTGCGTCAGGTAAGCGATCAGGACGCTTGCGCGGAAGCCCGCCGATGCCTACCTTTGTAACAACTCGAAATGGAGGGCGTGTCGATGGCGCCCAAGCGTCCCGTGAGCGCGGGCGCGTTCCCGAAAGCGGTCGAAAGCCCCGCGCCCCAACCACCCGACCCGGCGACGCTCTATGCGGCGCTGGACCTCGGAACCAATAGCTGCCGCATGCTGATTGCCCAACCCAAGGGCAGCCAGTTTCATGTGGTGGACAGCTTTTCCAAGACGGTGCAGCTCGGCCATGGGCTCGAGGCATCGGGAAAACTGTCGCGTGCGTCGATGCAGCGGACGCTGGGGGCGCTGCGGATCTGCCGGCAGAAGCTTGCCCGCCATGACGTGAAACGGATGCGGCTGGTCGCGACCGAAGCCTGCCGGCGGGCGCGCAATGGCGCATCGTTCCTCGCGCAGGTGCGGCGCGAGACGGGGCTCGAGCTCGAGATCATCACGCCGGAAGAGGAAGCGCGGCTCGCCGTCATCTCTTGCGCGCCGCTGGTCTCGACGCGGACCGAACAGTTGCTGGTCGTCGATATCGGCGGCGGCTCGACCGAGCTTGTCTGGATCGACCTTACCAATGTGCCGCGCCGCGACCGGCCGCGCGCGATCATGCGGCTGCATGGCGGGTTCCGCCAGGACCCCGGCCCGTTTCCCGCCGCAAAGGTGGTGGACTGGATCTCGGTCCCGCTGGGGGTCGCCACGCTGCGCGACCAGTTCCAGGACGTCGAGGACGACGGCGCGCGATTCGCGCTGATGAGCTGGTTTTTCGAGGAAAACCTGTCGGCCTTTGCGCCTTCGGCCGCCGAACAGGCGCGCGAGGGGTTCCAGATCATCGGCACCTCGGGCACCGTGACCACGGTTGCCGCGAGCCATCTGGGGCTCAAGCGCTATGACCGGACCAAGGTGGACGGGCTGCGCATGACCAGCGACCAGATCGACGCGGTGATCCGCGACTATCTCGCGCTCGGCCCCGAGGGCCGCAGGCTCGACCCGCGGATCGGGCGCGACCGGCAGGCGCTGATCATGTCGGGCTCGGCGATACTGCAGGCGCTGATGCGGCTCTGGCCCACCGACCGGCTGTCGGTCGCGGACCGTGGCCTGCGCGAAGGGCTGCTCTATGCGCAGATGAGCGCGGATGGCACGCTCGAGGACGCGCCCTACTGAGAGCAGGCGCCTGCGGAGGGTCGGGAGCCTCCGGCGGGAGTATTTCCGGCACAGAGAAGTCGCGCGCGGCGCAGCAGGACCGGCCGCGCGCGACGGCGTCAACGGTAGTAGAGCGAGCGGCCGTTGTTGAAGATCTGCACCTTGGCGGGGTCGGCGGTCATGCGCACCGACTTGCCGCGCAGGTCAGCATGGATGCCGGGCAGCTTGCCGATCACCGCGTCATTGTCACCGAGCTTGTTGAAATAGAGGATGGTCACCTCGCCCAGGGCTTCGGTGAAGTTCACCGTGCCCTCGAAAATGCAATCGCCCGTGGTCGCCACCAGATCTTCGGGGCGCACGCCGACATTGACCTTGAGCCCCTTGTCGGCGCTTTGCGTGGGCACGGCCGAGACAGCCACGCCGCCGGAGTGCAGCCTGACCGTCGTGCGCGCGCCGGTCTCCACGATCTCGCCCGAGAGCAGGTTCATCGCCGGGGAGCCGATGAACTGCGCCACGAACTCATTTTCGGGCCGCTCGTAGAGCTCGAGCGGGGTGCCGACCTGGGCGATGCCCTTGTTGGCGAGCACGACGATGCGGGTGGCGAGCGTCATCGCCTCGACCTGGTCATGGGTGACGTAGATCATCGTCGAATTGGGCATCGATTCCTTGAGTTGCGCGATCTCGATCCGGGTCGCGACCCGCAGCGCGGCATCGAGGTTCGAGAGCGGCTCGTCAAACAGATAGACCTTGGGGTCGCGCACGATCGAGCGGCCGATGGCCACGCGCTGGCGCTGCCCGCCCGACAGCGCCTTGGGCAGGCGGTCGAGGAAGGGCTCGAGTTGCAGGACCCTGGCCGCCTTGGTCACGGCGGCGTCGATCTCGGCCGGGGTCTTTTTGGCCAGTTTCAGGGCAAAGGACATGTTGTCGCGCACGGTCATGTGCGGATAGAGCGCATAGCTCTGAAACACCATGGCGATGCCGCGCTGCGCGGGGGGCACGTCGTTGACGACGGTGCCATCGATCTCGAGCGTGCCGCCGGTGATCTTTTCCAGCCCGGCGATCATCCGCAGGAGCGTGGACTTGCCGCAGCCCGAGGGGCCGACAAAGACGATCAGCTCGCCGGTCGTGATGTCGAGGTTGATGTCCTTGAGCACCTCGACCGTGCCGCCATAGGCCTTGGCGATATTCGTCAGTTTCAGATCCGCCATGGGTTTGTCCCCCCTAAACCATTCATATTCTTGTCATCAGGCATGTTTGCCATGGCCCCAGCACCAGATGCCCGTCCGCATCCGGCGCAACCGCGCCGACCGTGGCGCCGATGGGGCGCCAGCCGGCGGGCAGGTCATGCTGCGCTGCCGTCCCGCCGAGATTGAAGAGGCACAGGATCGCATCGCGCCCCTCGCCCCGGGTGAACTGCACCACATCGCCGGTCACCTGCATGGGCGACTGCGCGCCTTGCGCCAGCACCGGATGGTCGCGGCGCAGAGCGACGGCGTTGCGGTAGTGATGCAACATCGCGCCGCTGTCGGCCTCTTGTGCCGCGACCGACTGGGCGAGGTGTTCAGGTGCCACGGGCAGCCAGGGCTTGCCGGTCGAAAAGCCACCCGCCTGATTGGAGGGTTCCCAGACCATCGGCGTGCGGCAACCATCGCGCCCCTTGAACTCGGGCCAGAACTGGATGCCGTAGGGGTCTTGCAGGTCGTCAAAGGCGAGATCGGCCTCGGCCAGGCCCAGCTCTTCGCCCTGATAGAGGCAGACAGAGCCACGCAGGCACATCAACAGCGTCGCATAAGCCCTTGCTGCATCTTGCGAAAGACCCCAGCGCGTGACGTGGCGCACGGTGTCGTGGTTGGAATAGGACCAGCAGGGCCAGGCGTCGGGCGCAGCCGCCGCGAGCCGGTCAAAGGCCTGGGCAAGCAGCGTGGCGGTGGCGCGGGTCGGTTGCAGCAATTCGAACGGGTAGCACATCTGCACCTTGTCGCCGCCCGAGGTATATTCGGCCATGATCTCGAGCCCGCGCTGCGCATCGCCGACCTCGCCCACGGCAGCGGCGCCGCAGGGTTCGAGCTCGGCCCGGAATCTGCGCAGGAAATCAAGGTTTTCCGGCTGGTTCTTTGAGTAGATGTGCTCTTGCCAGTTATAGGGGTTCACGCTCGGCGCGATGCTGTCATTGCGCCGCTCGGGCGGCAGCGCCGGGTTGTCGCGCAAAAGCTTGTCGGCAAAGTAGAAGTTGATCGTGTCGAGCCGAAATCCATCCACGCCCCGCGCCAGCCAGAAGCGTTCGACATCGAGGAGCGCCTCCTGCACGGCGGGTTCGTGCAGATTGAGGTCGGGCTGGGAGGTGAGGAAATTGTGCAGGTAATACTGCATCCGCTTGCCATCCCAGGCCCATGCAGACCCACCGAACACCGAGAGCCAGTTGTTGGGCGGGGTGCCGTCGGGCCTCGCATCGGCCCACACATACCAGTTGGCGCGCGGGTTGGTGTGGTCGCGCCGGCTTTCGGCGAACCAGGGATGCTGGTCGCTGGTGTGGCTCAGCACGAGGTCGATCATCACCCGCACACCAAGGCGATGCGCGGTCGCCACCACATCGTCGAAATCCGCCATGGTGCCGAACATCGGGTCGATGCCGCAATAATCGCTCACATCATAGCCGAAATCGCGCATCGGCGAGGTGAAGAACGGGCTGATCCAGATCGCATCAACGCCGAGGCTCGCGACATAGGGCAGCCGCTGCACGATGCCGCGCAGGTCACCGATGCCGTCGCCATTGCTGTCCTGATAGCTGCGGGGGTAGATCTGATAGATGACCGCCCCGCGCCACCAGTCCGGGTCCGCCGCGAGACGCGGCGCATTCGCCTGCGCCATGGTCACTTCACCGACCCTGCCAGCAGACCACGCACGAGGTATTTCTGCATCGCAAAGAACACCACCAGCGGCACCGCGATCGACACGAAGGCGGCTGTCGCCAGGATCTCCCAATTGCCGCCGCGCGTGCCCAGAAGCTCGATGATCTGTTTGGTCATCACGGTCGTCTCGCCCGAACTGTCGATCAGGAACACCATGGCGACGAGCAGGTCATTCCACGTCCAGAGGAACTGGAAGATGGCGAATGAGGCGAGCGCCGGAAAGGACAGCGGCAGGATGATCTTGGTGAAGATCTGGAAGTCGGTCGCGCCATCGACCTTGGCATTCTCGATGATGTCGCGCGGCAGGCCGACCATGTAGTTGCGCAACAGATAGATGGCCAGCGGCAGGCCAAAGCCGGTATGCGCGAGCCAGACCCCCAGATAGCCCTTGCCGATGCCGATCTGGTTGTGGAACTTGAGCAGCGGAATGAGCGCCAGTTGCAGCGGCACCACCAGCAGGCCCACGATGGCCGCGATCAGCAGCGCGCGACCGGGAAAATCCATCCAGGCCAGCGCATAGGCCGCAAAGGCCGCAACCAGGATCGGGATGATCGTCGCCGGAATGGTCACGGTCAGCGTGTTGAAGAACGCCTTGGCCATGCCTTCGATATTGGCGGGGTTGAAGAGCATGTTCTCGTAATTGCCAAGCGTGAATTCGGGCGGGGTCGCAGCCGTGGTGAACACGCGCGGAAGCCGGCCATCGCCGAGGGACACCGGGCTCGCCAGGCGGTAGGCGCCATCCTCGGCCACCGTCAGCGTGACGCCGTCGCCCAGGTCGGCCACATCGCCCGGCGCAAACTCCTGCGGGCGGTTGGCGTTGTTGCCCCAGGCCTCGATGACCACGTTCGCCGCGGTAAAGAGCCGCCCCTCGATCACGAAAACGCCGTCCTGTTCGACCTCGACCCCCGCCACGCGGATGGCCGGGTTCTGCTTGACCTGCGTGGTCAGCGACGACCACCAGCCCGAGTTCGAAATCTGGTCCGCCGTGCGGAAGGACGAGATCAGCAGGCCCAGCGTCGGGAATATCCAGAGCGCCACCAGAAGCACGACCGAGATCTGCACGGCCCAGGACAGCGACGATTTGCTACCAGCGATATTGTCCATGATCAGCGCATCTCCTTGCGGGCGGTGTAGACGTTCCAGACGAGGATGGGGCTCACCAGCAGCATGATGATCATGGCACTGGCCGACCCCACGCCCCAGTCGAGCGCGCGGAACAGCTTGTCATACATGTAATTGGCAAGCACCTGCGTCTGCCATTGCCCGTTGGACATCGCGAACACGATGTCGAACACCTTGAGCACGGTGATGGTGATCGTCGTCCAGACCACCACGATGGTCCCGATGATCTGTGGCATCTTGATCTTGAAGAAGATCTGGAACGGGTTCGCGCCATCCACGATGGCCGCCTCGATCGTTTCCTCGGGGATGCCGCGCAGCGCCGCCGAGAGGATCACCATGGCAAAGCCGGTCTGGATCCAGATCAGCACGACCATCAGGAAAAAGTTGTTCCAGAACGGGATGGTCAGCCAGTTCTGTGCCACGCCATAGGGAAACTGGTAGCCAAAGACCCCGATGACCGAGCGCAGCGACAGGAACACCAGCCAGATCGCGGCCAGCCCCACCAGCACGCGCAGCGGCATGGTCGCGGCCGGCACCTTGCGCCCGCCTTCGGGCTGGATCATCGGCTTGACGAACAACCACCCGACATAGGCCACGATGCCGGCAAAGGCCGCCAACAGCACCGCCGGCACGATCCGCAGCACAAAGAACGACATCGGCCCGCCGTTGAACTGCAGCCAGACCGCATTGAGCACGCCGATCTGCGCCTGATCGAGCGGGCGGGTGTCGTAGATCAGCTTGAAGATCACCGCCGCGCCGACAAAGGAGATCGCCATCGGCATGAAGATCAGCGACTTGGCCACCGCGCCCCATTTGATCCGGTCGGTCAGTTGCGCGGCCAGCAGGCCAAAGGCGGTCGCGGCGGCGGGCACCACGATCAGCCACATCATGTTGTTGCTCAGCGCCTCCCAGAACTTGGGTTCGGCGAACATCTGGTTGTAATTGGCAAGCCCGACCCATTCGGAGCCACCGCCCGGAAGCCGCTTGGTCAGCGACAGGCGCAGCGTCTCGACGACAGGATAGGCGAGGTAGAGGCCGAGGGCCGCGAGCGCCGGAAACAGGAACAGCCAGGGCCGGATCATGTTGGCGCGGTTGATATTGCGCCCCGCCTGCGGACCGCGCGCGGGGAACAGCACCTTGTCCAGAAACACGTTGGAGAAGTAGAAATACCCCACACATCCGCCGACGCCGATGATGATGGTGATCAAACCCTGTAGTGCTGGGTTCATGGCCCTTCCCCCTCCCCTGGTACGGTCCCTGGTTCTTTTGTTGTCGGCGATCCGGGGGATTGCCCCCCGAACCGCCTGATTGTAACGCGCAGCGTAGCTTACTTCAGCGCGTCCCAGCTAGCCTGAATGTCGGTGGCCACGGCCATCGCATCCTTGCCGCCCGCATAGTCCACCATCCCCGTCCAGAACGACCCGGCGCCGACACCGCCGGGCATCAGGTCCGACCCGTCAAAGCGGAAGGTCGAGGCGCCCAGCAGGATGTCGCCCATCTTGCGCAGGGTCGGGTCACCGTAAAGGTCGGTGTTCACGCCGCTGAAGGGGGTCAGGAAGCCGGTTTGCGCCATCCACACTTCGTGCGCGATGGGCGTTTGCAGGAAGGCCATGAAGGCGCGCGTCGCTTCGCTGTCCTTGGTGATGCCGAACAGCGTGCCGGCGCCGAGCACCGGCGAGCCGAGATCGGCAGCCTCATAAGCGGGGAAGTAGAAGAAATCCGCATCCTGGCCGATCACCGTGCCTTCGGGGAAGAAGGACGGGATGAACGACGCCTGACGGTGCATGTAGCACTGCGGCGGCGAGGAGAAGAGGCCCTTGGGGCTGTCGCGGAAGTCGGTCGTGGCCACGGCACCGGCGCCACCGGCGACATAGGCGTCGTTGCGGGCGAAATAGCCGAACTCTTCGATCGCGTTCACCACGATCGGGTCGTTGAAGGCCAGTTCGTTGGACACCCAGCGGTCATAGTCGGCGGGGGACGCGGTGCGCAGCATCATGTCCTCGACCCAGTCGGTCGCCGGCCAGCCCGTCGCGCCGCCCGACCCCAGACCGATGCACCAGGGCGTGCCACCATCGGCGACGATCTGGTCGGTCAGGGCCTTGAGCTCTTCCATCGTGGTCGGCACTTCGTAGCCGGCATCCTCGAAGTTCTCGGGGTTGTACCAGACCAGCGACTTCACATCGACCTTGTAGAAAAAGCCGTAAATCTCGGGGTTGCCCTCGGGGCTGTTGTAGGTGCCCAGATCGACCCAGGACTGGCCGGCGGCGTAGTTTTCGCGCACCCAGTCGGCGGTCTCGGCGCCCAGAGCCGTCAGGAACCCGCGCGAGGCGAGGTCGCGCGCCAGACCCGGCTGCGGGAAGATCGCGATGTTGGGGGCAGAGCCCGCCTCGGTGTCGATCATGATCTGGGTCTCGAAGGCATCGGAGCCGACATAGGCCACATCGGCGCCGGTCGCGGCCTCGAAATAGGCAATCACGCTCTCGACCAGTTCCTGGTCAGGGCCAAGCCAGGGGCCAAAGACCGTGACGGTCTGCCCTTCGAGGTCATAGGCCGCGTCAAAGGCGGCCAGGCTGTCCCAGTTGAAGGCACCCTCGCCCACCGGAAATTTCAGATCCTGCGCCTGCGCCGCACCGGCGGTCAGGGCCGCAAGGGCCACACCGGCGAAAAGTCTCTTGTTCATGGATGTTCCTCCCGTTCGCGCGACAAGTCGCGCATCCATTGCCATCTTCCGCGCTCTGGAATCATCTTCAAAGCGCTTTGGATGACCGACAACCTTGCGCAATCCGGGTGACAAGTCAATCTTGTCGTCGCTAAGACCCGGAAATACAATGGTCATTTCGCAGGTGCAGCATTTTCACCTGTGACAGACCCTTTGACGCGGTGGCGTTGCATAGCTAGAGTTTGACGCGGATTAAAAGCGCTTTGACGACCGGAACCGGATGAATCTCAAGGAACTGTCAACCATTCTGGGCTTGAGCCAGACCACGGTCAGCCGGGCGCTGAACGGCTACCCCGAGGTCAACGAGGCCACGCGGCAGCGTGTTCTCGTCGCTGCAACGCAGCACAACTACCGCCCCAACACCCGTGCCAAAGGGCTGGCCACCGGCCGCGCCCTGGCGATTGGCCATGTGATTCCGATGGCGACCAAGCACGAGATGGTGAACCCGATCTTTGCCGACTTCATCGCCGGCGCCGGGGAAACCTATGCGCGCAACGGCTATGACATGGTGATTTCGGTCGTCGATGACGGCGACGAGGCGCAGGTCTACCGCAACCTCAAGGCGCGCGGGACCATCGACGGGGTGATCCTGCATGGACCGCGCATGAACGACCCGCGCATCCCGCTGCTCGACGAGATCGGCCTGCCTTATGGCGTGCATGGCCGCGCGTCGGGGATCAACACGCCCTATTGCTGGCTCGACGTGAACAACCGCTCGGCCTTTCGGCGCGCGACCGATTTTCTCCTCGACCTCGGGCATCGCCGCATCGCGCTGGTCAACGGGCTAGAGTTCATGGATTTCGCCCACAGGCGGCGCGGCGGCTACGAGGATGCCCTGCGCGCGCGCGGGGTGCCCATCGACACCGCCCTGATGCGCTCGGACGAGATGACAGAGGTTTTTGGCTATCGCTCGGCGGTCGAGATGATGGCCCGGCCCGAACCGCCCACCGCCTACCTTGTCGCGTCGATGATCTGCGCGCTCGGCGTGCGGCGCGCCATCGAGGAGGCCGGTCATGTGCTCGGCCGCGACATTTCGGTCGTGACCCATGATGACATGTTATCCTATCTGCAGAACGGTGGCGATGTGCCGATATTCACCGCAACGCGGTCCTCCGTCCGTGAGGCCGGGCGTCTGCTTGCCGAGTTGCTGCTCGACCGGATCAGCGATACCACAGCCCCACCCGGTCACATTCTGCTCGAGGCCGAACTGATGGTCGGCCGCTCGACCGGGCCCCTGGCCACCCCCGCCCTGCCAAACTCCGCAAAGGACTAGATGATGCACTTCACCCGCTCCGATTTTCCCGACGATTTCGTCTTTGGGGCTGCGACTGCCGCCTACCAGATCGAAGGGCACAAGTTCGGCGGGGCCGGGTCTACGCATTGGGACACCTTCGCCGCCACGCCGGGCAATGTCGTGCGGGCCGAGGATGGCGCGCTGGCCTGTGACCATTATCACCGCTATGAGGCAGACCTCGACCTGTTGCAAGAGGCCGGGATGGATGGCTATCGCTTCTCCACCTCCTGGGCGCGGGTCATGCCCGAAGGGCGCGGCCCGGTGAATGTCGAGGGGCTCGACTATTACGACCGGCTCGTGGACGCGATGCTTGCCCGCGGGCTCAAGCCGTTCCAGACGCTCTACCACTGGGAAATGCCCTCGGCGCTGGCCGATCTCGGCGGCTGGACGAACCGCGACGTGGCCGACTGGTTTGCCGATTTCACCGAGGTGATCACACGGCGGATCGGAGACCGGGTCCATTCGGTCGCCACGATCAACGAGCCCTGGTGCGTGTCCTTCCTGTCGCATTTCCTCGGGCACCACGCGCCGGGCCAGCGCGATATCCGCGCCACCGCCCGTGCGATGCACCATGTCCTGCTCGGTCATGCGGCAGCGATGGAGCGGTTGCGTGGGCTGGGGCAGAAGAACCTCGGCATCGTGCTGAACTTTGACCGCGCCCTGCCCGCCGATGATACACCGGCGGCAGCGGCGGCGGCGAATGTGCAGGATGCGATCTTCAACCGCTGGTTCATCGAGGCGATCACAAAGGGCAGCTATCCGGCCGAGGTGCTGGCCGGCCTTGGACCGCACATGCCCGCGAGTTGGCAGGATGATCTCGCCCGCATCCACCAGCCGCTCGACTGGCTCGGGGTCAACTATTACACGCGCGGGCTCTACCTGCCCGACCCGACGATTCCCTGGCCTTCGATCAAACCGGTGCCGGGCCCC
>Ga0210015_1000024_pt1 | contig 170760 bp, 163 predicted proteins | sample CryGeymeta201522_FD_185471 | JGI IMG/M metagenome (GOLD analysis project Ga0210015, IMG submission 185471) | Groundwater microbial communities from Crystal Geyser aquifers in Utah, USA - Crystal Geyser metaG 2015-22 (SPAdes) (version 2) | ecosystem: Environmental > Aquatic > Deep subsurface >...
CCGCAGATGCTTCATCGTCGTGGCGATGTCAGATAGTTCTGCGGGCTTGCTGGGATCAATGGCGACCTCATGGACCCCCGCGATCATGGCGCGCACCTCGCCGAGCGTGTCGAGCGCCGCGGATGCCTTTGTTGGCAGGTCGAGTTCTTCAGCACCGGAAAACAGCCCTTCGACGAACCCATCGAGTTCCTGCCGACGGATCAGCGCCAGCTGAGCAAGCCCGTCGCGCTTGGTCGAACTGCCACAGGTGGCGTTCGCACCTGTCAGGGTCGATCGCATGGATGCGCCCTGCGGGAATGTCGCATCAGAACAAAAGCTTGCGCCGCGCCTCCCAGAGCGGGCTTTCCGGGACGGCGAACCGTTCCTGGACACGGAAATCAACCTGTGCTGCGCCGCTGTCGGATAGCGGTGATGGCGGCGGCAGCATCAGGTTGCCGCGTCCCGCGCGACGGCCCAATCGCGATACCGGCGCAGCCCGCCTTCGAGATGCTGGCGCATCGCGGCGCGGGCGGCGTCGGGCTGGCGGGCGGCAATGGCCACGATGATCCTGGCATGTTCATCCTGGATCGTCGTCAGAAAGGCAGAGCGGTCTTCTTCTTCGACAAACCCGGCGCCCAGCGCCCGGCGCGGGATCAGCCGCTGCCCCATCTCGTCAACGAACAGGCGAAAGCGCTTGTTCTGGGTGGCGTCCGCGATGGCCCGGTGAAAGGCCACGTCGGCATCGGCCGACAGCCCATCCCCGGACTGCTGGCGGGCGAACAGCGCATTGGCCTGTTCGATCCGCAAGAGGCCGCTTTCGGTGCGCCGCTCGGCCGCGAGACCGGCGGCCTCGATCTCGATGCTCATGCGGAACTCCATCAGTTCGAGCACCTCTCCGATGTCGTCGGGAAAGGCCATGAACATGGAGGAGGCGCCAATTCGAGGCGGTTCCTTGACATAGACACCACTGCCGCGCAGCGTGCGCACGCGGCCTTCGGCGGCGAGGCTGGCGATGGCTTCGCGCACCACGGGGCGGCTGACGGAAAACGTGGCGCAGAGCGTTTCCGTTGTCGGCAGCCGCGCCCCCGGCGCCAGCCCTTCGGCAGCGATCATCTGCACAATCCCCGCCTTCACGCGGTCGGTCATCCGCAGGGGAGCGGCGTTCTGAGCGGCGGCTTGCATCTGCGTCCACTGTTGCATCGGGCGACACAACAAGATGCCGCGCTATTCCCCTTCTACGCGCGAAATCTGGTTGTGACAACTTGATATTAGGCATATAACTTGATCGAAATCTCCTCCAGGCTGGAAAATCCATGTATATCGGCACACAATTGGGCGGCGACAAGCTGGAACAGCTTGGCGACCGGTATCTGCGGCAGTTGGCGCAGCTTGGCATCCGCCATGTCTGCATCGACCCGGTCGGAAACCCGCATGACTGGACCCGCGATATTCTCGCGCGCCATGTTGACCGGCTGGCGGCGGTGGGGCTAACGCTGGACATGGTGCAGCTCCCGCTCGCGTCCTCGGGCATCGACCGGGTGGACTCGCCCAATATCCTGCTGGGCAAATCGCCCGACCGCGACGGCGAGATCGACAGTATCTGCCACCTGATCGAGATGCTGTCGGACCTCGGGATCGGCGCCGCGAAATACAATCTCAACCTGCTGGGCATCCCGCGCACCCCGTCCGAGCGCGGGCGCGGTGGGGCGGTCCTGTCCACGTTCCGGCACGACCAGACGACGGATGACGACGTGCTCACCATCGCCGGCCATGTCGATGCCGACACATTCTGGGAGCGCGTGAGCTATTTTCTGGACCGCGTCGTGCCGGTGGCGGCAGCGTCCCGCGTGCGGCTGGCCTGCCACCCGCATGACCCGCTGACCCGGCCCGGCTATCGCGGCGTCGATCGGGTTCTGGGCACCGTCGAAGGGCTCAAGACCTTTGTCCAGATTGCGCAAAGCCCTTGGCATGGCTTGAACTTTTGCCAAGGCACCATTGCGGAAGGGCTGGAAAACCCGCGTGACGAGATTGCCGATGTCATCCGCTGGTTCGGCAGCCGCAACAAGATCTTCAACGTGCATTTCCGCAACATCAAGGGGGCGCGCCATTCCTTTACCGAGGTCTTTCCCGATGAAGGGGACATGTCGATGCCAGAGACGTTCCGCCTGTATCACGAGCTGGGCGTGGACTGCATGATCATGCCCGACCATGTGCCCGATATTGACGGCGCGGCGCCTTATGAAACCGCCTTTGCCTTTGCCTTTGGCTATATCATCGGGCTGTTTCAGGCCAATGGCCTTGACCCCTACGGGCCGTAGCGCGGCAGGGACGTGCACAGAAAAAAGCCCAGACCTTTCGGCCTGGGTATCGGCATGGGTATCGGTCTGGGGAGGGTCGCCGAAAGGGTGTTTCAGCCATGCGCCGCGATCAAGGCAGCAAGGGCGTCGCGTTCATCTGCCGCAAGATCGGTGAGCGGGCTGCGCACGGGACCGGCCGGATGACCGACCAGCGCGGTGCCGGCCTTGATGATCGACACGGCATAGCCCCGCTTGCGGTCGCGCAATGCGATCAGCGGCAGGTAAAAGCTTTTGAGCAGGCCGCGCACCGTGTCGCTGTCATGGGCGCGCACGGCGGCATAGAACCGCAGCGCAAGGTCGGGGACGAAGTTGAACACCGCCGAGGAATAGGTTGTCACACCCATTTCCAGATAAGGCTGGGCAAAGACCTCGGCCGTCGGCAGGCCGCCGATATGGATCAGCCTGTCACCGGTGGCGGCCGCAACCTGCACCATCAGTTGCAGATCCCCGATCCCGTCCTTGTAGCCGATGAAATTGGGGCAGACTTCGGCAAGCTGCACAAGCGAGGCGGGCGTCAGCCGGGTATTGTCGCGCGCATAGTAGATCACGCCGATCCCGACAGCATCGCAGATCGCCCGCATATGGGCGATGATGCCCTCCTGTTCGGCAAAGACCAGGTAATGCGGCAGCACGAGGATCGCGGCCGCCCCGGCCTTTTCGGCGCGTTTGGCCAGATCGACAGCGATTCTGGTGCCATAGCCGACGCCCGCCAGCACCGGCACCGTCGGCGCGGCATGGTGGACAGCGGTGCGGATGACGGCGTCATATTCGTCAAGGCCGATCGAAAAGAACTCGCCCGTGCCACCGGCGGCAAAGAGCCCCGAGGACGGATAGGACGACAGCCATTCCAGCCGCGCCGCATAGCCGCGCAGGTCGAACTCTCCCGCCGCGTCAAAGTCGGTGACCGGGAAAGACAGCAGGCCCGCGCCAAGCGTCGATTTGAGTTGGTCGAAAGTCATGCCCGGCCCCGCGCAATATGCATTCATTGCAGGCCGTGATAGCCAGAGCAAACAGGGCTGTCAACGCATGAGATATGTCTAATCGTGAATTAGTATGATTCATTATTGACCCTTGTCAGAATCTCATCCAGTGTCGCTGCTGAGGTTCGCCGGCACATGGCCGGGACTGAACGTCATTGATGGGAGAGACGCAAAATGAGAGGGGAGGATCAATGAACATCGTGAAACAGTCAGTCTGGCGTGCGGCCCTTGCGGGCACGGCTTTCGTTGCGCTGATGGGGGCCGCCTGGGCGCAGGATTACAATCAGGCGCCGATGCTGGACCCGCTGGTCGCGGACGGCACGCTGCCCCCGGTCGCGGACCGGCTGGGCGCCAACCCGCGCATCGTTGCCCCGGTGAGCGAGGTCGGCGTCTATGGCGGCACATTCCGCGGCGGCATGGTCGGCGGCAACGACCGCAACCTCCTGCTCAAGTTCACTGGCTACGAGCCGCTTCTGGCCTGGGACAGGGACTGGACCGGCGCCGTGATCCCGAACGTGGCCGAAAGCTATGCCGTCAATGCAGACAGCACGCGGTTCACCTTTACCCTGCGCGACGGGATGCACTGGTCGGACGGGACGCCCTTTACCGCCGATGACATCGCGTTTTTCATCCAGGACATCCTGCCTGATCCGCTGCTGTTCCCGTCCAAGCCGACCTGGCTGCTGGTGGATGGCGAATTGCCCGGCATCGAGATCACCTCACCGACCGAATTCACGATCTACTGGTCCAAGCCCAACGGGCTGTTCATCAGCAATGTCGCCAGCGTGTTCGGCACGCAGCTTACCATGCTGAACAAGGCCTATTGCAGCCAGTTCCTGCCCAGCTACAACCCGCAGGCCGAGGCCATCGCCGCCGCCGCCGGTGCGGCCGACTGGTCAGAGCACATGGTGAACATGTGTGGCGTGGGGATCGAGAACATCCAGCGCTGGCGCAATCCCGACCGGCCCACGATCGAGGCTTTCCTGATCACCGAACCCTACGAGGCCGGGGCGACGCGCGTCGCATTCGCGCGCAATCCCTGGTATTGGAAGGTCGATACCGCATCCAACCAGCTTCCCTATATCGACGCGGCGACGTTTTCGGTCAACGCGGACGGGCAAACCGTGATTCTGGGTGTGCTGGCGGGCGAGATCGACTTTGAGGCGCGCCATACCACGACCGCCGCCAACCTGCCGGTCTATGTCGAAGGGCAGGAGGCGGGCAATTTCCACATCGTCACCCGCGCGCGCCCGATCAGCAATGCGATGTCGGTCGGCTTCAACCTGACCAGCGCGGACCCGGTCAAGCGCGAGATCTTTGGCGCGCGCGATTTCCGCATCGCGATGTCCCATGCCATCGACCGTCAGGCGATGATCGACGTGCTTTACTTCGGGGTGGGCGAGCCCAAGCAGATCGCGCCGATCGCGGGGTCGGTCGTTGCCAATGACCGGCTGGCCAATCAATACCTCGACTACGACACCGACCTTGCCAACCGGATGCTTGACGAGATGGGTCTGGACCAGCGCGGGTCCAACGGCCTGCGGCTGATGCCCGACGGGCGGCCGCTGGTCGTGTCGATCAACGCGATCCCGGCGCTTGGCAATGCCGTCGATGTGGGCGAGCTTCTGGTGCAATACTGGCAAAAGGTCGGGATTGACGCGCGTCTGGTGTCGATGGACCGCACCCGGTTCTTTGAAGAGATCCGCGCCAGTCAGCATGACGTGGCGCTGTGGCCCGGCACCTCGGGCGGCATTGACGCGCTGCTGAACCCCGAGGATTACATGCCGTTCAGCGAAGGGTCGATCTTTGGCGTGAAATGGGGCCAATATCGGGTGGGTGTCGCAGGCGGAGAGGCGCCGCCCGCGTATTTGCAGGACCAATGGAACCTTTACGAGCAGATCAAGGCCTCTGCCGACCCGGAACGCCAGCTTGCCCTGTTCCAGCAGATCCTAGAGATCAGCGCCGAGCAGTTCTATGGTCTGGGCATCAGTTCGGCGCAGCCGTCATTCGCGGTGGTGTCGAACCGGCTGGGCAATGTGCCCGATGGCACGCCTTCGGCCTGGCTCTACCCCGATCCGGGCCCGGAAAACCCCGAGCAGTTCTATATCAAGCCGTAGAAACCGCGTGATACAGTGACCTTGCGCCCGGACCGGTTCAGGCCCGGGCGCCCCTATGCGAGACAGGACGCCTTTCCCCATGCTGCGCTACATCGTGCAACGGCTTTTGGGCATGATCCCGGCGATGTTCGCCATTTCGCTGCTCACCTTCGTCATCATCCAGTTGCCGCCCGGCGACTTTGCCTCGACCTATGCCGCGCAGCTTGCCGAAACCGGCGTCACGGTCGATGATGCGGCGATGCAGGCCCTGCGCGACCGCTATGGGCTGGGCGACGGTCTGATGGTGCAATATGCCAAATGGGTCGGCGGCATCCTGCGCGGAGATTTCGGCATCAGCTTTGAATGGAACCAGCCGGTCAATCAACTGATCTGGCAGCGGATGGGCATGACGGCGCTGATCTCGGTGATGACGCTGCTGGTGATGTGGATCATCTCCTTGCCCATCGGCATCTATTCTGCGGTGTTCAAGTATTCGGTGACGGACTACATCGCCAGCGTGCTGGGTTTTCTGGGCATGGCGACGCCCAATTTTCTGGTCGCCATCGTGCTGCTCTACATCTCGAGCATGTGGTTCGGCGTGTCCGTGGGCGGCCTGCTGTCGCCCGACTATGTCAAGGCGCCGCTGTCATGGGGCAAGCTCGTCGATTTTCTGAGCCATGCCTGGATCCCGGTCTTTGTGCTGGGCACATCGGGGACGGCGGCCCTGATCCGGGTGATGCGGGCCAACCTGCTGGACGAATTGCACAAGCCCTATGTCGAAACCGCGCGGGCCAAGGGGCTGAGTGAGACCAGGCTCATCCTGCGCTATCCGGTGCGGGTGGCGATCAACCCGTTCATTTCGACGGTGGGCTGGGTTCTGCCGGCGCTGATTTCCGGCGAGTTGATCGTCTCGACTGTGCTGAACCTGCCGACCGCCGGCCCGCTGCTGCTTCAGGCGCTCAAGAGCCAGGACATGTATCTTGCCGGCGCGCTGATCTTGCTGAGCGGGGGGCTGGTCCTGATCGGCACCCTCGTTTCGGATGTCCTGCTGGCCCTCTCGGACCCCAGGATCCGCCTGTCATGACCGCGCCAGTGCCGCCAAGCGACGGGGCCGACCTGCTCGACCGCCAGACCGCAGCCGGGTCGCTGCACGCTGCCGGGCAATGGGCGCTGATCTGGCACAAGTTCCGCCGCCACAAGGTCGCCTATGCATCGCTGATCCTGGTCGGGCTGATCTACCTTGTCGCGCTCTTTGCCGAAGCACTCGCCCCCAGCGACCCCGGCAAGTTCGACCCGCGCTATACCTTTGCGCCGCCGCAGGCGATCAGCCTGTTCGCCCCCGACGGGGCGGGCGGCACGCGCTTTGTGCCGCATGTCACCGGCTTTGACATCACGCTGGACCAGCAAAGCTTTCGCCGGGTGTTTGTGCCGGATCCCGACCAGATCATCCCGATCGGCCTGTTCGTGCGCGGCGATCCCTACCGGATGTGGGGGCTGTTCGACACCGACCTGCATCTCATCGGCCCGCTTGATCCCGGTCAGCCGATGTTCCTGCTCGGCGCCGACCGTCTGGGGCGTGATCTGCTGAGCCGGATCATCCATGGCACCCGCGTTTCCATGTCGATCGGCCTTGTCGGCGTCGGGCTGTCGCTGTTCATCGGCATGGTTCTGGGCGGCGTTTCGGGCTATTACGGCGGGCTGACAGACCGCGCCATCCAGCGCGTGATCGAATTCATCCGGTCGATCCCGACGATCCCGCTGTGGCTGGGCCTTGCCGCCGCGATGCCCAAGGAATGGCCGCCGCTGCAAGTCTATTTCGCGATCCTGGTGATCCTGTCGCTGGTCGGCTGGACCGAAATCGCGCGCGTCGTGCGCGGCCGGTTCCTGAGCCTGCGGACCGAGGATTTCGTCATCGCGGCGCGGCTCGACGGGGTCAGCGAATACCGGCTCATCATGACGCATATGATGCCGTCGCTTTATTCCCACATCATCGCGGCGATCACGCTGGCCATTCCCAACATGATCCTGGCGGAAACCGCGCTCAGCTTTCTGGGGCTGGGGCTGCAACCGCCGATCGTGTCCTGGGGGGTGCTGTTGCAGGATACCCAGAACCTGCGCGCGATCACGCAGGCGCCCTGGCTCTTTGCGCCCGGCGTGGTGGTGGTGGTGGCGGTGCTGGCGCTCAACTTTCTGGGCGACGGGTTGCGCGATGCTGCCGACCCCTATGAAAAGTGATCCCCCGATGACCGACATCCTCCTGAAGGTCCGCCATTTGTCGGTGGATTTCCCGCTGCAAAAGGACATCGTCCATGCCGTGCGCGATGTGAGCTTTGATCTCAGGCGCGGCGAGACGCTCTGCGTCGTCGGCGAATCGGGTTCCGGCAAGTCGGTCACCGCACGCGCCGTGATGCAACTGGTGGCAGAGCCGGGCCGGATCGTTGCGGGGCAGGTGCATCTGGCGGGGCCGGACGGCGACACCGACATTGTGGCGCTGGGAAACCGCGGCGCTGCGATCCGCGCGATCAGGGGGCGGCGGATCGCGATGATCTTTCAGGAACCGATGACCAGCCTGTCGCCGGTGCATACGATCGGTCAGCAGATCATCGAGATGATCCGCCTGCACGAAAAGATCGACAAGGCCGACGCGCGCCGGCGCGCCGCCCAACTGCTCGACCGGGTCCGCATCCCTGATCCCGAGGCGGCGCTAGACCGCTATGCCTTTGAGTTTTCAGGCGGGATGCGGCAGCGCGCGATGATCGCGATGGCGCTGTCGTGCAACCCCGAAATCCTGATCGCGGATGAACCGACGACCGCACTTGATGTCACGACGCAGGCCGAGATCCTCGCGCTGATCCGCGGTTTGCAGCAGGAACGCGGCATGGCGGTGCTGTTCATCACGCATGACATGGGGGTGGTGGCGCAGATCGCGGACCGGGTTCTGGTCATGTATCAGGGCCGGATGATCGAAGAGGCGGGGGTTTTCGACCTGTTCGCCAAACCGCGCGAAGCCTATACGCGGGCGCTGCTGGGGTCCGTGCTCAAGCTCGAAAGCCCCGGCCCGCGGCCGGTGCGGCCACAGACGGAACAGGCGGTCATGGCGATCAGCGACCTTTGCCTGCACTTTCCGCTGGGGCAGCGGGCGCGCGCCGGTGGCAGCGTCAAGGCGGTGGATGGGGTCAGCCTGACGATCAACACGGGCGAAACGGTCGGCATCGTCGGTGAAAGCGGGTCCGGCAAGACGACGCTGGGCCGCACGCTGTTGCGCATCTATCCACCGACCAGTGGCCAGGTCACCTATACGCGCGACGATGGCAGCAAGGTCGATATCGCGACATTGTCCAAGACCCAGATGAAGGCGCTCTACGGCGAGGTGCGGATGGTCTTTCAGGACCCCCACGCCTCGCTCAATCCGCGCATGACCATTGCCCGGATCATCGCCGAGCCGCTGCGCATCAACACCGCTCTCTCCGACCGCGAGATCCGCGACCGGGTGGGGCAGCTTCTGGAACGGGTGGGGATGCCGACCGACATCGGCGACCGCTATCCCCATGCCTTTTCCGGCGGCCAGCGTCAGCGCATCGCGATTGCGCGCGCCATCGCCTTGCGGCCGCGCCTGATCGTGGCGGACGAGCCGACCTCGGCGCTGGATGTGTCGCTGCGCCATCAGGTGCTCGATCTGATGCGCGATTTGCAGACGGACTATGGGCTGTCCTATCTGTTCATCTCGCATGATATTGCGGTGGTGCGATATTTTTGCGACCGTGTCGCGGTGATGAAGAATGGCCGGATTGTTGAGATCGGTGATGTCGCCCAGATCTGCGAGCATCCGGGGCATCCCTATACCAAGGCGTTGATCGGCGCGGTGCCGCGTCCCGATCCGACGCTGCGCCCGGATGTCCAGATTCGGGTGCAGGCATGACAAGGGTGCTTCTGACAGGCGCTTCGGGCCGTCTGGGCACCAGCCTGCGCCACCGCTTTGCCGCCGCCGGGCGGGCGTTTCTGGCGACCGACATCGCCCCGGCCGCGGACGGGGCTGCTGTCGCGCTTGCCGATCTGGCCGACCCGGATGCCGTCGCCCGGCTCTTTGCGCCCGACATCTCGGCCGTGGTGCATTTCGGCGGCCTCTCGACCGAGGCGCGCTGGGACGATATCCTTCAGGCCAACATCATCGGCACCTACAACATTTTCGAATGTGCCCGAAGGGCCGGCGTGCGCCGCATCATCCATGCCTCGTCCTACCATGTGCACGGCATGTATCCGATGGCCGACACGCCGATCGGCCTCGGGGCCGACCTGCGGCCGGATTCGCTTTATGCCGTGTCAAAGATCTTTGGCGAGGGGCTGAGCCGCCTTTACCATGCCAAGTTCGGGATCGACTGTCTGGCGATCCGCATCTGCTCTGCCGGCACGCCGGGCACCTCGCGCGAGGCGCGGATCTGGTGCAATCACGACGACCTTGGCCGGCTGGTCGAACGGGCGCTCGACATGCCGGACCTCGGGCATTGCACCGTCTTTGGCATTTCGGCCAATGAGGACGCGCTCTGTGTCAATACGCCTGACGCCGGGCTGGGCTGGGTGCCGCAGCATGGCTCGGCCGAGGTCACGCCGCTGGCCGGCGCGCCGCTTGACCCTGACGACCCGCGCAACCGCCATCTTGGCGGTATCTTTGCCACCTGGGGCCACCCCGACGACTGAACCACCCACAAAGGACGACGCCGATGCCTTTTGCCGACCTGACCCACCCCGCCTTGTCCACCTACCGCAGCGCGGTGGAAACGCCGGGGGATTTTGCGGATTTCTGGGACCGCACGCTGGCCGAGGCGCGGGCGCTTGCCACCGGAATCACGCTCACGCCGGTGGCGGGCGGGCTGGCCGTGGCGGGATCGCTGGTCACGGCTTACGATGTCAGCTTTCCGGGCTTTGGCGGGCACCCGGTCAAGGGCTGGCTGGTGATCCCGGCGCGGCGCGATGGGCCTTTGCCGCTGGTGGTGCAATATGTGGGCTATGGCGGCGGGCGCGGCTTTGCGCATGAGGGGCTGCATTGGGCGGCGGCGGGCTATGCCAGTTTCCGCATGGACACGCGCGGGCAGGGCGGTCTGTGGAACCGCGGCGATACCGCCGATCCGGTCGGGTCAGAGGCGTCGGTGCCCGGCTTCATGACGCGCGGCATCCTCGACCCCGACAGCTATTACTACCGGCGTCTCTTTACCGATGCGGTGCGCGCCATCGACGCGCTGGCCGCGCTCGACCTGATCGACCCGGCACGGATCGCCACCACTGGCGCGAGCCAGGGCGGCGGTATCGCGCTGGCGGCGGCGGGTCTGGACGCGCGGGTGACGGCGGTGATGCCCGATGTGCCCTATCTGTGCGATTTCCCGCGCGCCGTGCGGGTGGCGACGCGCGACCCCTATCTTGAGATCCTGCGCTACCTTGGCATCCACCGCGACCAGACCGCGCAAGTCTTTGACACGCTGCGCTATTTCGACGGTGTCTGCATGGCTCGCCAGACCCGCGCACCGGCGCTGTTCTCGGTGGCGCTGATGGACACGATCTGCCCGCCCTCGACCGTCTATGCCGCCTTCAACGCCTATGCCGGGGCGGACAAGGCGATCCACGACTACGAATTCAACGACCACGAAGGCGGCGGGCCGCATCATGTGGCGCTGCAACTCGACTGGCTGAGCCAGCGGTTTCTGTGATCCTGACCGGAGAGCGCCTGTGAAACGCCTTGCCGCCATCGACACGCTTCTGGCCGAACTGGGCCGGCGCATCTTTACCTCCACCGGCCATACGGTGCCGCTGCGCTATCGCGCGGCCGGACATGACGACCGCGCCGAAGTGCTGGTCGAGGACCGGACGACCTGGCGCCCGGTGACGCCCGATCTGGTCTGGGGTGAACCGGATGGCTATTTCTGGTTCGCGGGCGGGCTGACCATCCCCGACAGCCTGTCGGGCGCCGCGCTGCACCTGCGCATCGCCGCGCAATTCGGCACGGTGATGGGCCGGTCCGACCCGCAATGCCTGGTGCGCATCGACGGGCGCATCGTGCAGGGCGCCGACGCCAACCACCGCACCGTGCCGCTGACCGACAGCGCCACCACCGGCCAGACCCATGACATCATGATCGAGGCCGGCACGATCGAGGATCGCCGGCAGTTGGGCTTTGCCGTCGAGGTGTTGCGCCATGACGCGCTGGCCGAGCGGCTGTATTACGACCTGCGCGTGCCGGTCGATGTGGCGCGCCTGCTGCCGCCCGACGATGCGCGCCGCCACGCGATCCTGCACCATGCCGAGGCGGCGCTGGCGGTGATCGACCTGCGCCCCGGCGAGGCCCGCTTTCACGCCAGCCTGCGCGCCGCGCTGCCTCATGCCGATGCGATCTATGCGCTGGCCGATGCCGATGCGATGCCGCGCGTGGTGGCGACTGGCCACACCCATATCGACGTGGCCTGGCTGTGGCGCGTGCGCGAGACGCGGCAAAAGATGGCGCGCTCGATGGCGACCGCGCTGGGGTTGATGGAGGCCTATCCCGCCTACCGCTTCATGTATAACCAGTGCATTTTGCTGGATTATCTGGCGCAGGATTACCCCGACATCATGGCCCGGATCAAGGATCGCGTGGCGGCGGGCCAATTCGAGATCGAGGGTGCGCTCTGGCTGGAACCCGATGTCAACATCGCCAGCGGCGAGGCGCTGGTGCGCCATATCCTGCATGGCGTGCGGTTCCACGAACAGACCTTTGGTGTGCGGCCCCGCATCCTGTGGTTGCCTGACACCTTCGGCTATTCCGCCGCATTGCCGCAACTGATGGCGCAGGCGGGGCTCGATACCTTTGTCACCCACAAGATGAGCTGGAACGACACCAACCGGATGCCGTTCGACACCTTTCACTGGCAGGGCATCGACGGCAGCCGGGTGCCGGCCTGGTTCCTGACCAGCCAGCGCGCGAACTCGGCCGCATTCCGCACCACCTACAACCCCGAATTGACGCCCGATTTCGTGATCGGCACCTGGCAACGCTACAGCCAGAAACACCTGAGCGACGAGGTGTTCATGGTCTATGGCTATGGCGACGGCGGCGGCGGCCCGACGCGCGAGATGCTGGAGAACCTGACCCGCCTGGCGCGCGGCATCCCCGGCTGCCCCAAGGTCACATCCGAACCGATGCGCGCCTTTTTCGACCGGCTGCTGGCGCGGATGGCGGCGACGCCGGACAACTTTCCCACCTGGGTGGGCGAGCTCTACTTCGAATACCACCGCGGCACGCTGACCTCGGTTGCGAGGAACAAGGCGCAGAACCGCCGGGCCGAGGAGATGCTGCGCCAGATCGAGACGCTGGCCAGCCTTGCGCATCTGCAGGCGGGCCATGCCTATCCGCGCGCGGCGCTGTGGGATCTGTGGCAGATCGTGCTGCTCAACCAGTTCCACGACATCCTGCCGGGGTCGTCGATCGGGGCGGTTTATGACGACAGCGACCGCGACTATGCCCGGTTCTTTGCGCAGGCGACCGCGCTGCGGGCCGATCTGGCGGCGCGGATCGCCCCGCAGGGCGCGCGCGTGGCGATCAACCTCACGGGCCACGCCCGTGGCGGGCTGGTGGCGAGCGACGACGCGCAGGCGCAGGCCATCGAAGCGGCCGACGGCAGCCGCGCCCGCGTGATCCGGCTGGCGCCGGTGCCACCGCTGGGCCAGGCGCCGCTGGTCCCCACCGCGCCCAAGGGGCGGCTGTCGGTCGGCCCCGACCATCTGTCCAATGACCGGATCGCCCTGCGCTTTGACGCCCAGGGCCGCATCACCGCCATCGAGGACCGCGCCAGCGGCCGCAACCTGCTGCCGCCCGGCGCGCGGGCCAATCGCCTGCAGGCGTTTCGCGACTGGCCGGAAAAATTCGACGCCTGGGACATCGACCGGTCGTTCGAGGGGCAGGTCTGGGAGATCGACGATCTGCGCGCCGTCCGTGTCACCGAAGCCGGGCCCCTGCGCGCCGCGATCCGGTTCGAATGGGCCTATGAGAGGTCGCGCATCGTGCAGGTGGTCTCGCTCGAGGCCGATGCCCGCCAGATCGAGGTGGACTGCCGGATCGACTGGCACGAACAGCACACGCTGCTGAAAACAGCCTTTCCGCTGGCCGTCAGCACCACCGAGGTGCGCGCCGAGATCCAGTTTGGCCATGTTCGCCGTCCGACCCATGCCAACACGAGCTGGGACGAGGCGCGCTATGAATGCTCCATGCACCGCTGGGTCGATCTGGCCGAGCCCGGCTTTGGCGTGGCCCTGCTCAACGATTGCAAATACGGCTATGACGCCAAGGGCAGCACCATCCGCCTGACCCTGCTGCGGTCGCCCACCTATCCCTGGCCGCAGGCCGATCAGGGCGAACACCGGTTGCGCTATGCGATCCTGCCGCATGACGGCGATATCGGGGCTGTCGTTCAGGCCGCCGAAGCGTTCAACCTGCCGCTGCTGGCGGCCGATGGCGGCGCTATGGGGGCTGAGCCCGTGCCGCCCCTGTCGGTCGAGGGGGCCGGGATCGTCCTTGAAACCGTCAAGCTGGCCGAGGATGACGACGCGCTGATCCTGCGCCTGTGGGAAAGCCGCGGCGCGCATGGCACCGCGCGCATCACCCTTCCCCCCGGCGCCACTGCGGCCGCGACCACCGACCTGCTGGAACGCGACCCCATCCCGTTGCCGATCATCGACGGCAATCTGACCCTTGCTTTCGCCCCGTTCCAGATCAGAACGGTGAAGGTCACGTGACGACCGTGGCCCGACGACCGTGGCCCGACGACCGTGGCCCGACGACCGTGGCCCGATGACCGTGGCCCGACGACCGTGGCCCGACGACCGTGGCCCGACGACCGTGGCTCGACGGGCAGAACTTGATCTGGCGAAACGGCAACGCAACATACCGCAAACATGGGTGAACCTTGAACGCCCGGACATCGGCTGGCCTGTTTCGGTGTGAAATCGCTCTTGCCCGCATTTTGCGCTCTGCCGATGCCTTGGCTCTGCGTAAGACGCGCGGCGAGCATGGTCTCGCGGTTTGCACCGCGACCAGAGAAGCTCCGCCCCCAGTCGCGAACACGGACAGGGGCTGCGGGCGGGCCTCAGCCCTGACCGGCGGCACCGAGGTTGCGGATCACCGCACGGGTGGCGGTGCAGACCGGCGCTTCGGTCTGGCCGAGGATCGCGATCCGGTCAAAGGCATCGGGGTCAGCGTCCAGCGCCGCGCGCAGGGCCGTGCCAAAGGCGATGCGCAACTCGGTCCCGATATTGACCTTGCAGATCCGCGTGGTGGCGGCCAGCGCCGCACGCTGCGCCAGCGGCACGCCCGATCCGCCGTGGATCACCAGCGGCACCTGCGTCACGGCCTCGATCGCGCGGATGCGGGGCAGGTCGAGCGCGCCGCGCGGCGCTTGCTGGAGATGCACATTGCCGACCGAGACCGCCATCGCATCGACCCCGCTGTCGCGCGCAAAGGCTTCGGCTTCGGCCGGGTCGGTCCCGGCTGACGCCGCGCCGCCCGCATAGCCGACAAAGCCGATCTCGCCCTCGCAGGACACGGCCGCCGCATGGGCAAGCGCCGCGACGGCGGCCGTCTGCGCGATGTTCCCGGCCAGCGGCAGGCGCGAGCCGTCGAACATGACCGAGGTAAAGCCCGCGTCGATTGCGGCGCGGCACGCGTCGAGGGTGTGGCCATGGTCCAGATGCACAACCACCGGCACATCCACATCCGCCGCCAGCGCGCGCAGCATCGCGCCCCACAGGGCCAAGGGCATATGCGCCCGCGCGCCGGGCCCGGCCTGCAGGATCACCGGCGCGCGTTCTGCCTGCGCGGCGGCCGCATAGGCGCGCGCGTCCTCCCAGCCCAGGCAGACGAGCCCCGGAACCGCATAGCCGCCCGCCAGCGCGGGCGCGAGCACCTGCGAAAGCGTCGCCAGCGTCATTTGAACCTGGCCACCATATCCATGATCCCCGGAATGGTCTGCAACTGCGCGGCATGGGTCGGCTGGAAATACTGGCGCAGGCTGCGTTGGCTCTGCCCGCCGAGGATGGTGAAATAATACATCTCATAGCCCGGCAGCACGCAGCAGGGGTGATAGCCCTGGTCGATCAGCACGGTGGAGCGGTTCATGATGTGCCAGGCGTCGCCCGGTTCGTTATCGACCCGCTGCAGCATCTGAAGGCCCGAACCATAGTCGGGCCGAAAGCGGAAGTTGTAGCATTCGTCATGCCGGGTTTCGTCGGGGAGCCGGTCGGTGTCGTGCTTGTGGCTGGGAAAGCCCGACCAGCCGCCCGCGCCTACGGTGAACAGCTCGCTCACCAGCAGGCGGCCCACGCGGTCATGGTGGGCGGCGCCGAGGATATGCTTGATCTTGCGATGCGTCTTGGTGTCGTCGCTGCCGTATTGCACCACGTCGAGATCGCCCGCGCGCACCGCAAAGGGCGCGAGCGGCGTGTCAAAGCGCGCGCCAGCGACAAAGCATTCGGTCGCGGTGCGGGCATGGATATGCGCGGTGACCCCCGAGGGGACATAGACGCCCTCGGGCTCGCCATCCCAGACATCCACGCCGCGCTGGCCGATGTCGGCAAAGGTCTCGCCGCAGGTCTCGACCGTCACTGTGCCGGTGGCGGGCACGATGCAGGTCTCGTAGCCCGGCACGCGGGTGTCGAACACCTCGCCCGCCCGCAGACGGATGATGTTGAAATACACGAGCGGCACCAGCGGGTGATCGGCATCGACGATGGCGCGGTTGGCGTTGTCATGCGGGGCGATATGCATGGGGCGTCCTCTCAGGGCTGGGTCGGGCCGGGATGGGTGGCGAGAAAGGCGTCAAGTTCCGCGGCGGTCGGCATGGCAGGGGCGCAGCCGACGCGGGACACGACCATCGCCGCCGCCGCCGATCCGCGCAGCACGGCGTCATGCAGCGCGCGCCCCTGCGCCAGTGCGGCGGCAAAGGCGCCGAGAAAGCTGTCGCCCGCGCCGGTAGGCTTGATCGCATCGGTGGGGTAGATGCCGGTCGCGACCTCGCCCGCCGGCGAGAGCGTGATCGCGCCCAACTCGCCCTGCTTGTAGACCACGGCCTGCGCGCCCCGCGTCACCAGATCGCGCGCCTTGGCGAGGCCATGGGCCGGATCGCCCGCCATGAAGCCGAACTCCACATCATTGCCGACGATGATGTCGCACAGCGCCCCGGCGCGGGCATAGACCTGCGCCGCCTCTGCCGCCGAGGACCAGGAATAGGGGCGGTAGTCGATGTCAAGGATCAGCGCCAGCCCGGCCGCGCGCGCAAGGTCAAGGGCGTGGAAGGCCGCGCTGCGCGACGGCTCTGCGGCAAATACGGTGCCGGTGGTGATGAGCGCGTCATGGGTGGCCCAGTCCACCGCCTCCACATCGGCAATCGTCATGGCGAAATCGGCCGCGCCGTTGCGATAGATGACCGACTGGCACGCGGTCGGCCGCGTTTCGACCACCGCGAGCGAATTGCGCGCCTCGCCACCCACGGCGCGCACTTGCGCCCGCCCGACGCCGTAGCGGTCGAGCGCGGCAAGGCAGAACCGTCCGACCGCATCGTCGGACACGCAGGTCAGCAGATCGGCCCGGCACCCCTGCCGCACCAATGCGACGGCGATATTGGCCGAAGAGCCCCCCAGCGCGGCCGTGAACGCCGCCGCTTCCTCGATCCTTGTGCCGGGCGGGTCGGCATAAAGATCCATCCCCGCGCGGCCTGTCACGATGAAACGGCCACCGGACAGCCGGTCCAGCGCGGCTGCGCGGCCTGTGGGGGTGCCGGTTTCGGTCATCAGCCCTCTCTCTTTCCAGCGCGCGCGGGGTCTGGGGGCTTGCGCGCTCTGCCGGGGCAGGATAGCTGTTTTGCAACCGGTTGCAACACCTCTCGTCAGGCGGCGCGACCCCCAGCACAAAGGACAGCACGAGCATGACCATCCGCATCGGCAACGCGCCCTGTTCCTGGGGTGTCGAATTTGCGGGCGACCCGCGCAATCCGCCCTGGCGGCAGGTGCTCGCCGATTGCGCGCAGGCGGGATATGACGGGATCGAGCTGGGCCCGATCGGCTATATGCCCGAAGACCCGGCCCTGCTGGGCGATGCGCTGGCCGAACTTCGCCTGTCGCTGATCGGCGGCGTGGTGTTCCGCCCGTTTCATGACCCGGCCGCCTGGGAGGAGCTGCTGGATGCCGCGCGGCGCACCTGCATGGCGCTGGTGGCACATGGGGCGCAGCATCTGGTGCTGATCGATTCGATCTCGTCGCGCCGGGCGCCCACGGCCGGGCGCGCCGCTGACGCGGTGCAGATGGACGCCGCCGAATGGGCGGCCTTTCGCGACCGCATCGCGCAGGTCGCGCGGATGGGGACAGAGGAGTTCGGCCTCACCGTCGGCATCCACGCCCATGCCGCGGGCTTCATGGATTTCGAGCCCGAGCTCGAGCGGCTGCTCGATGAGGTGGATGCGCGCATCCTGAAGATCTGCTTGGACACCGGCCACCATTCCTACGCGGGCTTCGACCCCGTGGCCTTCATGCGCCGCCATATCGACCGCGTGTCCTACATGCATTTCAAGGACATAGACCCGGCGGTCAAGGCGCGCGCGATTGCGGCCAGCACCGGATTCTACGACGCCTGCGGGCAGGGGATATTCTGCAATCTGGGGCAGGGGGATGTCGATTTTCCCGCCGTCCGGCAGATCCTGATCGACGCGGGCTATGCCGGCTGGTGCACGGTCGAGCAGGACTGCGACCCGTTGCTCGCCGTGCGCCCGGCTGATGACGCAGGGCGCAACCGCGATTATCTTGCCTCCATCGGTTTCTAGGGGAGAATGGCCATGGCACAGTTGAAATGGGGCCTCATCGGCGGCGGTGAAGGCAGCCAGATCGGCCCGGCGCATCGCCTTGGCGCGCGGCTCGACGGGTTGTACGACTTTGTCGCCGGCGCGCTTGACCACCGGCCCGAGGCGGGCCGCGACTATGGCCAGCGGCTGGGCCTTGCCGCCGACCGCGCCTATGGCGACTGGCGCGAGATGCTGGCGGGCGAGGCCGCGCGGCCTGACCGGGTGGACCTCGTCACCATCGCCACGCCCAATGCCACGCATTTCGAGATCACCCGCGATTTCCTCAAGGCCGGTTTCCACGTGCTGTGCGAAAAGCCGATGACCATGACGGTCGAGGAGGGCGAAGAGATCGTGGGCCTCGCCCGCGAGACCGGGCGCATCTGCGCGGTCAACTATGGCTATAGCGGCTATGCGCTCGTGCGGCACATGCGCGCGATGGTGGCGCGCGGCGATCTGGGCGCGGTGCGCATGGTGGTGGCCGAGTTTGCCCATGGACACCACGCCGATGCCGCCGACGCCGACAACCCGCGCGTGCGCTGGCGCTATGACCCCGCGCAGGCGGGGATATCCGCGCAATTCGCCGATTGCGGCATCCATGCGCTGCATATGGCGAGTTTCGTGACTGGCCAGCAGGTGGCGCGGCTTGCGGCCGACACGGTCTCCTGCATCGCGTCGCGGGTGCTCGAGGATGACGCGCAGGTGAACCTGCGCTTTGACGGGGGCGCGGTGGGGCGGCTGTGGACCTCGTCCATCGCCATCGGGCGTCAGCACGGGCTGACGCTCCAGGTGTTCGGCGAAAAGGGCGGGTTGCGCTGGGCGCAGGAGCAGCCCAACCAGCTATGCTGGATGCCGCTGGGCCAGCGATTGCAGGTGATCGAGCGGGGCGAGGCGGGCCTGTCGCCCGAAGCCGACCGCGCGAGCCGCGTAACCATCGGCCATGCCGAGGGGATGCCGCTTGCCTTTGCCAATATCTACAAGGATCTGGCCGAGGCGATCACCGCGATCCGCGACGGCCGCGCGCCCGACCCCGCCGCCGACCTCTACCCCCGGGCCGAGGACGGCCTTCGCTCGATGGCGGCGGTGCATGCGGTGGCGCAGAGCGGCAAGGACGGCGGCACCTGGGTTGACGCCCGCCCGCCGATGTTGCGCTAGGCCGGGGCCGCGCGCAGCGTGGCCCGGTCGATGACGTGGCAGGCAAAGAGCCGCACCTGCGGCGCCATGTCGGGACGATCGATCGTGGCCACGACGAGGTCGATCGCGGCGGCGATGATCTGCGCGACCGGCTGGTGGATGGTGCTGAGCGCCACGCTCTGCCAGCGCGCCATCTCCATGTCGTTGAGCCCGATCAGCCCGATATCGCCGGGCACGCAGAGACCGGCCTCGCGGATCGCGCCAAGCGCGCCGATGGCCAGCAGGTCGTCACCGCAGAAATAGGCCTCGGCCGGGCCCTGGGCGATCAGGCGCTGCATCTGCGCGCGCCCCGCGTCAAAGGTGTAGGCGGCGGCATAGCTGGTGCTGACGCTGACCCCGGGCCGGCCCTGCAGCGCCGCGAGGAACCCCGCGGCGCGGTCCTGGGTCGAGGTCGCCTCGGCCGGTCCACCCAGAAACCCCAGCCGGCTGTAGCCCCGTGCCGCGAGGGTCCGGGCCGCCATGGCGCCGCAGGCGATGTTGTCGATGCCCACGACATGCACCTGCGGCTGAACCGTGCTCCGGCCAAAGGCATGCACGACCGGCAGCCCCGCCGCGCGGCAGGACAGCGCGAAATCGGGCGGCAGCGTCGAGGAGGCGACGATCACCCCATCGACGCTGTATTGCCGCAGCATCCGCAGCGCCGCCTCCGTGTCGGTCGCATCGCTCAGGTTGACGAGCAGCGGGCGCAAGCCTCGGTCCTGCAATCCGCGGGTGAAAAGGTCGAACACCGTGAGCAGCATGGGGTTGTGGAAATTGTTGGCGATCAGGCCGATCAGTTTCGTGCGCCCTGTCGTCAGGCTCGAGGCCAGCGCATTGGGCGCATAGCCAAGCTCGGCCGCCGCCTGTTCGACCCGCGCGCGGGTGGCAGGCGCGACCGAGGCGCCGGGGGTAAAGGCGCGCGACACCGCCGAGCGCGACACGCCCGCACGAAGCGCCACGTCCTTCAGCGTTACTGCCATCCGGTCCCTGCCATGGTGCCGCAATAGCCGCCAGTCGCGTGCCGCGCCAGTCTCAATTGCCAGTCTCAATTGCCAGTCTCAATTGCCAGTGGCGATTGCCCGTCGCGATTGCCCGTCGCGATTGCCCGTCGCGATTGCCCGTCGTGATTGCCCGTCGTGATTGGCAGTGGCGATTGCCGGCGGCGCCTCCGGCATCGGGCTTGCGACCGCCTGCCGCCTTGCCGCGATTGACCGAAAATACGCTGGCCTCGGCCAGGTGGCCGCACTATCCAACAGCGATGGCCATGTTCACCCGTCCCGATGACACAGCCGGCATCCCGCTTGCCAAAGCCGCCGCGCTGCCGTTCTGGCGGCGGCCGGTGACGCTGTTGTTTGTCATGGCGGCGGCGATGCCGGTGGCTTTTGCGACCTGGTCGGCGCTTCTCAACAACTTCGTGATCGAGGTGGCGGGCTTTGACGGGTCTGACATCGGCTGGCTGCATACGGTGCGCGAGATCCCGGGGTTTCTGGCCATCGGGGTGATCGCGCTCTTGCTGTTCCTGCGCGAGCAGGTGCTGGGGCTGGTGGCGCTGTTCATGCTGGGCGCGGCGACGGCAGTGACGGCCTGGTTTCCGGCCATGGGCGGGATCCTGACGATCACCATGCTGTCGTCCATCGGGTTTCATTATTTCGAGACGGTCAACCAGTCCTTGCAGATGCAATGGCTCGACAAACGCCGCGCGCCGCAGATGCTGGGCTGGATCATGGCGGCGGGGTCGGCGGCGACGCTGCTGGCCTATCTGCTGATCGTGCTGACCTGGAAGCGCTATGACCTGAGCTACAATTTCGTCTATCTCGCCTCCGGCGGTTTTACCGCGCTGGTGGCGCTGTTTTGCTATTTTGCCTATCCCCGCTTTGCCGCGCCGCATCCGCAGCACCGGCACATGGTGCTGCGGCGGCGCTACTGGCTCTATTATGCGCAGCAGTTCATGGCCGGTGCGCGGCGGCAGATCTTTGTGGTCTTTGCGGGTTTCATGATGGTCGAGCGGTTCGGCTTTAGCGTCGATCAGGTGACCGCGCTGTTCATGATCAACCTCGTGGCCAACATCATCTTTGCCCCGCTGATCGGGCGGCTGGTGGGCGTCTTTGGCGAGCGGATGGCGCTGGTGATCGAATATTCCGGGCTGACGCTGGTCTTTCTCGCCTATGGCGGCATCTACTGGTTTGGCTGGGGCGTGGTCGTGGCGGCCGTGCTCTATGTGATCGACAACCTCTTTTTCGCGCTGTCGCTCTCGCTCAAGACCTATTTCCAAAAGATCGCGGACCCGCAGGACATCGCGCCGACGGCGGCGGTCGCCTTTACCATCAACCATATCGCGGCGGTGTTCCTGCCGGCCGCGCTGGGCTATGTCTGGCTGGTCGCGCCTGCGGCGGTGTTCCTGCTGGCGGCGGCGATGGCGATGGTGTCGGTGGGGCTGGCCTGTCTGGTGCCGCGCCACCCGGTGCCGGGACATGAAACGATCCTCACGCGCCCGCGCGCGGTGCTGGCAGAGTAGCGTCGGGCGGCCTATATCCCGATCACCCCAGGACAGGAGCCCGCGATGTTCAGCCTTTTCTCGAAGAAAACCGAAATGGTCAGCGCGCAGGACGCGCTGCCCGGCCGTGCCACGCCGATCGCCACCGCCGCCACACATTTCGTGTCGGGCCGCCCGCTGGGCGCCGAAGTGCCCGAAGGGATGCAGGTCGCGATGTTCGGGATGGGCTGTTTCTGGGGCGTCGAGCGGATGTTCTGGAAGCTGCCCGGCGTCTGGATCACCATGGTGGGCTATGCCGGCGGCCATACGCCGAATGCGACCTATGAGGAGGTCTGCACCGGGCAGACCGGCCATAACGAGGTGGTGCGCGTGGTCTTTGACCCGGCCATCCTCAGCTATGACGCGCTGCTCAAGGTGTTCTGGGAGGGGCATGACCCGACGCAGGGGATGCGGCAGGGCAATGACCGGGGCACGCAGTACCGCTCGGGCATCTACACCTTTTCCGACGCGCAGGCGGCGGCGGCCATCGCCGCGCGCGACGCCTTTGCGCCGCGGCTCATTGCGGCGGGTTATGGCGCCATCACGACCGAGATCATCCCCGCGCCGGCCTTTTATTTCGCCGAAAGCTATCACCAGCAGTATCTGGCCAAGAACCCCGCCGGCTATTGCGGGATCGGCGGCACCGGCGTGACCTGCCCGATCGGCACCGCGGCCTGAGAGGGCGATTTTTGAGTATTTGGGGCACAGAGAAGCCGGGCCTCGGGGCGCAGGGGCATTGACCCGCGCCCCCGGCCGCGTCAATTGGCAGGGGCAAAGAGGGGGCGCCGCCATGACCATGTATTCCGCCATCACGACCATCGCCGGACAGGCCGCCGCCGAGGCGCTGGCAGAGCGGCTCGACGATCTGGAGCCGGCGCCCTTTGGCACCGGGGTGTTCGAGATCGAGGATGGATCGGGCCTTTATGAGGTGGGCGCGCATTTCGAGGAGGCGCCGGACGGAATCGCGCTTGCGCTGCTTGCCGCGAGCGCGGGGGCGCGGCCCTGGGCGGTGTCCGAGGTGCCCGATGTGGACTGGGTCGCGCATGTGCGGCGCGAGCTTGCGCCGGTCGAGGCGGGGCGGTTCCATGTTTACGGCAGCCACGATGCCGACAGCGTGCCCGAAGGGCGCATCGCGCTCTTGATCGAGGCGGCGATGGCCTTTGGCACCGGGCACCACGGCACCACGCTGGGCTGTCTGCGCGCGCTCGACCGGATGATCGAGGACGGCATGGTCAAGGCGCGGGTGGCGGATATCGGCTGCGGCACGGCGGTGCTTGCCATGGCTGCCGCCCATGTCTGGCCCGGCACGGTGCTGGCGAGCGACATCGACCCGGTGGCGGTCGATGTGGCGCGGGCCAATGTGGCGGCGAACGGGCTGGAGGGCCGGGTGGTCTGTGTCGAGGCGGCGGGGTTCGATGCCCCTGCGCTGCGCCGTGCCGCGCCTTATGATCTGGTCTTTGCCAATATCCTCAAGGGACCGTTGCTGGCGCTCGCGCCGGAGATGGCGGCGATGGTGGCGCCCGGAGGGCATGTGATTCTTTCGGGGATCCTGAACGAGCAGGCGGTCGAGGTGCAGGAGGTTTATACCCGCGCCGGGTTCAATCCTGTCTGGCATGACGAGATTGTTGAATGGAGCATCCTGACAATGATCAGAGTTTCCTAAAATCTGGCGAAATTAGGGGGTTGGCAGGCATCCTGCCCAAGTTTTGCCACAATCTGCCGACATCCTGAAAGCCTGTAGTGAGGTGGGGGCTTCACGCGGAGGCTGTCATGGGTCACGACATTGAATTCGACCAGAGGCTGCGTCGCCTGACGCGCAAGCATCGTCGCATGGCGGATGCTGGCATAGTTCATCGCATGGGCCCCGACGGGCTGGTGCTGCCCTATCCGCGCCGCCGGATGCCGGCCTTTCCGCTGCGCGGTGTGGCGATCCTTCTGGCTGCGGCCTTTCTGTTCAAGGCCTTCCTCTTTGCCTCGCTCGGGCCGACCACCTATGACGAGCGCGTGGCGCGCCTGCAGGCGGGCAGCGTGGTCGAGCAGGGCGGCGCCTGGGTGATGCAGGCCGATCCGGCCACGGTCTGGATCGCCGATCAGATCAACGCGCTGCGGTTCTGAACCGCGCCGGACCGGCTGACACGAAAACGCCGCCGCGGAGCGATCCGCGGCGGCGTTTTGCTGTCTGGATGTCGGGCGCGGTTCAGACGCGGCCGCGGTTCGCGATCGCGTCGATGTCGCCACGGCACAGGCCGATGTCGTCAAGTTCGCGGGCCGAGAGGCGCGAGAGCGACTTGCGGGTGATGCGGGCGTCGTTCCAGGCGGAAAGCACGCCGATGAAGCCCGAGATCATGTGGAGGGCGCGGGCGCCGAGCGAAGCGCCGGCGAGCGTGCGGGGGGTGTCGAAGGTGGCCATTTGGGTTGTCCTGTTTGCGGATGCTGCGGTGCAGCGATGTGACTTGATGGACCGCAACTAGGATGATCCCGCGCCTTGCACCAGATCCGTTTTTGCATAGGTCTTATGCAATGGCTGCAAGGGCTGCTTTAAAGTTAAGCGATTGTAAAAAGAAGGTAAACCCCGAATGAGAAATGTCGCGAACAGGCATCAGGACGCCGCAATCGCGCAGGGAATGTGGCGGGTTTGCGGCGGTTTTGCGGTGGGCCGGCCGGGGGAGGCCGGGGGAGGCCTGCAAAGGCACTTGGCCTGTGTTCGCCTTTTGTGCTAGCGCTGTTGCAGAAAAGCAAGAAAAGGGGCGCTCATGCGGGTGTTGGGCATTGATCCGGGGCTGCGCAACATGGGCTGGGGCGTGATCGAGGCCGAAGGGTCGCGGCTGCGCCATGTCGCAAACGGCATCTGCAAGTCCGAAGGCGACGACCTCGCGCGGCGGCTTCTGTCGCTTTACGACCAGTTGCGGGCGGTGATCGCGGCCCATGCGCCCGGTGCGGCGGCGGTCGAGCAGACCTTTGTCAACAGCGACGGGGCGGGAACGCTCAAGCTGGGTCAGGCGCGGGGCATCGCGCTGCTGGTGCCGGCGCAGGCAGGGCTGGTGGTCGGCGAATATGCCCCCAACGCGGTGAAAAAGGCGGTTGTCGGCGTGGGCCATGCCGACAAGGGGCAGATCGCGCATATGGTGCGGCTGCAACTGCCCGGTGTGGTGCTGGCCGGGCCCGATGCGGCGGATGCGCTGGCGATTGCCATCTGCCATGCGCATCACCTGCAATCGGCGGGCCATCTGGCGCGGGCGCTTGCGCAGGCGGAGGTGCGGCGATGATCGGCAAGATCGCGGGGCGGCTCGAATATCGCGCGGCGGATCATGTGCTGATCGATGTGCGCGGTGTGGGCTATGTCGTCCATGTCTCGGACCGGGTGATGGCGGGGCTGCCGCCGGTGGGGCAGGCGGTGGCGCTTTATACCGACCTGCTGGTGCGCGAGGATATCCTGCAGCTTTTCGGCTTTCCCACGCTGGTGGAAAAGGAATGGCATCGTCTCTTGATGGGGGTGCAGGGGGTGGGGGCCAAGGCTTCGCTCGCCATTCTGGGCGCGCTGGGGCCGCAAGGCGTGGGCCGGGCCATTGCGCTGGGCGACTGGTCGGCGGTGGCGCGGGCCAAGGGGGTCGGGCCCAAGACCGCGCAGCGGGTGATCATGGAGCTCAAGGACAAGGCGCCGGGCGTCATGGCGATGGGCGGCAGCATGGCGGCGGCGCTGGGCGAGGAGGAGGCGGAGGTGATCGAAGCGCCCGCACCACGCGCCACGGCAAGCGCCACGGCAAAAGCCACGGCAAAAGACCCTGGCAATGCCGAAGCGCAGGCCGAAGCGCAGGCCGAGGCGTTATCGGCGCTGTCCAATCTTGGCTACGCCCCCGGCGATGCGGCGGGGGCCGTGGCCGAGGCGGCGGGCGCGGACGGTGGCCTTGATACGGCCGGTCTGATCCGCGCGGCATTGCGGCTGTTGGCGCCCAAGGGCTAGGGTCGCGCCATGACCCAGCCCGACCCCACCCTGCGCCCCACCCGTCAGCCCGAGGACATGGACCGCGCGCTGCGGCCGCAAACGCTGGACGAATTCATCGGCCAGGCCGAGGCGCGCGCCAATCTGCGCGTGTTCATCGAGAGCGCGAGGATGCGCGGCGAGGCGATGGACCACACGCTGTTTCACGGGCCCCCCGGTCTGGGCAAGACGACGCTGGCGCAGATCATGGCGCGCGAGCTGGGCGTCGGGTTTCGCATGACCTCGGGTCCGGTGCTGGCCAAGGCGGGCGATCTCGCCGCGATCCTGACCAACCTCGAGCCGCGCGACGTGCTGTTCATCGACGAGATCCACCGCCTGAACCCGGCGGTGGAAGAGGTGCTTTATCCCGCGCTCGAGGATTTCGCGCTCGATCTGGTGATCGGCGAGGGGCCGGCAGCGCGCACGGTGCGCATCGAGTTGCAGCCCTTTACCCTGATCGGGGCGACAACGCGGATGGGGCTGCTCACCACGCCGCTGCGCGACCGCTTCGGCATCCCGACGCGGCTGGAGTTCTATACGGTGGCCGAGCTGCACGAGATCGTCACGCGCGGCGCGCGGATGCTGGGCGCGCCCGCGGCGGTGGATGGCGCGCAGGAGATCGCGCGCCGCGCGCGCGGCACGCCGCGGATCGCGGGGCGGCTGTTGCGCCGGGTGGTGGATTTCGCGCTGGTCGAGGGCGATGGCACGGTGACGCGCGCCATCGCCGACCGGGCGCTGACGCGGCTGGGGGTCGATCATCTGGGCCTCGACGGGGCCGACCGGCGCTATCTGCGCCTGATCGCGCAGAGCTACGGTGGCGGCCCGGTGGGGGTCGAGACGCTGAGCGCCGCGCTGTCCGAGAGCCGCGATGCGCTGGAGGAGGTGATCGAGCCGTTCCTCTTGCAGCAAGGTCTGATCCAGCGCACCCCGCGCGGCCGGATGATCACGGCGGGCGCCTGGCGGCATCTGGGGCTGGAGGCGCCGAAGGGTCAGGCAGACCTCTTCGGGGAGGGATAGCAGGTGGGTGCGGGAGCCTTCGGCGAGGATATTTCTGGCCAAAAGATGGGGGAGGCGCGCGCCGTGGCCGACCTTTTCACCCGTGCGGACGGTCAGTATTTCTTTGCCCGCTGGGGGCGGCCGATCGTGCCGGTGGTGTTTGGCACGGATGATGCGACGCTGGCGGTCCTGAAGGGGGCGATCGAGGCGATGGTCGCGTTGGCCGGGCACCGGATGGCCGAGACGGACCCGGAACTGGGTGCGAACCTGATGGTGTTTTTCTGCCGCGACTGGGACGAGCTTGCCGCGGTGCCGCATCTCGACCGGCTGGTGGAGGGACTTGGGGCGCTGCTGGGGCGGCTGAAGGCGGCGGAGGCGAACCAGTACCGCATCTTCCGCTTTGACGCTGCGGGGGCGGTGCGGGCCTGTTTTGTCTTTGTGCGCATGGATGCGCATCTGGAGGCGGTGCCGGCGGCGACGCTCGCGTTGAGCCAGGCGGTGCAGATGATCCTGGTGTGGTCGGACCGGGCCTTTGCCGGGGTCTCGCCGCTGGGGTTGATCGAAGGGGTGGCGGTGCTGCGGCCGCAGGTGGCGGCGGTGATCAGGGCGGGCTATGACCCGGTCCTGCCGGCGGTGGCGGTTGACGCGGCCCATGCCCTGCGGCTGGCGGCGCGGCTGGGGCGGGCGCAATGACGCATCACTTTGCCTGTCGGGTCTATTACGAGGATACCGACCTCGCCGGGTTCGTCTATTACGCCAACTATCTCAGGTTCATCGAGCGGGCGCGGACCGAATGGGTGCGCGGGCTTGGCATCGACCAGGTGCGGCTGCGGGCGCAGGCGGGCGTGGTCTTTGCCGTGCGGCGGATCGAGGCGGACTATCTGGCGCCGGCGCGATTTGACGATCTTCTCGACGTGGTGACAGAGGTCGCCGTGACCACGCCGGCCCGACTGGTCTTGCGGCAGGTGGTGCGGCGCGACGGGGCTGACCTTTTCGTCGCCGTGGTCACGCTGGTGGCGCTGTCGGCGCAGGGGCGGCCGGTGCGGCTTCCGGCGGAGTTTCGCGCAGTCATCAGCTGAGCGCGCGCGCAAAAACGCAGATGTGACGCGCGTTCCATTGGATTCGCCGGCCGCTTTGGGCTATGGATGGTCTCAAGTGAGCCCTGAGATGGCCACATGGCGGAACAAGAGCAGGTCAATGGACGCAACCGATTTTACCATGTGGGCGCTGTTCGCCCGCGCGACACTTATCGTCAAGTTCGTGATGATCATGCTGATGCTGGCTTCGGTCTGGTGCTGGGCGGTGATCGTGGACAAGTGGATCCAGTATCGCCGCGCGCGGGCCGAGGCGGCGGTATTTGACCGGGCGTTCTGGTCGGGCGAGCCGCTCGACGGGCTGTTTGAGGAGATCGGGACCACCCCGCGCGGGCAATCGGAAAAGATATTCGTGGCCGGGATGCTCGAATGGCGCCGCTCGCACCGGCAGGATGGCGGGCTGATCGCCGGGGCGCAGGCACGCATCGACCGGTCGATGGATGTGGCCATCGCCAAGGAGGCGGGCGCATTGCAGCGGGGCTTGCCGGTGCTGGCGACCGTGGGCTCGACCGCGCCCTTTGTCGGTCTCTTTGGCACGGTCTGGGGCATCATGAATGCCTTTATCGAGATTGCCGAGGCGCAGAACACCAACCTTGCCGTGGTGGCGCCGGGGATTGCCGAGGCGCTGCTGGCCACAGGTCTGGGGCTGCTCGCGGCCATTCCGGCGGTGATCTTCTACAACAAGCTGTCGTCGGACAGTGACCGGATCGTGGCGGGCTACGAGGCGTTTGCCGATGAATTCGCGACGATCCTGTCGCGCCAGCTGGACAGCTGAGATGGGCGCCGGGATCATGAAAAAGGACGGCGGCGGCGGCGGGCGCAGGCGGCGCCGGGGCCGGGCGCAGCCGATGTCCGAGATCAACGTGACGCCCTTTGTGGACGTGATGCTGGTGCTGCTGATCATCTTCATGGTGGCGGCACCGCTGATGACCGTGGGTGTGCCGGTCGATCTGCCCAAGACGGCGGCGAGCGCGCTGCCCTCTGACGACGAAGAGCCGCTGACGGTGACGATCACGGCCGAGGGCATCATCATGATCCAGACGACCGAGACCGCGCCCGAAGAGCTGATCGCGCGGTTGCAGGCGATCGCGGCCGAGCGGCGCAGCGACCGCATCTTTCTGCGCGCGGATGGCAGCAATGCCTGGAACCGGGTGGCCGAGGTGATGGGCGCGCTCAATGCCGGGGGGTTCAGCAATATCGGGCTGGTGACGGATATCGGCGGGCCGACCTTTACCGGCGTGTCGGGCACCGGCGCCACGGGCGGCTAGGGCGCCGTGCAGGGCACCGTCGGCACATATGTCTCGGGTGGCGGGCATGTCGCGCTGATCGTCTGGCTTCTGGCCGGATGGGGGCTGAGCCATGATCCGATCCCCTTTGAGGTGACCGAGATTTCGGTGGTGTCGGGCGAGGAATACGCGGCCCTTGTCGCCGCGAGCGCGCCCAACCCGCTGACCGACCAGCCGCCCGCGCCCGAGGTGCCTGCGGTCGATCAGACCCCGCCGCCGCCGGCCGCGCAGGACACGCCGCCCGTTCCCGCCACGCCGGAAGAGGCGCCGCCGCCCCCGGTGGAAGAGGCGCCGCCGCCGCCCGCGCCCGACCCGATCCCGCCGCAGGCCGAGGTGAGCGATGCCGCGCCCGAGGTGCCGGTGCAGCCGCAGGAGTTTGTGCCGCCCCCGACCGAGGCTGTCGTGGCGTTGCGCCCGGTGCCGCGTCCGGCCAACCGGGTGGCGCCCGAACCCGTGGCGCCGCCGCCGCCTGATGCGGCCGTCGCCGACGTCGTGCAGCAGGAGGTCGCGCCGCAGCCCGACGCCCCCGCCGTGGTGGTGGTGGAGGAGGCCGCGCCGGCCACCGCGCCCGAGGAGGCCGCGACCCAGATCGTGACCGAGGCCGACCGGCCCGCGTCGCTCGCCCCTGCCGCAGCCGTGCGCCCGCAGGCACGCCCGGCGCGCCCGGCCGCACCGGCAGAGCAGCCCGCCGCGCAAACCGCCACGCAGACCGCCACCCCCACACCGCCCGCGACCGACGGTGTCGCCGACGCGCTCGCCGCCGCGCTGTCCGAGGCGACATCCGGCCCGGCCACGCCGCCTGCCGGCAATCCCGGCCCGCCGATGACCGGGTCCGAGCGCGACGCCTTCCGCGTCGCGGTCAACGACTGCTGGGCCGTCGATGTGGGGTCAGAGGCGTCGCGGGTGTCGGTCACGGTGGCCTTTTCGCTGGGCCGCGACGGCAAGGTGCAGGGCGATGTGCGCATGGTGTCGGCCACGGGCGGGTCGGATGCCGCGATCTCGGTCGCCGCCGCCAATGCCCGCCGCGCGATCCTGCGCTGCCAGACATTCAACGGGCGCAACGGCTATCCGCTGCCCGCCGACAAGTATGAACAGTGGCGCGAGGTCGAGATCACATTCGACCCCACCGGGATGAGGTTGCAGTGATGGCGGTCAAAATTGCGTTTTCCGACCTCTTTTCCGCAACGCTTCCTGCCGATAACGGTTATGGCATTGTGCAACGCCTTCGCATAATTGGGGCAACCGCCCGGTGCCTGCCCTGTTGCTTTTGTCCGAGGACCATATGATGACCCGTTTCCTGACGCTTCTTCTGGCCCCGCTCATGGTGCTCTTGCTCGGGCTGGCTCTGGCCGCCCCGGCGCAGGCGCAATCGGGGCCGTTGCGGATCACCATCACCGATGGGGTGATCGAGCCCTTGCCCTTTGCCGTGCCGGATTTTCAGGCCGAAACCGCCGGGGCCGAGCAACTCGCCCGCGACATCGCGCGGGTGGTGGCCGAGGATCTGACCGGAAGCGGGCTGTTCCGCGAGATCCCGGCGCAGGCGTTCATCTCTCAGGTGGCGAGCTTTGCGCAGCCCGTGGCCTACCCGGACTGGCGCGCGATCAACGCGCAAGCGCTGATCACCGGCGCGGTGGCGGTCAACGGCAACCAGCTTACGGTCAAGTTCCGCCTTTATGACGTGTTTTCCGGCGCCGAACTGGGCGAGGGCCTGCAATTTGTCGGCACCACCTCGGGCTGGCGGCGGATGGGGCACAAGGTGGCCGATGCGGCCTATAGCCGGATCACCGGCGAGGGGGGCTATTTCGACAGCCGGGTGGTGTATGTGGCCGAAAGCGGGCCCAAGGACAACCGGCTCAAGCGGCTGGCGATCATGGATTACGACGGCGCCAACATCCAGTACCTGACCGACAGCGGCTCCATCGTGCTCGCGCCGCGGTTCTCGCCCTCGGGCGACCGCGTGCTTTATACGAGCTACGAAAGCGGCTTTCCCCGGATCAACCTGCTGGACGTGAATACGGTCGGGCGCCAGCAGATCACGACCGAAGCGGGCGAAATGGCGTTCTCGCCGCGTTTCTCGCGTGACGGGCGGCAGGTGATCTACAGCCTCGCCAATGGCGGCAATGTCGATATCTACCGCACCGACCTCGCCACCGGCCAGCACCAGCGCCTGACCTCGGCCCCTTCGATCGAGACCGCGCCGAGCTTTTCGCCCGATGGCAGCCAGATCGTGTTCGAAAGCGACCGGTCCGGCACGCAGCAGATCTACATCATGCCGGCAGGTGGCGGCGAGCCGCGCCGCGTGTCCTTTGGCGAGGGGCGCTATGCCAGCCCCGTCTGGTCACCGCGCGGCGACCTGATCGCGTTCACCAAGCAGCAGGCCGGGCGGTTCCATATCGGCGTGATGCGCACCGACGGGTCGGAAGAGCGGCTCCTGACCGCCTCCTCCCTCGACGAAAGCCCGACCTGGGCGCCCAACGGCCGCGTGCTGATGTTCACCCGCGAAACGCTGGGCGCGGGCGGGGCGCCGGCGCTGTACTCGGTCGATGTCTCGGGGCGCAACCTGCGCCAGGTGCCGACCGGCAGCATGGCGTCGGATGCATCCTGGGGGCCGTTGCAACCCTGACGTCCCGCGCAATTCTATGTGCATTCCCCGATCGCTCGGGCCATGCTAGGCTAGGGCAAAGAGCATGAAAAAGAGACAGGACATTCCGATGAACACGGCGCATATCAAAAAAGCAGTGACGGCCGTCATCCTTGTTGCGGCGCTGGGTCTTTCGGCCTGCACGCGACCCGACCGGTTGGCCGGCGGGGCGGCCGGGGGCGATGGCGGCATGGGCGGGCCCGGCGGGATCGGGGCCACCGGCCTTGACGGAGCCAGTGACCCGCGCAGCCCGCAATATTTCAGCCAGACCGTCGGCGACCGCGTTCTGTTCCAGGTGGACCAGTCCACCCTGACCGCGCAGGGGATGGAGACGCTGAACGGGCAGGCGCAGTGGCTGTTGACCAACAGCGACTACCTCGTCGTGATCGAAGGTCACGCGGATGAGCAGGGCACGCGCGAATACAACGTGGCGCTGGGCGCGCGGCGGGCCAATGCGGTGCGCGAATACCTGGTGTCACGCGGCGTGCCGGCCAGCCGGCTGCGGACGGTGAGCTATGGCAAGGAACGCCCGATTGCCGTGTGTTCGGACGAAAGCTGCTACAGCCTGAACCGCCGTGCGGTCACGGTGATCTCGATCAGCGCGGGTAGCTGACCGGGCGGAGGGGGAGAGGCGTGATGATGCGGATCTTTGCACTTGTGCTGGGGCTTGTGCTGGTGGCGCCGCTGCCGGGGCAGGCGCAGGACCAGACGCTGGCCGACATCCGGCAGCAGTTGTCGATCCTTTATGTGGATATCCAGCGGCTGCGCACCGAGCTTTCGACCACCGGCGCGCTGACATCGGGCGCTGTGGGCAACACGCCGCTCGACCGGCTCAACGCCATCGAAGCGGAGTTGCAGCGCCTGACCTCCAAGACCGAAGAGATGGAGTTCCGCATCAACCGTATCACGGTCGATGGCACCAACCGGATCGGCGATCTGGAGTTCCGCATCTGCGAGATCGAACCGGGCTGCGACATCGGCCAGCTTGGCGATACGCCGAGCCTCGGCGGGGTGGACAGCGCGGCCGTGGTGCCGATGCCCCAGCCTCCGGCAGACAGCACGGGCCCGGCGCTCGCCATTGGCGAACAGGCCGACTTTACGCGGGCGCAGGAGGCGCTCGCCTCCGGTGACTTTCGCGGCGCCGCTGACCGCTTTGCGACCTTTGTTGCGACCTACCCGGGAGGTCCGCTGACGGCGCAGGCGCTCTATCTGCGGGGCGAGGCGCTCGAGAGCCTCGGTGACACCAGCAACGCCGCGCGCGCCTATCTCGAAAGCTTTACAAGCAACCCCACCGGCGCCGACGCGCCCGACGCGCTGTTCAAGCTGGGCACGACGCTGGCCGCACTCGGGCAGAGCGCCGATGCCTGCCTGACGCTGGCCGAGGTGCCCTTGCGCTTTCCCGAGGCCGAAGTGCTGTTCGAGGCGCAGGCGGCGATGCGCAATCTGGGGTGTCAGTGACCCCAGAGGGCGCGGCGGGCTCCGCCGGGCTGCCGCGGATCTTGCGCGATCACATCAGGCAGGCGCTGGCGCCCCTCGCTGGCGCGCCGGTCGGGGTGGCGGTTTCGGGCGGGGGCGATTCGATGGCGCTCTTGCATCTGGCGGCGCAGGTGGTGCCACCGGGCCGGCTGGCCGCGGTGACCGTGGACCACGGGCTGCGCCAAGAGAGTGCGGCCGAGGCGGCGCAGGTTGCGGCGTTTTGCGCGGCGCGCGGCATCGCGCATGACACGCTGCGCTGGGATGGCCGCCGCGCGCAAGGCAACCTGCAGGAGGCCGCGCGCGACGCGCGTTACCGGATGATGGCGGGCTGGGCGCAGGGGCGGGGTCTGGGGGCGGTGCTGGTCGGCCATACCGCCGATGACGCGGCGGAGACCTTCCTGATGCGGCTTGCGCGCGAGGCGGGGTTGGACGGCCTGTCGGGCATGGCGCGCGATTTCCACCGCGACGGGATGCGCTGGCTGCGCCCGCTGCTGGGTGCCGGCCGCGCCGACCTGCGCGCCCTGCTGCGCGAGGCGGACATCCGGTGGAGCGACGACCCCTCGAACGATGACCGCCGCTTTCAACGGGTCCGCGCGCGGGCGGCGCTTGCCGCGCTGGGCCCGGTGGGGATCGACGCGGCCGGGCTTGGCCGCGTGATGGCCCAACTCGGAGAGGCGCGCCACGCGCTGCGCGCGGCGGTGCATGCGCTGGCGCAGCGCGCGGTGACGCAGGACCGGGGCGACCTGCTGTTCGACTGGCCACTGATCGCAGAGCAGCATCACGAGTTGCAGCGCCGCTGCCTTGTCGCCGCACTGACCTGGGTGGCGAGCGCGCCCTATCCGCCCCGGCGCGAGGATGTGGCAGAGATCGGCCTCGCGCTGGCACAGGACGGGCAGCGCACGCTGCATGGCTGTGTCCTGCGGCGCCATGGCCCGGTGCTGCGCGTCAGTCGCGAGCCGCAGGCGGTCCGGGCGCTGCGCGGGCCGACCGACGCGGTCTGGGATGGCCGCTGGCGGCTCGACGGGCCGCATGGCGGCGGCTGCGAGCTGCGCGCGCTGGGGGCCGCGGGGCTGCGCGGATGCCCGGACTGGCGCACAACCGGCCTGCCGCGCCTGTCGCTTCTGGCCTCGCCCGCCGTCTGGGCGGGCGACAGGCTGGTCGCGGCACCGCTGGCCGGCCTCGATGCCGGATGGACGGCGCGGATTGTCGCGGATTTCGATGCATCGCTGCTTTCGCATTGAACATGACAGCGCGATGTCTATCTTAGTCACAATGGCCATGGGCGCGGCAGAAGCGCCAGGTTCCGATATTCAAAGGAGATATCCTTGGGCAACGCGCGAAATATCGCCTTCTGGGTCGTGCTGTTCCTGTTGATTCTGGCGCTCTTCAACCTCATCAACGGCTCGCAATCCACGCTCCAGTCGAATAGCCGCAGCTATTCCGACTTTGTCGCCTCGGTGCAGTCGGGGGGCGTGTCGCAGGTCACGATCGACGGCGAACAGATCCGCTATCGCGGCACCGACGGTCGCGACTATGTCTCGATCAAGCCGCAGGATGCGCTGGTCACCGAACTGCTGATCGCGCGCGACATCCCGTTCTCGGCAAAAAGCCAGCAACAGTCGGGCTTTACCACCTTCCTGATGAACATCCTGCCGTTCCTGCTGCTGATCGGCGTCTGGGTCTATTTCATGAACCGGATGCAGGGTGGCGGACGTGGCGGCGCGATGGGCTTTGGCAAGAGCCGGGCCAAGCTTCTGACCGAAAAGCACGGGCGCGTCACGTTTGACGATGTCGCCGGCATCGACGAGGCCAAGGAAGAGCTCGAAGAGATCGTCGAGTTCCTGCGCAACCCGCAGAAGTTCTCGCGCCTCGGCGGCAAGATCCCCAAGGGCGCGCTGCTGGTCGGCCCTCCGGGCACCGGCAAGACGCTGCTCGCGCGCGCCATCGCGGGCGAGGCGGGCGTGCCGTTCTTCACCATCTCGGGTTCGGATTTCGTGGAAATGTTCGTGGGCGTCGGCGCGAGCCGCGTGCGCGACATGTTCGAACAGGCCAAGAAGAACGCGCCCTGCATCGTGTTCATCGACGAGATCGACGCCGTGGGCCGGTCGCGTGGCGTGGGCTATGGCGGCGGCAATGACGAACGCGAACAGACGCTGAACCAGCTTCTGGTCGAGATGGACGGGTTCGAGGCCAACGAGGGCATCATCATCGTGGCCGCGACCAACCGGCCCGACGTGCTCGACCCCGCGCTCTTGCGTCCTGGCCGCTTTGACCGTCAGGTCACGGTGCCCAACCCCGACATCAAGGGCCGCGAAAAGATCCTCGGCGTGCATGCGCGCAAGGTGCCGCTGGGCCCGGACGTTGACCTGCGCATCATCGCGCGCGGCTGCCCCGGCTTTTCGGGGGCCGACCTCGCCAATCTGGTGAACGAGGCCGCACTGATGGCCGCGCGGATCGGGCGGCGGTTCGTCACCATGCACGACTTCGAATCCGCCAAGGACAAGGTCATGATGGGCGCAGAGCGCCGGTCGATGGTGATGTCCGAGGATGAGAAGAAGCTGACCGCCTATCACGAGGCGGGTCATGCCATCGTCGGCCTCAACGTGCCGCAGCATGACCCGATCCACAAGGCGACGATCATCCCGCGCGGCCGTGCGCTGGGCCTCGTGCTGTCGCTGCCCGAACGCGACCAGTTGTCGGTGAGCTTTACCAAATACCGGTCCAAGATCGCGATGGCGATGGGCGGCAAGGTCGCCGAAGAGCTGATCTTTGGCAAAGAGAACGTCACCTCCGGCGCCACCAGCGATATCCAGCAGGTGTCCAAGATCGCCCGGGCGATGGTCACGCAATTCGGCATGTCCGACAAGATCGGCCATATCGACTATGCCAACGAACAGCAGTCCTATCTGGGCAGCTACGGCGGCGGCACCAACCATTCGGCCGAGACGCAAAAGCTGATCGACGAAGAGGTGCGGCGCATCATCGACGAAGGCTATGACACCGCCAAGCGGATCCTGACCGAAAAACACGAGGACCTCGTGCGGCTGGCCGAGGGCCTGCTGGAATACGAGACCCTGACGGGCGGCGAGATTGCCAAGGTGATCGCGGGCGAGCCGCTCAACCGGGGCGACGACGCCGACGGTGGCAGCATGTCCACGCCCGGTGGCGGGTCGTCGGTCACGGCGATCCCCAAGACCAAGCCGCGCAAGACCAAGGACACCGAAGGCGGGCTCGAGCCCGAACCGACGGCCTGACCCTTGCCAACGCGCAGACCCTGCGCAGATTCCGTGCATACCCTGCGCCGCCCCATGACAGGGGCGGCGTTTTCATGTGAAAGGACGCCCCCGTGGCCAGCGCGCTGATCCCCACCGAACATGTCGGCACCATCGTCTGGCTGGGCCACCAGCCTGACCCGGTGGTGGACAAGGTGATTGTCGCCTGCCCGCGCGATGCGATGCCGCTGACATTCGCGGGCTATGCGGGCGAAAGCCACGCGGGGCTCACGCGCGCCTCTTGCGGGCGGGTGCTGGCGCAATACCGGCGCGGCACGCCGATCCGCAACACCCGGCAGCTCTGCCTCGTCAGCGCCGAAGAGATGGCGCAGGTCGCAGCCAGCCTCGGGATGGCCGATTTCGACTATGCCTGGGTGGGTGCCTCGGTGGTGATCGCGGGCATCCCCGATTTCACCCATATCCCGCCGTCCTCGCGGCTTCAGGCCGAGGATGGCACGACGCTGACCGTGGACATGGAAAACCACCCCTGTCAGGAGCCCGCCGTCACCATCGCCAAGGCCCGTCCGGGCGAAGGCCGCGCGTTCAAGGCGGCAGCGCAGGGCCGTCGCGGCGTCACCGCCTGGGTCGAACGTGAGGGGACGCTGCGGCTGGGGCAACAGGTCCGCCTGCATATCCCCGCGCAACGCGCCTGGGCGCCCTAGGCACGGCGCATCCGTTGCCGCAAATGTCGGAAAAGCGTTCCTCTGGGGGCTCCATTGCCGCTAGACATCCGGGAAGGGAGGGACGGCACAACGCCGCGCCTCGGGGATATAGCAATGACCTTCCAGACCGATATCGAGATCGCCCGCGCCGCGCATAAACGCCCCATCCAGGAGATCGGGGCCAAGCTCGGCATCGGCGCGGATGACCTGCTTCCCTATGGCCATGACAAGGCCAAAGTCAGCCAGCGCTTCATCGATTCGGTGCAGGACCGCCCGAATGGAAAGCTGATCCTCGTCACCGCGATCAACCCGACCCCGGCCGGCGAGGGCAAGACGACGACGACCGTGGGCCTTGGCGACGGGCTCAACCGGATCGGCAAGCGCGCGGCGGTCTGCATCCGCGAGGCCAGCCTCGGCCCGAACTTCGGGATGAAGGGGGGCGCGGCCGGCGGCGGCCATGCGCAGGTCGTGCCAATGGAAGAGATGAACCTGCATTTCACCGGGGATTTCCATGCGATCACCTCGGCGCATAACCTGCTCGCCGCGATGATCGACAACCACATCTACTGGGGCAACGAACTCGAGATCGACATCCGCCGCGTGGTCTGGCGCCGCGTGCTCGACATGAACGACCGCGCGCTGCGCCAGATCACGGCGAGCCTCGGCGGCGTCGCCAACGGCTTTCCGCGCGAAACCGGCTTTGACATCACGGTCGCCTCCGAGGTCATGGCGATCCTCTGCCTCGCGCGCAACCTCGGCGATCTGCAAGAGCGGCTGGGCGCGATGATTGTGGCCTACCGCCGCGACAAATCGCCGGTCTTCTGCCGCGACCTCAAGGCCGATGGCGCGATGACCGTGCTGCTCAAGGACGCGATGCAGCCCAACCTCGTGCAGACCCTGGAAAACAACCCGGCCTTTGTCCACGGCGGCCCCTTTGCCAATATCGCCCATGGCTGCAATTCGGTTACGGCCACCGCCACGGCGCTGAAGCTTGCGGAGTATGTGGTGACAGAAGCGGGTTTCGGCGCCGACCTCGGCGCGGAAAAGTTCATGAACATCAAATGCCGCAAGGCCGACCTCGCCCCCGATGCGGTGGTGATCGTGGCCACCGTGCGCGCGATGAAGATGAACGGCGGCGTGGCCAAATCCGACCTCGGCACCGAAAATTTGGCGGCCGTGCAGGCCGGCTGCCCCAACCTCGGCCGCCATATCGCCAATATGAAGGGCTTTGGCGTGCCGGTCGTGGTGGCCATCAACCATTTCGTCAGCGACACCGAAGCCGAGGTGCAGGCGGTCCGCGATTATGTGGCGGCGCAGGGGGCCGAGGCGATCCTGTGCCGGCATTGGGCGCAGGGCAGCGCGGGGATCGAGGACCTCGCGCACAAGGTCGTGGAGCTTGCCGAGAGCGGCACAAGCCATTTCGCGCCCCTCTACCCCGATGACATGCCGCTGTTCGACAAGATCGAGATCATCGCGCAACGCATCTACCATGCCGATGCGGTCATCGCCGACAAGGCGATCCGCGACCAGCTCAGGACATGGGAGGATCAGGGCTACGGCCATCTGCCGATCTGCATGGCCAAGACGCAATATTCCTTTTCGACCGACCCCGCCCTGCGCGGCGCGCCGACCGGCCATAGCGTCCCGGTGCGCGAGGTGCGCCTGTCGGCCGGCGCGGGCTTTGTCGTCGTGATCTGCGGCGAGATCATGACCATGCCCGGCCTGCCGCGCGTGCCCTCGGCCGAAACCATCCGCCTCAATGCCGCAGGCCAGATCGAGGGGCTGTTCTAGGCCGCGATGTCGCGTTGTCATCGCAGGCCGCGCGTCGTATCAGGCGACGACCGTGGTGACGCCGGAGGGCCAAGGATGAAGACCCCGCAGGATTGCAGCAACATGGCGGATATCCGCGCCGCCATCGACCGTATCGACGAAGACCTCGTGCGCCTCTTTGCCCAGCGCGCGACCTATATCGACCGCGCCTCCGAGATCAAGGCCACGGTGAACCTGCCCGCCCGCATTGGCGGCCGTGTCGAAGAGGTGGTGGCCAACGTGCGCGCGCATGCCCTGGCCTACGGCCTGCCGCCCGATCTGGTCGAGAAACTCTGGCGCCGGCTCATCGACTGGTCCATCGCCCGCGAAGAGAGCCGCCTCGGCCCCGACAGCCTGCGAAAGGACAACGAATGACAGCCACCCTGATCGACGGCAAGGCCTCTGCCGCGACCCTGCGTGCCCGCGTCGCCGCCCATGTGACCCGCCTGCGCGAGGAAAACGGCCTGACGCCCGGCCTCGCCGTCGTGCTGGTGGGCGAGGACCCCGCGAGCCAGGTCTATGTCGGGGCCAAGGGCCGCCAGACGGTCGAGGTCGGCATGGCCTCTTTCGAACATCGCCTCCCCGCCGATACAGCCGAGGCCGACCTGCTCGCCACCATCCGCGCGCTCAATGCCGATCCGAAAATCCATGGCATTCTCGTGCAGTTACCGCTCCCCTCCCATCTCGACAGCGATCTCGTGATCAACGCGATCGACCCGGCCAAGGACGTGGACGGCTTTCACATTTCGAACGTGGGCCTGCTCGGCACCGGGCAAAAGGCGATGGTCCCCTGCACCCCGCTGGGCTGCCTGATGCTGCTGCGCGACCTGCATGGCACGCTCGCGGGCATGGAAGCGGTGGTGATCGGCCGCAGCAATATCGTGGGCAAACCCATGGCGTCGCTGCTGCTCGGCGAAAGCTGCACCGTCACCATCGCCCATAGCCGCACCCGCGACCTGCCCGCCGTCGTGCGCCGGGCCGATATCGTGATCGCCGCCGTGGGGCGCCCTGAAATGGTCCCGGCCAGTTGGATCAAGCCCGGCGCCACCGTCATCGACGTGGGCATCAACCGCATCCCCGCCGCCGATGGCAAGACCCGCCTCGTCGGCGACGTCGATTTCGCGGCCGTCTCCGCCATAGCCGGCGCCATCACCCCCGTGCCCGGCGGCGTTGGCCCGATGACCATCGCCTGCCTGCTCGCCAACACGCTCACCGCCTGCTGCCGCGCCCATGGGCTGGCCGAGCCCGAAGGTCTGACCGCCTGACCCCATCTTTTGGCCTCAAATATCCCGGGTGGTGAATGGCCCGGCACGGGCCAGAGGAGGGCAGAGCCCTCCTGCCTTGGTCAGATCAGCGGCACGCGCAGCGCCACGCGCCCGGTGAGGATCGCGCAGGCGCCGGGGCCCATCAGCGCGCGCAGCTCTACCGCCCGCGCCGACAGCCCGCCTGTATAGGCACCAAAGGCCGGCAGGATGATCCGCCGGGCGTCATGCAGGAAACAGGGACGTGCGCCGCCCACCCCCGGCAACGCGAACTTCGGGTGGTAATGCCCTGAAATCTCGCCACTTTCCCCGGCCTGCGCGATATGCCGATAGGTCAGCGCCCCGTCCCGCCAGTCGCGCAGATGCATGCCGCCCAGATCGACCGGGCCGGGGTCGTGGTTGCCCTCGATCCAGATCCAGCGCCGCCCGGCCTGCAACCGCAAGAGGCTCGCCTGACAGTCCGCGTCAAGCGCGTCGGCACTCGCCAGATCGTCGAAACTGTCGCCCAGGCAGACCACCACGCGCGGGTCGCACCGGGTCACCTCCTCTGCCAGCCGGTCCAGCGTCGCGCGACTGTCATAGGGCGGCAGCATCAGCCCCGCGCGCCGCGCGATCCGGTCCGATTTTCCCAGATGCAGGTCCGAGACGCAGAGCGTCGCAGCCCCCGCATCCCACAGCGCACCCGAGGGCAGGGCGGTCAGCCTGCGCCCGGCGAGCGACATCATGACGCCGGTCATTCCACTTCGATCCCCGCCAGCGCCATCAGCTCGGCTGCCACATCTGCCATCAGCCGCTCACGTCCTTCGCCCGCGATCGGCACGCGCCCCATCTCGAGCAGCATGGGGGCTGCCAGCGGCGACACACGGTCGAGCGTGACATGGTCGATCCGCCCGCGGCTGCGCGCGAGCATCTCTTCGATCCGGCCAAAATCCACCAGCCCGCGCATCGCCTCTTCGCGGGTGATGCGCAGCATCAGGTGGTCGGGGTCATATTTCATCAGCGTGTCATAGAGGATGTCCGAGCTGAACGTCGCCTGCCGCCCCGATTTGCGCGCCTGTGGCAGGTTGCGCTCGATCAGCCCGGCGATGGTCGCGGCGGCGCGAAAGGTCCGCTTCATCACCGCATTGCCGGCGAGCCAGGTCTCGAACCCCGCGCGCAGGTCATCGGCGTCGAACAGCGCGGCGGCGTCGCGCAGCGGCTCCAGCCCCCAGACCAGCGTCGCATAGTCGGTGGCGACAAAGCCCAGCGGTTGCAGGCCCAGCGCCTCCATCCGCTGGGTGAGCAAGAGGCCCAGCGTCTGCTGCGCATTGCGCCCGGCAAAGCCGTAGAAACAGCTATGCGCGCGCCCGTCATGGGCAAAGCTTTCGACCAGGATCCGGTCCGCCTCGGGCAGGCGCGAGACGGCGCGCTGCTGCGCCAGCCACTGGGCGGTATGGGCGGGCAGGGCGGGCCAGTCGTCCTGACGGAACATCCGCAGGATGCGCGCGGAAAGCTGGGTGGAGGTGGCGAATTTCGTGCCCATGAAGGTCGCGATCCTGGGCTGCCGGCCCCGGTCGCGCGAGACCTCGACGGTCAGTTCGCGCAGGCCCTCATAGCGCACGATCTGCCCGCCGATCAGAAACGTGTCGCCCGGCGTCAGCGTCGCGGCAAAGGCCTCTTCGACCTCGCCCAAGGGTTTGAACGACCCGCGCAGACGCACCTTGAGCGTGTCTGTGTCCTGAATGGTGCCGATATTCATGCGGATGCGCTGGGCCGCGCGCGGGTCGCGCAGGTGCCACAGGCCATCGCGTTCCACCAGCCGCTGCCAGCGGTCATAGGCGCGCAGGGCATAGCCGCCGGTCGCGCAGAACGCGAGGCAGGCGTCGAAATCGGCGCGGTCGAGCGTGGCATAGGCGCCGACGCTGCGCACCTCGGCATAAAGCGCGTCAGCGCCGAACGGCCCCGCGCAGGCCACGATCAGGATATGCTGGCAGAGCACGTCGCGCGGGCCCGGCCCCTTTGGGTCGCCGTCCAGATCATGCGCGCGCGCGGCCTCGAGGGCGGCCACGCATTCCACCACCTCGAACCGGTTGGCCGGCACCAGCAGCGCTTTGGACGGCGCGTTGTAGCGGTGGTTGGCCCGCCCGATGCGCTGGATCAGGCGCTTGACGTTCTTGGGCGCGCCGATCTGGATCACGAGGTCCACATCGCCCCAGTCGATGCCGAGGTCGAGCGAGCCGGTGCAGACGATGGCGCGCAACTGTCCGGCCACCATCGCGGCCTCGACCGCCTCGCGCTGTTCGCGCGAGAGGCTGCCGTGGTGGATGCCGATCGGCAGGTCGTCGTCATTGGCCAGCCACAGGTTGTGAAAGAACAGCTCTGCCTGGGCGCGGGTATTGTGGAAGATCAGCGTCGTGCGGTGGCGGCGGACCTCGTCCAGCACCGCCGGGATCGCATAGCGGGCGCCGCCGCCGGCCCAGGGCGGGCGCTCCTCTGTCACGAGCATCGCGATATCGGGCTCTGGCCCCGGATCGGCGTGCAGGATCGCGCAGGGGGCGGGGGCGCAGGCGAGCGACCGGGCGATGGCGGCGGGGTCCTCGACCGTGGCCGACAGGCCCACGCGGCGCAGGCCGGGCGCCAGCGTTTGCAGCCGCGACAGCGCCAGCATGAGCTGATCGCCCCGCTTGCTCTCGGCCAGGGCGTGGATCTCGTCCACGATCACCCGTTGCAGGCCCGCAAAGATGCGCGGCGCGTCCTCGTAGCTGATCAGCAGCGCGAGGCTTTCGGGCGTGGTGAGCAGGATATGCGGCGGGTCGGCGCGCTGGCGGCGTTTCTGCGTGTAGGAGGTGTCGCCGCTGCGATCCTCGATGCGGATCGGCAGGCCCATCTCGACCACCGGGGTCGTCAGGTTGCGGCGGATGTCGGCGGCCAGCGCCTTGAGCGGGCTGACATAGAGCGTGTGCAGGCCGCTGTGGCCACCCTCCGCCAGGTCCAGCAGCGTCGGCAGGAACCCCGCCAGCGTCTTGCCGCCGCCGGTCGGCGCGATCAGCAGCAGCGCGGGGTCAGCGGCGCGGGCGAGCATCTCGGCCTGATGCGGGTGCAGGCTCCATCCGCGCGCGGCGAACCAGTCGGAGAAACGCGGGGGCAGGTGGGTCACGCGCGCCCCAGCTTGCGACGGCCCAGAAGGCGCAGGGTCAGGTTGCGGCCCGCGACCATCGGCGGATAGAGCAGCCGCGCCCGCCACGGCGCGGCAAAGGCCCAGGCGGTCAGGCGGTTGAACAGGCCCGAGCGCGTGGTCAGCCCCGCCAGCAGCGTCAGCGCCGCATCGCCGTGGTAAAGCGCGCCCCGCATCTCGACCACCATCCCCGCGTCGAGGTCGAGCCCCGCCTGCGCGATCCGCGCCATCACCGGATGCGTGACTTCGCGCGCGTCGAGCAGCAGCACCGGCCCCGCCGCCGCACGCAGCCGGGTCATGCGGACATAGGCCGCGCAGAACGGGCATTCGCCGTCATAAACGATGATAAGACCTTGGTCCGATGGCGGGGCTTGCGTCATGATTTAGGGAATATAGGCACATTCGCGGCGTTGTCCCATGCAACCACGCGCCGCAGTCGAAAAATGCCCCAAAGCCGGAACAGCAGCCCATGACCCGCCTGATCGCCGCCCTGTCACGCCCTGTGAGCATCCAGTCGCTGGTGGCGGTTCGCGTGCTTTTCGGGGCGATCCTTTTGTGGGACTGGTGGCGCTATGTCGTGCAGAACCGCATTTTCCGCTATTACGTCGAGCCAGAGCTGTGGTTTCCCTATTTCGGGCTCGATTGGCTGACGCCCTTGCCCGAACCCTATATCTATTGGGTCTGGCACCTGGTCGGGCTCAGTGCCTTTCTGGTGATGATCGGGGCCTTCTACCGGGTCGCGATCTGGGTGTTCATCGCGGCCTTCGGCTATTTCTTTCTGCTCGACCGGGCGCAATACCTCAATCACAACTATCTGGTGCTGCTTTATGCGGCCCTGCTGGCGGTATCGCCCGCGCATCTGGCGTTTTCGGTCGATGCCTGGCTCTGGCCGGCGTGGCGCAGGCGGGTGATCGCCGCCTGGTCGGTGGTCGCGATCAAGGCGCAGACCGAGGTGGTGCTGGTCTTTGCCGGGCTGGTCAAGATCACCGACGACTGGCTGCGCGGAGAGCCGCTTGGCATCTGGCTGCGCGGTCAGGCCGGTGACTGGCCCTTTGGCTGGCTGTTCCAGTATGATGCGGTGATCCTCGCGGGCGCCTGGGCCACGGTCGCGCTGCACCTGATCGGCGCGCCGCTGCTGCTGTGGCACCGCACGCGGCTGGCGGTGTTCCTCGTCTATTGCTGCTTTCACATGGCCAATGCGCAATTCTTCAACATCGGGATATTCCCCTGGCTGACGATTGCGGTCACCACGATCTTTTTCGTGCCGGACTGGCCGCAGCGCGCCCTGCGCTGGGCGCTGCGCTGGTTCGAGCCGCTGCCGCCGATGCCCGCGCCTGTCGCCGCTGGCGCCGGTGTGGCGCCCCTTGGCCGCGCGGTGCTGGTGTTTCTCGCGCTCTGGTTTGCGGTGCAGGTCTATCTACCTGTGCGGCAAGCGTTTTTTCCCACGCTGGTGGGCTGGTCGGGCGATGGGCACCGCTTTTCCTGGCGGATGCGGATTTATGACCGTGATGCGGATGGCACCTTTCGGGTGCTTGGCGGGGACGGGTCGGTGACGGTCGTCGATCCCTATGACTGGCTGACGCGCCGGCAGGCGACCGCGATGCTCTCAAGGGCGGACATGATCCATGACTTTGCCGCGATGCTCGAAGCGGCCTGGCGCGAGGCGGGGCATGGGGATGTCGCGGTGCATGCCGATATCACGATGTCGCTCAACGGGCGGCCACATGTGCCCTTTATCGACCCCACGGTCGATCTGACCGCGGTCAGCTACAACTGGCTGGGCACAGACGACTGGGTGCTGCCCCCCGCGCACCGGGTGGCCGAGGGGCGGCTGCCCGACTGGCTGCCGCCGCTGCCGCTGCAAAAGCCGCCTTTCGCGGGCGGCTAGTGGATGATCGCGCCGTCGCGCACGAACATGTTGTCCCAGGCGCGGTCGATCAGGTCGGGGGTCATCTGGTAGGGGATGCCTTCGAAATTGCAGATCGAGATCATCTGGTCGATCAGAAAGATCGGCTGGTAGTTGGCATAGACATTGTCGATGGTCGGATACTTGACCTTGAGCAGGTGGATCAGCGCGGCCTCGTCCAGCGGCATCCTGCGCTTGCGCGCGACCATCGCAAAGATCTTGAGGAAATCCTCCTGTGACGGCCCGTCGATCTTGATCTTGAAGAAGATCCGCCGCAGCGCGGCCTTGTCAAAGATTTCGTTGGGGTGGAAGTTGGTGGAAAAGATCACCAGCGTGTCGAACGGCACTTCGAACTTTTCGCCCGATTGCAGCGCGAGGATGTCCTTGCCTTCCTCCAGCGGCACGATCCAGCGGTTGACGAGCTTTTGCGGCGGTTCCGCCTGACGGCCAAGGTCGTCCACGATAAAGATGCCGCCGGTGGATTTGAGCTGAAGCGGCGCCTGATAGGTGCGCGCGGTGGGGTTATAGACCAGGTCGAGCATCGACAGCGACAGCTCGCCCCCGGTGATGACCGTGGGCCGTTCGCAGCGCACATAGCGGGTGTCGTAGCGCCCCGAGGTGCGGCGCAGCACGTTGGGGTCGTCGAGGTCCTCTTCGGCGGCGGAATGCACGATCGGGTCATAGACGGTGATGACCTGCCCCGCATATTCGATGGCGCGCGGCACATAGATCTTGTCGCCCAGCGCGTCGCGGATACCGTTCGAGATCGAGGATTTCCCGTTGCCCGGCGGCCCATACATCAGGATCGACCGGCCCGCACCCACCGCCGGGCCAAGCTGGCCCAGAAGGTCGGGCGGGATGATGAGGTGGCCCATCGCGGCGGTCAACTGGTCGCGCGTCACCTGGAGGTTGCGGATCGACTGGCGCTTGACCTGCTCGCGGTAGATGTCGAGCGGCACCGGCATGGCGCCGTAATATTCCGACTGCGACAGCGCGTCGAGCGCCCGCGCCTTGCCCGCATCGGTGAGCTGATAGGCCATCTCGTTGCCGCTGTTGGCGTTGAGCGTGCCCATCGCCTCGACCAGCTTCTGGCTGCGCGCGAGGTCCACGAGCTCTTGCGTGACCGGGATCGGCAGGCAGATCGCGCGGGCGATTTCTGTCACCATGGTCACATTCATGCGGAACATCGTCTTGAGCAGGATGTCGCGCATCATCACCGGATGCAGCTGCATCCCGGCCATGGATTTCGGCGCCGGCGGTGACATCACCGAGGAAACTTGCATGTTCATGAGAGGTCTGCCCGTCCTGTGTGACCCTGTGTCACGCAGATATGCCGGGCCAATATGGCGAAAACGTGGATAAAGCGTATCAGCTTGCGGGCATCACCAGCCGCAGGATCGCGGCGAGCCAGTCGGGCCGCAGCGCCAGCACCAGATAGCCGATCAGCGTCGCGCCCAGCGCCACCCCCATGGGAAAGCGTTTGCCCGAGGACCAGCTTTGCCAGTCGGGCGCGAGCCGGCGGAGCGGCGAATGCTTGGCGATGCGGTGCAGCGCGTAGCAGACGAGAAAGGCTGTCGCATAGACGAACACAAGGATGTTCCAGTCGCCCAGTGCCACAAAAGGCGCGGCGGCGGCGATGAATTTCGCGTCGCCCGCCCCCATGAGGCGCAGCGCGTTGAGCACCATGCCCACCAGCAGCATCACCACGACATGCGGCAGGCGCCAGAGGTAATCGGCTGTTTCCATTGTGAAAACGCCGATCACCAGAAAGGACGCCAGCAGCGCATAAACCGCCAGGTTGGGGATGCGCATCGCCTTCATGTCCGACCAGGCGACCCAGAGAGAAATGGGCACGACGGCCGGCAGGAACCAGGCGGCGGCGGTGGCTGACGTCTCCATCGCGGCTTAGTTCGTCACGTTGTCTTCAAGGGCACGCAGGGCGCGGACGGCTTCTTCGAAGTGTTGCGGATGCGTGTCGATCGCCTCGCGCAGCAGGCCACGGCCGATGGTGATGTCGTTCTGCTTGATCGCGGTCAGCGCCAGCGTATGCAAAAGCTGCGCGCGCTCGATCTGGGTCATGGCGATCACCGGCAGGTCATAGTTGCGCTGCGCGCCGCGCGCGAGCACGAGGTTGTTCTTGGCGGTGAACATCGACGGGTCGTGCCGCAGCGCGTCGGAAAACAGCCGCTCTGCCCCGCGATAATCGCCGCGCGTGAGCTTTGAGAAACCCCAGTTGTTGTAGACGCCGGCGGGGGTGGTGGTCAGCCCCACGGCGATCTCGTAGAAACTGTCGGCCTTGGCCCAGTTTTCGTTCGCATCGGCCACCATCGCCTCGAGGCGGTAGCGCTTGAACGTCTCATGCGTGGGCGGGATCATGTTGAGCGTCGCCTCGGCCTCGGTCCACTGGTTGTTGCGGATGAAGGCATCGGCAAGGTCCACGCTGTCCTCGTTGGTATGCTCGGGGTGGGCGGCGACAGCCTGCCATGCGGCAACCGCCTCGGTCGGGCGCTGCGCCCGGATCAGCGATTTGCCCAGCCCCCGCATGAGGTCGATGCGGCCGGGGTCATTGGCCACGGCGCGCGAGAAATAGGCCACCGCCTCGCCCGGATCGCCGACCGTCAGCATCACGTCGTTGAGGTTGCTTTCGTCGATCACGTTGAGGTCACGCAACGCGCGGTCAACCTCGGCCTCGCCCGAACGGTCACAGCCCGACAGGGCCAGCGCCCCCAGCACCGTGAGGGACATCACAATAGGGTGGCGCATGTGCCTGCGTCCTTTTGACTGCTCTTGCCTCAGAGTGCGGAAAGGATCAGGAAATCGCCCGTGCCCCTGCGCACCAAAGTGAAGTTTTCTTCATCGTTGGGGTCGGTATAGCCGGGATTGTCGAGTTTTGCGAGTGCCAAGCGCAGGTTGTCACGAATCTCGTCACTATTGCCGTTATCCGTTGCATAGGCGCGACGGAAAACCTCGCTCGCCTCGGCAACCTTGCCCTGTTCCATCAGGATCACGCCCAGATTGTTCCAGGCGGCGGCAAAGCCCGCATCCTCGGCCACGGCCCGGCGCAGCAGCCGTTCGGCCTGGCCCAGCCGGCCCAGACGCAGGTTGGCCGACCCCAGCGCCGAGAGCGTATCGACGTTGAGCCCCTGCTGCCCCGCCGCGCGCGTATAGGCGTCGAGGGCGAGCTGGTATTCCCCCGCCGCCATCAGCCGGTGCCCCACGATCAGCCCGTCGATGTCACCCTCGCCCGCGACACCTGGCGCATAGACGCCGCCCGCAGAACGGTTGAGGCCGCCCGACGTGCAGGCGGCCAGCGCGGTCAGCGCACAGACAAGGATCAGCCGTTTGATCGTCATTCCTGCGGGGGCGGGCGCCGGTTGCCCGCGTCAATTGTCCAGGTTGGTGGCCTCTTGCGCGCCGCCGCCCAGCGTGAGGTAGATCTCGTAGATCGACGGCCCGATCAGGATGATGAGAAGAGGCGGAACCGTCAACATCATCGTGGCGAGTGTCATCTTGGTCGGCAGGGTATTCGCCTTTTCTTCGGCGCGCATGACCCTTTTGTCACGCATTTCCGCCGCATAGACGCGCAGCGCCTCGGCGATCGAGGTGCCGAACTGCTGGCTCTGGATCAGCACGGTCACAAAGGACGACACATCGGTCACGCCGCAGCGTTCGGCCATGTCGCGCAGCACGGCGGTCTTGTCCTTGCCGGCCTTCATCTCGTGGCTCACGATCTCGAATTCGTCGGCAAGGTCGGGAAAGCCCGAGCGCAATTCGCGGCTCACCCGGATGATGGACTGGTCGAGCGATTGCCCGGCCTCGACGCAGACGAGCATCATGTCGAGACTGTCGGGAAAGCCGTTGGTGATCGCCTGCTTGCGCGTCTCGAGCCGTTTGGTCACCCAGTATTTGGGCAGCATGTAGCCGATGGCGCCGGGAATGATGATCGACAGGATCGTGCTTTGCGTCGTCGGCTCACCGGTGGTCGAATTGTAGATGGCATAGGCCACACCGATCAGCAGAAAGCCGACGCCAAGCGCGAATTGCAGAAAGTGGAAGATGCGCACCGCGTTCTTGGTGCGGTAGCCCGCCTGCAAGAGCCGCAACCGGATCGCGGAATATTCGGCCTCGTCCGAGGGTTCGAGAAAGTTCGAGAATTTCTCGAGCTTGTCCTTGCCCTGCGACTGGCGCAGCCGGTCACCCTTGGGTGCTGCGGCCGAGGTCTGAGAGGCGACCCGCAGCTTGTCGAGCGGGTCCTGCGTCTTTTTCAAGAGCATCGGCAGCGTCATGAGGATCATGACGAGGCCGAGAAAGCCCACCGCGATGAGCGGGCCGAAGGGGCCCAGCAGATCGGTGAGACTGGCGTTGATCGTATTCAGCATGGCCTTCTGTGCCCCCTCAGACCTTGATGTTCACAAGCGATTTCATCACAAAGATGTTCACCGCCAGAAAACCGCCCACCACGAGACAGGCAGGGATGAACACGGCCGTTTCCTTCACATCGTCATAATAGTTCGGGTCGAGCAGGTTGATCATCACCAGCGCGCCGACAGGAAAGCCCGACAGGAAGGTGCCCGACCATTTCGCCTCGGCCGTGATCGCCTTGACCCGGCGAAAGAGCTTGAAGCGGGCGCGGATCACCTTGGCCAGGCCGTCGAGGATCTCGGCCAGGTTGCCGCCCGCCGTTTGCTGGATGTTCACCGCCACGGCGAGAAAGCGCATGTCCTGCATGTCCATCCGTTCGGCCATCGCCTTGAGGCTCTCGCCCATGTCGCGGCCATAGGCGGCCTCGTCGGCGATCATGCCCATCTCGGTGCCCAGCGGGTCGGGGACCTCCTTGGCGACGATGCCGATGGCCGAGGAAAACGGATGCCCGACGCGCAGCGAGCGCACCATGAGTTCGACCGCATCGGGGAGCTGTTCCTCGATCATCGACATCCGGGTCTTGGCCTTCTTGTTGATCCACATGAACACCGCGCCGACGCCCATCGCCAGCGACACGACGATGCGCACGGGCGGCTCTGTCGCGGTGCCCACGGTCAGGCCGATAAAGGCCACGACCGAAAGGCCGACCATGATCATGACCAGTTGCGCGGGCGAAAAGGCGATGTTGGCCTTCTGCGCCTTGGTCGCCAGGATCGAATAGAGCGGGATCGAGCGCGACTTGATGTGCTGCGTCATCTCCTTGCGGAGCTGTTCGAGCACCTGCTCGCGCCCGGCCCCTTTTTCGAGCAGCGCGAGGCGGCGGTTGACCTTGTTGTTCAGGCTGATCGACTTGCCGAACACGGTGAGGTAGAGACCCTCGACCAGCACCAGCACCGCGATGAAGATCAGGCCGTAGATGATCGGTTCGGCTGAAATGACCATGATCGTCAGTCTCCTATCGTCGGTTCAAAGATCGAGGCGGGCAGGTCGTAGCCCCAGAGCCGGAAGCGTTCGGAAAAGTGCGACCGCACGCCGGTCGCGGTGAAATGGCCGATGATCTTGTTGTCGGGCGTCAGGCCCACGCGCTGATAGCGGAACACTTCCTGCATCGAGATCACGTCGCCTTCCATGCCGGTGATCTCGGTGATCGAGGTCATCCGGCGCGAGCCATCCTGCAGGCGCGAGGCCTGCACGATCAGGTTCACGGCGCTCGCGATCTGGGACCGCACCGCCTTGAGCGGCATCTCGATCCCGGCCATCGCCACCATGTTTTCAAGCCGCGACACCCCGTCGCGGGCCGAGTTGGCGTGGATCGTGGTCATCGACCCGTCGTGGCCGGTGTTCATCGCCTGCAGCATGTCGATGACCTCTTCGCCGCGGGTTTCCCCCACGATGATCCGGTCAGGCCGCATCCGCAGGGCGTTGCGCAGACAGTCGCGCTGGGTGACGGCGCCCTTGCCCTCGACGTTGGGCGGGCGGCTTTCCATCCGGCCCACATGGGTCTGTTGCAGTTGCAATTCGGCCGTATCCTCGATCGTCAGGATGCGTTCGTTGTTGTCGATGAAGGACGACAGCGCGTTGAGCGTCGTCGTCTTGCCCGACCCGGTCCCGCCCGACACGATCACGTTGAGCCGCGTTGACACCGCCGCTTGCAGATAGGCCGCCATTTCCTCGGTAAAGGCGCCGAAACGCACGAGGTCGTCGATGGCGAGCTTGTCCTTCTTGAACTTGCGGATCGAGACCAGCGAGCCATCGACCGCCACCGGCGGCACCATCGCGTTAAAGCGCGACCCGTCGCCCAGACGGGCGTCCACATAGGGGTTGCTTTCATCGACGCGCCGGCCCACGGCCGACACGATCTTGTCGATGATGCGCAGCAGGTGCTTTTCATCCTTGAAGGTGATGTCGGTCAGCTCGAGCCGGCCGTCGCGTTCAACAAAGATCTGCTGCGGGCCGTTCACCAGGATATCGTTGACGCTGTCATCCTTGAGCAGGGTTTCGAGCGGGCCAAGGCCCGTGACCTCGAAGAACAGGTCCTGGTTGAGCTGCTGGCGTTCGTCGCGGTTGAGCACGACGCCCATCTCTTCGAGCGACTCGGTCGCGATCGCGTTGATTTCCTGCCGCAGATCGGTCTCGGTCGCCTTTTCCAGCGCCGCGAGGTTGAGGTTGTCGAGCAGCGCCTTGTGCAGTTCGAGCTTGATCTCGGACAGGCGTTCCTTGCGCTTTTTCTCCTTGTCGGCCGGGGCCGCCTCGGCCGCCTTGGACGGCATCGCGCGCATCAGCGAGGCGCGGGCGGGCTCAGCCGGGGTGACCGGCGCGACATTGACATTGGTGGGCTTGAGCAGGCCCGCAGGCTTTGCGCCGGACGGTTTCTTGTATTTCGAGAACATCAGCTATCCCTCACCCCCGTGCCTTGGCCTTGGCCTTGGCCACATCGGCCACGGCCACGTCATGCACCGACTTGGCCAGTTTCGCGATTTCCTTGCGCAGCGCGTTCTTGGCGATGCCCTCGGCCATCGGCACGCCATGGTCGGCGTTCTGCACGACCGCCACACCACCATTGGGCAGCAGCACCTCGATCGAGATGCCAAGGCTTTCGGCCAGCCGCTTGACCCGGCTCTTGCCGTTCAGGTCGGTAAAGCCCGGCGCGCGGTTCAGGATGAAGCGCAGCTTGGCAAAGGGCAGATCCTCGGCCTGCAGGGCACGCTTGAGCCGCAGCGTGTTCTGTGCAGAGCGCATGTCGAGCTCGAGCGTGGCGAAATAGACATGCGCGGCATGCAGCACGGTTTCGGACCATTCGACCATCGTCGAAGGCATGTCGATGATGACATAATCGAAATTGGTGCGCGCCATCTCGATGATGCGCTCGATATCCTTGGGCCCGATCAGGTCGAGCGGGATCAGGTCGGTGGGCGCGGTCAGCACGTGCAGTTTCTGGTTGTAGGACAAGAGCGCGTTCATGAACGCCTCGCTGTCCATGCTGTCGGTGTCCGAGAGCAGTTCGAGCACGGTTTCGCGGCGCGGCAGGTCGAGATAGGTCGAGGTGCTGCCGAATTGCAGGTCAAGGTCGAGCAGGCAGACGCGCGGCGGGTTGTCCTTGTCGATAATGGCAAGCTCCCAGGCGAGGTTGACCGCCAGTGTCGTGGCGCCGGTCCCGCCGGCCATGCCATGCACGGGGATCACGACGCCCTCGCGGTCGCCGGTGGCCTTGAAAGTATTCTTGATCTCGGGCGCGACATCGGGCTGTTCGGCGGGCTTGAGCACGCGGTCGATGGCACGGGCCAGTTCGCCCTCGGGCAGCGGATAGGGCACGAATTCGTCGCCCCCCTCGCGCAAGAGCTGGTGCAGCGAGGCGGGGCTCACATCCTCGGCGATCAGGATCACCTTGATCGCCTTGGCCTTGGCCGCGCTGATGATGTCGAGCACGAGCGACAGATCGGCCTCATCCTCGGCATCCAGCGCCACCGCCACGAATTCGAGCTGGTCTGCGTCGGGCTGTTCAAGGAACGCCAGCGCATCGGCAAAGCTGAGATCGCCCCAGTTTTCGCCCAGCGTCGCCTCCATATCCTCGATCAGCAGGTCAAAGATCTGAACGTCGCGGCTGATCGTGCAGGCCACGATCGGCTGCGGTTCGGGTTGCAATACGGCAGTCATGCTCATCGCCTCACGTCCTTTGTCCAAGGTTTTCACCCTCGGGACGTGTCAGGCCGGGTCGCGCGGACACCGGACAGCCCCAAGGGCGACCCCATCCGCCATACGCGGCGCAGGGTTTCCCATTGGGGTCAGGGTCGGTGACAAAGGTGACGAGATTGGGGCCGAAAAGCTGTAATTGTTGGGAGTTTTGCGACTATCCCGAAATCGGGGGGCGGTTGTTGCCTCTGGCTGCAACAAGAGGCGGGCAGGGGGGCCATGGTCGGCCTGCCCCCCGCGCCGCCTGAAACGGGCTCAGCCGTCGGTGCCGGTGCTCAGCTCTGCGCCGATCGGGGCGGCTGCGGCGCTGGCCACATAGTCGCGAAAGATGATCTCGGCATATTTGCCGTTGAGCACCGAAGGATGCCCCGCCACAAAGCCCGACACCTCGGTCACGGTGCGCCGGTTGCGCCGTTCGCGCCCGTCGGTGACGATCAGCGGCTGCGTCTCGCCCAGTGACACCACCGCCTCGAGCCGCGAGCGGCTCACGCCCTGCGACGCCAGATAGGCCACCACCGCTTGTGCCCTTTGCAGGCCCAGCGACTGGTTGTAGCGGGAGGAGCCCACACGGTCGGTATGACCATAGACCTTGAAGCGGACCTCGGGGAATTGCCTGATCCAGGTCGCCTGCTGGTTCAACACCGCGCGCGCCTCGGCGTCGAGCGTGGCGGAGTTGAATTCGAAGGTGATGGTCGATTGCACTTCGGTCGAGAAACGGCGGGCGAGGTTGATGGTATAGGTGCTCTCGCCGCTCTGCACGAGCGTGTTGTTCATCGTGGCATTGCCGAAATTGCCGTCATCGACGCCGGCTCCGGCCTCGCCCCAGAAGGACGAATAGGTCGGGTCGCCCGGTGCGCAGGCGGCAAGCGCCGCAAGCGCCGCCACCGCCGTGATCGCCAGATGTCGCATCGCCCCGTCTCCCCGACCTGTCATGTCCTGCCCGTCCCGACCTCAGTCGAGCACATAGCCATATGATCCGCTGAAGTCCTGCCGCGCAACCTCTCCCGCGCCGCCGCGCGAGGGGGCGTCGCTGGCCGCGACACGGCCGAACAGGAACAGGTCACGCTCTGTCGGCGGGCGCACCCGGTCGGTCGGCAGGGCCAGCGCCTCGCCCCGGGTCGGCGTGACCAGATGCGCGGTGATGATGATGACCAGTTCGGTCTGCTGGCGCGAATATTCCGCGCTGCGGAACAGCGCGCCCAACACCGGGATATCGCCCAGCCATGGCACCTGCCCGTTGAGGTCGGTAAAGTCGTCCGACAGCAGGCCCGCGATGGCAAAGCTTTCGCCATCGCGCATCTCGACCGTGGTCGAGGTTTCGCGGCGACGGAAGGCGTCGATGCTGAAGCCGTTGACATTGAAGCCATTTGTCGGGTCGATCGACGACACCGCCGCGGCAAGTTCGATGTTGATCAGGTCGCCATCCACCACGCGCGGGGTAAATTTCAGCTCAACCCCGAAGGGCTTGTATTCGACCGTGACCGAGCCGTCGGTCTGCGACACCGGCACCGGATATTCACCACCCGCCAGGAACCGCGCCTCTTGCCCGCTCAGCGCGGTCAGGTTCGGCTCGGCCAGGGTGCGCACGACCCCGCGCGATTCGAGCGCCTCGAGCAGCAGGCCGACCTCGACCCCGCCGGCATTGAAGCCAAACAGCATCGCGCCATTGTTGGAATTGTTGCCGGGGATGTTGCCGTTGAACGTATTGGCCAGCCCGCCCGAATTGTTCAGCGTGTTGGTGCCGCCGGCCAGACCCAGATCGCCGCCGAGCCCGACGCCCTGCAGCGCGAGCGACGACGACAGCGATTTGGACACCGACCGCTGCATTTCCGCAAAGCGCACGCGCAGCATCACCTGCTGGGTGCCGCCGACGCTCATCAGGTTCGACACCCGGTCGGGCGCGTAACGGTTGGCCAGGTCGAGCGCGCGGTCGAGCCGGGCGATGGAGGATACGGTGCCCGACAGCACGATGCCGTCATTGGCGGTGCGCACCTCGATGGGCTCGCCGGGCAGGATCTGCTCCAGCCGCTCCTTGAATTCCGCGATGTCGGGGGTGACATGCACCTCGACGTTGGTGATCAGCCGCCCGTCCGCGCCCAGAATGGTCAGCGTGGTGCGCCCCGGCTCCTTGCCCAGCACATAGATCGTGCGGTCCGAGAGCGAGGAGATATCCGCAATCCCCGGATTGGCGATGCTGAGCTCGGTAAAGGGGACGTCGCTTTCCACGACCACCGCACGGTTCATGGGAACCTGCAAGGCGCTGGATGGCGCCCCGCGCATCACCTGCAATGTTTCGGCCGGTGCCTGCGTCGGCGCCCCCGTAAACGCAAGCGCGAAGCCTGTCACGGCCGCCTTGATTACTTTGTCATATGTCATGTGACCTGCCTCTCCGATCACGCCCGCATGCGGGAGATTTTTCCCGTCGTTGGGCGGAACCCTGCCTGCAATCGTCAATTATTGCAAGAATCAATGCTTTGGACAGGGAACTTTATGTGGATAACCCGCAACAGGTGGCAGTCGGGACGCTGATTTTCAATGAAATAGCGCGCCCGTCGCCGGGCGCGCTCTGGATCAGGAGGAGTTTGCTGCGGTCAGTTGGTGCAGGGAATGGGGATTTCGACCACGTCTGCGCCGCGCCGGGTGCGGATCGTGCAGACGGCTTCCTGTTCGACCTCGACCACCTGCCGTTCCTGGATGCCCAGCAGGATGCGCTGGTTCACCTCGGTGGCTTGCGCCACGGTCTCATCCATATTGCCGACCAGCGACAGCTTGAGCGAACCGGTGGCCTGGGCCTGGGCCAGAATGGCGACCTGCTGCGGCGTCACCTCGACCGTGACCGACCGGACGCTGGCGCTGGCGGGGGTGCCCGGGTCGCCCGACTGATCGACCGCGATCAGCCGCACACCACTCTGGATCAGTTGCGTGATCTCCTGGGTGGCACCTTCCTGCGTGCCGGAACTACCGGTCCAGTACACGTCCACCCGGTTGCCGGGGCGCACACCGGACATGCCGCTTGCGAGGTCAACGCCGATGGTAAAGGCACGCATCCCGATGGACAGACGCGTGGTGATGCCTGCATCCTCGCCGGGGCCGGTGACCTTGGACATCAGGACGGGTTCGTTCAGGTCCATCTGGCGCAGGACCACGCGGGGCACGTCGGGGCCATTGGGAAACAGCTCTGCCTCGGTGAGAAACACGCCCTCGGGCAGGAATGGCTCGGCATATTTGATGACAGAGACATCGGCCGGTGTCAGCGGCTCACCATAGTTGATCGTCCGGTTGACAGCATAGACATCCACCGTGCGCACCTGCTGTGCCGCAATCCGGCGCTGCTGTTCCAGCTGCGCGTTTTGCGTCTCGAAATAGCCTTGCACCATGTAGACGGCGAACCCCGCCAGACCCAGGCCAAGGATCAGAACCAAACCAAAGACCGCTCTCATCCTCTTTCCCCTTTTCTTTGTACAGTCACATCATCACCCGGCCGATCGCGGCGCACCCGCGGTGCGCGCGCCATGCGGGCGGTTGCCGTCAGCTTCCGACGGTTTGCGCGGTCAGCGCGGCGCCGACGCTTTCGGCGGGGTCGGTTGCGGCCGTCCGCACGATCGTCACGACGCCGATCGCCATCCCGACCATCGCGGCCGTCAGCACCACCCAGTCAACCGTGACTGCGCCAGATTCTTCCTGACGGAAGCGCTTGAGAAATTTGGTCATTCTATCCTCCTGGTCACTAGGCAGCAGCCCATATGACGTCATGGGTAATCGCCAATTGTGGTCGAACTTGGGAAAGACGCGGGTGCTTTCATGGTCCGCGCCCGTCATCGCCCGAGACAGTCAGGCTTTGACCAACCGGCCCGGGGCCCGGCCCGGCCGGTCCGGGGCGCGGCGCCACGCCACAAAAAGGAAAAGACCGCACCTTGCGGTGCGGCCTTTCCGTTGCCCCGGATGGGGCAGACTGTCTTACGAACCGACGGTGGTGTTGGTCAGGTTGGTGCCGATGTCGGCGGCCAGATCGGTCGCACCGGTGCGCACCGACAGCATGACAGCGAGGCCCAGGCCCACGATGGCGGCGGTCAGCACGACCCAGTCAACCGTGACCGCACCGTCTTCGTCGTTGCGGAAGTTTTTGATGAAATTCAGCATAGTTGTCCCTCCTCAGGGTGTTCACTCGGGTTGTCGTTACCACGCCGGATCTACTCGGGCCGGCCTCTTGTTGGCCCGATCCCCGTCTTGGATGAGGAGATATAGCCAGCCGAATGGGGCGGGATTTGGGCCGGTTTGGTGCATTTTTGAAGCCATCCACTTTTCGTTAAACTATTTCACAAGCCATTGTTTCAGAATGATTTTATCTTCATGATCGCCGATACGCGCCGCAGCGGCGTTGCCGAACCGTGTCAAATCCTCCCCAATTGGAAGCACCTTTCATCAACCGGGTAGAGAAAACGCCCGTTTTCGGGGTAAGGTGATCCAAAGAAGAAACGACATGAGGCAGAGCGCGCATGACGCGGAGTTTCGGGTTCAAGGCCCTCTTGGGCTGCGGGCTGCTTTTGTGCGGCGCCGACATGGCCGCGGCGCAGGACAGGCTGCAAAACGACTTCACCTTTCGCCGTGTCGGGGTTCCCCCTGCCACCACGGAACGCCGCATCACCGTCCAGATCGCGCCCGCCCCGCCGCGCGCCCCCGCGCCGCCGCCCGTCGCGGGCGAGGGCGCCTCCAGCGGCCCGGCCATGCCCGCGCCCAGCGGATATGAATGGTTCTGGGCGGCAATCTCGCCCCGGCTTGCCGATACCGGGCCAGGCCGGCTCGAGCCCGCCCTGCGCGAGATCGCCAACGCCCCCGTCGCGGTCCCCGCACCGCGCCTGCAGACCCTGCAAGGCATAGCACAGGCCCATGGCCGCGACATCCTGCGCGCCACGGTCGGCACCAAGGTGTCGCCCGCGCTGGTCCTTGCGGTGATTTCCGTCGAAAGCTCCGGGCGTGCCGATGCGGTGAGCTCCGCCGGTGCCGCCGGTCTGATGCAGCTGATGCCCGCCACGGCCGAACGTTTCGGCGTGACAGACCGCGCCATCACCGCCGAGAACATCCGCGGCGGCGTGGCCTACCTCGACTGGCTGATGGGGCATTTCAACAATGACCCGATCCTCGCGCTTGCCGGCTACAACGCGGGCGAAGGGGCGGTGCGCGACAACGCGGGCGTGCCGCCCTATGCCGAAACCCGCGCCTATGTGCCCAAGGTTCTGGCCGCCTGGGCCGTCGCGCGCGGGCTCTGCCAGACGCCGCCGGTGCTGATCAGCGACGGCTGCGTGTTCACGGTCAACAACCTCTAGGCGCCGTGCGTCTCCATCTTTTGGCCAGAAATATCCCGGGGTCCGGGGCAGAGCCCCGGCCGTTTGCCACCCGCGACCGACCAAAGGCAGGCTAGCCGACGATCGCCGCCTCGGTCGCCGCGCGCATCTCGGCCTCGCTCACCCCATCGGCCAATTCGACGATATGCAGCCCCTTGTGGCCCACGTCGAGCACACCGAGGTTCGTGATGATCCGGTCCACCACGCCACGGCCGGTCAACGGCAGCGTGCAGGCGCGCAGAACCTTGCTTTCGCCATGTTTGCTGGTGTGGTCCATCACCACCACCACGCGGCCCACGCCCGCCACGAGGTCCATCGCGCCGCCCATTCCCTTGACCAGCTTTCCAGGGATCATCCAGTTCGCCAGATCGCCGGTCTCTGACACTTCCATCGCGCCCAGGATCGCCATCGCGATCTTGCCGCCGCGGATCATGCCGAAACTCGTCGCGCTGTCGAAATAGGCCGAATGCGGCAGTTCGGTGATCGTCTGCTTGCCCGCATTGATCAGGTCGGCGTCCTCTTCGCCCTCGAACGGAAAGGGCCCCATGCCCAGCATCCCGTTCTCCGATTGCAGCGTGACCGTGATCCCCTCGGGGATGTGATTGCTCACCAGCGTCGGGATCCCGATGCCGAGGTTCACATACATCCCGTCCTTGAGCTCCTGCGCGGCCCGTGCCGCCATCTGGTTGCGGTCCCACATGTCTCAGGCCTTTCTCACGGTGCGCTGCTCGATGCGCTTTTCATGGGCGCCGGCGATGATGCGGTGCACATAGATGCCGGGCAGGTGGATCGCGTCGGGGTCGAGGCTGCCGGTCGGCACGATCTCCTCGACCTCCGCCACGCAGACGCGGCCACACATCGCCGCCGGCGGGTTGAAGTTGCGCGCGGTCTTGCGGAACACCAGATTGCCGGTCGCATCCGCCTTCCACGCCTTCACGAGGCTCAGGTCCGCCACGATGCCGCGTTCGAGGATATAGGTCTGCCCGTCGAACTCCTTGTGCTCCTTGCCCTCGGCGATCACGGTGCCGACGCCGGTCTTGGTGTAGAACCCCGGAATGCCCGCGCCGCCCGCGCGCATCCGCTCGGCCAGCGTGCCCTGCGGGTTGAACTCGAGCTCGAGCTCGCCCGACAGGTATTGCCGCATGAATTCGGCATTCTCGCCCACATAGGACGAGATCATCTTTTTCACCTGCCGCGTTTGCAGCAGGATGCCGATGCCGAAATCATCGACGCCCGCGTTGTTGGACGCAAAGGTCAGATCGCGCGTGCCCGCGTCCCTGATCGCCTGCAACAAGAGCTCGGGGATCCCGCAGAGGCCAAAGCCGCCCGCCGCGATGAACATGCCGTCATGCAAGAGCCCGTCGAGTGCGGCGGCGGCGTCTGGATAGATCTTTTTCATGCGGTCCTCTCCCCGGTCATGCGCGCAACATTGCCGTGCCGCGCGCCAGAGTCAAACGGATTGCCGCAGTGCAGCGATGCCTATTCCGTGGCCTCTGTCGGTTTGTTTGCGGTCGGTTTCCTTGCCGTCGGTTTCCTTGCGGCGGGTTTCGTGGTGGCGGCCTTTTTGGTGGCGGGCTTTTTGGCGGCGGGCTTTTTCGCCGCGGCTTTGGCGGGCGCCTTGGTGGCAGCCTTTTTCGGCGCGGCCTTCTTGCCGCCCTTGCCGGCCTTGGCGTCCACCAGTTCGACCGCCTGGTCCAGCGTCAGCGCCTCGGGCTCCATGTCCTTGGGCAGGGTCGCATTGACCTTTTCCCATTTCACATAAGGGCCATAGCGCCCCGGCATGACCGAAATCGCGCCGCCCTTTGCCGGGTGATCGCCCAGTTCCTTCAACGCCTTGGCCGGAGTGGCGCCACCGCGCCCGCCGCGCCCGGCGGCCTTTTGCGCCAGCACCTCCATCGCGCGGTTCATGCCGATGGTGAACACCTCGTCCACATCCTTGATGTTGGCATAGGTCGTGCCATGCTTGACGAAGGGGCCAAAGCGGCCGATCCCGGCCTCGATCAGGACGCCATCCTCGGGGTGCGGGCCGATCGCGCGCGGCAGGGCCAGCAGTTGCAGCGCCTTTTCCAGGTCCATGTCGCTGACCGACCAGCCCTTGGGCAGGCTCGCGCGGGGCGGTTTGGGCGCCTCTTCGGTCGCCTCGCCGCGCTGCACATAGGGGCCAAAGCGGCCGTCGCGCAGGCTGATCGCGTCGTCGCCGTCATGACCGAGCAGCTTGCCGTCCGGGCCGATCCCGTCGCCCTCGACGCCGGGCGGGCCAAAGGGGCGGGTGAAACGGCATTCGGGGTAGTTCGAGCAGCCGATGAAGGCCCCGCCCGAGCGCGCCGTGCGCATCGAGAGGTGGCCCACCCCGCAATTGGGGCACAGGCGCGGGTCGCTGCCATCCTCCTTGGCGGGGAACAGATGCGGCGCCAGCACCTCGTTGATCTTGTCGAGCACCTCGCCGATGCGCAGATCGGCGGTTTCGGCCAAGGCGGCCGAGAAATCGCGCCAGAACCGGCGCAGCACGTCCTTGTAGTCGGCCTCGCCCGCCGACACCTTGTCGAGCTGGTCCTCGAGGTCGGCGGTAAAGTCGTATTCGACATAGCGGTGGAAATAATTGGACAGGAATACCGTGACCAGCCGCCCCTTGTCCTGCGGGATCAGGCGGCCCTTGTCCTTGGTCACATAGTCGCGTTCCTGGATCGTGGTGACGATGCTGGCATAGGTCGAGGGGCGGCCGATGCCCAGCTCTTCCATCCGCTTGACCAGCGTGGCCTCGGTATAGCGGGGCGGCGGCTGGGTGAAATGCTGCTCGGGCGTGACCGACTGCTTGGCCATCGGCTCGCCCTGGGCGACCTGCGGCAGGCGCGCGTCCTCGTCATCCACGACCGAATCGTCGCGCCCTTCCTCGTAGATCGCGATGAAGCCCTCAAAGAGCACCACCTGTCCCGTGGCACGCAGCACGACCTGCGCGTCGGCGCTGCCGACATCGACGGTCGTGCGCTCCATCTGCGCGGCGGCCATCTGGCTTGCGATGGTGCGCTTGTAGATCAGGTCATAAAGCCTGCGCTGGTCGGCGTCCTGGATGCGCAGGTCCTCGACGCTGCGCATCATGTCGGTGGGGCGGATGCATTCATGCGCCTCCTGCGCGTTCTTGGCCTTGTTCTTGTACATGCGCGGGCTGGAGGGGAGGTATTTCTCGCCAAACTTGGCCTTGATCGCATCGCGCGCAGCCATCACCGCCTCGGGCGCCATGTCGATCCCGTCGGTCCGCATGTAGGTGATGAGCCCCGCCTCATAGAGCCGCTGCGCCGCCGACATCGTCTGCCGCGCGCCCATGCCGAACTTGCGGCTGGCCTCCTGTTGCAGGGTCGAGGTCATGAAAGGAGGGGCGGGGTTGCGGCTGGCGGGCTTGGCCTCGACCGAGAGCACGGTCATGTCGCGGCTGCTGATCGCCTGCACGGCAAGCTCGGCATCGGCGGCGGTGGCGAGGTCGAACTTGTCGAGCTTCTTGCCGCCCAGCGTCGTGAGGCGGGCGGTAAGTGTCTGGTTGCGAGGCGTTTTCAGCACCGCGCCGACACTCCAGTATTCCTGCGCACGAAACGCCTCGATCTCCATCTCGCGCTCGACGATCAGGCGCAGACAGACCGATTGCACGCGGCCGGCCGAGCGCGCGCCGGGAAGCTTGCGCCAGAGCACGGGCGACAGGTTGAACCCCACGAGGTAGTCGAGCGCGCGGCGCGCGAGATAGGCATCGACCAGCGGCACATCCACCTGACGGGGATGCTTCATCGCCTCGGTGACGGCTGATTTGGTGATCGCGTTGAACACCACGCGGCTCACCGGCGTGTCCTTCTTGATGGCGCGGCTCTTGGTCAGCGCCTCTGTGAGGTGCCAGGAGATCGCCTCGCCTTCGCGGTCGGGGTCGGTGGCGAGGATCAGCTCGTTGTCTTCCTTGAGCGCGTCTGTGATCGCCTTGAGGTGCTTGCGGCTGTCGGCCGCGACCTCCCATAGCATGTCGAAATCGGCCTCGGGATCGACCGAGCCGTTCTTGGCGGGCAGGTCGCGGACATGGCCGAATGACGCGAGAACCGTGTAATTCGCGCCCAGATAGCCGTTGATCGTCTTGGCCTTGGCGGGGGATTCGACGACGACGACAGGCATGGGAATTCCTCAAAAACAACGGCCGGACCGGTCGGTCCCTTAAGCCGCGCAACATGTGGGGCCGGGGCGGGGCTTGTCAATGCGGGGGATGAGGGATCGGTGAAGCACCGGCAAGTCCATGTTTCAGAACTGTTCCTCCGGGCTTTTGCGCGATCCGGCGGGCCGCGGGCCGCCAAAGGCCATGCGTGCCGCGTCAGTTGATGCGCGACAAGAGCCCGCCCGACTGGCGGCGGATGCGTCCGTCAAGCTCGAGGTCGATCAGCACCGGGGCGACGACATGCGCGCTGGTCTGCAGGTCGCGGATCAGCTGATCCTCGGCCATGGGCGAGGGGCTGAGCCGGTCGAGGATCTGGCGGTGCAGCGCGGCCGTGTCGCGCAGGCTGCGGGGCAGGGCAGGCTGCGGCGGCGCGGGCCGCGCGGGGGCGGGCGGGCGTGCCGCAGGGATGACGCGGCGGGGGGCCGGCAGGTTGGACGTGCCGAGAAGCTCGATCACATCGGCGCCGTTGCGCACGAGGATGGCGCCGTCGCGGATCAGCATGTTGCACCCCGATGCGCGCGCGTCGAACGGGTGGCCGGGGACCGCCATCACCTCGCGCCCCTGATCGAGCGCGGTGCGGGCCGTGATCAGGCTGCCCGATTTCGCCGCCGCCTCTACCACCACGACCGCGCGGGCCAGGCCCGAGATGATGCGGTTGCGCGCCGGGAAATGGCGTGATTGCGGTTGCAGGCCCATGGGCTGATCCGACAGCAGCAGGCCGCGTCGGGCGATGTCATGGGTCAGCGCGGCATTCTCGGCCGGGTAGATCACATCGACCCCGCCGGCGAGAACCGCCACGGTGCCGCCGTCGAGCGCCGCCTGATGCGCCGCCGCATCGACCCCGCGCGCGAGGCCCGACACCACGACATAGCCCGCCGCCGACAGCTCTGCCGCCAGGGCCCGCGCCATCCGCGTGCCCAGCGACGAGGCATTGCGCGCGCCCACCAGTGCCACCATCGGCCGCCCGAGCAGCCCCGGATCGCCGCGCAGCCACAAGAGCGGCGGCGCATCCTCGATATCCATCAGGTCGGCAGGGTAGGCGGGCTCGCCATGGCACAAAAGGCGCGCCCCGCAGGCACGGGCCGCCTTCATCTCGGCCAGAACGACCGGTTCGGGGCAGGGCGCATAATCCGCGATACCCGACGCGCGGGCCATGTCGGGCAGGGCGCGCAGCGCGGCCTGCGCGGTGCCATGTTCACCCATGAGCCGCCAGAATGTCGCCACGCCAACGCGGCGTGAGCGCAACAGACGAAGCCATGACAGCCGATCATCTTCCGTGGTGGGTGGGAGTGGGGGGTGAGTGGAAGAAGTGGGTTCCTCAGCCATCCTGAACTCCGCCTGTTGCAGAATCAGGTTTAGCGCCTGCTGGTTAACAAGCCGTAAAGCATGTCCGCTTTTCTCACGCCGCAGCCCCGCCCACCGTCAGCCCGCCGATCAGCAGGCTGGGCTGGCCCACACCCACGGGCACCCATTGCCCCGCCTTGCCGCAATTGCCGATGCCGGGGTCGAGCGCCATGTCCGACCCGATCCCCCGGATCTGGCGCAGCGCGGTCGCGCCGTCGCCGATCAGCGTGGCGCCCTTGACCGGCGCGCCGATCACGCCGTCCCGCACGCGGTAGGCCTCGGTGCAGGAGAACACGAACTTGCCATTGGTGATGTCCACCTGACCGCCGCCAAAGCCCACGGCATAGATGCCGTCCTTGAGCTCTGCCACCAGCGCCGCAGGGTCGGCCTGCCCGGCGGGCATGTAGGTATTGGTCATGCGCGGCATCGGGATATGGGCAAAGCTTTCGCGCCGCCCGTTGCCGGTGGGGGCCACCCCCATCAGCCGGGCATTCTGGCGGTCCTGCATGTAGCCCACCAGAATGCCGTCCTCGATCAGCACGTTGCGCGCAGAGGGCGTGCCTTCGTCATCGACGGTGATCGACCCGCGCCGGTCGGGGATCGTGCCGTCATCCAGCACCGTCACGCCGCGCGCCGCGACCTGCTGGCCCATCAGCCCGGCAAAGGCCGAGGACCCCTTGCGGTTGAAATCGCCCTCAAGCCCATGGCCCACTGCCTCGTGCAGCAGGATGCCGGGCCAGCCGGGGCCCAGGACCACATCCATCACCCCCGCCGGCGCAGGCTCTGCCACCAGATTGACCAGCGCGATGCGCAGCGCCTCGCGCACGGCGGGCTGCCAATGTGCGGGGTCCATCAGCCCGATGAGCCCGTGCCGCCCGCCCGCACCGGTGCCACCGGCCTCGCGCCGGCCGTTCTGTTCCACGGTCACCGAGACGTTGAGCCGCGCCATCGGGCGGATGTCGCTGAAAACCCCGCCTTCGGGCCGCAGGATCACCACCTCCTGCAACGACGCCGCGAGCGTGGCCGAGACCTGCACGACGCGCGCATCGAGCCCGCGGGCATAGGCGTCGATTTCGCGCAGGATGTCGATCTTGACCGGAAAGGTCGCGCCGTCCATCGGGTTCTCGTCGCCATAAAGACGCAGGTTGGTGCGTGCGGGCGCATCGGCCAGCGTGCCGCCGCCATCGCCCACCGCGAGCCGCGCGGTGGCCACGGCCCGGCGCAGCGCGGCCTCGTCGAGCGTCGTGGAATGCGCATAACCCGCCGTCTCGCCGCGCACGGCGCGCAGGCCGAACCCTTCGGAGGCATCATAGCTCGCCGTCTTGATGCGGCCATCGTCGAACGAGATCACCTCGGAGCGGCGGCGCTCGAGAAACAGCTCTCCGTCATCCGCGCCCGCCACGGCTTCGCGCAAGAGGCTCAGGGCGCGGTCCTGGTCCATGGCGGTTTCAAACGGGCGGAATGCGTCGGTCGTCATCGGAGCGTCCTCTGGTTATGCCTTGATCTGGGTCAAAAAGCGTCTCTTTGCCGCAACCGGACTTCTTGTGATGCGGATCAGGATATGGGAATACACTGTCAGGAAACAGGGGATTCCGTCGCAAGATGGGGTGTGCCCGTCAAGAAACAAGGTTAAGCCATGCACCTGACCCGGACGATCAGAGCCATTTCCGCCGCTTGTGGCACCATGATGCTGGCCAAGATGGCCGCGGCGCAGACGGTCATTGCCGATCTGCCTATCGTTGGTGCCCCGACCTACGGAGAGATGGGGTTCCAGCCGGCTTCGACCAAGATCGCGCGCGACCTGCAATGGCTCGACGGGATGATCAACGTGATCATCGGCCTGATCACGCTCTTTGTCACGCTGCTGCTGATTTGGGTGATCGTGCGCTACAACCAGCGCCGAAACCCCACGCCGGCGCGCTTTACCCACAATTCGCCGCTCGAAGTGACCTGGACCATCGTGCCGATCGTGATCCTCGTGGTGATCGGGGCGTTCTCGCTGCCGGTCCTGTTCGAAGAGCAGGAAATCCCCGAGGGCGACATCGTCATCAAGGTGACCGGCAACCAGTGGTTCTGGAACTACCAATATGTCGATGAGGGCATCGCGTTTGACAGCTACCAGATCGGCTATGGCGAGGGGAACCTGAACCCTTCGATCAGCGAACAACTGGCCGAGGCAGGCTATACCGACCGCGAATTCCTGCTGGCGACCGATACCGCCGTCGTCGTGCCGCTGGGCGCGACCATCGTGATGCAGGTCACGGGCGCCGACGTGATCCATTCCTGGACGATCCCCGCCTTCGGGGTGAAGCAGGATGCGGTGCCGGGGCGTCTTGCGCAACTGTGGTTTTCTGCCGAGCGCGAAGGCGTGTTCTTTGGCCAGTGTTCCGAACTGTGCGGCAAGGACCACGCCTATATGCCGATCACGGTCAAGGTGGTGGCGCCCGAGGTCTATGAAGCCTGGCTGGAAGAGGCGCGGGCGGAATTCCCCGCGTGACGGGGTTTCGTGACGCAACCGGGGCGATGAACTTTACAGGGGCCGCGACGGTGGCCCGGACAGGCATGAACGGGCACACGATGAGCGACGCGAGCCTTGACAGTGCCGTGACGGCCCCGGGCGAGGCGGGTCTGGGCGACTATTTCGCCCTGCTCAAGCCGCGGGTCATGTCGCTTGTGGTCTTTACCGCGCTGGTCGGGCTTCTGGCCGCGCCGGTGCCGGTGCACCCCTTTGTGGCCTTTGTCGCGATCCTGTGCATCGCGGTGGGGGCGGGGGCCTCGGGCGCGCTCAACATGTGGTGGGACGCCGATATCGACGCGGTGATGCGGCGCACGGCGAAACGGCCGATCCCCGCAGGCAAGGTCGCCGCCGCCGAGGCGCTGGGCCTCGGCCTCGCGCTGTCGGGGTTTGCGGTGGTGCTGCTGTTTCTGGCGACGAACTGGCTCGCCGCCGGGCTGCTCGCCTTTACGATCTTTTTCTACGCCGTGGTCTATTCGATGTGGCTCAAGCGGGCGACGCCGCAGAATATCGTGATCGGCGGCGCGGCCGGGGCCTTTCCGCCGATGATCGGCTGGGCGGTGGCGACGGGGGGCGTGAGCGTGGAAAGCGCGCTGATGTTCGCGCTGATCTTCATGTGGACGCCGCCGCATTTCTGGGCGCTCGCGCTGTTCGTGCGCACGGATTACGGCGATGCCGGTGTGCCGATGCTGACCGAGACGCATGGCCGCCGCGTCACGCGCAACCATGTGCTGGGCTACACGCTGCCGCTTGTGCCGGTGGCGTTGGGCCTCGGCTTTACCTCGATCGGCGGGCCGGTCTATCTGGCGGTGTCGGTGGTGCTCAATATCCGGTTCCTGCTGGGGGCCTGGGCCGTCTGGCGGCGCGACGAGACGCAGGCCGAGGCGGATGGCTATGCGAGCGAGAAACGCCTGTTCCGCCTGTCGCTGAGCTATCTCTTCCTGCATTTCGGAGCGCTTCTGGCCGAGGCGGTTCTGCGGTTCTACGGGCTGTCGGTGATGCCATGGTGATGCGGGTCGAACACGAGCTCCACGCGCGCCGCCGGGGCCGCAACATCGGCGTCGGGCTGCTGCTGGGCGCCTTCATCGCCATCATCTTTGGCCTGACCGTGGTCAAGGTGCTGTCGCTGGGCGATGTGCGCAAGTTCGAATCCTTTGACCATGCCCCGCGCCCGCAACTGGTGCCGGCCGAGGCGCCAGCGGCCGCGGAGGGCGCGCAATGAGATTTGCCTCACGTCTGAGCCCCGAGCAGCGCACGGCGGGATGGGCCGCCCTGCTGGTGGTCACGATGGTCGGGTTGTCCTTTGCAGCCGTGCCATTCTATCGCTGGTTCTGTCAGGTGACGGGCTTTGCCGGCACCACATCGGTCGCCGCGGGCGCAAGCGATGTGATCCTCGATGAGACCGTGAAGGTGCGTTTTGACGCCTCGCTGGAACGCGGGATGCCCTGGACCTTCCGGCCGGTCGTGCGCGAGATGACGCTGCGGCTGGGCGAAACCGGGCTGGCCTTTTTCGAGGCGCATAATCCGACCGACCATCCTGTGGCCGGGATTGCGTCCTATAACGTGACGCCGGATGCGGCGGGTGGATTTTTCGAAAAGATCGCCTGTTTCTGCTTTGACATGCAGGTCTTGCAGCCCGGCGAGACGGTTCAGATGCCGGTGAGTTTTTTCGTCTCGCCCGACATTCTGACCGACCGCGATGGCCGCTTCGTGCACACCATCACGCTGAGCTATACCTTCCACGAAAGCCTGCTGCCTCTGGATGACCAGCAGGCCGCCCTGACCCGCCCCGACGACGCACCCTTGACGGGGCCTGCGGCGCTGGGCACAGCTTTGAACTGAGACGACGACGCAACCATCCGCAGCCCGGTGCCGCGGCCAAAGACCAAGACCAAGCCCAAGCCCAAGACCAAGCCCAAGACCAAGCCCAAGACCAAGCCCAAGACCAAGCCCATGGGGAACGACTGAAATGGCGCACGCAAAGAACCACGATTATCACATCCTGCCGCCTTCGATCTGGCCGCTGTTCGGCGCCCTGTCGGGCTTTTTCATGTTGTTCGGGGCGGTCCTGGGCATGTCGCACGGCAAACCCGACAGCTTTGTCGCCTTTGCGCAGAACTACTGGCTGTTCCTGCTGGGGCTGGCGGGCGTGCTCTATACCATGTTCGCCTGGTGGTCGGAGGTCGTCCATGAGGGGCAGACCGGCGATCACACGCCGGTGGTGCGGATCGGGCTGCGCTACGGTTTCGTCATGTTCATCATGTCCGAGATCATGTTCTTTGCGGCCTGGTTCTGGTCGTTCTTCAAGCATGCGATGTATCCGATGCATCCCGACGGGATCAGCCCGATTGTCGATGGCGTCTGGCCGCCGGCCGGGATCGAGACCTTTGATCCCTGGCACCTGCCGCTGATCAACACGCTGATCCTGCTGTGTTCGGGGATGGCCGCGACCTGGGCGCACCATGCGCTGGTGCATGAGAACAACCGCGAGGACATGAAGAAGGGTCTGATGCTGGCGATCATCCTCGGCGCGTTCTTTACCGCGCTGCAGGCCTATGAATACAGCCACGCGGCCTTTGGCTTCAGCGGCAACATCTATGGCGCGAACTTCTTCATGGCGACGGGCTTCCACGGGTTCCACGTGCTGATCGGGACGATCTTTCTCTTTGTCTGCCTGATGCGCGTCTATCGCGGCCATTTCACCCCGCAACAGCATGTGGGTTTTGAAGCGGCTGCCTGGTACTGGCACTTTGTCGATGTGGTCTGGCTGTTCCTGTTCTTTGCCGTCTACATCTGGGGGCAGTGACGCCTTTGCCCCGGGGGTGACCCCGGGCGGCGGGCGACATGAGTGAGTATTTTTTGCACAGAGAAGCTGCAAGGAAGCTGCAAGGCGCGCGTGGTTCCGGCCGCGCGCGCTGAACGTTGAAAGGGGCGCGATGCGCAGGCTGATCTTTCCGGTGCTGATGGGGGTGATCGGCGTCGGCATTCTGGTGGCGCTCGGGGTCTGGCAGGTGCAGCGGCTGGGCCAGAAGGAGGCGCTGATCGCGCGGATCGAGGCGAAGATCGGGGCGGCGCCGGTGGCGGTGCCGGCCTCGCCCGAGCCCGAGGCGGATCGCTATCTCGCCGTGACGGCCGAGGGCCGGCTGACCGGGCGGGAGGTGCATGTGCTCACCTCGGAGGGTGAGCCGGGCTACCGCGTGATCGCGGAGATCGACACCGGGGACCGCCGGATGATGGCCGATCTGGGCTTTGTGCCGCAGGCCGACAAGGATATCGCCCGCGCCGCGGCGCAGGTGACGCTCACCGGCAACCTGCACTGGCCGCAGGAGACCGACCGTTTCACCCCGCCGCCCGACCCCGCCAACATCTGGTTTGCCCGCGACGTGCCCGCGATGGCGCAGGCGCTGGCGACCGAGCCGGTGCTGATCGTGGTGCGCAGCCTCGAGGGGGCCGATCTGGGTGTGCAGCCCTTGCCGATCGACGGGGCGCTGGTGCGCAATGACCACCGGGAATATGCGATCACCTGGTTTTCGCTGGCCGTCGTCTGGGCGGTCATGAGCATGTTTTTCGTCCTGCGCATGGCGCGGGACGGCAGAAAGGACTAGCCGATGCACTATGTCTCGACCCGTGGGGCGGCGCCCGTGCTGAGCTTTGAGCAGGCGATGATGACGGGCCTTGCGCGCGATGGGGGGCTTTATGTGCCCGCCACGGTGCCGCAGATGACGCCGGAGGCCATCGCCGCATTGGCCGGGCTGCGCTATGAAGAGGTCGCGTTTCGCGTCATGCGGCCCTTTGTCGGCGACACCTTTGACGATGCGGCGTTTCGCGCGCTGATCGACGCGGCCTATGCGGGCTTTACCCATCCCGCGCGCGCGCCGCTGGTGCAGCTCGACGCGAACCATTTCCTGCTCGAGCTGTTCCACGGGCCGACGCTGGCCTTCAAGGACTTTGCCATGCAGCTCATCGGGCAGATGTTCCAGGCGGCGCTGGCGCGGTCGGGCGCGCGGATCACCATCGTGGGGGCCACCAGTGGCGACACGGGGTCGGCTGCGATCGAGGCGTTTAGGGGCCTTGCCAATGTCGATGTGGTCATCCTTTACCCGCATGGCCGGGTGTCCGAGGTGCAGCGCCGGCAGATGACGACGCCGGTCGAGGACAATGTCCATGCGCTCGCCGTGGATGGCGATTTCGACGATTGCCAGGCCGCGCTCAAGGACATGTTCAACGATTTCGCCTTTCGTGACCGGGTGCGGCTTGCGGGGGTGAACTCGATCAACTGGGCGCGGGTGCTGGCGCAGGTGGTCTATTACTTTGCGGCCGCCGTGACGCTGGGTGCGCCGCAGCGCCGCGTCAGCTTTACTGTGCCTACGGGCAATTTCGGCGACATCTATGCCGGCCATATCGCCCGTGCGATGGGGTTGCCGATCGACCGGCTGGTGATCGCCACCAACCAGAACGACATCCTGCACCGCACGCTGCAAACGGGCCGTCAGGAGAAGAAGGGCGTGCGCGCCTCGATCAGCCCGTCGATGGATATCCAGGTTTCCTCCAATTTCGAGCGCGCGCTCTTTGACGCCTATGGCCGCGACGGCGCGGTGGTGGCGGGGCAGATGGAGGCGCTGCGCCGCGACGGCGCGTTCGACATCAGCCAGGGTGCCATCGACTGGCTGCGCGCCGGTTTCGCCTCTGGCCGCGCGTCCGAGGAGGAGACCTCCGCCACGATCCGCGCCGTTCAGGCCAGCACGGGCGAGCTTCTCTGCCCGCATTCCGCCGTTGGCGTGCATGTGGCGCAGGCGCATCTGGGGGCGGTGCCGATGGTGACGCTCGCCACCGCGCATCCGGCCAAGTTTCCCGATGCGGTCGAGGCGGCGACAGGTATCCGCCCCCCCCTTCCATCGCGCATGGCCGACCTGTATAGCCGGTCGGAACGGGTGACGCGGGTGCCAAACGACCTTGCCGCCCTGCAACGGGTCATCTTGGAACGGATCAGGCATTGAACGTCAGACTGCACACCCTGCCCAACGGCTTTCGTATCGCGACCGAGACCATGCCGGGGCTCAAATCCGCCTCCATCGGGATCTGGGTGCTGGCCGGTGGGCGCCATGAACGGGTCGAGCAGAACGGCATCGCGCATTTCCTCGAACATATGGCCTTCAAGGGCACCGCGACGCGCTCTGCGCTCGCCATCGCCGAGGCGATCGAGGATGTGGGCGGCTATATCAACGCCTATACCTCGCGCGAGATGACGGCCTATTACGCCCGCGTGCTCGAGGCCGATGTGCCGCTGGCGCTGGACGTGATCGCCGATATCCTGCTCAATCCGCTCTTTGCCGAGGACGAGATCGAGGTCGAGCGTGGCGTGATCCTTCAGGAGATCGGGCAGGCGCTCGATACGCCCGACGACATCGTGTTCGACTGGCTGCAAGAGGTGGCCTATCCCGACCAGCCCCTGGGCCGCACGATCCTGGGCCCGGCCGAGCGGGTCAGCGCCTTTGGCCGCTCTGACCTTGCGACCTTTGTGGGCGAGCATTACGGGCCGGGGCAGATGGTGCTCTGCGCCGCCGGTGCGGTCGATCACGACGCGATCTGTCGCGCGGCCGAGGGGCTCTTTGGCCATCTGAGCCCGATCGCGCAGCCTGCGCTGATCCAGCCTGCGCGCTGGCAGGGCGGCGAACGGCGCGAGGTCAAGGCGCTGGAACAGGTGCATTTCGCGCTGGCGCTCGAGGGGCCGGACTACCGCGCGCCCGAGATTTTCACCGCGCAGATCTATGCGACGGCGCTGGGGGGCGGCATGTCGTCGCGCCTGTTCCAGGAGGTGCGCGAGAACCGTGGCCTCTGCTACACGATCTTTGCCCAGGCCGGTGCGCATGAGGACACCGGCATGATGACGATTTACGCCGGCACGTCGGCCGAGCAGATTGGCGAACTGGCGCATCTGACGATGGAGGAGATCCGCCGGTCGGCCGAGGACATGACCGAGGCCGAGGTCGCCCGCGCGCGCGCGCAGATGAAGGCGGGGATGCTGATGGGGCTGGAGAGCCCGTCGAACCGGGCCGAACGGCTGGCGCGGATGCTGGCGATCTGGGGAAGGGTGCCCAGCATCGACGAGGCCATCGAAAAGATCGACGCCGTGACCGTGCAGGATGTGCGCGCCTTTGCCGCGCGGATGGCGGGGCAGGCGGGCACGGCCATGGCGCTCTACGGTCCCGCCGAACATGCGCCGACGCTCGACGCGCTGAGGGCGAGGCTCGCCGCCTGATGCTACTGACACGGCGCAAGGTGAGGCTCGATACAGAACGGCTGATCCTGCGCCCGCCGCTGCACGGGGACTATCGCGCCTGGGCCGCGTTGCGGCGCGATTCCGCCGCCTTTCTCACGCCGTGGGAGCCGACCTGGGCCGAGGATCACCTGAGCCGGAAATCCTTTACCAACCGCGTCTATTGGGCGCAGCGGTCGATCGCGGCAGGCTCTGCCGTGCCGCTCTTTCTGATCCGGCGCAGCGATGACGGGCTGCTGGGGGCGATCACGCTCGACAATATCCGGCGCGGCCCGGCGCAGGCAGGCACCACCGGCTACTGGATCGGGCAGCCCTTTGCCCGGCAAGGATACATGCGCGAGGCGGTGACGGCGCTGGTGCACTACGCCTTTACCACGCTCGACCTGAGCCGGATCGAGGCCGGCTGCCTGCCCGAGAACACGCCCTCGCGCCGGCTGCTCGAACAATGCGGCTACAAATACGAGGGCGTGGCGCAGAGCTATCTGCAAATCAACGGGCGCTGGCGCAACCATGTGCTCTACGCCAACCTGCGCCATGACCGGCGCGGCCGGACGGATGCGGGATGAACGGAGTGCCGCGATGCTGAATGCAGCCGACGACGCCTTTGAGGCGTGCCTGCGCGGCATCCTGCCACCCGCCGCCTTCCGCGACCCCGCGCCCTATCTGACCGAGCCGCGCGGCCGCTGGCAGGGGCGGGGCGTGGTGGTGGCGCCGGGATCGGTCGATGAGGTCGCCGCCGTGGTCCGCGCCTGCGCGCAGGCACGGGTCGGCGTGGTGCCCTATGGCGGCGGGACGGGGCTGGTCGGCGGGCAACTCATGACCGAGGGGCCGGTGCCGGTGATCCTGTCGCTCGAGCGGATGGCGCGGATCAGGGCCGTCTATCCGGGCGAGGATGTGCTGGTGGCCGAGTCGGGCGTGGTGCTGGCCACCGTGCAGGCGGCGGCGCGCGCGCATGGCCGGCTCTTTCCGCTCTCGCTGGCCTCCGAAGGGTCGGCGCGGATCGGCGGGCTGCTCGCCACCAATGCGGGCGGCGTCAACGTCCTGCGCTGGGGCAATGCGCGGGCGCTCTGCCTCGGGCTCGAGGTGGTGACGGCGGATGGCGCGGTCTGGCACGGGCTCAGCCGGCTGCGCAAGGACAACGCGGGCTATGACCTGCGCGACCTGATGATCGGGTCCGAGGGGACGCTGGGCATCATCACGGCCGCCGCCCTGCGCGTCGTGCCGCAACCGCAGTCAGTGGCGGCGGCGCTGCTTGCCGTCGCATCGCCGCAGGCCGCGCTTGACCTGCTGGCGCTGGCGCGCGCGCGGTTGGGCGAGGGCATTTCGGCCTTTGAACTGATCCACCGGCAAGGGCCGGATTTCATTGCCGAAACCGGCATCGCGGCCCGCGTTCCGCTGGACCCGCTTCCCGAATGGATGGTGCTGGTGGACCTCGGCCTGTCGGGCGGGCTCGATGCGGCAGAGGCGCTGGAGGCGCTCTATGCCGCCGCGGCAAAGGCCGACCTCGTCACGGACGGGGTGATCGCGGCGTCAGAGACGCAGCGCGCGGCGCTCTGGCACCTGCGCGAAAGCATCCCCGCCGCGAACCGCAAGGTGGGCGCGGTAAGCTCGCATGACATCTCGCTGCCGCTGAGCGACGTGCCCGGTTTCATCCTGCGCGCGCCGGGTGTCCTGGCGCGGTTCGGCCCGCTGCGGATAAATTGTTTCGGCCATCTGGGCGACGGCAACCTGCATTACAATGTTTTTCCGCCCAAAGGTGGTGCGCGCGAGGATCACGCGGCCGACCGGGCGGCGATCAAGCAGGCGGTGCATGACCTCGTCCACGCGCTGGGCGGTTCGGTGAGCGCCGAACATGGCGTGGGCAGGCTCAAGGTCGAGGATCTGGCGCGCTACAGCGACCCCGCGCGGCTCGCAATGATGCGCGCGCTGAAGGCCGCACTCGATCCCGAAGGCATTCTCAACCCCGGCGCGGTTCTGCCACATTGAGCACGTACGGTGCGCCGGCCCCGGCTCCGCTCGCCGCTGACCTCCCCCGATCCGGGGAGTGAGAGCCTGTTGATCGCGAACAACACATACGAGCCGTGCATATTTGGCGCGTTCAGTCGCCTCCGGCGGGAGTATTTTTCGCACAGAGAAGCGAAAGGTTTTCTTAACCGATTCGCGGCATCCTGTTTGCAAGGCACAGGCTGGAGAGCCGATGGCCCTGCGCGGAGAAGTCGCCCTGTCCCCGGCCGAAAAGGCCACGCCTTAGCTGGCAACAAGGGGGCAGGGCGCATCGCGCAAAGCTCTGACGAGGGCCCGGCTTCTTTGTGCCCCAAATACTCCCCCCGGAGGGTCTGCACTGTCCGCCGGGCGCTACGTCCCGGCAAAGGCGCAGAGCGCGTGGACCTCCTGGCCGAGGCTCTCGAGGTGTTTGCGACCGCCGAGGTCGGACAGGTCGATCACGAAGGCGCAGCCGATCACCCTGGCGCCCAGCCGCTCGATCAGGCGGATGCCCGCCTCTGCGGTGCCACCCGTGGCGAGCAGGTCATCGACCAGCAGCACGCGTTCGCCCGGCAGCAGGGCATCTTCATGGAGTTCAAGCACGGCCTGCCCATATTCCAGCGTGTAGGCCTGTTCGATGGTGCGCCCGGGCAGTTTGCCCTTCTTGCGGATCGGGACAAAGCCGGTGCCGAGCTGGTGGGCGACCGCACCGCCAAGGATGAAGCCGCGCGCTTCGAGGCCGGCCACCTTGTCGATGCCGGTGCCGGCAAAGGGGTGCAGCAACTGGTCCACCGCCATGCGAAAGCCGCGCGCGTCGCCAAAGAGAGTGGTGACATCGCGGAACATGATCCCGGGATGGGGAAAGTCCGGGATCGTGCGGATGTAGTCCTTGACCGTGCGGGCCATGCGTCAGTTCCCCTGCTGAGGTTGTGGAGGATAGTGGCGCCGCAGGGCGATGATGTCCTGCGCGCCGAGGCGGATCATGTCATTGCTGGTCTCCGACAGGATCGAGCGGCGTTCATACCAGCGGCTGTCGATATCGGTGAGCAGGCCGAGGCCCTGTGTCAGTTCTTCGAGCATGATCGAGCGCAGGCCGGCCGCTTCGACATCGCGCGGAAAGACGATGGCGCCGCGGGTCAGCCAGTTGTCGCTGTCCCACCAGACCTGGACGAGGGCGGCTTCGATCGGGGTGCCGTCAAGCGCGATGAGGCCGGTCCCGGTGATGCGCTGGCCATGGGTGATGTCGAGCAGATGCAGGGTGATCTGCGGGTTTGCCGCGGCGGTGACGCGCCGCAGGCGCAGGCTCGCGCCGCTGGCGTTGATCTCGGCGATCGCCGCACCGAGCGCCTTGTCGAAGGCGCGGAGCCGTTCGGCGGAAAAGACCGGGGCGATCTGGGTGATGGCGACCCGCAGGTCCGTCGCATCGGCGGGGCGCCAGCGGACCATCGGGTCGGCGCAGACCCCGTCGGGTGGCGCGCCGCAGGCCACCAGGCGGTAGAAGGCGTCGTCGTCGAGCGCACCCTCCACCGTGATATAGTCCTGCGCCGCCGCCGTGGTGGCCCAGAGGCACAGCAGCAGGGGCGCCGCCGCACGCCTCACAGCACGCGACCCGCCACCGCATCCAGTTTCGCCACGAGGCCGCCGTCGCGTTGCGCAGGGGCGGTCATGACCGCATGGTCGAGCGCGTGGTCGCAGCCCTGTGGGCAGGGGCTGCGGCTGGGGGTGAGAGCGGGGCCCAGCAGCCCGGGCAGGCGCGCCACCATGTCGCGCGCGCGGGCCGAATTGCCGGTGAGCGTGGCGATGACGGTCGCCACATCGACGGCGTCATGGTCGGGGTGCCAGCAGTCGTAATCCGTGACCATCGCAACCGTCGCGTAGCAGAGTTCCGCCTCGCGGGCGAGCTTGGCCTCGGGCATGTTGGTCATCCCGATCACGTCGCAGCCCCAGCTGCGATAGAGCCGCGATTCGGCCATCGTCGAAAACTGCGGCCCCTCCATCGCCAGATAGGTGCCGCCACGGTGCACCGTCACGCCCGCGGCGCGGGCCGCTGCCTCGCAGGCGTCGCGCAGGCGGGCGCAGGTCGGGTTGGCGATGCTCACATGGGCGACGCAGCCGTCGCCGAAGAAGGACTTTTCGCGCGCAAAGGTGCGGTCGATGAACTGGTCCACGATCACGAAATCGCCTGGCGCCAGCCCTTCGCGCAGCGATCCGCAGGCCGAGACCGACACCACATCCGTCACGCCGAGCCGCTTGAGCGCGTCGATATTGGCGCGATAGGGCACGGTCGTCGGCGCATGCACATGGCCGCGCCCGTGGCGGGGCAGAAAGGCCATCGGCACCCCGTCGAGCCGGCCCACCAGCACCTCGTCCGAGGGCGCGCCCCAGGGGGTCGCCACCTTGACCCAGGACGCCCCTTCGAGCCCCGCGATCTCATAGAGGCCCGAGCCGCCGATGATGCCGATCATGCCCTGCATTGCTGTCCCCCTGCGCCTGTCGAATCTGAGGCTAGGCCAGCCAAGGCGCGGGGAAAAGGGGAGATTTGGTGCGGGTCCGGTCGTGTCAGCCCTTGCGCAGGTTGCCCGCCATCTGGCGCCCGTCGCGACCTTCGATCAGGTCGAATTCGACCGGCTGGTCATCGGCAAGGCCGGTCATCCCGGCCTGCTCCACCGCCGAGATATGCACGAAGATGTCCTTGCCGCCGCCTTCGGGCGCGATAAAGCCATAGCCTTTGGTCGTGTTGAACCATTTTACAGTGCCCTTGGGCATTGTTCTTCTCCTTCACGTCGCTGCCTTTCGGGGGAGTGTCGGGCGCGCCCCCATGGCTGCAAAGATGTGAGCGTATTTACAAAAGGCAAATGACAAGCGATTGAAGATTGCGCGCAGCGTGACCTGTGACGGGCGGGTGCACAAAAAAGGGGCGATCATGCGGTTCTTCGGATTGGCGACCTGCGATACCTGCCGCAAGGCGCTGGGCGCGCTGCGGGCGGCGGGGCATATGCCTCAGGTGATCGATGTGCGTGCCGATGGCGTGGCTGCGGCGGACCGGGCGGCGATCCTTGCGGCCTTTGGGGATGCGGCGGTCAACCGCGCCTCGACCACATGGCGCGGGCTTGACGCCGCCGCCCGCGCGGCCGACCCCGCTGACCTGCTTGCCGCGCATCCGACGCTGATGAAACGCCCGGTGATCGAGGCGGATGGCGTCTGGTATCAGGGCTGGGGCCGGGATGTTCAGGCGGTGCTCCTTGGATAGCGGCGCGAAAGCCCTTATCTGAGGATCGACAACAGGAGGCATGGGATGCGTAACGCGGCACTGGTTCTGGGCATCATCGCCGGCATTTTCGGCATGGTCGTGGGATTTTTCAGCTATGGCTGGACCATGTTGATGGAGATTGCGCCCGAGGCGACAGCAGATCTCGGCGCCTTTGTGAACCCCACGCTGGTCAAGGTGGTGAGCATCGGCAGCCCGATCCTGGCCATTGCAGGGGGCGCCATGGCCAAGGTGCGCGCGCTGTGGGGCGGGGTGTTGCTGCTGGTCTCGGCGGCGGGGATGCAGGTGGCCCTTGGCTTCAACCTGGCCACGATGTTTCCCATCGCGATGGCGGGGCTCGGTGGTGTGCTGGCGCTGGCGGCGGGAAAGCCGGACGAGCCTAAGGCGCATTTCTGAACAGCAGACGGTCTGCCGACAGCGGGCCCGCGCCGAACAAGGCCAGCACCGCCAGCCCCAGCACCCAGAACGCCCGCTGATCGAGGATCAGCGCGTCCGAGGCCCGGTCGAACCACGCGCCGATGGTGGCCGCATCTGCGCCATGGCCCACGATGTCGGTGAGCGACTGCATCACCACAAAGCCGATCATGCCAAGCGCGGCAAGCCGGGTGAACAGCCCCAGCACGATCAGCGCGGGCAGGATGAATTCGGCCCATGTGCCCGCCGTGACCACCGCCCAGTGCCACAGCCCGAGGTTGGCGGTGTTGTAGCCCGCAGCCTCGAAGGCGCGGGGAAAGATCTGCGCATAGGCCCCGCCGGCGGGCTGGATGAGGCCCAGCGCGCCTTCGCCGAGCTTGGTTGCGCCCGAGGCCCAGAAATAGGCCAGCAGCACGCCGGCAAAGACCAGCCGGGCAAGCGTTGGCAGCAGGATGGCCCCGGCGCGGTCGAGGCGCGGGCCAAGGGCGAGAACTGGGGCAAACATGATGGGCCTTTCAGGTCAGAGCGATGATGGCGCGCTGCGACAGCAGGAGCGAGAGCAGCGCGCCGAGGTCGAGCGCATCGCCGCCTTCGGCCAGCGCCTCGCCCAATGTGCGCCCCTCGGCCAGCGCCTGCGTCGCGCGGGCGGCGGCGGGGGCGAGCGGGTGCACGACAGGGTCGAACTGCGGGCGCGTGATGAGGATCGCCTCTGGCGCCACGCCGGGCTGTGGCGCGGCGGGATCGGCGGCGCGCCGCCAGATCGCGTGCAGCGGATGCGACGAGGCGATGACCTGCACCGCGGGGGCCAGGCGCATCCGCGTCCCCATCAGCGCGTCGGGCGCGATGGCGGCCAGCGCGGTGGCGTCGATCGGCGCGGCATCGGCGGCATGATAGGCCGCGCGCAGGGCGATCTCGACCAGCGCCACATCGGGCAGATAGGGCAGATGCGCGACAGGCGCAAAGCGGCGCAGAAAGGCGGGCATCTGCGCGCCGTAATGCATCATCAGCGGTGAAGAGGGCGGGAAGCGGCGCAGGTAAACACCTGCCATCGCACGGAAAAACGCATCGCCCAGCAGATTGCGCAGCACCGGAAAGGCAACCTCGAGCGCATCGGACAGCCCCACAGCGACATTGTTGCGATAGACGTCGAAACGCTTTTGCGCGGGCGAGCCATCGGGGTTCTGGATGCCCTGCGGAACCGCCTGCGCGGGGTCCAGCAGCGCCGCGACAAAGCCCGCCTGCCTCATGACCGCACCAGCGCCAGCGCATCCGCCGCGCGCCCCGCTTCGGCGGCCAGCACCGGCCAGTCGGGCACGTCATTGTCCCATTCGATCAATACCGGGCGCGGCCCCGAGCGTGCGAGCGTATAGGCCAGCAGCGCCCAGACCGGGTCGGCGACCGCGCGGCCATGGCTGTCGATCAGCAGCGGGCGGCCGGCCTCGTCGGCGTCGGCCTCATGCCCGCCGAGGTGGATTTCGCCCACCGCGTCGCACGCAAAGGCGTCGATATAGGCCTGCGGGCTGGTGCCGAGGTTGGTGGCGCTGACAAAGACGTTGTTCACGTCGAGCAAGAGCCCACAGCCGGTGCGCGCGGCGACAGCGCGCAGGAAATCGGTCTCGGACATCTCGGACGCCGCGAAAGCGAGGTAGGAGGAGGGGTTTTCCAGCAGCATCCTGCGGCCGAGCGTCTCTTGCACCTGGTCCACATGCGCGCAGACGCGGTCGAGCGTGGCGCGGGTATAGGGCAGCGGCAGCAGGTCATTGAGAAAGGCGCTGTCATGGGTGGACCAGGCGAGGTGTTCGGAAAAGCTCGCCGGCGAAAGCCAGCCCAGCAGATGTTTCAGCCGGGCGAGGTGGTCGCGGTCGAGCGCGGCTTCGCCGCCGATCGACAGGCCGACGCCATGCACCGAAATCGGGAAGCGTTCGGACAGGTGGCGCAGTTGTGCCAGCGGACGGCCGCCGTCGCCCATGTAATTCTCCGCATGGATCTCGAGCCAGCCCACGGGCGCCGCATCCGCGATGATCGCGCTGTAATGCTGCGGCTTGTAGCCGACGCCGGGCAGGGCGGGCAGGGGGGCGGGGCTGTGGTCGAACATGGCGGGGCCTCGAGAGGGGGGGGCGGGTGTGCAAGGCGGCCCGGAAGCCGCCTTGCAAGTCGGTCGCAATCAGGCCGGCAGGTCGCGGTCGAGCGCCTCGAGCGCGCCCATGCGCGCCGTGCCGTCCATCGCGGCGGGCAGTTCCATCGTCGCGCAGGTGCCGGCGGGGACCAGGGTCCAGGCGTTGCCCTGATAATCGACGGTCGAGGTGCCGGCACAGGTCGTGCCCGGACCGGCGGCGCAGTCATTGGCACCGGCGAGCGACACGCCAAAGCATTTTTCCATATCCTGCGCGGTGGCGGTCTGCGCGAGGCCGGCGAGTGCGGTGGCGACGGCGGAGGCGATGACGAGGGTCTTGGTGGTGGTGGACATTCTGTTTTCCTCTTTGGCTATGTGAAGGGTATCACCCGGTCCGGGTGAACAACGACACCCTAGAGGGCGCGGCGATGCGCGGGCTATTCACAGCGCCGTGCATCGCGCGGCGGTGACAGCGCCCCCGCCTGCGCAAGGCGGCCCTTGCGTGCCAGGCCTTTGAAAACAAAGGGTCCGCCGCGGCTGTGCCGGGCGGACCCTGAAACATCGTGACGACCGTTTGTTACAACAGGTCTGGCGGCGTGGCCTCTTGGGCGAGTTGCGCCACGATCGCATCCAGAGATGTTACAGAGGTCTGCGTTTCGCCCAGGCGCCGGAGGCTGACCGTGCGCTCGGCGACTTCGCGCGCGCCGATGGCCAGGATCACCGGCACCTTGCCCACCGAATGTTCGCGCACCTTGTAGTTGATCTTTTCGTTGCGCAGGTCGGCCTCGGCCCGCACGCCGGCCTCGGTCAGGGCGGTGACCACCTCGGCCACATAGTCATCCGCATCCGACACGATGGAGGCGACGACCACCTGCCGCGGGGCGAGCCAGAAGGGCAGCTTGCCCGCGTGTTCCTCGATCAGGATACCGATGAAGCGTTCGAAACTGCCCAGCGTGGCGCGGTGCAGCATCACGGGGCGGTGTTTTGCCCCGTCCTCGCCGATATAGCTCGCGTCGAGCCGCTCGGGCAGCACGAAATCGACCTGCAAGGTGCCGCATTGCCAGTCGCGCCCGATCGCGTCGGTCAGCACGAATTCGAGCTTGGGCCCGTAGAAGGCGCCTTCGCCGGGATTCATGATATAGTCATAGCCCGCCGCCCGCGTGGCATTGGCAAGCGCGCCTTCGGCCCGGTCCCAGACATCGTCACTGCCTGCGCGGTTCTCGGGCCGGTCCGAGAACTTGACCTTGAAGGCGGTAAAGCCGAGGTCGGCATAGACGCGGCTCAGGAAGGCGATGAAGCGGCGCGTCTCGTCCTCGATCTGGTCCTCGCGACAGAAGATATGCGCGTCATCCTGCGTGAACCCGCGCACCCGCATGATCCCATGCAGCGCGCCCGAGGGCTCGTAGCGGTTGCAAGATCCGAATTCGGCCATGCGCAAGGGCAGGTCGCGGTAGGATTTGAGACCGACGTTGAAGATCTGCACATGGCAGGGGCAGTTCATCGGCTTGAGCGCGTTGACGGTCTTTTCGCGGGCATGGTCCTCGTCCACCTCGACGATGAACATGTGCTCCTGATAATTGTCCCAATGGCCCGACGCCTCCCACAGCTTGCGGTTGACGACCTGCGGCGTGTTGACCTCGACATAGCCGCCGCGGCGCTGCTGGCGGCGCATGTAGTCCTGTAGCGTGGTGTAGATCGTCCAGCCGTTGGGGTGCCAGAAGATCTGGCCCGGCGCCTCTTCCTGCATGTGAAAGAGGTCCATCTCGCGGCCGAGCTTGCGGTGGTCGCGTTTCGCGGCCTCCTCGAGCCGGTGCAGGTGCGCCTTGAGGTCGTCGCGGTTGGCAAAGGCCACGCCATAGATGCGCTGGAGCATCGCGCGGGTGCTGTCGCCGCGCCAATAGGCACCGGCGACCGACATCAGCTTGAACCCGTCGGCGGGCACCTGGCCGGTGTTCTGCAGATGCGGACCCCGGCAGAGGTCCTGCCAGTGCCCGTGCCAATACATCCGCAAGGGTTCGTCACCGGGGATCGCGGCGATCAGCTCGACCTTGTAGGGTTCGCCCTTGGCCTCGTAATGCGCGACGGCGCGGGCGCGGTCCCAGACTTCGGTGCGCACGGGGTCGCGGGCGGCGATGATCTGCTTCATGCGCGCCTCGATCTGGCCGAGATCCTCGGGGGTAAAGGGCTCCTTGCGGTCGAAATCGTAATACCAGCCGTTCTCGATCACCGGGCCGATCGTGACCTGCACCTCGGGCCAGATCTCCTGCACCGCGCGGGCCATGATATGGGCGAGGTCGTGGCGGATGAGCTCGAGCGCGGGCGCTTCGTCCTTGGCCGTGTTGATGGCGATGGCGGCGTCATGGGTGATGGGCCATTGCAGGTCCCAGTGGCGGCCGTCGAGCGTGGCGCTGATCGCGCGTTTGGCAAGGCTCGGGGCGATGGCGGCGGCGACGTCTGCGGCGGTCACGCCAGCATCGAACTGGCGCTGGTGGCCATCGGGAAGTGTCAGGGAAATCGGGGCCATAACGGCATTCTCCTCGTCGTTTTGGCGCCTACGGAACGCCCGGTTGCGATGTCTGGGCGGGGTTATCCGCCTGCGCTGCGGCGCTGTCAAGCGGGCGGGGCGCGCCTGGGGTTGAATGCGGCGAGGCGGGGTGACAAAGCTGTCGGGCCAGATGCGGAGGCCGCGATGACCCAGTTCCTGACCACGCCCGAGGGGCAGCGGATCGCCTATGCGCTGACCCCCGGCGCGGGGCCTGCCGTGGTGTTCCTGGGCGGGTTCAAGTCGGACATGACGGGGACCAAGGCGCAGTGGCTCGACGCGCGCTGCCGCGCGCAGGGCCGTGCCTTCTTGCGGTTCGACTATGCGGGCCACGGGCAGAGCGGCGGCGCATTCGAGCAGGGCTGCATCGGCGACTGGCTGGCGGATGCGCGAGCGGCGCTTGGGCTGGTCGCGGGGCCGGTGGTGCTGGTGGGCTCGAGCATGGGCGGCTGGATCGCGCTCTTGCTCGCGCGGGCGCTGCCCGAACGGGTGGCGGGGCTGGTGGGGATCGCGGCGGCGCCGGATTTCACCGAGGACGGCTATTGGGCCGGGTTCGACGCCGCCACGCGCGCCGCGCTCATGCGCGACGGGTCGGTCGCGGTGCCGTCGGAGTATGGCGCGCCCTATGTGATCACGCGGCGGCTGATCGAGGACGGGCGCGACCACCTGGTGCTGCGTGACCCGCTCGCGCTCGACATGCCGGTGCGGCTGTTGCAGGGGACGGCGGATGCCGATGTGCCGATGGGCTGGGCGCTGCGGCTGATCGGGCATGCGACCGGGCCGGACATCCGGCTGACGCTGGTCAAGGGGGCGGATCACCGGTTTTCGACGCCCGCCTGTCTGGATGCGATCGGGGCTGCGGTGGACGAGGTGCTGGCTTTGGTGGAGAGTGAAGAATGAGTATTTGGGGCACAGAGAAATGTCACAGGCGCGGGGGCGGGCGGTGAGCGAGCCGCTGGTCCTGTTGCCGGGCATGATGTGCGATGCGCGGCTGTTCCTGCCGCAGGTGGTGGAATTCTCGTCGGATACGCCTGTCACGGTGGCACCGATCACCGGCGGAGAGCGGGTGGAGGAGATCGCCTCGGCGCTGCTCGCGCAACTGCCGGCCCGCTTTGCGCTGGCCGGGCTGTCGCTGGGGGGGATCGTGGCGATGGAGGTGCTGCGGCGCGCGCCCGAGCGGGTGACGCGGATCGCGCTGATGGCGACCACGCCGCTGCCCGAGACGCCCGACTATGCCGCCTCGCGCGAGCCGCGGATCATGGGCGCGCGGGCCGGGCGGCTGGCGGAGGTGCTGCGCGAGGAATTGCCGGCGAACGCGCTGGCGCCGGGCGGGGACAGTGCCGAGATCCTCGCGTTGGTGCAGGACATGGGGATGCGGCTGGGCGCGGAGGTGTTCGTGCGCCAGTCGCGCGCGCTGCAGCGGCGCAAGGATCAGGTGGCGACGCTGCGCAAGATCCGGCAGCCGGTGCTGGTGCTCTGCGGGGAATATGACAGTCTGACGCCGGTCAAGCGGCACGCGTTCATGGCCGAGCTCATCCCCTATGCGAAACTGGTCGTGGTCACGGGGGCCGGGCATCTTCCGGTGCTGGAGCAGCCGCGCGCGGTCAACCGCGCGCTGCGTGACTGGATGCGCCAGCCGCTGGTGCTGCGCTAGGCTCCGGCCCGCGGTCGGCGCCTGTGCTGTGTCAGACCTGTGCTGTGTCAGAGCGGCCGGGCGCGCGATGCGTCGCCCGCCAGCGCGTTGCTGTTGGCCGGCGTCACCGAAGCCGCGGGGCCTGTCGCCCTGCGTCGCGCCGGTTTGGCGGCGGGGGTATTCGCGTCGATGAAACGCAGCACCAGCGGGCGGATGTTGTTGCGCCAGCTGCGCCCGGCAAAGATGCCGTAATGCCCGGCGCCACGTTCCAGATGCGAGGCTTTTTTCGACGCAGGCAGCCCGGTGAGCAGGTCGAGCGCGGCGAGGCACTGCCCCGGCGCCGAGATGTCATCCTCTTCCCCTTCGACGATCTTGACCGCGACGGTGGTGATCTTGCCGAAATCGACCTTGCGCCCGGCGACGGTGAAGTCGTTGCGCGCGATCTCGCGCCCCTTGAAGATGCGTTCGACCGTGGAGAGGTAGAATTCGGCGGTCATGTCCATCACGGCGAGATATTCGTCGTAGAACACGTTGTGCTTGTCCTGATCGCTCGCCTCGCCCTTGGCCGCGCGGAAGATCTGGTCGGAAAACGCCTGCATATGGGTGCCGGCGTTCATCGAAATGAACGAGGCGAGTTGCAGCAGGCCCGGATAGACCAGCCGGCCGACGCCCGCATATTTGAAGCCGACGCGCTGGATCACGGTCTGTTCGAGCTGGCCCATCGTGGTGCGGCGGCCAAAATCGGTCACTTCGGTGGGGGCGGCGTCGGGGTCCACCGGACCACCGATGAGCGTGAGCGAGGCGGGCTGCGCGGCGGGGTCTTCCTCGGCCAGATAGGCAGTGGCGGCAAGCGTGAGGGGCACCGGCTGGCAGACCGCGATCACATGCAGGTCAGACCCAAGATGGCGCATGAATTCAACGAGGTAGAGCGTGTAATCCTCGACATCGAACTTGCCCGCGCTGACCGGGATGTCGCGCGCATTGTGCCAGTCGGTGATGAACACCTCGCAATCGGGCAGGAGGCTGATGACCGTCTTGCGCAACAGCGTGGCATAGTGCCCCGACATCGGCGCCACCAGCAGCACCCGGCGCGCGCGCGGCTCGCGGCCCGGCACCTTGAAATGCACAAGGTTGCCAAACGGCTTTTCCACCAGCGTCATGAGGCGCACGCTGTGGTCCTTGCCATCCTCGACCGTGACCGAGGGAATGCCCCAGTCGGGCTTGGTCACCATGCGGGCAAAGCTGCGCTCTGTCACCTCGCCCCAGCCCTGCAACCATTCGATCGCCGGATTGACGGTCATGGACATGGCGGGATAGGCGGCGATGGCCCGCGCGGTCGCACCCAGCCACTGGTTGGTGTTTCGCATGCTTTCCATCAGGTCGTAGGTGTACATATACTTCACGATGGGAACTCCGGCCTCGGTCATGGCTTGTTTGATTCGTCGCAAGCGGCCGGGCCATGGATCCGGTCGGATGCTGCAAGTGCAAAGTAGGGGCAAGACGTTAACATGACAACAAATGAATCGCCCCCGCCGCCCGATCCGGGGAAAAGTCTCGAGAAACTCGATGCAAATCTGGCGCGGCTCGAGGAATTGACCCAGCGGATGCTGGCCGCCATGTCGCAGGCGCGGCAGGTGCCCACCTCGCTGCAGGGCCCCAACCACGAGCTTTATGCCAAGGCGGCGACGGCCCTCTGGGCCGATATGATGCACAACCCGGCCAAGATGATCGAACAGCAGGTCGGCTATTGGGGCAAGACGCTCAAGCATTATGTCGAGGCGCAGCAGGTGCTGGCGCAGGGCCGCCTCGCCCCGCCCAGCGACCCCACGCCGCGCGACCGGCGATTTTCCAATCCGCTGTGGGACACACATCCCTATTTCAACTTTATCAAGCAGCAATACCTGATCAATGCCGAAGCGGTGCAGACCGCCGTCGCCGCCGTGGAGGGGCTGGACGCCAAGGAGCGCAAGCGGCTCGACTATTTCTCGCGCCAGATCATCGACATGCTCAGCCCGACCAATTTCCTTGCCACCAACCCCGAGGCGCTCGAGCGCGCGGTCGAGACCGAAGGCCAGAGCCTGATCGACGGGATGGAGAACCTGATCGCCGATCTGGAGCGCAACAACGGTGATCTGGTGGTGACGCTGGCCGACAAGGATGCGTTCCGTGTCGGTGAGAACCTGGCGACCACGCCGGGCGACGTGGTCTTTCGCAACCACCTGTTCGAGCTGATCCAGTATCGCCCCACCACCGACCAGGTCTGGCGCACCCCGCTGGTCCTGTTCCCGCCCTGGATCAACAAGTTCTATGTGCTTGATCTGAAACCGCAAAACAGCCTGATCCAGTGGCTTGTGGGGCAGGGCTACACGCTCTTTGTGGTCAGTTGGGTCAACCCCGGCCCCGAATACCGCGACACCTCGATGACCGATTACGTCGAAGAGGGCTATCTGGCCGCCATCGCGCAGGCCAGGGCGATCTGCGGGGTCAAGGCGGTCAATGCGGTGGGCTACTGCATCGCGGGCACCACGCTCGCGCTTGCGCTGGGGCTGCTGCACAAGCGCGGCGATGCCTCCGTCAACGCGGCGACGTTCTTCACCACGCTCACCGATTTTTCGGATCAGGGCGAGGTCGGCGTGTTTCTCGACAATGATTTCGTGGACGGGATCGAGGCCGAGGTCACCGAAAAAGGTGTTCTGGACTCCTTCTTCATGGCGCGCACCTTCAGCTTCCTGCGCTCGAACGACCTGATCTACGGCCCCGCGATCAAGAGCTACATGCTGGGCCAGACGCCGCCCGCCTTTGACCTGCTCTACTGGAACGGCGACGGCACGAACCTGCCCGCGCGCATGGCTGTCGAATACCTGCGCGGCCTGTGCCAGGACGACCGCCTCGCCACCACCGGCTTTGCGCTCGCGGGCCAAAGCATCCGCCTCGCGGATGTCACCGTGCCGCTTTGCGCCATCGCCTGCGAGACAGACCACATCGCCGGCTGGCGGTCGAGCTATGCCGGGGTGCAAAAGATGGGATCGGCCGACAAGACCTTCATCCTTTCGGAAAGCGGCCATATCGCCGGCATCGTCAACCCGCCCAGCAAGAACAAGTATGGCCACTGGACCAACGCAGACCTGTCGCTGTCTGCGACCGACTGGCAGGCGCAGGCGGACAAGCACGCAGGCTCCTGGTGGCCGCGCTGGGACGCATGGCTGTCACAGAGATCGGGCAAGAAGGTGGCAGCGAGAGTGCCCGGTGATTCGACCCATCCCGTGCTCTGTGCGGCCCCCGGCACCTATGTGACGGACCGGCCCGCCCTCTAACCCGCCGGCATCCCTCGCAATCGTGAAAATTATGCTGCACCGCAGAAAAAGCACTTGAAATGCTGCGGCGCAGCATGCATATTGCAACCATCGAAAGCACAGCGGGTGTTGGACCCGCACAGAACCTGAAAGGTTTCTCAAATGGCCAAGACCCAGGACTACACCGCCGTGTTCAAGGACATGATGGGCGCGTTCCCCGTTGACACCAAGGCGTTTGACGGCATGTACAAGTCGCAGACCGCGCTGACCGAAAAACTGTCGGCCGTCGCCATCGACGCCGCCACCAAATCGACCGACCTGTCGGCCAAGTGGGCCCAGGACACGCTGGCCAAGCTGGCCGCCATGTCCAAAGCCAAGGCCGAGCCGGCCGACTATGCCAAGTCGATGACCGACTTCATGAGCGCCACCGTCGAATCCGCCTCCGAGCACATGGCCGCCTTCGCTGAAATCGCGAAAAAGGTGCAGACCGAAACGCTCGAACTGATGCTGGCTGCCGGCAAGGACATGTCCGAGGACGTGACCGAAGCCGCCAAGAAAGCGACCGCCGACGTCACCGCCGCCGCCAAGAAAGCGGCCGCGAAGTAAGCGACGCAGCGCCGCGATCTGCGGCGGGGCCCTCCCTCCCCGCCGCGGTCCGGCTGTTGCCGTCAAAGGGCGTGCTGCCATGCAGCGCGCCCTTTTCTTTTGCGCAAAGGCACCCTAGGCTTGGAGCAACTGCATCATTGCAGGGGGAGGAATGCCCATGGCCGAGACCGCCAAGCCGCTGCTGATCAAACGCTACGCCAGCCGCCGCCTCTACAACACCGAAACGAGCGATTATGTCACGCTCGAGGATATCGCGAGCTTCATCCGCGAAGGGCGCGAGGTGCAGATCGTGGACCTCAAATCAGGCGATGACCTGACGCGGCAATACCTCCTCCAGATCATCGCAGAACATGAAAGCAAAGGCGAAAGCGTGCTCTCGGTCGATGTGCTCACCGACCTCGTGCGAAGCTACACCACACAGGCGGCCTCGGTCGTGCCGCAATTCCTCGCGGCGAGTTTCGAGATGCTGCGCGACGGGCAGTCCAAGCTGATGGACAATATGACCAAGGTCAACCCGATGGCCAAGCTGCCCGGTTTCGACGCCATGCGCTCGCAGCAAGAGGCGTTTTTCAAGGCCATGACCGCCTCCATGCCCGGCGCCAGCCCTGCCGGCATGGCCTCGGGCAAAACCGCAGACAAACCGGCCGAGGATGCCGCGCCGGACGATGGCCTCGACGATATCAAGAAACAACTGGCCGACCTTCAGGCCAAACTCTCACGCATGGGCAAATAGCCCGCATCCCCATCTTTTGGCCGGAAATATCCTCGGGGGGTCCGGGGGGCAGACAGCCCCCCGGCCTTGGTGGTCAAGCCCGCCCTTGACGGCCTACGCCACCTCGGCGAACACCTTGCCCAGCGCCGTTTCCAGTTTGCCGAACATCTCGTCCATCTGCGCCTCGGTCATGATGAACGGCGGGCAGAGCACGATCGACTGGCCCAGCGGGCGGCAGATCAGCCCCTGATCGGTGCAGGCATTGGCGATCCGTTCGCTCACCGACAGCGCGCCGGGGAAAGGCCGCTTGGTCGCCTTGTCCTGCACCGCCTCGAGCGCGCCCATCAGCCCTTTGCCGCGCCATTCGCCGATATTGGGGTTCTCGGCCAGCCAGGCCATGCCGGCCTCGAACCTGGGCGTGAGGGCGCGCACGTTTTCGGCGAGCCCCTCGTTCATCACCACGTCGATCGCCTTGAGCGCGATGGCGCAGCCGACCGGATGGCCCGAGGCGGTAAAGCCGTGGGGGAATTCCTCCACCGCCTCCGACGCCGCCTGCAACCGCGCCGACAGCTCCGGCCCGAGGATCACGGCGCCCATCGGAAAGAACCCCGCGGTGAGGTTCTTGGACGAAATGATCGCGTCGGGCATGTAGTCGAAGGTCTGGCAGCCCCAGGTGTTGCCGGTCCGGCCAAAGCCGCAGATCACCTCGTCCGAGATCATCGGGATGCCGTGGCGGCGCAGCACCGGCAGGATCGCCTGGAAATAGCCGTCCGACGGCACGATCACGCCGCCCGCGCCCATCACCGGCTCTGCAAAGAACCCCGCGATGGTATCGGCGCCCTCGCGCGCGATGACCTCTTCGAGTTCTGCCGCCATGCGCGCGGTGAACTGCGCCTCGCTCTCGCCCTCGGCGCCATTGCGCCAGTAATGCGGGCAGGACAGATGCAGGAAACCGGGCAGCGGCAGGCCAAAGACGCTGTTGTAGGGCTTGCCGGTCATGCTGGCCGACACGGCGGTGACACCGTGATAGGCGTTGATGCGGGTCAGGATCTTGCGCCGCTGCGGCTGGCCCTCGGCGGCCCACATGAACCACAGCATCTTGACCATGGTGTCATTGGCCTCGGACCCGGAATTGGTGTAGAACACCTTGCCATCCGCAAAGGGCGAGACCTCGATCAGCTTTTCCGACAGCATGACGGTCTGGTCCGACATCCGGCCAAAGAAGGAATGATAGCCCGCAAAACGCGCATATTGCGCCTGCGCGGCGGCGATCAGGCCGGGGTGGTCAAAGCCTGCGACCATGTTCCACAGGCCGGAATTGGCGTCGAGATATTGCCGCCCGTGCACATCGAACACATAGGGGCCCTTGCCATGGGTCAGCACGACGGCACCGCGGTCATGGATCGTGGGCAGGTCGGTAAAGCCGTAGAAGGAATGCGCGTCGGCGCGGCCTTCCCAGCTGTTGGGGCTCTCGTCTCGCATGATAAACCTCTTGTTTTGCTGGGCCCAGCCTAGAGGGGGCGGCGCGGTCTTTCAATCGGTTGCGCGCGGGGGGCTTCGCGCCTAGGGTCGCGACCTGAGGTCAAGAGGGCGGGGCATGTCGGGGTCGGCTGGGCGGATCACGCTGTGGGGGATCGAGGTCTTTGTGGCCACGGCCGAAGAGGCGTCGATCTCGGCCGCCGCGCGCCGGCTCGGCACATCGGCCGCCACGGTGAGCCAGCAGCTCACCAATCTCGAGGGCGCGATCGGCACCAGCCTGCTGAACCGCGGTGAAAGGCCGGTGACGCTGACCCCCGCAGGCGCGATGTTCCTGCGCCGCGCCAACACGATCCTGAACGAGGCCGACCAGGCCCGCGCCGAGCTTGCCATGGCCGACCTGTCGCGGCTGACGCGGTTCCGCCTCGGGATGATCGAGGATTTCGACGCCGACGTAACGCCGCGCCTGCTCGCCGCACTGGCCGAGGAGATGCGCAACTGCCAGTTCCTGCTCGAGACCGGGGCGAGTCACAGGCTGTTCGATCTGCTCGACGCCCGCGCGCTCGATGTGATCGTGGCGGCGGATATGGGGGTGGCGGGCGAGGGGATGGAGGTGCATCCGCTGCTCGAGGAGCCCTTTGTCGTGGCGGTGCCGCAGGGGCTTTTGCCGGCGGGGGCGGGGGCGGAGGAGGCGCTGCGCCGCCTGCGCCGCCTGCCGCTGATCCAATACACCACGCGCCATCACATGGGCCGGCTGATCGCCGCGCATCTGGCCCGCCAGAACCTGACGCTGGCGCATCGCTTCGAGCTCGACAGTTATCATGCGATCATGGCGATGGTGGCCGCGGGCAGCGGCTGGACGATCCTGACGCCCCTGGGCTGGATGCGCGCGCAGCGGTTCCGCGCGGCGGTCGAGGTGCATCCGCTGCCGCTGCCGCCCTTGTCGCGGATGCTCTCGCTGACCGCGCGGCGGGGTGTCCTGGGCGACATGCCCGCGCAGATTGCCGCGCGCCTGCGCCCGCTGGTGGACGAGATGATCGTGGCGCCGGCGCGCGCCGGGCTGCCATGGCTCGGAGCGGGGATGAGGCTGCTGTGAAAGGGGGCTTTGCCCCCTCTGCCTGCGGCATTCACCCCCAGGATATTTGGGGCCAAAAGATGATCAAGGCTCAGGTGCCGTAGGCGCGATTGTCCTCGGTCGCGGTGTGGAGTGCGTCGAGCAATGCGTCGGCGATGACATCGCAATCGGCGAGGCTCAGGCGCGCGGGCAGGCGCAGGTCGCAGGCCCGCATCAGCATGGCGCGGGTGCGGGGCAGGGTGGGCGCCTCGCCGAGGAAGCCCCAGTTCCAGAAGGCGCGGGCGTTGTCGCGGGTGGTGCCGAAGACCTGCACCTTGAGGCCCATCGCCTCGGCCCCGGCCACGAAGGCTGTGATCTGGTGGTCGGTCAGGCCGGGCAGGTTGAACTGGATGCTGTCGGGCGCGCGCAATTCGCCCGGCAGGGGGGCGGGGACATGGACATGGGGCGAGGCCGCGAGGCGGGCCGCGACATGGTCGTGGTTGCGCCGGCCATTGGCCACGCGGCGGGCGAGTTCGGGCAATTGCGGGCGGATGATCGCGGCGGAGAGCGTGTTCATCCGCAGATTGTAGAGCGGCAGGCGGTTTTGCCAGCGGGCAAAGGCGCTGTGCAGCACGGGGTGTTTGGCCCAGTTATGCTCGTAGGCGCCCGACATGATGACGGCGCGGGCGATCAGGTCGGCGTCGTCGCTGACCATGATGCCGCCTTCGCCTGCGTTGAGGAGCTTGTAGGACTGGAAGCTGAAGCAGCCCGCGCGCCCGATGGTGCCGATATTGCGCCCGGCCCAGGTGGTGCCGAGGCTGTGGGCGGCGTCCTCGATCACCGGCAGGCCGGCCGCGTCGCAGGCGGCCATGATGGCGTCCATGTCCGAGGTATGGCCGCGCATGTGGCTGATGAGCACGGCATCGACGGAGGGCAATTTTGCCGCGAAATCGGCCATGTCGATGCGGTAATCGTCGCCGCAGTCGCAGAGCACCGGCACCATGTCGGCATGGACCACCGCCGAGGGGACGGCGGCGAAGGTGAAGGCGGGGATCAGCACGCGGGCGCCGCGCGGCAGGTCGAGCGATTTGAGCGTGAGGAAGAGTGCGGCCGAGCAGGAGGAGACGGCGAGCGCGTATTTCGACCCCAGCAGCGCCGCGAATTCGGCCTCGAGCAGCGCCACGGGCGAGGTTTGCGCGGTATAGCGGAACAGGTCGCCGGTGGTCAGGATCCGCGTCACCTCGGCCATGGCGGCGGCGGGGATCGGTTCGGCGGCGTAGAGGTCGGGAAGCGGGGTCTGGGTCATTTCCGATTTCCTGAAAGGTGTTTTCAGGAATATCTAACATGACCCATGTGACAGTGCCAAGACAGAATGGCGCGGCTAGATCCCCAGCCGGTCGCGCAGGGCAAACCAGGTCATCGCCAGCGTGAGCAGCGGCGCGCGCATCGCCGCGCCGCCGGGAAAGGGCGGCACGGGCAGGGCCGCCATCACGTCAAGCCGGCCGGTCTGGCCGATCACCGCCTCGGCCATCACGCGGCCCGCCATGCCCGAGAGCGCGACGCCATGGCCGGAGAACCCCGCGCCCGACAGGATATTGGGCGCCACGCGGGCAAGATGCGGCAGGCGCGACATGGTGATGCCCAGCGTGCCGCCCCAGACATGATCGATGCGGGCACCGGCGAGCTGCGGGAACAGATGCACCATGCGCTGCTGCAATTTCGTCGTGATGTCAGCGGGATAGCCCAGCGTATAGCTTTCGCGCCCGCCAAAGAGAAAGCGGCGATCCTCGGACAGGCGGTAGTAGTTGACGACGAATTTGCTGTCGGCCACGGCGATGTCACGGGCGAGCACCTGTGCGGCGCGCTCACCCAGCGGTTCTGTCGCGGCGATGAAGCTGTTGATCGGCATCACGCGGGCGGCGACGGTGCCTTGCAGGTTCGGCAGATAGCCGTTGCCGGCGAGGATCACATGGTCGGCCACCACGCGGCCTTGCGGCGTCAGCACGGTCGCAGGCGCGCCCGGCGAGATGGCTGTCGCTTCGGTCAGCTCGTGGATCTGCGCGCCTGCGGCCTCGGCATGGCGCGCGAGCGCCAGCGCATAGCGCAGCGGGTGCAGGTGGCCCGCGCCCATGTCGAGGATACCGCCCTGATAATGCGGGGTTTTCACCAGTGCCTGGATGGCGTCGCGGCCCATGACTTCGATCTGGTCATAGCCGTATTCGCGGGCCAGATGGTCGGCCTCGTCACGCATGGCGCGGGCTTCGCCGGTGGAATATTCCCCATGTGCCACACCGGGCAGATAGCGTGCCTCGGGCGCGTGGGTGGCGCAGAAGTCGCGCACCTGCGCCTTGGCGGCCTCGGCGATGTCCCACAGCGCGCGGGCGCGCCCCGCGCCGAGCCGCGCCGCGAGCCATTTCTGCCCCTTGTTGTAGCCGGTGCCGACCTGCCCGCCGTTGCGCCCCGAGGCGCCAAAGCCGACGCGATGCGCGTCGAGCACCACCACGCGCAGCCCGGCCTCGGCCGCCACCCGCGCGGCCCAGAGCCCGGTATAGCCCGCGCCGACGATGCACAGATCGGCGCGCAGATCGCCCGCGAGCGCCGGGCGCTGCGGGCCGATGGAGGCGGTGGCGGCATACCAGCTGGGTGGGTAGGCGCCGGGCGGATCGTTGCGGTAGAGCGGGTTCATACGTTCAGCAGCAGATGTTCACGTTCCCACGGGCTGATGACCTGCAGGAATTCGTCATATTCGGTGCGTTTCACGATGGAATAGACGCGGGCGAATTCGGGGCCCAGCACCTCGTGCATCTCCTTGGCCGCGTCAAAGAGGTCAAGCGCGGCGTTCAGCCCCTGCGGGATCTCGTCCTCGGCCTTGTAGGCGTCGCCCTGATAGCGCTTGTCGGCCCAGAGCTCGTTCTTCATGCCCAGATAGCCGCAGGCGAGGCTGGCCGCGATGCACAGGTAGGGGTTGCAATCCATCCCGGCGAGGCGGTTTTCCACGCGCCGGCCTTCGGGCGGGCTGATCGGCACGCGCAGGCCGGTGGTGCGGTTGTCGCGGCCCCATTCGAGGTTGATCGGCGCGGCATGGTTGCGCACATAGCGGCGGTAGCTGTTCACATAGGGCGCGATCACGGCGATCACGCTGGGCATATGTTGCTGCAAGCCGCCGATGAAGTGAAAGAAGGCGTCCGTCTCGCCGCCATGTGGCCCGTTGAAGATGTTGCGCCCCTTGGCATCCGTGACCGAGTGGTGGACATGCATGGCCGATCCCGGCTCGCCTTCGATCGGCTTGGCCATGAAGGTGGCGAAACAGTCGTGTTTCAGCGCCGCCTCGCGCAGCAAGCGTTTGAAATAGAACACTTCGTCGGCGAGTTTCAGCGGGTCGCCATGGCGCAGGTTGATCTCGAGCTGGCCGGCGCCGCCCTCTTGCGTGATGCCGTCGATCTCGATCCCCTGGATCTCGGCGAATTCATAGATGTCGTCGATCACCGGGCCGTAATCATCGACGGCGGACATCGAATAGGCCTGACGCGCGGCGGCGGGGCGGCCGGTGCGGCCCATCATCGGCTCGATCGGCTTGGCGGGGTCGATATGGCGCGCGACGAGGTAGAACTCCATCTCGGGGGCGACAATGGGATACCAGCCCTCCTTGTTGTAAAGCTCGATCACCCGTTTGAGCACATTGCGCGGGGCGCAGCCGATGGGACGGCCCTTCTGGTCATAGGCGTCGTGGATCACCTGTAGCGTGCCATCGGCGGCCCAGGGGCAAGCGGTCGCGGTGGACAGGTCGGGGCGCAGGATCATGTCGGGCTCGGTAAAGCCGTCCACGGCGGCCTCGCCCCAGTCGCCGGTGATGGTCTGGAAGAAGATCGAATTGGGCAGGTGGAAATACTGCTGGCGTTCCCATTTGGCCGCCGGCACCGCCTTGCCGCGCGAGATGCCGGGCAGGTCGGGGACGATGCATTCGACCTCGTCGAGGCGGTTCGCCTCCAGATAGGCGCGCGCGGCGGGGGGGATCTCGTCTGTCCAGCTCATGATGCGGGCTCGTGTTGTTTGAAGAAATCGGCGATCTGGCGGGCCAGTCGCGTGTTGTCCACGGGGGCGTCGGTCTGCGCTGTGGCGGCGTCGAGCAGCGGGTCGGGGACCAGCCCACGGCCGCGTTTCTCGATCAGGCCCGCCACGAAATCGGGGGTAAACTCGGGATGCGCCTGCACGGTAAAGATGCTGTCACCATAGACCAGCGCCGCGTTTTCGCAAAACCCGTTGCTGGCGCAGACACGCGCGGCCGCGGGGCGCTGCGTCACCTGATCCTGATGCCAGGCGTTGAGCGCGACCTCTTCGCCGTCAAAATCATAGACCTGCCGGCCAACCGACCAGCCGCCCGGATATTTCTCGACCCTTCCGCCCAGTGCCTGCGCGATGATCTGGTGGCCAAAGCACACCCCCACCAGCGGCACGCGCGCGGCAAAGCAATCGCGGATGAAATCCTCGAGCGGGGGGATGAAGGCGTGGTCCTCATAGGCGCCGTGGCGCGAACCGGTGATGAGCCAGCCGTCGCAGTCACGCACGCCAGCGGGAAACTGCATGTCGAGCACGCGGTAGGTGGCGAATGCCAGGCCCTGATCGGCCAGCAATTGCGTGAACAGGTCAGGGTAGTCGCCAAAATCCGGCCGCAGCGCGTCAGGCGCTTCGCCGGTTTGCAGGATGCCTATCTTCATGCTGATCTCGAGGTGAGAGGTGTCCAAGGGTAGCGGCAGGCGGGTGACAGGGCAAGGGGCGGTCACCGGCGGCAGATCACGGGGTCAGACCGTATCCAGATACAGCTCGATCTGCTGGCTGGGCGACAGTTCGGCCATGTAGTGCAGCTCTTGCCGCTTGGTCATGACGAAATTGTTGATGAGAAGCTCGGGAAAGATCCGCCGCGCCAGCGTGCTGTGCTCGAAAGTGTCGATCGCCTCGGCCCAGGTCGCGGGGATCTGCACCAGATCCTGTTCATAGGCATTGCCGACGATCGGCGGCGGCGGGGTCATCGCGTCCTCGATCCCGATCAGGGCAGAGCCCAGCACGGCGGCGAGAAACAGATAGGGGTTCACATCGCCCCCCGCGACCCGGTGTTCCACCCGCCGCGCGGCAAGGCTGCCACCGGGCACGCGGATCGACGCGGTGCGGTTGTCATAGGCCCAGCAGATGCCCGTCGGGGCATGGGCCTCGGGCACCAGCCGGTCATAGCTGTTGGCATGGGGCGCAAAGATCAGCGCGAGGTCGGGGATCGCGCGCAGGCATCCGGCGATGGCCTGATGCAGCATCGTGGTGCCCTCATGCGTGCCATTGGCAAAGATATTGGCGCCGGCCGCATCCTGCACCGAGAAATGCGTGTGCAGCCCCGAGCCCGCGAAATCCTCATAGGGTTTGGCCATGAAACTTGCCGCCATGCCATGTTTGCGCGCCAGACCCCGCACCAGCATCTTGAACAGCCAGGCGTCATCGGCGGCCTTGAGCGCATCGGGCACATGCACGAGGTTGATCTCGAACTGGCCCAGCCCCACCTCGGAAATCGCCGCCTCGGCGGGGATGTCCATCTCGTCGCAGGCGTCATAAAGATCGTTGAAGAACATGTCGAACGCATCGAGCGCGCGCAGCGACAGGATGTCGGCCCCCATCCGCCGCTTGCCCGAACGCGGGCTTTTCGGCTGGCGGATCTCCTTGCCGCTGTCATCGACGAGGTAGAACTCCATCTCGGTCGCCACCACCGGCGTCAGCCCCCGCGCCGTGTAGCGGTTCAGGACCGTCGCCAGCGCCTGCCGCGGATCGCCCTCAAAGGGCGCGCCCTCTTCGGTGTACATCCACAGCGGCAAGAGCGCCGAGGGCATCGCAAGCCAGGGCATCGGCACATAGCCGCGCTCGGTCGGGCGCAGCACACCGTCGGGATCGCCGATTTCGAACACCAGCGGGCTGTCCTCCACATCCTCGCCCCAGATGTCGAGGTTGAGCACCGAAAGCGGAAAGCGCGTGCCCTCTTCCTCGATCTTGCGGGCGAATTTCACCGGCACCCGCTTGCCCCGCGCCTGACCGTTCAGGTCGGCGGCGCCGCAGCGCACGTTGCGAATTTCGGGATGCTCGTCGAGCCAGCTCATCGTATCACCTGTGGTCGAAATCTCAGGCGCGCGCGCCTGTCTTGTGGCAAGTGCCTGTTCAGCCGCCGGTTTACAAGGCCGAACAGCCCGATGATCCCCAGCGTGAGCAGGATGAAATACAAGGCGAGGATCGGGTAGGGGATGAACGGGTTGAAGGTCTTGTCCGCGAAATAGCGCGCGTAATAGAGCGCATCGCCCGATTGCTGCACCACCGGAAAGCCGGAAAAGAACACCAGCGTGGTGGCGTGAAAGAGGAATATCGCCTCGTTCGTATAGGCGGGCCAGGCCAGCCGCAGCATCGTAGGCCAGATCACCCGGCGAAAGCGGGCCCAGCCTGACAGGCCATAGGCATCCGCCGCCTCGATATCGCCGCGCGGGATGGATTGCAGCGCGCCGTAAAAGATCTCCCCGGTATAGGCGGCGGTGTTGAGAAACAGCACGATCGCCGCGCCGACCCCGGCAGAGGTCAGCACGCCCATCTCGGGATAGCTGCCCTTGATGTTGAGAAAGAGGAAATAGGCAAAGAAGAACTGGATGAACAGCGGCGAGCCGCGAAAGACAAAGATGAACCATTCCGAAGGCTTGCGCAGCCAGAGCCGGGGCGAGGCCTTGCCCAGCGCCAGTGCCGAGGCCAGGAAGAACCCCGCCAGCAGCGCGATGGCCCCGAAATAGATGTTCCACACCAGCCCCGAGGCGATCAGCGTGAACTGCTGGCACAGCGTGAAATCGGAGGTCGGAAGCGCCCGCAGCCCGTGACCCAGCGCGCGCAGCCAGTAATTCGCGATCACCTCACCACAGGTCATGCCGCCGCCTTTCGCTGGGTCTCGCCGCCCAGCGTTGCCTGCCCGCGCGTGAGCCGCAGCATCAGCCGGCCCAGCACCACCTCGGACAGCTTGGTAAAGGCGAGGTAGAACACCAGCAGGAACAGGAAATACCACATCCGCCAGTCGCCATGCGGATAGGCGGTAAAGCGCGGCGTCTGCGTACTGCCAAGCTCGCGCGCCCAATAGACGATGTCCTGCAACCCCAGCAGGAACAGGAGCGGCGTCGATTTGATCAGCACCATCCACAGGTTCGACAGGCCGGGCAGGGCATAGACCCACATCTGCGGCACGATCACCCGGCGGAACGCCTGACCGCGCGTCATGCCATAGGCCTCGGCCGTCTCGACCTGCCCGCGCGGCACGGCCCGCATCGCGCCATAAAGCACATTGCCGGCAAAGGCGCCGAACACGATGGCAAAGGTCAGCACGGCAATGAGGAAACTGTAGGTGTCATGCACCCATTGCGGGCTCGTGGCGAGCGGCAGCTTGGCCGCCGGGCAGACCACGAAATCGCTGCCCTGCCAGATCTCGGTATCCCAGTCGGGGCATTTCACCTTGTGACGCACCAGTTCGAACAACTGGTCGAGCGCGATCACGAAAAACAGGAAAAAGGCGATGTCGGGCACGCCGCGCACCACCGCCATATAGGCCTTCCCCAGCCAACTGAGCGGCGGAAAATGGCTGCGCGCCGCCATCGCGCCGCCGAACCCCAGCAAGAGCGCCGCAGGCGCGGTGAGCGCCAGCAGCAAGAGCACCGTGCCAAAGGCATAGTAGAGGCCCATGTGCTTGCCTGTCGTGAGGTAGCACAGCATCCAGTCGAGCTGCGTCAGGCTGTCCGGGTCGGTGCACATGGCAAACATGGGGGCCCCTCGGCACGGGGCGGCGGGACAGGGCCCGCCGCCCGGCCGTCAGATCAGAACAACGGGGCTTCTTCGCCGAACCATTTCACGATCAATGCGTTGAGCGAACCGTCCTCCTTCATCGAGGTGATGGCCGCGTTCATCGTGTCCTTGAGCGCGGTATCGCTTTCGCGCACGCCCATGCCGACGCCGCCACCCAGCATCACGTCCTCGCCGATAAAGGTCAGCTCGCCACCCGAGGCCTCGACCAGCGGCACGAGGTAATCCTTGTCGGCGAATACCGCGTCCGCCTCGCCGCCGCGCACGGCCGCGATGGTCTCGTCAGGGGTCGAGAACTCGAGCAGCGTCGCGCCCGAGGCCGCCACGGCGCCGGCGTGGATGGTCGAGACCTGTGCGGCAACGGTGCCCTCGATCAGCGCCGCGTCATCGGTCAGCCCGACATAGGCCGACGGCTGTGGCTGGAGGTAGTTCTGCGTGAAATCAATGACTTCATCGCGCTCGTCGGTGATGCTCATGCCCGCGATGATGGTGTCGTAATTGCCCGACACGAGGTTCGGGATGATGCTGTCCCAGTCATTCACGACCCATTCGCAGGTCAGCCCGGCGCGCGCGCAAAGCTCATTGCCAAGCTCGATCTCGAACCCGTCCACGGCGCCCGCATCATTGATGAAGTTATACGGAGGATAGGCGCCCTCGGTGCCCATGCGCACCACGTCCTGCGCCGCAGCGAATGTGCCCATCAGCGCCAGGGCGGCGGTGGTGAGGATCAGTTTCTTCATAGTCAGTCTCCTGTTGGTGATTTTCAAATTCGTTCCGGACGCCGTGGCGCCCCCGGTTCACGCCGGCACCGTGGCCGACAGGAACCCGCGCAGCCGCTCGGACCGGGGCGCGCCAAAGAGCGTCTCGGGCGGCCCCTGTTCCTCGATCCGGCCCTGATGCAGGAACACGACATGGTCGCTCACATCGGCGGCCATGCGCATGTCATGCGTCACGATGATCATCGTGCGCCCCTCATCGGCCAGCGCCTTGATCACGCGCACGACCTCCTGTTCCAGTTCGGGGTCGAGCGCGGAAGTCGGCTCGTCAAAGAGCAGCGCCTTGGGCTCCATGCACAGCGCCCGCGCGATGGCGGCGCGCTGCTGCTGGCCACCCGAGAGCATGGCGGGAAAGGCGTCGCATTTGTCGCCGATCCCGACCTTGTCGAGATAGCGCCGCGCAGAGGCCTCGACTTCGGCCCGGTCGCGCTTCAGCACCGTCAGCGGCGCCTCCATCACATTCTGCAGGATCGTCATATGCGCCCAGAGGTTGAACTGCTGGAACACCATCGACAGGTTCGTGCGGATCCGGATGAGCTGCTGCTTGTCAGCCGGGCGGCGGTGCAGGCCGGTGCCCTTCCATTTGACCGGCTCACCCTCGAACAGGATATCCCCCTGCTGGCTGTCCTCGAGCAGGTTGGCACAGCGCAGCAGCGTCGATTTGCCCGACCCTGACGAGCCGATCATGGCGACGACATGCCCGGCCGGCGCCGAGATATCCACACCCTTGAGCACCTCGAGCGCGCCGAAGGATTTGTGCAGATTGCGGATTTCAATGACCGGTGTCGTGTTCTGCACGAAACGCTTTTCCCTGTTTCAGGCGATTAGGGCGCATTTCATGGCCGATTGCAACGCTCAGATGACGGTTTGCGCAGCATAAACTGCCCGGTCAGGTGGCAGATGCCTCTGGCAGGGCAGGGATGGGCAGATCATATGCAGAGCGCGGCAGCGCGACGATCCCGCGCAGACCCAGCATGGCGCTGTCGTCAGGGGACAGGCCCGCGATGGCCTCGGCAATCGCCGCGCGGTAGGGCGCGGGGTCGCGGCCCTGGGCGGTGACAAAGCTCTGCCCCGGCGTGGCCTCGGTGCGCCCGATCACGCGCAGCGCCCGCGCGGCAGGCTCCCAGCGCAGCAGCATCGCCCAGGTGACAGCGTCGATGGCGGCAATATCGGCGCGCCCCTCGGCCACGGCCCGCACGCTTTCCACATGCACACCCGTCCGCAGCGATGCGGCAAAGGCAAAGCCGCGCGCCTGCGCCCAGGCCTGCGGCGCGCCCCAGCCCGAATTCGACAGGCCCTCGTTATAGGCAAAGCGCGCGCCGGCGCAGCCGGCAGGGTCCGTCGCGCCGTCATCGGCGCGCACCACAAAGAGGCTGTAATAACAGCCCGCCGGCGCCCCCTCCAGCCCGTAATCCGCCGCGCCGATCAGCGTCAGGCGGTCGCGGAACCGCGCGCGGTAGGGCAGGTTGCAGATCTGCCCCAGCACCAGATCGGGCCGCGCCCAGCCCTCCATATACCCGGTGCCGCGGTCGAGCGCCTCGGGCGCCGCGACCCCGCGCGCGCGCAGCGCGTCGCGGATGCCCGCCCAGAGCCGGTCATGGGCTGCGGCATTCTCGGGCCGGTCATACATGGGCAGGCTGGCGAACATGGCCTAGGCGTCGTCGTCGCGGTCCATCGGCAGACCGCGCAGCGCCTCGACCTTGTGTCGCGCCCGCGCGCTGTCCTGGTCGCTCACCCCCAGCATCGGCGCCACCATCCGCAACAGCGCATTCTCGTCCGCGTCGCGCACCCCGTCGGCGAGCACCACATCCCACAGCGCCTCGATCACCCCGGCGCGGTCCTCATAGGCGACCGCCTCCTTGATCGCACGGGTAAAGCGCACGGTGTCCGGCGCCTCGCGCTCGATCGCCTCGCATTCGGCCCGCAGCCGCGCCGCCTCGACCGGATTCAGGCCGAACCGGCTGGCCAGGATCCGGTCGATCCGCGCGATCTCCTCGACCGCATAGCTGTTGTCGGATTTCGCGATCCGCACCAGAAGCGCACCCAGCGCGCGGCGCGCGTCGAGCGGTGGCAACGGGGCAGGGGACGGGGCCGTCAGACGGCGAAAGAAATCGGTGAACATGCGCTGTTATATACGCCTTCCTGCGCCGCTGAAAAGGGCGCGTCGCAGCCGGGGCAAGACCGGCCGCCTGCATCTTTTGGCCATAAATATCCATTTGACCACCGCGCAACCCGCGCAACGCGCAGGCATCAGGACAGCTGCGCAAACTTTCCTTCGAGCCAGGCCGCCTGCTCTGCGAGCCCATAGGGCGGGTTGATCACCACCAGCCCCGACCCGGTCATCCCGTGCCCCGGCCGTGCGGGCGGGAACCGCACGATATGGCGCAGCACCCCCTCCATCCCGCCGAGCCGTGCCAGGATCTGCGCATGCGGGTTGCCCGCCAGCAGCGGAAACCACAGCATGATGATCCCCACAGGCCATTTGCGGTGCAGCTTCTGCACCAGGAGCGGGATGGTCACATAGTCGTCCTTGACCTCATAGGACGGGTCGATCAGGCACAGCCCCCGGCGCGGATCGGGCGGGGTGAGCGAGAGCGCGAACTCCGCCCCCTCTCGCTGCGCCACATGCGCCTCATGGGGCGACATGGTATAGGACAGAGCTGCAAACTCCTGCGGATGCAGCTCGGCCAGATGCATCCGGTCGCCGGGCCGCAGCGCCTGCGCGGCGATCAGCGGCGAGCCCGGATAGGCCCTGACCCCATGCAGGGCGCGCGTGCGCGCCACCTGCACCGCATAGGGGTGATCGGGGCCAAACCACCCCGCCACCCGGTCAAACCCCTGCGCCGCCTCGCCGGTCTTGCGCGCCGCCTCGCCTTCGAGGTCATAAAGCCCCCGCCCGGCATGGGTCTCGATATAGCTCAGCGGCTTGTCCTTGCGGGTGAGGTAGTCGAGCACCCAGGCCAGCAGCGCGTGCTTGTGGACATCGGCCAGATTGGCGGCGTGATAGGCATGTTGATAGGACAGCATCCGCCCGGTCAGACCAGCCGCGACGTCTCGACCGCGGCGCGGACGAAATCGCGGAACAGCGGGTGCGGGGCAAAGGGTTTGCTCTTGAGCTCGGGATGGAACTGCACGCCGATGAACCAGGGGTGGTCCTTCCATTCGACGATCTCGGGCAGGCGGCCGTCGGGCGACATGCCCGAGAAATGCAACCCGCAGGCCTCGAGCCGGTCGCGATACTTGATGTCCACCTCATAGCGGTGGCGGTGGCGTTCCTCGATCGACAGGGTGCCATAGACCTGCGCGACATGGCTGCCTTCGGCAAGCGTCGCGCTATAGGCGCCCAGACGCATGGTGCCGCCCTTGGCGTCGCCTGCCTTGCGCTCGACCTTGTGGTTGCCCTGCACCCATTCCTTGAGGTGATAGACCACCGGTTCGAACCGCTTCACGCCGGCCTCGTGGTCAAACTCCTCGGACCCGGCGCGCGCCAGCCCCGCCACATTGCGCGCGGCCTCGATCACGGCCATCTGCATGCCCAGGCAGATCCCCAGATAGGGGATGCGGCGGGTGCGGGCAAACTCGGCCGCCTTGATCTTGCCCTCGGTGCCGCGCTCGCCAAAGCCGCCGGGCACAAGGATCGCATGAAAGCCCTCGAGATGCGGCGCGGGATCCTCGCGTTCGAACAGTTCCGCATCGACCCATTCGACGCGCACGCGCACCCGGTTGGCCATGCCGCCATGGGTGAGCGCCTCGGCGATGGATTTGTAGGCATCCTCGAGCTGGGTATATTTGCCGACGATGGCGACCTTGACCTCGCCTTCGGGGTTGTGGATGCGGTCGGACACATCCTCCCACACCGCGAGGTTGGGCTTGGGCGCGGGCGCGATGCCGAAGGCGTCGAGCACCGCCTGATCGAGCCCCTGCGCGTGATAGGCCAGCGGCGCGTCGTAGATCGTCTTGAGGTCATAGGCGGCGATCACCGCCTCCTTGCGCACGTTGCAGAAGAGGCCGATCTTTTCGCGCTCGCGGTCGGGGATCGGATGCTCGGACCGGCACACGAGGATATCGGGCGCGATGCCGATGGCGCGCAATTCCTTGACGCTGTGCTGGGTCGGCTTGGTCTTGAGCTCACCGCTCGCGGCCAGGTAGGGCAGCAGCGTCAGATGCATGAAGATGCATTGCCCGCGCGGCCGTTCCTGCGCGAACTGGCGGATCGCCTCGAAGAAGGGCAACCCTTCGATATCGCCGACCGTCCCGCCGATCTCGCAGAGCATGAAGTCGCACTCATCCTCGCCGATACGGATGAAGTCCTTGATTTCATTGGTGACATGCGGGATCACCTGGATCGTTTTGCCCAGATAGTCGCCGCGGCGTTCCTTCTCCAGCACGGAGGAATAGATGCGCCCCGACGACACGGAATCGGTCTTGCGCGCGCTCACCCCGGTGAACCGTTCGTAATGGCCGAGGTCGAGGTCGGTCTCGGCGCCGTCGTCGGTCACAAAGACCTCGCCATGTTCGAAGGGCGACATCGTGCCGGGATCGACATTGAGATAGGGGTCGAGCTTGCGCAGCCGGACCGAAAATCCGCGCGCCTGCAACAGTGCACCGAGTGCCGCCGAAGCGAGCCCCTTGCCAAGCGAGGACACGACGCCGCCGGTAATGAAAATGAAACGCGCCAAGGCAGCCCCCGTGATCGGTCAGTATTTCTATGGAGCGGTGCCCCTTCGGGAACACACCATCACGGGGTTAAAGTGTAGCCGGATTCGGCCCCCGAACGCAACGGGTCACGCAAGATCATGTGAAACACCTGGCGTCAACCTCAAGAAGTGGGGGCGTGGCGCCCCGCCCCGAGGCAAGCGCCGGCCGCGACTGCGGATGCCTTCGGCGAGGATATTTTTGGCAAGATGAAGCCGGGGCGGCGCGCGCAGGCGGGTGCGTCGCGATCAGTTGGCCTGCGGCACCAGCGGCGCCTCGGGGGCGGCGCCGGGGGGCAGCAGATCCTGGCCGAGGTCCGGTGTCGCGGGGGTTTCCGCCGCCGGTGCGCCAGGCAGGCGGTCCACCACCGACCCGGTCGAGGCCTTTTCCGCCGCGATGATGGTCAGGGTGATCGAGGTCGCGATGAAGGCGATGGCCAACGCCCAGGTCACCTTGCCCAGCGCCGTCGCGGCCGAGCGTCCCGACATCACGCCGCCACCGCCGCCGCTCATCAGGCCGCCGCCTTCGGAGCGCTGCATCAGCACGACGCCGATCAGCGACAGCGCAAGGATGAGGTGGACGATGAGGACGACATTTTCCATCAGGCAGACCTAAAAGAGGCGCAAAGACGCGACGGGACGTATCTAGAAGCTGCGGCGCCGCGCCGCAAGCCCCTTGCGCGCCGCGGCGGGGCATCGTCAGGGGCGGGCGGGGCAAGGATGCCGGAAAAGACCCGCGCGCCTGCCTTGTCGCGCCTCAATTGTCGGTCTCGTCCACCTTGAGCTGGCCCGAGATGCGCCGCCACACGAGGCTCCAGGTCATGCCGATGCCCAGAACGACCGAGACGGTGAAAAGCCCGATCCAGGTGTTCAGACTGCCGTTCTCGAGGCTCAGGATGCCGCGATCATAGAGGAACCACAGCAGCGTGCCGACGATGGCGAGCACCAGCAGCATCCCGAAGGCGCCGATCGCGCGCCAGGTGGCGGAGACATAGATGACATAGCCCAGAAAGAGGATCAGCCCGAACAGTGCCACCAGCGGCATCTGGTCGCGGAAATTGTCACTGGCCCAGCGGACATAGTTCCATTGGGTCGGATTGTAGGTCGCGGCCACAAGGGCAAAGGCAAAGACCCAGCGCAGAATGAAGCTCACCATATCCCTCCACAAGAAATTGCCCGCAGGATGGCCGTGGCGCGGCGCGCTGTCCAGCCCCCGGGACGACAGGGGCGCCGCCCGCGCGGGTGAAAATGCGGTTTCGCCCCCCGGCGCGGCCCGCTATACGGGCGCGGGGCAGATCCTGAAAGGACCGAAGGCATGGCGAATGTGGTGGTCGTTGGCGCGCAATGGGGCGACGAGGGCAAAGGCAAGATCGTGGACTGGCTGTCCGAGCGCGCCGACGTCATCGTGCGCTTTCAGGGGGGCCACAATGCCGGGCATACGCTGGTCATCGACGGGGTGGTCTACAAGCTGTCGCTGCTGCCTTCGGGCATCCTGCGCGAGGGCAAGCTGGGCGTGATCGGCAACGGGGTGGTCCTCGACCCCTGGGCGCTGGTGGACGAGATCGAAAAGATCGCCGCACAGGGCGTCACCGTCGGCACGCATAACCTGATCATTGCTGAAAACACACCGCTGATCCTGCCGCTGCATGGCGAACTGGACCGCGCGCGCGAGGGCTCGAACGCGGTGGCGCGGATCGGCACCACCGGGCGCGGCATCGGGCCGGCCTATGAAGACAAGGTCGGGCGCCGGGTGATCCGGGTGGCCGACCTCGCCGACGAGCCGACACTCGACGCGCGGATCGAGCGGCTGCTCACCCATCACAATGCGCTGCGCCGCGGGCTGGGCCTGCCTGAGGTCGATGGCGCCGCGCTCAAGGCGCAACTTCTCGCTATCGCGCCCCGCATCCTGCCCTTTGCCGCGCCGGCGTGGAAGGTGCTCAACGAGGCGCGCAAGGCGGGCAAGCGGATACTCTTCGAAGGCGCGCAAGGTTCGCTTCTGGATGTCGATTTCGGCACCTATCCCTTTGTCACCTCCTCGACCACGCTGGCAGGCAGCGCCGCCTCTGGCTCGGGTATGGGGCCGGGCGCGGTCGGTTTCGTGCTGGGGATCGTGAAGGCCTACACGACCCGCGTGGGCGAGGGGCCCTTTCCCTGCGAACTGCACGACGAAACCGGCGAGCATCTGCGCACCGTAGGCCACGAGCGCGGCACCGTCACCGGGCGCAACCGCCGCTGCGGCTGGTTCGACGCAGTGCTGGTGCGCCAGACCTGCGTCCTCTCGGGCGTGCGTGGCATCGCGCTGACCAAGATGGACGTGCTCGACGGCATGCCCGAGCTCAAGATCTGCGTGGCCTATGACCTCGACGGGCAGCGGCTCGACTATCTGCCCACCGCCGCCGACCAACAGGCGCGCTGCACGCCGATCTACGAGACGATCGAGGGCTGGGCGGGCTCGACCGCCGGGGCGCGGTCCTGGGCCGACCTGCCGGCGCAGGCGGTCAAATACGTCCGCCGGATCGAGGAACTGATCCAATGCCCGGTGGCGCTCGTCTCAACCTCACCCGAACGGGAGGACACGATCCTCGTGACCGACCCTTTCGCGGATTGAAGGGGGCCCCATGGCACTGTCCTACAAGGCGCGGCGGCGCTGGTCGCTGGTGATCCTGCTGATCGGTCTGCCGGTCTATATCATCGCGGCGGTCACGATCCTGACGATCCTCGACCGCCCGCCGCTCTGGCTCGAACTGGCGATCTATGTGGCACTCGGCATCCTCTGGGCGCTGCCGTTCCGCTATGTCTTTCGCGGGATCGGCCAGGCCGACCCGGCGGCCAAAGGGCAGGACGGCGCCTGATCGGGCCGCCCCGGGGGCTTCTCTGTGCCCCAAATACTCATGCCCCGGTCGCAGGCGGGTGATGCCGCAGGGCAAAGGCGCAAAAGGGGCGCAGGTTGCCCTGCGCCCCTTTGCATTGCCTGACCCGGCGCCGCCTCAGCCCGCGCGGCGCTCCGGGTTGAACCGGCTCTCGCCGCTGACCTGAAAGCGGCCGTTGCGCACCTTCATGATCCGGCCCTGCCGCAGCAGCGTGCCGAACGAGCGCAGACCATCCTCGCGGCTTACCCCGTCGGGGGTGATCTGGCTGACCTTCTTCATCAGTTGCGGGCGCGAGAAATCCTCGATCCCCTCGACAAAGGCGGTATAGGCCGCCGCCGCCTCGAGCAGATCGGGCAGCGCATGCGCGCCCATCTGCTCGGCAAAGTCGGCAAAGGACCCGGCGCTGCGGCTCTCGACCGGGGCGGGTGCCGCGGCTTCGGCGGGCAGGCTCACCCGGCGCGGCCGCACCGGCCCGGCCGCGGCATGAGCGGTGGGCAGGTCCACCCGCTGCGACGCCACGAGCTTGAGCGGGGCAGGGCGCGGCCGTTCGCTGCGCAATTCCTCGATCCGCGGGGCGCGGCGCGGGCGCACGACCTGCCGCAGGTCGTCACGAAAGGCGTTCTCGACCTCGTCATCCTCGGTTTCGGTATCGCCCAGCCGTCGCGCCGCCTCGGTCGCAGCGACCGCGGCCTTGAGTTGCGCAATGGCTTCGCGCCGGCGGCTGGCCGCCGGTTCGGCAAGCTCGGCGGCGGTCTGCGACAGGATCCGGTCCATCGCGGCCTCATCAGCAACCGGCTTGTCGGCAAAGACTGCCCGCCCGGCCCGCAGCGGCATGGCCGCAGAGCCCGCAACGGCGGCAGCCGCCGCCTCATCTGCCGCCTCATCCGCCCCGTCATCCGCCCCGTCATCCGCCCCGACATCTGCCCCGACATCTGCCCCGTCATCCACGGCGTCAAAGTCCGCGGCCAGGACCGGCGCAGTCGCAGCAGATGCGTCGTCATCGCCCTGCGCCGCCAGAAAGGCCGCGATATCCTCGTCCTCGATCCCGTTCAGGTCCGCCTCGGATAAATCCATCGCCGCGTCCGCGAGGTCGTCAAATGCGCCGTCGCGATCCGCGGACCCATCGGTCTGCCCAGCAGCAGGCTCTCGTGCCCATGCCTCCTGATCCGCCGCATCGGATGCCATCGCAAGATCGGCCTCATCGGCAAGGATATCCGCCAGATCTGTCCCGAACAGAGCATCCGCTGTCCTGTCGCCCGCTTCGGCAATGTCCATTGCATCCGCGGGGTCATGGGCCATTTCGCCCTCCGGCGCGTTCAGCCCGGCCATGATCGCCGCCAGACCGGCGTCGTCAGAGCCTTCGTCCACAGCGTCGGTCATCGGCTGCGCCATCGCCGGGCCTTCTTGCGCGGCGTCGCGTCCGACTTCGGCCAGTTCGGCCAGCAGCGCGGCCTCGTCCTCAGGCGACAGGGTGCCTTCGCCCAGATCGATGTCAAAGTCGTGGTCCGCCGCTTCAGGAGAGGCCCCGGACCCGCTTGCCGCGGCGACGTCGCCAGTCAGCGCCGTGTCGAGGCGGTCGAGCAGCGCGAGGTCGGCCAGATCGGCCGCGTCCTGCGCATGTTCCAGATCCGCATGCTCTTCTGCGTGGTCCGGCCCGTTTTCTGCCCCGTCCAGCGAAGCAGCACCGGCGTCAGCCGGAGAGGGATCGGCAACAGCCGCCGCAACACCGGCAAGACCCGGCGCCAGGCTGTCGAACTCGGCCCGCCGCATCCGGATGACCCGGGCACGGACACGGCCACGGTCGGGGCCAAGGTCGGGGCCAAGGTCGGGGCCAAGGTCGGGGCCAAGGTCGGGGCCAAGGTCGGGGCCAAGGTCGGTGCCCTCATCCTGCGGCGCATCCTGCACGGTCGTTTCGGCCTCTGCCGCGACGGCACTGTCGATGGCGACCATCGGCTCGGGTGCGACCTCGTCCAGCGCGACGTCGTCCTCAATACCCTCGTCCAGCGCAACCTCGTCGGGCGCAACCTCGTCGGGCGCAACCTCGTCGGGCGCAACCTCGTCCAGCGCAACCTCGTCGGGCGCACCCTCTTGCGGCGCGGCGGCTTCGGTGTCGCCATCGGTGGCAAATCCGGCCATGGGCCCCGCACCAGCGGCAAGGCCACGCCCCACCACGGCACGGATCCGCTGAAGCTTGGCGGCGACGCTGTCGGGGTCGGGATGGGCGGGCAGGGTTGCAACCGGCGGCATCACCAGGGCTTCAGAGACGGCCACATCAGGCCCTTCGGCATCGGGGAGAGCCGCGGCACGAGGCGCGGTCTCGCCGGTATCCCCGCCCGTGATCCGCAGGCTGTCCTGAACCGTGTCCTCGACCAGATCCTCGAAATAGAGCGTGGCGGCGTCATCCGTCACCGGACCCGTGGCTGCGAGCAGCGGCGAGGGGACGGGGTGGTCCGCCTCTGCCTCGGGTCCGGTGACGCCACCGGGTTGCGCGGCCTGCACAGCCGGGGCAGCGGCGGCGGGCCTTGCGGTGGTGATGGGCCTCTCCTCATGAGAGATGGCGCGGCCAACAACCGGGCTGGGTGCCTGCGCCGCCGGTGCTGCGGCAGGCGCCGGAGCCTCTGGTGCGGCCTGAACCGCCGGCGCAGCGGCCTCCCGGCCGACACGCAGCACGATGCCCGAGGCATCCATCCGGGCCTCGACCCGGCGCGCGATCTCGCGTTCGGCGATCCGCGCCAGCATCTCGGCATCGGGCACAGGCGGTTCCGCCCCGAAATACCGGTCATCGGCGGCAAGATCGCGGAAATACTCCGCAATCGCCTTCATCGTTCCAAAGGAGTCGTCGAACCCTTCAAGGGTACAAGAGAATGTCCCGTAGGAAACGGTAAGAATCTTGCTAGATCCAACCATGTGTGTTCTCGCTTTCATCCACGCCCAGTAGCATCCGGTTTACCATCAATTGGTTCGCAATCGGGAACAGGAACGGGTTCAACACGGTGTTATTTCGTGACCCTTTTGGGGCGCGTTTCCAGACCGAAAGGTAATCCTGTCCGATGACGACGATTGTTCATGCTCAAGCTCCGGTCACGCTGGTCGGTGGAGCCGAGCTTAGACACAATGATCTTACCACAGCCTTAAGCCGTGCTCCAAGGCTGGTGGCGGCCGATGGTGGTGCGGATGCGATCCTCGCGGCGGGCCTGCGCCCCGAAGCCGTGATCGGTGACATGGACAGCATCGGCGCGCCCGCCCGCGCGGCCTTTGCCGATCTGCTGCATCCCATAGCCGAACAGGAAAGCACCGATTTCGACAAGGCGCTGCGCCATATCGCGGCGCCGCTGGTGCTCGCGGTGGGCGTGACCGGCGGCCGCTTCGACCATGAACTCGCGGTGATGCATGTGCTGATGCGCCATGCTGACCGGCCCTGCATCGTGATCGGCACGCAGACCGTGGTGTTCCTGTGCCCGCCCGCGCTCGACCTCGCGCTCGCGCCCGGCGCCCTCGTCTCGCTTTTCCCCATGGCTCCCGTCCGCGTTGCCTCGCGCGGCCTGCACTGGCCCACGGATGGCCTGCTCTTTTCCCCCGGCCATACCATCGGCACCTCGAACGCCGCGACAGGTCCGGTCCGACTGGCGGCCGATGCGCCCGCCATGCTGGTGATCCTTGCGCGCCCGGCGCTCGACGCGGCCATGGCGGCGCTCACCACCGCGCCCTCCCGCTGGCCTGCGCGCTGACCCCGGGCTTCTTTGCGCCCCAAATACTCGCCCCGCAGGGTCCGCAGCCGGCCATCCCGCGCCGGCATCAGAGGGGCGGCGCCACCACCGACCCCTCCCGCGCGGTGATCCGCTCGCGGTGGATGATATAGAGGCCCGAGGCCACGATCACCCCGATCCCGGTCCAGGTCAGCACATCCGGAAAATCGTCGAACACCAGATAGCCCAGCGCCGCCGCACTGACGATCTCGAGGTAATGCAGCGGCGCCAGCGTGGCCGAAGGCGCAAAACGCAGCGCCCAGGTCATCAGCATATGCGCCCCGGCCGAGGCCGCGCCCACCCCCGCAAGCCAGAGCCAGGCCATCCCCTCGGGCCAGCGCAGCCCCAGCGTCGGCAGCTCGAGTGCCGCCCCCGCCGCCATCACCGGCAGACAGAGCAGCGTCGCCACGGTTGCGGTGTGATACTGCATCGGCACCGGATGCATCCGCCGCGACAGGCTGCGCGTGACGAGCATGTAAAGTGCAAAGGACAGCGCCGTGCCCAGCGGATAGAGCGCGACAAGGCCAAAGGTCACGAGGCTCGGCTGGATCACCAGCAGCGCCCCGCCAAAACCCACGACGCTGGCCGCGATCCGCCGTGGCCCCACCGCATCGCCGAACAGGTAATGGCCCAGGATCAACAGGATGAACGGCTCCACAAAGGCGATGGCCAGCGCATCGGCGATGGGCATCACCGCGACGGCCGCCACAAAGCAATAGGTCGAGGCGATCAGACAGGCCGCCCGCGCCATCAGCGCCCAGGCCAGCCCCGGCCCGATCCGCAGGCCGTGGCCCAGCCACAGGCAGACCGGCGCCATCAGCACCGCCTGCACCACAAAGCGCGCCGTGGTGATCTGGCCGACCGGCAGGGTCGCGGCGGCAAGCTTGGACGCCACGTCGATCAGCGGCGCGGTGATGCAGAAGCCCAGCATGAGGACAATGCCGGCAAGGATACGGTCAGGCTGCATCGGGGGTCCGCGTCAGGTGGCCGGCGGCTGGATGCCAAAGCGGCGATGGGGTGGCGACAGCATGATCATGGCCGCAATGCGGTTTCAACCCGTCGCGAACACGCCGTCCGATGGCCAGGGCGACCCGCAGGACAGCGCTGCTGTTACCGGTTTCTTCACCCTGATCCACTAGCCTGCCTCCTGATGCTGCCTTGACGTAGCGACGCTGCCGCTGCGCGGCGGCCCCGCCATCCGACCACAGACCAAGAGGCGTTGCCATGGCCACGATACATGACCTGATCGAAGTCACCCAGATCAGCCCGGACACCACCTATTCCAGAGCGGCCGGAAACGTGATCGGCGTGGTGGACAATGTGACCTCCGCCGCGCTCGACGATGGCGAGTTCGACATCGGCGACAGCATCCGGATCGGCGGCCAGACCTATTCGATCACCCGCATCCGGGAAGCCAGCAACAGCGGCCGCTTTACCCTCGAGGATGGCACAAGCCGCAGCTTTGACCCCGGCAGCGAAAGCAACCTGCCCGCGGTGTTCCTCACCGTTTCGGACGGCTCTGTCACCCGGCATTTCATCATCCCGAACGACAGCTATGGCGACATGCGGATCGCCGAAATCAGGACCGGCAGTCTCACCGATGTCGCGGGCTCGGATGCGGCTGTCATCTCGACCACGAACAACACGGTCGATGTGGTCTGTTTCGTCACCGGCGCCCGGATCAGGACAGCCACAGGCGAGACGGCTGTCGAGGCTATCCGCGTCGGTGATCTCATCGCGACCCGCGACAATGGCCTTCAGCCCGTCCGCGCGATCCTGCGGACCGAGGTGGCGCCGGGCCAGATGGACCACAGGCTCAAACCTGTCGCCTTCGAGGTGGGGTCGCTGGGGCCGGGCCTGCCGCACCGCAGGCTTTGCGTCTCGCCACATCACCGGATGCTCGTCACCGACCCGTCCGGCCGGCACGTGCTGGCGCCGGCCAAGGCGCTGACGCACCGCCACGGTGTCCGCGTGCTGCAGGGCAAGCGGTCTGTCAGCTATTTCCACATCGTCTTTTCGCGGCACGAGATCATCTGGGCCAATGGTGCCATGATCGAGAGTTTCTATCCCGGCCCGATGGCGCTGCGGGCGATGTCCGCGGAGACCCTTGCGCAGGTGCGGGCGATCTTTGGAAGCGATAGTGCGGCCGACGGCGACGCACAGCACCGCGCCGCCGCACCCGCTCTTGCCGTGCCCGCCCTTGCCGTGCCCGCCCTTGCCGTGCCCGCCCTTGCCGTGCCCGCCCTTGCCGCACCCGTCCTTGCCGTGCAGGCCGCGCGCCGGAGGGCAAGGGCCCTTTGTGGCGCCATGCCCTGACGCAGCCACGGGCCCCGGCCAGTCCGGCCAGCCCGGCCAGTCCGGTCAACCCGGTCAACCCGGCCAGGCGTGCCGGGGCAAGCAGCCTCGCCCCTCTGTCGGGGCCGCCATGGTCGCCCTGCCGGCTCCGTCGTCACGCCGGACCCGTTATCATGGCCCGGTCCCGGCGTGGGGCAGGCGTCCGCATGTCGCGCCACGGCAATCGCACAAGGATGTCCTGACCGTCCGGCCTGTCCTGTCAGACGGGCCTGTCAGCCTGTCCCGTCAGCGGGGCCTGTCAGCAATTCGGCACATTCACCGCCAGCCCGCCCAGCGCGGTTTCCTTGTATTTCTCGCTCATGTCCGCGCCGGTCTGGCGCATGGTCTCGATCGCGGCGTCCAGGGGCACGAGGTGCTGGCCGTCGCCGCGCATGGCGAGCGAGGCGGCCGACACCGCCTTGATCGCGCCGAGGCCGTTTCGCTCGATACAGGGGACCTGCACGAGGCCGCGGATCGGGTCGCAGGTCATGCCCAGATGATGCTCGAGCGCGATTTCGGCGGCGTTTTCGACCTGTTCGGGCGCGCCGCCCAGAACGGCCGCAAGCCCCGCCGCCGCCATCGCCGCGGCTGACCCCACCTCGGCCTGGCAGCCGCATTCCGCGCCCGAGATGCTGGCGTTGGTCTTGATGAGCCCGCCCACGGCAGCGGCGGTCAGCAGGAACTCGCCCACGCGCGACGCTCTGGCGCCCGGCACATGGTCGAGCCAGTAGCGGATCACCGCCGGCACAACGCCGGCCGCGCCATTGGTGGGCGCGGTGACGACCTGCCCGCCGGCGGCGTTTTCCTCGTTCACCGCCATCGCATAGGTGGACATCCAGTCGTTGATCGTATGCGGCGCGGGCTGGTTCATCCCCCGTTCGGCCAGAAGCGCCTGGTGGATCGCCTTCGCGCGCCGCCGCACCCGCAACCCGCCGGGCAGGATGCCATCGGTGGCAAGCCCCCGGTCGATGCAGGCGGTCATGACCCCCCAGATCCGCGCGAGACCCGCGTCAAGCGCGCCCGCCGTCATTCGTGTGAGTTCATTGGCCCGCTTCATCTGCGCGATGCTCAGGCCGCTTTCGGCCGCCATGTCGAGCATCTGTGCGGCGGTGCAAAAGGGGAAGGGGACCGGCGGGCCACTGTCGGCGGCGGGGCCGGCGGCCAGTTCGGCCTCGGTCAGCACAAAGCCGCCGCCGATCGAATAATACGTCACCTGCGTGACCACATCGCCCTGCGCATCGAGGCCGCGCAGGATGAGGCCATTGGCATGGCCGGGCAGCGCCGGACCATAGTCGAACACCAGATCGCGCGCGGGGGCAAAGCGCAGCACCGGCAGGCCGGGCGGGGTGAGCGTGCCTTCGGCCTGCAGGCGCGCCAGTTCGGCTTCGGCGCGCACGGCGTCGTAATCCTCGGCGCGAAAGCCGGCAAGACCCAGGATCACGGCCCGGTCGGTGGCATGGCCCACGCCGGTAAAGGCAAGGCTGCCATGCAGCGAGACGCGCAGGCCCGCCACGGAGAACGGCAGGTCGCGCAGGTGGTCGAGAAAGCGCGCCGCCGCGACCATCGGCCCGATGGTATGCGAGGACGAGGGGCCGATGCCGACCTTGAACATGTCGAATACGGAAAGAAACATCAGGGGGCCAGTGCGTCTGGATGCGGAGGGTCTTGGCGCAGCCTAACCCATTCCTCGTTGTGACGTTGTTCGAAAACGACCTGTCGCGCCGCATCGGCGCAGCCCGCCCGCGGCACCGCTTTGCCCCTCGCGCGCCGCCCGCGCATTGCCTATAACGCTGTCAGTTGCTGCAAGGGAGAGCCGCCATGCCCACCGATCTGTCGCCCATCGACAAGGCCAAATATGCCGCCGCCCGCCGCGCCACCGGCTATGTGGAAAGCGGAATGCGCGTCGGGCTGGGCACCGGATCGACCGCCGCCTGGCTGGTGCGCTGCCTGGGCGAGATGGTGCGCGACGAGGGGTTGCGGATCAAGGGCGTGCCGACCTCGGCGCGCACGGCGCAACTGGCCCGCGACGTCGGGATCGAGGTGATCTCGCTCGACGAGGCGAAATGGCTTGATGTGACGATCGACGGGGCGGATGAGTTCGACGCGAACCTCAACCTGATCAAGGGCGGTGGCGGCGCGCTGTTGCAGGAAAAGATCGTGGCGACGGCGAGCGACCAGATGGTGGTGATCGCCGATATTTCCAAACAGGTCGAGACGCTGGGCGCCTTTCCGCTGCCGGTCGAGGTGATCCCCTTTGGCTGGCAGACGACCAAGACGCTGATCGAGGAGACGCTGATCGGGCTCGACGTGCTGGGCCGGTCCACCACGCTGCGCATGAACGGCGAGCGGGCCTATGTGACGGACGAGGGCAATCATATCCTCGATCTGCATCTCAACCGGATCGGCAATGCGCGGCAATTGTCGCTGGTGCTCAACCAGATCCCCGGGGTGGTGGAGAACGGGCTGTTCATCGACATCTGCGATGCGGTGGTCATCGGATTTGGCGACGGGCGGGTGGAGCTTCGCGACATCCACAAGGGGTCGGTCGAGGAGAGCCGGTTCGACTTTTTCGAGGCCGACAACCTGTTTACCGACATCTCGGAATAGGCCGCGCGCCCGCCAGGCGCTGCACGGTCGGGACTGGGGAAGAATTTTCGTACGAAAATTCTTGCAAGAGTTTTCGTACGAAAACTCTTGGCCTCCGGCGGGGATATTTGGGGCAAGATGAAGGTGGGGCGCAGCGCATAACCACTTGGCAAAAAGGCCTATGAAACGGGTTTGGCCGCATGTTCGTCTCTCACGGCCTTTCACGTCTGATATTGGCCCTCGCCCATCCCGCTGCTGATCGCGCGTGGTGCCTGGGTCAGTCTTTGGGCGCATCACCGCTTTGCCGCGCTCTGGGCGCGCCACGCCGTGCATCACGGTGACGAGAGGCCCGAAACGCGCAAGAATTGCCCTTTTCATCCGCTCAGCCATATCCTCAACCGCTTCGCCAGCATGTTGCCTGTTCTGGCGCTGGGCTTTGCGTCCGCAGCGGTGCCGGGACAGGATGCTTTGGTGCTCCACAGCACGGCAACCTGGCCTATGACTTTGGCCGTCTCGATGCGGTGCTCGACACCAATGCGCGGCGCCGCTGGTGTCATTGGGAAGCGCCGGCGAAAGGGATGCGCAACCCCGGCCGCGCGCTGGTGATCCGGGACCGTGTCCTTGGCACCTATCTGCGGGCCGACAGTGCGGCGCGGCCTGCACGGATCGGTCTTTTCGTGGCAAGCCGGGCCTATCCCCAGGCGACGCGCTTTTTGCAGCAGGTGCACTGGCCGCAGGGGCGCGGGTGCTGCCGCGCGTCCACCGGCCGAGCACTGCTTGCGCTGGCACTTGGCGGAAAGGTGTGGAATAGAAGCGCCGACTGATGCAGGGATGGCACCATGGCGTTCGACTATGACCTTTTCGTGATCGGCGGCGGATCGGGCGGCGTGCGCGCCGCGCGGATGGCGGCGGCAACCGGGGCCAGCGTCGGGTTGGCCGAGGACAGCCGGATGGGTGGCACCTGCGTGATCCGGGGCTGCGTGCCCAAAAAGCTGATGGTCTTTGCCTCTGGCTATGGCGAGACCCCGGCCGATGCGCGGGCCTATGGCTGGGACATTCCCGATGGTGTCTTTGACTGGCAGCCGTTCCGCACGCGGCTCAACACCGAGCTTGACCGGCTCGAGGGGGTCTATCGGCAATTGCTGAGCACATCGGGCGTCACCATCCACGACGCGCGCGCGACGCTCGATGACGCGCATGCGGTGCGGCTGTCGACCGGCGAAGTGGTCACGGCGCGTCACATTCTCGTGGCGACGGGGGGGCGGCCCGAGCGGCCGGACAGCCCCTGGGCGCATCTGGGCATCGTGTCGGATGACATCTTTCAGTTCGACAGGCTGCCCGCCTCGATCCTGATCGTGGGCGGCGGCTATATCGCCTGCGAATTTGCCTGCATCCTGCATGGGCTGGGGGTCAGGGTCACGCAATTCTACCGTGGCGCGCAGATCCTGCGGGGCTTTGACGACGAAGCGCGCGGGCTGGTGTCCGAGGCGATGCGCGCGCGCGGCATCGACCTGCATCTGGGCACCGACATCCTCGACATGCGCCCTGCCGCTGACCGCCCTGACCGCATCGGCATGGGCGCGCCGGAACAGGAGCCTGCGCCGGCGCTGGCCTCGGGTGGCAAGGGCCCTGTCTGGGTCAAGGGCAGCAACGGGCACGAGGCCATGTTCGACACCGTGCTGTTCGCCACCGGCCGCGCGCCCAACAGCCGGGGGCTCGGGCTCGAGGCGGCGGGCGTGACGCTGGGGCGGGGCGGCACCATCGCGGTGGACGCCTATTCGCAGACCTCGGTGCCCTCGATCTATGCCGTGGGGGATGTCACGGGCCGGGTCAACCTGACGCCGGTCGCAATCCGCGAGGCGGCGGCCTTTGTCGAGACGGTGTTCGGCGGCACCCCGACGCCGGTCGATCACAGCCTGATCCCCTCGGCCGTGTTCACCCAGCCCGAGCTTGGCACCGTGGGCCTGTCGGAGGAGGCCGCGCGCGCGCAGGAGCCGATCGAGGTTTATTGCACCTCATTCCGGCCGATGCAGACGGCCTTTGCCGGGCGGCCTGACCGGGTGCTGATGAAACTGGTCGTAAGCCAGGCCAGCCGCAAGGTTCTGGGCTGTCACATCGTCGCACCCGGCGCGGGCGAGATGATCCAGCTCGCCGGGATCGCGATCAGGATGGGCGCGACAAAAGAGGACTTTGACCGCACGGTTGCGGTGCATCCGACCATGTCCGAAGAGCTGGTCACGATGCGCGCGCCGGTGCGCAAAGCATAAAGGACGGGTTGAAATCGGCGCATTCGCGCACAAGTTGGAACCAGACGGCCCCGCACAAGACAACCGGGGCGACAGCAAGGGAAACAGAGGCTTTATGGCTGGAAATACTGGAGGCCCCTGGGGCGGCGGTGGCAATCGTGGCGGATCGGGCGGCGGCGGAGATGACGACGACCGCAAGCCGCTGGGCGGGCGCAGACCGGGCGGCGAGGGGCCGCAGATCCCCGAGATCGACGAGCTGATGAACCGCGGCCGCGAACAGTTGCGCGTGCTGATGGGCGGCGGCAACCGGGGCGGCGGGCTGAATGGCGGCGGTGCGGGCGGCGGCGGCGGCTTCAAGCTGACGCGCGGCACGCTCGGCCTTGGCGTGCTGGGCGCGGTTGTCATCTGGGGGGCGATGTCGATCTATACCGTCGCGCCCGAAGAGCAGTCGGTCGAGCTGTTCCTCGGCTCTTATTCCGCGATCGGCAATCCGGGCCTCAATTTTGCGCCCTGGCCGCTGGTGACCTATGAAAAGGTCAATGTGACCTCGGAGCGGACCGAGAATATCGGGTCCACCGGGATCGGGCGCGACGAGGAAGGGCTGATGCTCACCACCGACGCGAATATCGTCGATATCGCCTTTCAGGTGGTGTGGAACATCAATGACCCGTCCAAGCTGGTGTTCAACATCCGCGATCCCCAGCTCACCGTGCAGGCGGTGTCGGAATCGGTGATGCGCGAGATCATCGCCGCGTCGCCGCTGGCGCCGATCCTGAACCGGGACCGGGGCATCATCGCGGATACCGCGCAGCAGCGGATCCAGGCGACGCTGGACGATTATGACAGCGGCATCACCATCGTGCGTGTCAACCTGCAAAAGGCCGACCCGCCCGCCGATGTCATCAACAGCTTCCGCGAGGTCCAGGCGGCCGAGCAGGAGCGCGACCGGCTGCAACGCCAGGCCGATGCCTATGCCAACCGGGTGCTCGCCGAGGCGCGTGGCCAGGCCGCGCAGATCATCGAGCAGGCGGAAGGCTATCGCGCGCAGACCGTCAACGATGCGCTGGGTGCGGCGAGCCGGTTCAGCGCCGTTCTGACCGAATATCAGAAGGCGACAGACGTGACCCGCCGCCGGATCTATCTCGAAACCATCGAACGGGTGCTGAGCAATGTCGGCAAGATCATCCTCGACCCGTCGGTCGCGGGGGCCAATGGCGGCGGCACCGGGGTGGTCCCGTTCCTGCCGCTCAACGACTTGATGCGCAGCAGCGAAAGCGGCAATGCCGGTGCCGCTGCGGCTGCGACCGGACAGGGGAACTGAGCCATGAACAAGACCGCATATCTTCTGCCGATCATTGTCCTGGCCATCGTCGGCATCCTGTCGTCGCTGTTCATCGTGACCGAAAAGGAAAAGGCGCTGGTCCTGCAATTCGGCCAGATCCGTCAGGTCCGCGAAGAGCCGGGGCTCTACTTCAAGATCCCGCTGATCCAGGAAGTCGTGAAATACGACCGCCGCATCCTGTCACTGGATACCGAGACCATCGAGGTCACGCCGTCCGATGACCGCCGGCTGGTCGTCGATGCCTTTGCGCGCTACCGTATCGCGGATGTCGTCCGCTTCCGGCAGGCCGTGGGCGCGGGTGGGCTGCGCACCGCCGAGGACCGGCTTGCCTCGATCCTCAACGCGCAGATCCGCGAGGTCCTGGGGGCCGATCAGGTCACGTCCGACACGATCCTGTCGGCCAATCGCCGGGTGTTGATGAACCGTATCCGCGACCAGGCCCAGGCCAATGCGGTGTCGCTCGGGCTCGATGTCGTGGACGTGCGGCTCAAGCAGACCAACCTGCCGCAGCAGAACCTCGAGCCGACCTTTGCCCGGATGCGGGCCGAACGGGAACGCGAGGCCGCCGACGAGGTGGCGCGGGGGAACGAGGCGGCGCAGCGGGTGCGCGCATTGGCGGACCGGACCGTGATCGAGACGCTCTCCGAGGCCGAGCGCGAAGGCCAGATCACCCGCGGTGAGGCCGATGCAGAGGCGAGCGCCGTCTTTGCCCGGGCCTATGGCGCCGATCCGGAGTTCTTTGGCTTCTACCGCTCGATGCAGGCCTATGAGGCGTCGCTGCAAGGGCGCAACTCGACGATGGTCATGACCTCGGACAGTTCGTTCTTTGACTATCTCTACTCGGCCACGCCGAGCGTTCCGGCACTTCCGGGCGCGCAATAGGCGTGATCGCGACACTCGGCCTTGCCTTCGGGCTGGTGCTGATCGTGGAGGGGCTGGTGTACGCACTGGCCCCTTCGCTTGTCGAGGATCTGCTGACCGCGCTGCGCGCCTTGCCCTTGGCACGGCGCCGGCAGGTCGGTCTTGCCGCGCTGGCTCTGGGCGTGCTGCTGGTCTGGGTCGCCGATGCGCTGGGCGCCCGCCTGTGACGGTCGCCGCCGCGCGGCTTCGAGGGATGCGTCAGGGTTAGCCGCGCATCCCCGTCCCCGCCAGCCGGTGATAGAAATGGGTGAATGTCGCGGCCCCCAGGATCGGCACCAGCAAGTTGACCAGCGGGATCGACAGCGGCACCGCCATCAGGCAGCCCGCGACCCAGATCTTGCCCCAATGCTGCTGGCGCAGGGCCCGCGCCCCCGCACGCCCCTCGCGGCGCATGGCCGCGACCTGAAAATACTCGCGGCCCAGCAGGAACCCGTTGAGCCCGTAGAAGATCGGGAAAATGGCAAAGGGCAGGAAGGCATAGAGGATGAAGGCCAGCAGGTTCGCACCGATCAGCAGGCCGAGAAAGGCCACGGTGTCGGCCACCGCCTCTGCAAAGGGCACGCGGGGGACCGGCGGCAAATGCGGGTAGTGCTGATCCTCCACGGCCTGCGCCACATCGTCGAGAAAGAGCGACGTGATCGCCGAGGCGACCGGGATCATCAGGAACATCGACAGGAAGATCATGAAGAAGAACGACGCGATGCCCAGGAGGTCGCCGACCCAGGAGACTTCGCCGATGAAGGGCAGGGTGGTGGTGTCGCCCGCCTGCGCGATCAGCCACAGAAACCCCGCATAGCAGGCCACCAGCAGCGCGATCGTGAGCCCGATGCCCAGCCAGAGCACCCGGCGAAAGCGCGGATCGGCAAGCTGGGCCACGGCCTTGGCGAAATCGGTGAGGATCATGACGCGACCCAGGTGGTGAGCGCGTCGATATCGGGGCGCGGGCGGTCGGGCGGGGCGGCCGTCTCGGTCCCGATATGGACAAAGCCCACGAGGGTTTCGTGTGGGGCGAGGTCCAGCGCCTCGGTCACGAAGGCGCGGTCATGCGAGGGCCAGCCCGATAGCCAGTTCGCCCCCCAGCCGGCTGCGAGTGCGGCATTGAGCAGCGCGAGGCAGGCGGCGCCGGCGCTGTAGGTCTGCTCGATCGGCGGCACCTTGTCGGATGGTTTGGGCGAGGCCACGACAGCCACGGCGAGCTGGCCCTGATCGAATTGCTGGCGGCCCTTGGCGCGGGCCTGCTCATCCATGCCGAGCGCGGTGGCGCGCCTGTCTGCCACTTCGGCCAGCCGCGCGAGCGCGGGCTTTTCGAGCACGACAAAGCGCCACGGCTCGAGCTTGCCATGATCGGGTGTGCGGGCGGCGGCGATGAGCAGGGGGCGCAGCGCGGCGCGGTCGGGCACCGGCAGGCCCAGCGTCTTGGCCGGGCGCGAGCGGCGGGTCAGCAGGAAATCGAGCGCGGCAGGGTTGGGCGTGGGCATCGGCGGTCCTTCGGGCGGTTGCTGCGCGGGAACCTAGTCCCTCTGGCCGTGCCATGCCAGAGGGACATGGCGCTGTCCCTCGGGGGCCGCCCTCTGCCCCGCCTAGTCCATCCGGTCCGGCGCCGCGCCGCGGCTCAGCCGGTAGGCCCCCCCGGCCGCAACCGCCTGCCAGTCCGACGCCACCCCGTCCGGCCAGATCACCCTGACCTCGGCCGCCCCGGCTGTGCCCAGGCCGAAATGCTGCGGGCCCAGCACGCCGCCGGCATGGCCGCCGCCCACCGTCACCTCGCGCCGCTGCACCCGACCGTCGGCGCGCAGCTCTACCCAGGCGTTGACCGCGTTCCGGTTCGGCCCCGGCTGCTCTGGCGTCACGCTCACGAAACCGCCCGACACAGGCCCCGCATTGCGCCACAGCTCGGCCGGGCCATTGCGGTTGACCACCACCAGATCGACCTGCCCGTCGCGGTTGAAATCGGCCAGCGCCGCGCCGCGCGCGGTCAGCATGCTCGCGACGCCGGCCCGGTCGCCCGCCTCGTCAAAGGTGCCATCCGCGCGCCCCAGCAAAAGGTTGTTGGGGTCGCGCAGCGCGAAATCGGGCATCTCGGTCACGTTGCCCTTGGCGATGAACAGGTCGGCGCGGCCGTCATTGTTCACATCCTCGAACTGCGCATGCCAGGCAGTCGAGGGGCGTATTTCGTCCCCGCTATAGGGTCGCTGCGCCACCACGCCGCGCGCCAGCGCCACATCGGCATAGACAGGCCTGCCCTCACCGGGGCTGGCCAGCGTCTGCAGCTTGTTGTCGGCCATCGAGGTGAGGAAATATTCGGGGAACCCGTCGCCATCCAGATCCTGCCCCGCGATCCCCATCCCCCAGATCACCAGTCGCGCCCAGCCTTCCGCCTCGGTAAAGAGCCGCGGCGCCTCGCCCGGCGGCATATGCCAGAGCTGTTCCTGCCCGCCCTTGTAATATTCGCGGTCGTTGGACACCCGCAGCGCAGGCTGCCCCGACCGGTCCCAGTCGGTGAACAGCATCGAGAGCGCGCAATGGCTGGGGCTCAGCGCCAGCGGCGGTGCAAAGCCGCGCCCCTCCGGGCGGTGCAGCCAGTTGTCGGTGCACGACCCCCAGGGAAAGGCATCCTCGCGCCGGTCGATGTAATTGCCGATGGCGATGGTCGGCCAGTCCGCCCCCGCCTCCCATGTGGCGGCGAGCGCGGTGGACCAGCCGTCGCCCCCGTCAAAGCCCCAGGCTTCGTTGGCGCGTTCAAAGCGACAGTCGCCCAGGCCCCGCAGCGCGATGTTCTCGCCCACACGCAGCAAGATCAGATCGGTGTTGGCATCGCCGTCCACGTCGAGCGGATAGGCCCCGCTCACCCTGTCATACGCCGCGCCGCCCTCGACCGGGGCAAAGCGCAGGTCGCCCCCCGCCAGGCTTTCGTTGCGCCAGAGCGTTGCCGGCGCGGTCCCGCCCGCCAGCAGCATGTCGGGCAGGGCATTGCCGTCGCAGTCGAACACGGCCACGCCACCGCCCACCATGAACTCCCAGTCCCCGGTAAAGCTGTGGATCAGGCCCGACCCCGCCGCGCGCACGAATTGCGGCACCACCGGCGCCTCCTGCGCGGACAGGGGCGTGGCGAGCAGGGGCGTGGCGAGCAGGGGCGTGGCGAGCAGGGTCAAGAGGGCGAACAGGCGGGTCATGCGGCGTCCAATGTGCGCAGGGCGTTGGTATATTGTGCCACGCAGATACCCTGCGCGACACCATTGTCGATGGCGCTGCGGTAGTGAATGCCACCGTAAAGCCGCGACAGCGCCGCCTCGCGTGCGGCGGTCATGAAGTCGGGGTAGGACCGCAGCGGCAACCCGTCATCCACATGCGTGGCATCGTCGAAGGCAAAGCCCTCGCCGAACCAGTCGGTCAGCATCGCCGCCGCCGCCCCCGATTGTGTGGAATGCCCCGAGGGGTATTCGGGAAACGGCGGGGTGAGCAGCACCGGTTGCCAGTCCGGGTCGATGTTGCGGTGGATATAAGTGACGGGCCGCACAAGGTCATAGACGTATTTGCTGTGCCAGCAGGCGATAAAGGCATCGCCCATCACCACCCCCAGCCGCGCCAGCAGGTCGGCCGCAGCCCGCGCCTCGATGCCGTCGCGCGCGATGATCCCCAGCGCGATCGAGATCCAGTGCCCCGCCGGCGTCGGCGACAGCATCGCATCATCGGCCCAGAACAGCGCGATGAGCCGCTGCGCGTCGGTGAGCGTCAGCGACACGTCATAGACCTCGCGCGCCTCGGCATGGAAGGCCGAGGCCGGGTCCTCGCTGAAGTCCGGATGCGCCGGCACATGGCAGGTCGCGCCGCCCGGGCTCGCAAAGGTCCGGTTGCCGCCCCAGCCGGGCAAGAGCGGTGCCTGCTGCTGCACGATGGCATTGGTGGGCACCCAATGCGCGGGATCGTCGGGCGGGGTATAGCGATAGGCAAAGCCCATGTTCTCGATCACCGCGCCGCCGTCATCCGCGCTCCAACCCGTGACATGGGCCGCGACCGCCGCCCCCGCGTCCAGGCTGCGCGCGACCAGCGCCGCGTCCTGACCGGCGGCCAGCCGCTCGCCCAGACGCGCCTGCATGCGCGCCATCGCGCGCTGGCCCGTGGGCCCGGTATTGCCAAAGAATGCGGGAACCGCCAGCGCCATCGCGCCATGCAGCGCCAGCGCCGGGTCGGCCCCGGCGTCCCGCGCGGGCAAGGGCGTCAGCGCGTGCAACTGCCCCGCGAGCGAGGCATCGCCAGGCCCGCGCAGGCATTCCCAGGCCACAACCCCGAGATAGGCAAAGGCGCGGCTCGCCACCGGCGGCGTGTAGGTGGCGGTATGGCGGACAAGCTCGAGCACCAGCCGGTACCATTGCTGCAACACCTCTGCCGGCTCTCCAGGCTCTCCCGGCGCAGCCTGCGCCGCCAGCGCCACCGGCCGCAGCGCGCCCAGCCCGATCAGCCCGGCGGTGAAACGGCGACGATCGAGCATGAAGCTTCCCCCCGGTGGCTATCCTGGCCGCATCATGCGCAACGCCTTGGCAAAGTCCACCCCTGCGCTCAGAGCGCCCGCGCGATCCCGTCGAGCCAGCCGTCGAGAAAGGCGTCAAAGGCCGGCCCCGGCTGGCGCTGCGCAAAGACCTCGGCAAAGGGATCCGGCGCGCGCACCGCGCTGCCTGCCAGCGCCTCGATCACCGCATGGCCGCAGAACGGCACCGCCGTCTCGGAATATCCGCCCTCATGCACCAGCAGCAACCGCCCGCCGCAGACCTCTCCCGCCAGCGCCATCACCCGCGCCGTCATCGCGCGAAAGGTCTCGGCGGTGGCCAGCATCCGCCCCAGCGGGTCGTTGGCCACCGCGTCATAGCCGCAGGCCACCACGATGGCATCGGGCGCAAAGGCGCGGATCGCGGGCAGCGCCAGCCGCTCCATCGCCGCCAGATAGCCGCGATGCCCGGTGCCGGGTGGCAGCGGGATGTTGAGGTTATGGCCAAAGCCCGCGCCGCTGCCCCGCGCGGCCACATCGCCGGTGTCCATCGGATAGTTGCGCTCCTGATGCAGCGACACCGTCAGCACATCGGCGCGGTCGTAAAAGATCGCCTCGGTCCCGTTGCCGTGATGCACATCCCAGTCGAGCACCGCGATGCGCCGCGCGCGGCCCTCGGCCAGCGCCGCCTCGATGGCGATGGCAATGTTGGCCAGCAGGCAGAACCCGTTGGGCCAGTCGGGCAGGCAATGATGCCCCGGCGGCCGCGACAGCGCATAGGCATTGTCGATCCCGCCCGCCAGCACATCGCGCAACGCCGCGACCGCAAGCCCCGCCGACAGCGCCGCAATCTCGTAGCCGCCGGGGCCAAAGGGCGTGCGCCGCCCCATCTCGCCCCCGCCCGCATCCGACAGCGCCTTGAACGCGTCGAGATAGCGGGTCGGATGCACCCGCAACAGGTCCTCGCGCGTGGCAGGCGCCGCCCCCCGCATCGCCAGCTCGCGCGTCAGCCCCGTCACCTGCATCAGGTTCAACAGCCGCCGCTTGGTCTGCGGGCTCTCGGGCAACCCGCCGCTGTCCAGCGGCTGCACCAGCCCGCCCACAGGCAGCATCCCCGCATAGTTGCCGCCGCCATGCCAGAAACAGCGCTCATCCCAATAAAACCCCGTGGCCATCGCGCGCGCCCCTGCTTCTCTGTGCCTCAAATACTCTCGCCGAAGGCTCCCCCGCATGACAAGAGGCCTTGGCCGCGGGGTGGCGCGCCTGCTAGACCGCCGTCATGGCCCCGCGCAACGACATCCCCGACCTCACCGCCCTCGCCACACCCGGCGCGCAGATCGCCCTGCGCGTCACGCCCAAGGCCGCGTCCAACCGGCTGACCTGCGAGGATGGCCAGATCCGCGCCTGGGTCACCACCGTCCCCGAGGATGGCAAGGCCACGGCGGCCGTGGTCAGGCTTCTGGCGCGCGCGCTGGGCGTGGCGCCGACCCGGCTCACGCTCCTGAAGGGCGCCACCAGCCGCGACAAGCTCTTTCGCCTCGACTGACCCTAGGCCCCCGGCCGCGCCTGATAGACGCCTTCGGGCAGGTCCAGCGCCGCCGCAAGGTCGCGCATCTGCGCGGGCGAGAGCGTGATGCGCAGCACGCTGTCGTTGCGCGGGTCAAGCTGCTCGATGGTATAGCAATCCTCGAACAGGCAGATGGTGACATCCTCCTGCAAGGGCGCCGCGCCTTCGTCCACGAGGGTGATGACCGTGGCGTCGAAATCATGCTCGATGGTAAACATGTCCCCAGCCTAGGCCAGCGCGGCCCCGCGCCGCAAGCCGGCGCGTGGCGGCACGCCGCCCATCACCGCCCATTTCCCCGCCAATCGCGAGAACGTCACCGCATGTCTCTGGCCCTGCTCGCCAAAGCTGCCTACCCTTGACACATCACTTTCGGAGCCCCGATGTCCTGTCGTCCCGTCATCCTTGCGCTTGCCGCGGCACTCACCCTGTCGGCCTGTGTGGCGCCACCCGCCGCCCGACCGCGGCCCGTGGCGCCCGCGCCCGTAACCGTGCCCTCCGCCATTCCGTTTCCCGTCACGGATGATTTCGCCGGCCCGCGCGACAGTCGTGCCACCGCGCGCAGCTTCATCGCGGTGGTCGAGGCGGTCGAACCCGTGGCCGAGGCCGAATGCCGCCGCCGCAGCCCGCAACTCAATTGCGATTTCCGCATCGTGGTCGATGACCGGCCCCGGATGCCGCCCAACGCCTTCCAGACCGTCGATGACCAGGGCCGCCCGATCATCGCCTTCACCCTCGCGCTGATCAACGATGTGCGCAACGGTGACGAACTGGCCTTCGTGATGGCGCATGAGGCGGCGCATCACATCGCGGGCCACCTAGCCCGGCAGCGCCAGAACGCGACGCTCGGGGCGGCTGTCTTTGGCCAGTTGGCCGGCACCGTGGGCCGCGCCGACCCCGAATCGATTCGCGTCGCCCAGGAGCTTGGCGCCGCCGTCGGCGCGCGCAGCTATTCAAAGGAGTTCGAGCTCGAGGCCGATGCGCTGGGCACCGTGATTGCGGCGCAGGCCGGCTTCAACCCGGTGCGCGGGGCAGAGTTCTTTTTCCGTATCCCCGATCCCGGCAACCGCTTTCTGGGCACCCACCCCGCGAATGCCGAACGCGTGGCCATCGTGCAGCGTACCGCAGCGGGGCTGGGTTACTAGAACGGGCCACCGGCGATCAGGCCACCGGCATCAGCACGCCGAGCGTGATCGCGGCAAAGAAGCAGGCCGAGGCCGCCAGCACGAAACCGTGCCAGATGGCATTGGAATACTTCAGATTTTCCCAGCTGAAGAAAATCACCCCGGCGCTGTAGAGCAGCCCGCCCGCCACCACCAGCGCCGTCGCCACCGGCGGCAGCGTCTGCACCAGCGGCCAGACCAGCGCGACCGACAGCCAGCCCAGGACGAGGTAGAGCCAGGGTCCCAGCCGGCCCGGACTGGACCAGAAGAACAGCTTGGCCACCGCCCCCGCGATCGCCAGCACCCAGACGAGGCCCAGCACCACATAGGCAAATCCGGTGCCGATGAGCAGCACCAACGGCGTGTAGGTTCCCGCGATCTTGAGATAAATCGCGGCATGGTCGATCCGGCGCAGCACAGGGCGGGCGGCATCCCAGGGGGTCATGTGGTAAACGGCCGAGGCGGTGAAGGTAGCGATCAGCGCGCCGGCATAAACCGCCACGGCCGCGATCGTGCCGCCGGGCGTGCCGTAAATCGCCGCAAACACGATCAGCAGAACCGCGCCGGTCACGGCAAATGTCACCCCCAGCGCATGGATCACGCCATCGGCGACCCGCTCGGCGCGGGCATAGGCAGGATAATCCGAGGGCAGGCGGGGCAGCGTCATTCAGTCGATCATAGCGCAACGCGGCTGCGGGGAAACCATGTCGTGGGGTCATCAAGCAGATGTGTGTGGCTTGGCAAAAGACCCGGACTTGCGCATCCTTTGCCGCAGGCCGCGCCGGACGGGGCCGGACGGGGCCCGACGGGACCGGACGGGGCGGAGGCGGGCAGGGGACAACTGAGGGGGAGGGGGGTCGATGGGGGAGCATAATGCCGTGCTGCGGCACTGGCGGCGCGTGAGACAGCGCGCGATCTGGTCCTGGGACGGCTTTGCGCATGTCTGGCGGACCGAGGGCAGCCTGAATCAGTGGATCGTCGCCAACGCGCTTTCGGCGCTGCTGGCCTTCGTGCTGCCGCTCACGGCGGGCGAGCGGGGGATGATCCTGGCCGGCGGGATCTTCGTTCTGGCGATGGAATGTCTCAACACCGCGGTCGAGCGTGTGGTGGACGACATCTCGACCGCGCAGCGCGACCGCGCGCGGCAGGCCAAGGATGCGGGGTCGGCCGCTGTCGCGGTGACGGCCGTAGGCGTGGGGGTGGCCTGGCTCTGCGTCATTGGCGGGATGCTGGCCCGCGGCTGACCCGGTTTGATCTGGCGCAAGGACGCACCCGCTCGGCTGCGGCGAGACTTGGGCCGTGCGCGGGGCGGCATGAGACCCCGATGGCGAGGAGGCCGTGATGACGCAGGGTGCATGTCGGGGTGCGGTGGTGGGGGATGCTATGTCGGGGATCGCGCCCTGGGCCGGAGCGGTCGTGTCCTGTGACCCCGCGCTGGAACAGGGGCTGGTCCGGGCGCTGCGGGACGATGTGATCCTGCCGTCGGATTATGCCGCGGCGGCGGCGGTGTGCCGCGACTGCGCCGCGCCGGTGCAATGTGTCACGGCCGGTGCAGGCCGGTCTGCCCGGCCGGGCGGGCTGCCGCCGGCCTGTTGTGCCAATGCGCCGCTGTTTGTGGAGGTCGCGCAACTCTGATCGGCGCGGGTGGTGGCGGCCGTGGCCGGGGGGCTGTCTGCCCCCCGCGCGCGTGCCGCGCGTCCCCCCGAGGATATTTGTGGCCAAAAGATGAGGGCGGGCCACTGGATCCGGTCGTCATGGAAGGCCACCATGTCAGACCGGGGCGGCGGGCGGCTCTTTGGCGTTCTGCGGGGCCGGGCGGGCGACATCTGGCCCGACATCTGGCCAGATATCTGGCCCGACGCGGCGCGCGGCAGGGCGGGTCTCGGGGTGCAGGGCGGTGCCGAAGAAATGGCGCGTGCATGCGATGCGCGCGGGTTTCTTGTCGTTTGATTTGATCACGGTCCAGGGCGCGAAGGCGGTGTCGGTGTCGTCGTCCCATCTGTCCAGGCTGGCCTTGTCGATCGGCGAGAGTTTCCCGCGTTTCAGCGGGTCGGTCTCGCGCGCGGCAAGGCGGCGTTTCTGTTCGTCCCGGGGGACCGAGAAGCAGACCCTGCAGAGCCTGATGCCCGAGCGCAGCAGCATGCGTTCAAGCTCGGGCGTCTGGCGCATGAAGTCGAGGTATTCGCTGGGCTGGCCGACGCCCATCACCCGTGCGACACCCGTGCAATTGTACCAGCAGCGGTCGAAGAACACGAACTCGTCATTGGTGGGCAAGTGTTTGACGTAGCGCTGGAAGAAGCATTGCTCCATTATCCTTGTCCCCCGGCGGGCCGATGCGGGCGGGCGCGCGCCCCGTGATCTGTGCCAAATGCCCGTCTGTCAGGCCGTCACCGTGCCCCAGAGGTCATACTCGCCCGCCTCGTCCACGGTGACCGTCACCAGGTCGCCGGGTTTGAGCGCCGCGAAGTCTTCGTCGATGAAGAGGTTGCCGTCGATCTCGGGCGCGTCGGCCCAGGTGCGGCAGGTGGCGCCATCGGCGTCCACCTCGTCCACGATCACCTGCAGGGTGCGGCCGACCTTGGCTGCGAGTTTCGCCTCGGAGATCGCCTGGGCCTTGGCCATGAAGCGGTCCCAGCGGTCCTGTTTCACCTCGGGGGCGACATGGTCGGGCAGGGCGTTCGACCGGGCGCCGGCAACGTTTTCGTATTGAAAACACCCCACGCGGTCGAGTTGCGCCGCGTCGAGCCAGTCGAGCAGCGTCTGGAATTCGGCCTCGGTCTCGCCCGGGTAGCCCACGATGAAGGTCGAGCGCAGGGTGATGTCAGGGCAGGTGGCGCGCCAGGCGGCGATTTCGTCGAGCGTTTTCGCAGCCGCGGCGGGGCGGGCCATGCGGCGCAGCGTGTCGGGGTGGGCGTGCTGGAACGGGATGTCGAGATAGGGCAGCACGAGGCCATCGGCCATGAGCGGCACGAGGTCGCGCACATGCGGGTAGGGATAGACGTAATGCAGCCGGACCCAGGCGCCGAGGCGGCCCAGATCGCGGGCGAGGTCCACGATATGCGCGCGGTGGTCGCGCTCGGTCGCGTGGCGGATGTCCACGCCATAGGCCGAGGTGTCCTGCGAGATGACCAGGAGTTCGCGCACGCCGGCGGCGACGAGGCGTTCAGCCTCGCGCAGGACCGCATGGGCAGGGCGGCTTTGCAGCCGGCCGCGCATGTCAGGGATGATGCAGAACTTGCACTTGTGGTTGCAACCCTCTGAAATCTTGAGGTAACTGTAGTGGCGCGGGGTCAGTGTCACGCCGCTGGCCGGCAGCAGGTCGATGAATGGGTCGGGCGAGGGCGGCACCGCGAGATGCACGGCGTCGAGCACCTGTTCGTATTGGTGCGGGCCGGTCACGGCGAGGATGCGCGGGTGGTGCGCGCGGATGTAGTCGGGCTCTGCCCCCAGGCAGCCGGTCACGATCACGCGGCCGTTTTCCACGAGCGCCTCGCCGATCGCGTCGAGGCTTTCGGCCTTGGCGCTGTCGAGGAAGCCGCAGGTGTTCACGATCACCGCATCGGCGCCGGCGTAATCGGGCGAGATGGCATAGCCTTCGGCGCGCAGGCGGGTCAGGATGCGTTCGCTGTCCACCAGCGCCTTGGGGCAGCCGAGCGAGACCATGCCGATGGTGGGCTGGCCGGGGCGGCGGTCATCCGGCACGCTGGCGCGGGCAAGGTCGGGGCGGAGCGAGGGCGGGTTCTGCGACATGACCCGCCTATAGCCGCGCTGGCGCCGACGCGAAAGGGGGCCGCGAAAGGGGGCCGCGAAAGGGGGCCGCGAAAGGGGGCCGCGAAAGAGGTCAGCGGCGGCCCGGCCGCATCCGCCCCATCAGCCCGTCGCGCCGGATGAACTGGTGCCAGAGCGCGGCGGCGACATGCAGCGCCACCAGCGCGATCAGCAGGCCCGACAGCGCGCCATGAACGCCGCGCGCGGCATAGCTGTCGAAGGTTTCGGGCAGGGGCGCGCCCGTGCCGCCAAAGACGATGCCGGGCAGACCGGCAGCGGCCGAAATGGCAATGCCGGAAAACACCATCCCGAAGATCAGCAAGTAAAGCGCCGGATGCGCGAGGCGCGCGGCGAGGTTCAGCGCCGGGTGCCCGGCGTCGGCGGGCGGCGGCGCGGCGCTGCGCCAGCGGATCACCACGCGCAGCACCATCAGCACCAGCACCGCGAGGCCGATCGACATATGCGCGCGCAGGGAAAAGAGCTTGGCCGGGTCGCTGTTGGGCGTGGCGTCGAGGATCAGCTTGCCGGCGATCAGGGCCACGATGATGAGCACCGCCAGCAGCCAGTGCAGGATCACGAGGGCGGGGTGGTAGCGGGTCATGACCTGTCTCCGGGGGCGGGTGATGCGGTGGCGGGGCGGTAGGCAAAGGCCGGCATGATGTCGGCAAAATCCAGCATGGTGCCGGACGGCCCGTTCGCGAGGATGCCCGCAAGCGAGAGTTGCGCATAGCCATGCACCAGCGACCACAGCATGACCTCGGTCCGCCGTTGCCCGTCGGGCAGGTCGGCCTTGTCCCAGTCGAGCCCGCGCGCGATGCCAGAGAGCACGGCATAGCTGTCGCGGCCCGCCGCCATCAGCTCTGCATCCCGCATGTCGCAATGCAGCGAAGAGAACATGAGCCCGAACAGCGCCGGGTGGGCGCGGGCAAAACGGACATAGCCGGTCATCGCCGCCATCAGCCGCGCCTGCGGATCGGACTGGTCGCTGACGCCCTCGCACATCGCGCGCGCGTGGCGGTGGAACCCCTCGGCGGCGATGGCGGTGAGCAGGCCGCGCAGCGATCCGAAATGGTTGCGCGGCGCGGTATGGCTCACCCCCACGCGCGCGGCGAGGGCGCGCAGGCTGAGCGCGGGGATGCCGCCCTCTTCGATCAACGCGATCCCGGCCTGGACCAGCGCATGTTTCAGGTCGCCGTGGTGATAGGGGCGGTCAGGGACGGAGGATGACATGTTGCCATCGTAAACATTTCACTATGCAGGTGCAAGCGAATCACTTATGTTTCCAGTGTAAATATTTTAGCGGAGCGCTGCGCCATGTCCCCCGACGACCTGGTCGGCCTGTCCAACATGCCGGCGCTTGCGGGCTGGGCGGTCTTGCTGCTGGCTCCGCGCGGTCGGCTCTGGCTCGATGTCATCCCGGCGCTGGTGATCCCGGCCGGGCTGTCGCTGCTCTATGCCGCGCTTGTGCTGGCCCATTTCGCCTCGGCAGGGGGGGTCTATGGCTCTTTGGCCGAAGTGCGCCAGCTTTTTTCCAGTGACTGGATGTTGCTGGCGGGCTGGGTGCATTATCTGGCCTTTGACCTGATGGTGGGCGCGGCGATGGCCGGGCGGATGGACCGGGCGAGGGTGATCCGCCTCGTGCAGGCGCCGGTGCTGGTGTGCATCTTTCTCTTCGGGCCGCTGGGCGTCGTGCTCGCGCTCGTCACCGAAGGCGCGCTGCGCCTGCCGCCTTTGTCCCGGCTGAAAGGAGCCTCCGCATGACCGTCCTGACCCTGTCACCGGTTCGCCCCCGCCCGCTCGCGGTGCTCACCGCCGCCGCGCTGGCGCTGCTGGTCCTGACGCTTGTCTGGAGCCTGAGCGACGCCCGCCTCATCGATGGCGGGCCGGTCTGGGCCAAGCCGATGAAATTCGCGCTGTCATTTGTGGTGCTGTTCGGCACGCTGGCGCTGGTCGAGGCGCGGCTGTCGCCCGCATGGCGCGACGGCTGGCTCTTGCGCGGCACTGTCGTGGCGATGGCGGTCGCGATGATCCTGGAGATGGGCTACATCATCACGCAGGCGGCGCAGGGCGAGGCGTCGCACTTCAACTTTTCCACGCCATACAACGCGATCATGTATGGCACGGTGATGGCCTTTGGCGCCTTTGTGCTGGTGGCGGGGGTCGCGGTCTTTGGCGTGGCGGCAGCGCGTGATCGGGCTGCGCGTGATCGGGCTGCGCGTGATCGGGCTGCGCGTGATCGGGCGGCCACGATGGGGCCGGCGCTGCGGCAGGGGGTGGTCTGGGGCTTTGGCCTGACGCTGGTTCTCACGCTGATCACCGCCTTCACGCTGGGCAACATGGAGGGGCATTTCGTGGGCGTCCCCGCGCCGGATGCCGCGACGATCCCGCTTTTTGGCTGGTCGGCGGCGGTGGGCGACCTGCGGCCGGCGCATTTCCTCGCGCTGCACACGATGCAGGCGCTGCCGCTGGTCGGGCTCTGGATCGACCGGCGCGGCGGCGGGGCGGCGTGGCAGGTTCCGGCGGCGGCCGTCATCTGGGTCGCTCTGACGCTGGGACTGTTCGTGCAGGGCCTGCTGGGGCTGCCGCTGATCAGGCTTTGAGGCGCGGCGCGCCGTCCCCGGACGACACCCTGTCCAGCAAGAGCGGCAGGGCCGTATCGCGCCAGAAGACGGGCGAGACCTGCCCGCCAGACATGCCACCCCGGTTGAGCCGGTCGATGTGGACGGGGCCGCCGGTGCTCAGCGGGACACCCGTCAGCGCCTCCCACGTGACGCGCAGCACCTCGGCGGAGGTTGCAGGGTCGGGCGCATCCGCCACCGCCAGCACGGCGCGCATCTCGTCCCACAAGAGCGGGTCGCCGCGCAGCCCCCATTGCCGGGGCGGCGTGGCAAAGGCCGTGTCCCAGCCCGCCATGCGGGTCAGCGACGCCGGTCGCGCCGCGCCGACATCGGCTGAAAGGCGACGCCCACATGCGCCTCGCAATAGGGTTTGCCCTGTTGCACGGCCAGACCGCAGAACCAGAAATTGTCGGTCGCGGGGTCGCCCACCGGCCATTTGCAGGTTTTTTCGGTCAGCTCCATCAGCGTGAGCTTGCGCGCGGTCTTTTCGACCTCGTTGACCTTGGCCAGCGCCTCGGGGCTGATCTCGTTGAGCGAGGGCTGCGGCGGCAGCGGCTGGCCGGCAGGGATGATCGCCCGGCGCGCGGCGCTCATCGGGGCCTCGTCCATGGCGTCATCGTCCTCGGGCGCGTCGGCCTCGACGGCCCCGGTGGCACTCTCGATGTCATCCTCAGAGGGCGCTGCGACCTTGGCCGCGGGCTTGTCGCGCGGCGCGGGCTTGCCGGTGGCGACCGCTGGGGCCACGGGCGGCGCGGCCGCCGGAGCAGGCGTCGGGGCGGCGCCGGTGCGGTTGGACAGGCCGAGGCGATGGACCTTGCCGATCACGGCATTGCGGGTCACGCCGCCCAGTTCCTTGGCGATCTGGCTCGCGGATTGCCCCTCGCCCCACATCTTCTTGAGCGTCTCGACGCGCTCGTCAGTCCAGGACATGCATACCTCCGGTCGGGCCTCATCGCCCAGCGTCGCCGCCGCGAGACAGGACCGCCCGCGATCGGGGGGCCGTGGCCGCAGGCAACAGTGAAACGTCTTGCGCCATTCTAGAGGCGACGTGCCGAGATACAAGCTGGCGGCGGCAAGATCAAGTCTCACCGGCGGCGGTTCGGTTCACCGGGTTTCCCGAAATGCGTTGCGACAAGCAGGCAGAGCGGCTAGCCTGCCGTGCTGTCAAAACGACCGGAGTATCGCCCGATGACAGCGCGTGAGCGCCGACAATCCATTGATCTGATGCGCTTTGTTGCCGCATTCGGGATTGTCTGGGCACATATGCAGGCGCCCGGCATGATCGAGGGCTATGTCGCGCTCGGCCTTTTCGTGGTGCTGACCGGGTTCTTGTCGCTCCGCTCGCTCGCGCGCGGCGGGGCACGGCGGTTCTGGCTCGGGCGGCTCTTGCGCTTTGCGCTGCCCTGGGTGGTCTGGGTCGCGCTTTACCGGCTGCTCGACGTGGTGCGCGCGCAGGATGTCACGCTGCTGTGGACCGTGACAGACCCCTGGTGGCTCTTGATCGGGCCGGCGGTGCATCTGTGGTTCCTGCCCTTTGTCGTGGTCTTTTCGCCCGTGGTGATCGTGGGGCTGGCGGCGGTGCGGTCGGCGCGCGGGGTCTGGCTGGCGGCGGCGGCCTGCCTGCCGCTGGCGCTGGGCGCGGTCTGGCTGCATGACGCAGGGACCCTGCCGCAACCGCTGGTGCAATGGGCCTTTGCGTTGACGCCGCTCCTGTATGGCATCCTGTCCGCGCTCGGGCACCATTACCGCGCGGTCGCGGCGCCGCTGGTGTTCGTGGCGGCGGCAGGCGGCATCGCGGGCCTTGGCTGGGGGTCGGTTGCGGCCCCCTTCATGCTCTCGGCGGCGCTGCTGTTCGAGGCGTTCTGGCGGGCCGACCTGCGCTGGCCGGCGGCGACCGCGCTGGGGCGGCTGGCCTTCGGCATCTACCTGATCCATCCGGCAGCGATGCTGGTCTGGTTCAAGCTCGGCGGCGCCGCGCTACCCGCGCAGGCCGGCGCGGTGGCGGTCTTTGCCCTTTCGGCGCTGGCCACGGTCGTGATGCGGCAGGTGCCGGTCGGGCGCTGGCTGACCTGATCTGCGGCCTGCAAGGTTGACAGCGCGGGCCGAGGCCGCCACAAGAGCGCAAATCCGCCTGACCCAAGCCTTGTCCGCGACCGGCACGAATGCTGTGCCGACATGGGTCGTCATGTTTCTGCCAAAGAACGGATCGATATCAGTGTTCACACTCTCTGAACGGACCCGCCGGGAATGGCTGGGCAACCCCAAGACTGAAATCCTCGCCGGGATCGTCGTGGCGCTGGCGCTGATCCCCGAGGCGATCGCCTTTTCGATCATCGCGGGCGTGGACCCGAAGGTGGGGCTTTATGCGTCCTTTTCCATCGCGGTGCTGACGGCCATCGTCGGCGGCCGCCCCGGCATGATCTCGGCCGCCACGGCCGCCACGGCGGTGCTGATGGTGACGCTGGTCAAGGATCACGGGCTGCAATACCTGCTCGCCGCCACCGTGCTGGCAGGGCTCATCCAGGTCGGCGCCGGGCTCGCGCGGCTGTCCTTCGTGATGAAATTCGTCTCGCGCTCGGTCATGACCGGCTTTGTCAATGCGCTGGCGATCCTGATCTTCATGGCGCAGATCCCCGAACTGACCGACGTGCCGCTGCTCACCTATGCGCTGGTCGCGGCGGGTCTGGCGATCATCTACGGCCTGCCGATGCTCACCCGCGCGGTGCCCTCGCCGCTGGTGACGATCATCGTGCTGACGGCGGTGGTCTGGACGCTGGGCTGGGACGTGCGCACGGTGGGCGACATGGGCGCGCTGCCCGATACGCTGCCGGTGTTCCTGATCCCGGACATCCCGCTCACGCTCGAGACGGTGGGGATCATCCTGCCCTATGCGCTGGCCGTGGCGGCCGTGGGCCTGCTCGAAAGCCTGATGACCGCCAATATCGTCGATGAGCTCACCGACACCACAAGCGACCGCAACCGCGAATGCATCGGACAGGGCATCGCCAATACCGCCACCGGCTTTATCGGCGGGATGGCAGGCTGCGCGATGATCGGGCAGTCGATCATCAACGTCAAATCGGGCGGGCGTGCGCGGCTGTCCACATTTACCGCCGGCACGGTCCTGCTGTTCATGATCCTCGTGCTGGCCGATTTCGTGCGGGTGATCCCGATGGCCGCGCTGGTCGCGGTGATGATCATGGTGTCGGTCGGCACCTTTTCCTGGTCGTCGATCCGCAACCTGCGCACGCATCCGTCAAGCTCGTCCGTGGTGATGATCGCCACCGTGGTGATCGTGGTCTATACCCACAACCTCGCCTTTGGCGTGCTGGCGGGCGTGCTGCTGTCGGGCGTGTTCTTTGCCTCCAAGATCGCGCAGATCTTCCGCGTCACCTCCGAGGCGTCAGCGGATGGCCGGTCGCGCACCTACAAGGTCGAAGGGCAGCTCTTTTACGCCTCGGTCGAGGATTTCAACCGCGCCTTTGATTTCCGCGAGGCGCTGGACGAGGTCACCATCGACGTGAGCGCCGCGCATATCTGGGACGTGTCGAGCGTCGCGGCCGTGGACATGGTTGTGCTCAAGTTCCGCCGCGAGGGCGCGACGGTGACGCTGGTGGGGATGAACGACGCGTCCGAGACCATCGTGGACAGGCTTGCACTGCATGACAAGCCGGGCGCGATGGACAAGCTGCAGGCGCATTAAGGGGGGGGATAAGGCCATGAAGAACATCACCGTTTTCATCGACGGGTCGGATTATGCGGCCTCCGTCTGCGACCATGCGGTCTGGGCGGCGAAAAAGCTCGCGATGCCCATTCTGCTGGTCCATGTGCTGGGCCGGCGCAACGAGGTGTCGAGCGCGCCGGCAGACCTGAGCGGGGCCTTGCGGCTGGGCGCGCGCACGGCGCTGCTCGACAAGCTGGCGAAACTGGACGAAGAGCGCGCGGTGCTCGGGCGCGAACGCGGGCGCGCGCTGCTCGATGATGCGGCGGCGCGGATGCGCGCGCAGGGCGATGTCGAGGTCAGCACCCGGCTGCGCAACGGCGACCTGATCAGCGCCATCGGCGAGCTCGAGCCCGAGACGCGCTTTGCCATCATCGGCAAGCGGGGCGAGGCGGCCGGCTTTGCCAGCGAACACCTCGGCTCGAACCTCGACCGGGCGCTGCGGTCCTCGCACCGGCCGGTGCTGGTGGCCAACCGCGCGCTGGGCGCGATGGGGTCGTTCCTCTTTGCCTATGACGGTGGCCCGTCGTCAGAGCGCGCGGTAGAGCGGCTGGTCGAAGGCTCGGTGCTGGCCGGCATGGCCTGCCACATCCTGACCGCCGGCCCCGCCGTGCCCGCGACGCGCGGCAAGATGCAGGCGGCGGCGGAGGCGCTGCGCCGGGCCGGGTTCGAGGTGACAGAGCATCTGGAAACCGGCGAGCCCGAGCCGGTGATCACCCGCGCGGTGGCCGATCTGGGCGTCGATCTGCTGGTGCTGGGCAAGAGCGGCCATTCGCGGATGCGCCAGCTTTTCATCGGATCGACCACGCTCGAGCTTTTGCGCGCCTGCAAGGTGCCGGTGCTGATCTTTCCCTGATTTTCCCATCACCTGCGCTGGTTGTGGCGAGGGGGCCTTCGTCGAGGGTTTGAGGGGAATGAGAAACGATCCGGTGGATCGTTTCCTCCGAAAACGGGCCAGGCCCGGGCGGCCCAAAGATGCGGCCGCCGCACCCTATTTGCGCCGGTAGATCAGCAGCGTGACCGGGGCGAGCAGCGCCGTCATCGCGACCGGAAAGATCAGCGCGAGGCCGATGGTGACGGCGCTCGCGCTGCCGTCCATCAATCCGCGCATCGCCGTGGTGATGAGCGAGACCGGGTTCACCGCGACAAACCCGCCCAGCCAGCCCGGCATGGTGGCGGGATCGACCATGATGTTCGAGGCAAAGATCAGCGGGAACATGACCGTAAAGCCGAAGGTCATCACCGTCATCGGCGTGCGCACCAGAAGGCCCAGCACGATGAAGATCCAGCCGGTGCCAAAACCCACGGCGAGCAGCAGCGCAAAGGCACCGATCACGCCCGGCAGCCCCGCATCGGGCCGGTAGCCCAGGATCAGACCAATGGTCAGGATGATGCCGCCCGCGATCAGGTGGCGCAGCAGGTCGCCCACCATCAGCCCGGCAAAGGGCGCCAGCGACCAGATCGGCAGCGCGCGGAAGCGGTCAAAGAGCCCCTTCTGGAAATCGGTCGAAAGCCCCATGCCGGAATAGACCGCGTTGAACATCACCGTCTGCACGAGGATGCCGGGCAGGAAGAACTGCAGATAGTCGCCCGGCGTGCCCGCCAGCGCCCCGCCAAAGACAAAGGTGAACAAGAGCGTGAACATGATCGGGGTCATCACCAGATCAAAGAGCTGCTCGGGCACATGTTTGAACTTGAGCACCGCGCGCCAGCCGAACACCAGCGCATTGGACAGCGCCGAGGGGCGGGCGGGGCGATCGACGCGGCGCAGCAGGGCAGGGGTGGTCATGCGGTGGCCTCCTCGGGCGGCAGGGGTTGGCCGGTGAGGGCAAAGAACACCTCGTCGAGGCTGGGGCTGCCCATCGCGAAATCGGCGAGCGGGATGTCCGCCGCGATCAGCGCGGCGAGTGCTGCATTGGCGCGGGCCGCGTCGGGCACCGCGACCGAGAGTTGCGCACCCTCGGCGCTGCGCCCCACGGTGGTGCCCAGCAGCGCCGCGAGCAGGGCTGCGGCCGCGTCGCGCTGCGCGGCTTGGGCGGGGGTGACATGCAGCGTGCCCGAGCCTGTCGTGGCCTTGAGCTCGCGCGATGTGCCCTCGGCGATCTTGCGGCCATGGTCGATCACCGCGATGCGCGCGGCAAGCTGGTCCGCCTCCTCGAGGTATTGCGTGGTGAGCAGGATCGTCACGCCCGACGCGGCGAGGTCGCGGATCAGCCGCCAGACGCCCGCGCGCGCCGCGGGGTCGAGGCCGGTGGTCGGCTCGTCCAGAAACAGCACGCCCGGCGTGATCACCAGCGAGGCCGCGATGTCGAGCCTGCGGCGCATGCCGCCGGAATAGGTCTTGACCTGCCTCCGGGCGGCGTCGCTCAGCGCGAATGCGGCGAGCAGGTCGTCGGCGCGTGCGCCGGCGGCCTGGCGGCCAAAGCCCCAGAGCCGGCCCAGCATCACCAGGTTCTCGCGTCCGGTCAGGTCCTCGTCGAGCGAGGCGAACTGCCCGGTCATCGCGATCACGCCGCGCACCGCATCGGGCGCGGCGCGCAGGTCATGGCCCATCACCGTGGCGCTGCCTGCGTCGGGCGCGATCAGTGTCGCCAGCATCCGCAACAGGGTCGTCTTGCCTGCGCCATTGGGGCCGAGAATGCCAAAGATCGTGCCGCGCGGCACATCGAGGTCGATCCCCGCGACTGCGGTCATGGCGCCAAAGCGTTTGACCAGCCCGCGCGCGCTGATCGCCAGGGAAGGAGAAGGGGGCATGGCTCTGCCTGTATCGGGACAAATCGACGCAGGTCGTAGCACGGATGCATCTGGCGGGCCAGCCCCGCCCGCGCTTTTGCCATGCGGGCCAGCCCCGCCCTGGCTGATCCCGCCGGGGCGCCCTGGACGGCCCGGCTTGGGTCCGCCGATGCCCCCGCGGGCTGGGGGGCCTCGGTCCGGGACGCCGTTCCACAGCCCGTGGCCGCACACCCGTGATCCGCGCGGGCAAGGGTCCGGGCGAATCACTGGGCGCAAATCGGCCCGGTCATGGCATTGCGTCGTTGACACATCGCAACGCCTCCGGCACGAACAAGGTCTGACATTTCAGGACAAATCCCATGATCCCCACGATCCTGCCGACTTACAACCGTGCGCCGCTGTCCTTTGTCGAAGGGGCGGGCGCCTGGCTCGTGACGGATGACGGGCGACGCTACCTCGACCTTGGCGCGGGGATCGCCGTCAATGCGCTCGGCCATGCCAATCCTGACCTCGTGGCCGCCCTGACCGCGCAGGCGGGCAAGCTCTGGCATGTGTCAAACCTCTACCAGATCCCCGCGCAACAGCGCCTCGCCGACCTGCTGGTCGCAGCCACCTTTGCCGATACGGTGTTCTTCACCAATTCCGGGACAGAGGCCTGCGAACTCGCCGTCAAGATGGCGCGCAAGTACTGGTTCGACCGGGGCCGGCCCGACCGCACCCGCATCCTGACCTTCACAGGGTCGTTCCACGGACGCTCCTCCGCCGGCATCGCCGCCGCCGGGTCGGAAAAGATGACGCATGGCTTCGGCCCGCTGCTGCCCGGCTTCACCCATCTGCCCTGGGGCGATCATGCCGCGCTCGACGCCGCGATCCGCGACGCCGACGTGGGCGCCGTGCTGGTCGAACCGGTGCAGGGCGAAGGCGGCATCCGGCCCATGCCCGACGCCTGCCTCAAGGGCCTGCGCGACCTGTGCGACGCGACCGGCGTGCTGATGATCCTCGACGAGGTGCAATGCGGCATGGGCCGCACCGGGCGGCTCTTTGCCCATGAATGGGCGGGCATCACCCCCGACATCATGATGGTGGCCAAGGGCATCGGCGGCGGCTTCCCGCTCGGCGCGGTGCTCGCCACCGAAAACGCCGCCTCCGGCATGACGGCGGGCACCCACGGCTCCACCTATGGCGGCAACCCGCTGGCCTGCGCGGTGGGCGCGCGGGTGATGGAGATCGTGGCCGACGACGCCTTCCTCGCCGAGGTCAACCGCAAGGCAGGCCAGTTCCGCCAGGGCCTCGACAGCCTTGTCGCGCGCCACCCGGACGTGTTCGAGGCCGTGCGCGGGCAGGGCCTGATGATCGGGCTCAAATGCCGCGCCGCCAACACCGACATTGTCAAGGCAGGCTACGCCGCCGGCGTGCTCACCGTGCCCGCCGCCGACAACGTGATCCGCATCCTGCCGCCGCTCAACATCCCCGAGGATGACATCGCCGAGGCGCTCCGACGACTCGACACCGCCGCTTCGGCCGTCGCACAGGCCGCCGCCTGACCCCGGCCCCGCTGCTGTCCGGCCACCCCATCTTTTGGCCACAAATATCCCACGGGGGTCCGGGGGTGTGAAACCCCCGGCGCCCGCCACGAAAGCTGAACCGATGAAGCACTTCCTCGACATCAACAAGACTTCCCCCAAAGCCCTGCGGCAAATGATCGACCATGCCCGCAGGATGAAGGATGCCCGCGGCGGCCGCCCCCGCGGGATGGAGGATGACGAGACCCCGCTGACCGGCCGCATGGTCGCGCTCATCTTCGAAAAGCCCTCGACCCGCACCCGCGTCTCCTTTGACGTGGGCGTGCGGCAGATGGGCGGGCAGACCATGGTGCTTTCGGGGGCCGACATGCAATTGGGTCATGGCGAAACCATCGCCGACACCGCCCGCGTGCTGTCGCGCTATGTCGATCTCATCATGATCCGCACCTTCGAAGAGGCGACGCTGCTCGAGATGGCCGAACACGCCACCGTGCCGGTCATCAACGGGCTCACCAACCGCACCCATCCCTGCCAGATCATGGCCGACATCATGACCTTCGAGGAACATCGCGGCCCGATCGCCGGGCGCAAGGTGGTCTGGTCGGGCGACGGCAACAATGTCTTTGCCAGCTTTGCCCATGCGGCGGGGCAGTTCGGATTTGACCTCACCTTTACCGGGCCAGAGCCGCTCGACCCCGAACGGGTGTTCCTCGACGAGGCCCGCGCCAAGGGCGTGCAGGTCACGATCGAGCGCGACCCGTTCAAGGCCGTCGCCGGCGCCGATCTGGTCGTCACCGACACCTGGGTGTCGATGCATGACCCGGTCAGCGCGCGCGAACGCCGCCACAACCAGTTGCGCGGCTATCAGGTCAATGCCGCATTGATGGCAGCGGCAAAGCCCGACGCGCTCTTCATGCATTGCCTGCCCGCGCATCGTGACGACGAGGCGACGAGCGAGGTCATGGACGGCCCGCATTCGGTCATCTTTGACGAGGCCGAAAACCGCCTTCACGCGCAAAAGGCGGTCATGCGCTGGTGTCTTGGTGTGTAAAAACGACAAGTCGGGGGAATAACCCCCGCCATGGTGCGTTCTCTGGGTATCGCCGCTGCGAAACACGCCGCGGTGGCACCTGGAAACAAGGATGGACACCATGACCAACGACACCAAGACCCCAAAGCTCTCCCGCCGTGCGCTGCTGACCCGGCTTGGCCTCGCTGCCGGCGCTGCCTATGCCGCCCCGGTTATGCTGCACCTCGACGCCGCGCAGGCCGGCCCGGTGAGCCGTCCCTCGACCCCGTCGCGTCCCTCGGCCCCCTCGCGTCCCTCGGCGCCCTCGCGTCCTTCGGCCCCCTCGCGCCCCAACCGCCCGGCGCGCCCCTCGCGCCCCTCGGCCCCGTCGCGTCCCAACCGCCCGGCGCGCCCGTCGCGTCCCTCGGCCCCGTCGCGTCCGAACCGTCCGGCGCGCCCGTCGCGGCCCAACCGTCCGGCGCGCCCGTCGCGTCCGAACCGTCCGGCGCGCCCGTCGCGGCCCAACCGCCCGGCGCGCCCGTCGCGTCCCAACCGTCCGGCGCGGCCGCGCCGCAACCGTCGCGGCTGATTTCTGACCACTCACGGGACGGACGACAGGGCGGGGGCATTCCCCGCCCTGTCACTTTCCCGGCGTCAGACCTGACCGGACCGCACATTGCCCAGCAGCAATTCGCGGCCCGAATAGATGCCGCCTGTCACCTGCATGGCGAGCCTTTCGCCGTCGCGGCGGCGCACTTCGGCGATGGTCTCGGCGATCACCTCGCCGCTCTCGCCCAGATGCCCGAGCGTTTCGACGCCAAAGGCCAGCGCGGATTCGAACATCTCGCGGATATGATAGTCGGCCCCGGCATGGATCAGCTCGATCGCGTGACCCCGGTCAAAGGCGCGCGCAAAGACCGGGATCAGCGGGTATTCGGCCTTGAGCAGATGGACGATCCGGCTCGCGGCGGCCTTGTCGTCGATGCAGACCAGCACCGCGCGGGCATGACCGGCCCCCGCCGCATGCAGGATGTCGAGCCGCCCGCCATCACCGAAATGGACCTTGAACCCCATGCTGCCCGCGACCCCGATCATCTCGGTGTCCATGTCGATGATCGACACATCATAGCCGCGCGCGAGCAAGGGCTGGCTCACGATCTGGCCAAAGCGGCCAAAGCCGATCAGCAGCACCTGGGCGCGCAGATCCTCGGGCGGCTGCATTCCGCTCATGTCGGTCGGGGCCACGGGCCGCAGGCGGTCATGCAGGATCACGATCACGGGCGTGAGCCCCATCGACACGATGATGATCGCCGTCAGCACCGCGTTGTCGGTCGGGTTGATCAGCCCCACCGCCAGCGCCGCCGCATAAAGCACAAAGGCAAACTCGCCCCCCTGCGCCATCAGCGCGGTGCGCTCCAGCGCCTCTGCGTGGCTTGCGCGAAAAAGCCGGGCGACGCCGTAGATGCCCGCCGATTTCAGCAGCAGGAAGGCCGCGACGCTCCCCAGCACCAGCGCCCAGTTGGCCGCGATGACGGCAAGGTCGAGCGACATGCCCACGGCAAGGAAGAAGAGACCCAGAAGGATGCCGCGAAACGGCTCCACATCCGCCTCGAGCTGGTGGCGGAAGGTCGATTCCGACAGCAGCACCCCCGCCAGAAACGCCCCCATCGCGGTCGAAAGCCCGCCGATCTGCATGCCCAGCGCCGCGCCCAGCACCACCAGCAGCGCCGCCGCCGTCATCACCTCGCGCGCCTGTGCGGCGGCGAGGATGCGGAACAGCGGGTTGAGCAGCCAGCGCCCCGCCACCACCAGCGCCGCGATGGCGCCAAGGCCCACCGCCACGCCGGTCAGCCGTTCGGACAGCGTCACCTCCTCGCCGCCGGGGGCGAGGAACGCCACCAGCGCCAGCAGGGGCACGATCGCCAGATCCTCGAGCAGCAGGATCGAGATGATCCGCTGCCCCCTCGGTGTGGCGAGGTCGCGCCGTTCGCCCAGCATCTGCATCACGATGGCGGTCGAGGTCAGCACAAAGCCGGTGCCGGCGATCAGCGAAGGCGCCGCGTCATAGCCCAGCGCGACGCCCACCCAGGACAACAGCGCCATGCAGACCAGCACCTGCGTCAGCCCGAGGCCAAAGATATCGCGCCGCATCGCCCAGAGCCGCGACGGCTGCATCTCGAGCCCGATGATGAAGAGGAACATCACCACGCCAAGCTCGGCGACTTGCAGGATCGCCGTCGCATCGCTGAACACCGCGATGCCATAGGGCCCGATGGCGAGCCCTGCGGCGAGATAGCCCAGCACCGACCCCAGCCCCAGCCGCTTGAACAGCGGCACCGCGATGACCGCCGCCCCCAGAAGCGTGACGATCGCCACAAGATCGGGCCCATGGGCCGCCGCTTCGGTCGCCATGCAGATCTCCTTTATACCGCGCGGCAAAGGCTATGACAGAGCCCGCGCCCATGCCAGCGGCAATCTTGCCCCGCGCCCTCGCTGAAGGCTGGCCCGATGTTGGCCCGAAACTGGCCCGATGCTGGCCCGATGCTGGCCCGATGCTGGCCCGATGCTGGCCCGAAACTGGACCCGTCGCCCCGGAGAGCATTTTTCTGCCGCAAGGGGGAATAAACCCGCAGGCTGCGGCGTTTGCCTGGTGTCGCTGCCAGGAAAGCAGCCGACCTGACCAGAAAAGGAAGACTGACATGACTGACCTGACCGACAAACCCGATCTGACCCGTCGCCGCATGTTTGCGAAGCTGGGCCTGGCTGTCGGCACGGCCTATGTCGCGCCCGTCATGCTGCACATGAGCCCGGCACAGGCCTCTGGCGCAAGCCGCCCCTCGCGCCCCTCGCGCCCGAGCCGCCCCTCGCGCCCGAGCCGCCCCTCGCGCCCGAGCCGTCCGTCGCAGTCCGTGCGCGGCTCGCAGCCCTCGCGTCCGGGCAACACCGATGACATGCCGTTGTGGATGCTCCAGCTTCTCGGGCTGATCTGACATGAAACCGGGTCCGCACATGGCCTCCTGGGAACGGGCAGGGGCACAGCCTCTGCCCCGACCTGCGCCCACCCCATCCGCGATGCACCTGCGCTATCCCGGCGTGTCCGCGCCTGTCCTGCTGCAGGACGCGCCCGAGGTGCTGGCGGGCCTGATGACCGCGATCAGAGGCTGGGAGCCCGACATCGCCGCCGCGGGCCCCGCACAGGACCTGACCTCGGTCGTGGTCCGCCGGGGCAGGGGCTTTGACCTCGGCTCGCCCTTTCTTGACGCGCCGCTGACCGGTCTGCCGGCCGCGAGCGCCGTTTGCGGCGTGATCGCCGACATTGCCCAGGCCTGGTTCGAGGAACGGCCCGGCAGCGTTGTGCTGCATTGCGGCGCGGCGCTGATCGGAGGCCATCTGGTCGCCCTCACCGGCCAGGCCCATGCGGGCAAGAGCACGCTGATGGCGCGGCTGACCGCCGAGGCCGACATGAAGGTCTTTTGTGACGACATCCTGCCGATCCTTCCCGACGGGCTCGCGGTGGGGCTGGGCATCGCGCCGCGTCTGCGCCTGCCCTTGCCACCGCGCAGCAGCCCCGGCTTTCGCAGCCATGTGGCGACCCATACCGCGCTGCATGACGACTGTTATGCCTATGTCACGGCGCCCACCATCGCGCCGCATGGCAGCCGCGCGCCACTCTCGGCGCTGATCCTGCTCGACCGCCGGCCCAAGGGACCGGCCCGCCTGCACGCCCTGCCGCGCGGCGAGGCGATCCGCCACATGATCGAACAGAACATGGCCGACCCGGGCGAACATGGCGAGGCGCTGGCGCGGATCAGCGACATGGCCGAGACGCTGTGCTGTCTGCGGCTGGTCTATGCCGACCTCGAAGAGGCGGTGGCGCTCTTGCGCGCGGCCTTTGACCGGGCGGTGTTGCCGGGCGAGGCGGGTGGCCATGCCGTCGCCGCCGCTTTGCCGCCCGCCGCCGCGCTCATCGCCAGCGCCGGCTTGCCACCGGCCGACCTGTCCCTTGTCCGGCAGCGCAATCCGCTGGCGGGGATGCGCCGGCTGGGGTCCGAGATGTGCCTCTGGCGGCCGGGGCAGGGCGGGACATTTGCGCTCAATGCGGTTGCGACAGCGGTCTGGACCCTGCTCGAAGAGGCCATCACCGGGACCGAGATCGCCGCGATCCTGTCAGAGGCGTTTCCACAAGTGCCCGCCGAAGTCATCCAAGGCGATGTGGCGGCGCTGCTGGCGGCGCTGGACGCGGCGGGGCTTGCGATCGTGGCCTGAGCGGTCAGAACCGCAGCAGGATCTCGCGCAGCCCATCCTCGTGCACCATGTCGGCAGCGACCCGTGGGCTGACCCAGATGCGGTCGCGCCGTTGCGCCTCGGGGTAGTCGGCCACGGTCTTTTCGACCTTGACCGCATAGACGTCGGTGCGACACGGCTCTTCGTCGCCCGAGGGGGTAATCTTGGTGCCCACAAAGCTGCCGATCGGCGTGCGGGCCACCTTGCCCTTCTTTACGCCGCCCTCTTCCCAGGCTTCGATCAGGGCAGCCTCGGCGGGCTTCTTGCCACCCATCGGCCAGCCCTTGGGCAGGATCCAGCGGCCTGTCGAGGAGGTGACGAGCAATACCTCACGCCCGGTCGGTCCCTTGCGATAGCAAAGGGCGGCCAGTTGCCGGTGGGCCGGCAGGGTATGATGTCCGGATTGGCTCATGAAGAACGAGCCGACATCTGCGCGCATGAAAAAGTCTGCCTGTCAGGACGATTTGCTCTTGTTAACAGCCTATCAGAGTAAATGCGAAGTTACAAATCCCCGTTACACAACGTTCCTGTCATGTTCCGCGCGGCTTGGCGCGCAGGGTCGGTTCGGCCTTTGTCGGATCCTCGGGCCAGGGGTGGCGCGGGTAGCGGCCGCGCATGTCGCGGCGCACATCGGCGTAGGACGTGGCCCAGAAACCGGGAATGTCGGTCGTCGTCTGCACCGGCTTGCCCCCCGGCGACAAGAGCGTGACACGCAGCGCGGTGCGCCCCACGCTGGGGTGGGTGGTGACGCCGAACATCTCTTGCAGGCGCAGGGTGATCTCGGGGGCGGGGGCGCCATAGTCGATCGGCACCGCGCGGCCCAGCGGCGTGGTGAAATGCGCGGGCGCCGCGCGGTCGAGCAACTGGCGCTGGCCATGGTCGAGCATCGCGCGCAGCGCGTCGGCCGGGTTGAAGGCGCGCCAGTCGGCGGCGCTGCGCACGCCGGCGAGGTAGGGGGCGAGCCAGTCCTCGAGCGTCGCCATGAGCCGCGCGTCCGTCATGTCGGGCAGGTCCGCGCCGCCCGCGCGCAACAGCTCTACCCGCGCGCGCAGCAGCGCCGCCGCCCCGGTGATCCGCAGGCCAAGCTCGCGCACACCGGCACACATCGCTGCCGCCAACGCCTCGGCCGGGGCGTCGGGCCAGGGCAGGTCGTCGAGCACCAGCGCGCCCAGCCGCTCTTGCTGGCGGGCGATGACGCGGCCCTCGCGGCGCGACCAGTCGCAGAGCTGCACCCTGGTGATCCGGTCACCGAAGAGGGCGCGCAATTCGCCTTCGCCCAGCACCGCCGCCTGCCGCACCCGCGCCTCGCGCGGGTCGCCGTCGAGGTCGGTCACCACGATCAGCCGCTGGCCCGCCAGCGGATCCTCTGCCGCGATCACCGCGCCCTTGCCGCCCGAGAGCACATAGCGCGCCTCGCCCCCCTTGCGGCGCAGGCCGATCCGGTCGGGATAGGCGAGCGCCGCCATCGCACCGGGCGACAGCGGCGCACGGTCGGGCAGGCCATGGCGCAGGCGGGTGGCCTCGGCGCGGATGCGCTCGCGCGTGGCGGGGTCGCAGGTGCCGGGACCGTCGTAGCGCCCGGCGAGTGCGGCGAGCCGCAGCGACAGGTCCACCGGCGCGCCGCGCAGCGGGTCGCGCTCTGACAGGAGTGCGGCGAGCGGCGCGGCCTGCGCACCCGCCAGCAACAGCATATGGGCCAGCCGCGGATGCAGCGGCAGTGCCGCCAGCGCGCGCCCATGCGCGGTGATGCGCCCCTGCGCGCCCTGCGCGCGCTGCGCGTCGAGCGCGCCGAGGTCGGCCAGCAGCGCGCGCGCCTCGGCCAGGGCGGCCGCGGGTGGCGGCGTCAGAAAGGCGAGGTCGCTGCTACCCCAAAGCGCCAGGTCGAGCGCCAGCGCAGTGAGGTCCGCCGCCGCGATCTCGGGCGGCGGAAAGGCGGCCAGCGCGCCCTCCTCGCCGCGGGTCCAGAGCCTGTGGCAAGCGCCCGGTGCCACCCGCCCGGCGCGCCCGGCGCGCTGCGTGGCCTCGGCCCGCGTCACGCGCTCTGTCACCAGCCGCGACATGCCGGACGCCGGGTCGAACCGCGCCCGCCGCGCCCGGCCGGCGTCGATCACCACGCGGATGTCCTCGATGGTGAGCGAGGTTTCGGCGATGGCGGTGGCGAGCACGATCTTGCGCCCCTGTGCCACCGGCGCGATGGCCGCGCGCTGCTGATCGAAGGGCAGCGCGCCATAAAGCGGGCGGATCACGCAGCCTTCGGGCAGGCGGGGGGCGAGCAGGGCCGCGGTCTGGCGGATCTCGCCCTCGCCGGGCAGGAACACCAGCACGCCGCCCTCGGTGCCCGCCAGCGCGGCCAGCACCGCCTCGGCCACGGCGGGCGCGATCCGTGCGCCGGCAGGCAGCGGCGTATCGGCCCAGTGCAGCGTGACGGGATAGCTGCGCCCCTCGGCGGTGATCACGGGCGCGTCGTCCATCAGCGCGGCCACCGGCGCGGCGTCGAGCGTGGCGGACATGGCGAGCAGGATCAGGTCGGGCCGCAGCGCGGCGCGCACCTCGAGGGCCAGCGCAAGCCCGAGGTCGGCGTTGAGCGAGCGTTCGTGAAACTCGTCAAAGACCAGCGCGCCGATGCCGGGCAGGTCGGGGTCGGACTGGATCATCCGGGTGAGGATGCCTTCGGTGACGACCTCGATCCTTGTGCGGGGCGAGGTCTGGCGCGCGCCGCGCATCCGGTAGCCGACCGTCTCGCCAGCCGGTTCGCCCAGGGCTTCGGCCATGCGCTCGGCCGCGGCGCGGGTGGCAAGGCGGCGGGGTTCGAGCATGACGATGCGGCCCCCGGTGAGACCGGCGGCCAGCATGGCCAGCGGCACGCGCGTGGTCTTGCCGGCGCCGGGGGGCGCCTGCAACACGGCCCGGCCTTGGTCGCGCAGGGCAGCGATCAGGGCGGGCAGGACGGTGTCGATGGGAAGCGGGGCAGGCTGCATGTCCCCTTATCGGGCAGGGGGCGCGCGGGGTCCAGAGCCGCCGCGCCCGCCGTCCTGCCTAGCGGCCCAGCACGATGAAGTCGCGCGCGGCGACGCTGATCTCGGTCTCGGACCCCACGGGCGGCGGCGGCGTGTCAGCCCGGTTGAAGGTGTCCAGCGACAGCGCCACGCCCGCGACCTCGGCCCGCACACGGATCACCGATCCCATGAAATGCACCTCGGTGATGCGGCCGCGCAGGACGACTTCGCGGCCCGGCGCGCGGCCCAGATGCGCGGCTTCGGGGCGCAGGGCGATGCCGATCCGGGCACCGCTGGGCACGCTCAGGGGCTGCCCCAGCTCCATCGGCGTGCCGTCGAGCGTCACGGCGCCGGACGCCGGGTCCGTCACCACCGCCTCGAACGCGTTCAGCGTGCCGACAAAGCCCGCGACAAAGCGGGTCTGCGGCCGGTTGTAGATGTCAAAGGGCGTGCCGACCTGCTCGGCCACACCGCCATTCATCACCACGATGCGGTCGGACATCGACAGCGCCTCTTCCTGATCGTGGGTGACAAAGATCGTCGTGATCCCTAGCCGCTGCTGGATCTCGCGGATCTCGCTGCGCAGGCTCACGCGGATCTTGGCGTCGAGCGCCGAGAGCGGCTCGTCCAGCAGCAGCACCTTGGGCCGCACCGCCAGCGCACGCGCCAGCGCCACGCGCTGCTGCTGCCCGCCCGAAAGCTGGAAGGGATAGCGCCCGCCCAGATCCGGCAGGCCGATCAGCGCCAGCATCTCGGTCACCCGCGCATCGGCCTCGCTGCGCCCCACGCCCGCGACCTTGAGCCCAAAGCCCACGTTCTGCGCCACCGTGAGGTTGGGAAACAGCGCATAGGCCTGAAACACCATGCCGATATTGCGCGCATTGGGGCGCAGCGCCACGACATCGCGCCCGTCGATATGGATGCCCCCGGCCGAAGGCGTCTCGAACCCCGCGACCATCCGCAGCACCGTCGTCTTGCCGCAGCCCGAGGGGCCCAGAAGCGACACGAACTCGCCCTTGTCGATGCCAAGGCTGAAATCCTTGACCACATGGGCGCTGCCAAAGGATTTCTGGAGGTTCGCGATTTCGAGGAAGGCCATCAGCGTGCTGCTCTCGTATGGGGGGCCAGGCGGCCGGCAAGCTGGATCAGGCCCATGCAGCCCCAGGTGATCGCAAAGGCGATCACGGCCAGCGCCGCGGGCTCGTAGGCCTTGTTGCCGCCGATCCAGATCATGTAGGGGCCAAAGGCCGGACGGTCGAGCAGGGCGGCAAAGACATATTCACCCAGCACGATGGAAAAGGTCAGGAACGCGCCGGACAGGACGGCGGTAAAGACATTGGGCAGCATGATGCGAAACAGGATCGTGAACCATCCCGCACCCAGGCTCTGCGCGGCCTCGGTCAGCGTCTGCACGTCGAGCGTGCGCAGCCCGTTGTCGATGGCGCGATACATATAGGGCAGCGCCAGCGTGGAATAGCCAAAGGCCAGCAGCAGGTTGGTCGTCATGACCGTCCCGGTCATCGGCAGAAAGGACGAGGTGTTGAACATCCGCAGATAGCCAAAGGCGATCACGATCACCGGAATGACCAGCGGCAGCAGCGTGATGAATTCGACCACCGGGCGCATCGCGGGCAGGCGGATGCGCACCCAGAGTGCGGCGGGCAGCACCAGCAGCAGGCCCAGGGCGATGGTCACCACCGACATGATCAGCGAATAGCTGAAGGTCGCCTGGAACTGCGGGTCGCCCAGCACGCTGGTATAGGCGTCGAAACTGTAGGCGCCGCGCCGCTTGCGCAGCGAAAACTCGAACATGCCGATCAGCGGCAGCGCGAAATAGAGCACGCCAAAGATGAACAGCGTCCACGACAGCAACCGGCCCGGTCCGATCGGGGCGGCCCGTCTGGCCTTTGACGGCGCGGCAGAGGTGATGGCCTCGGTCATTTCACCCATTTCTCCGCCCGCTGGCGCAGCACGATATAGATCGCATTGGCCACCGCGGTGATGACGATCATGCCAAAGGCGATGGCGTAGCCCAGATTGGGGTCTTGCAGCACATCGCCCCGGATCTGCGCGAAGAGCTGGATGGTGATGAGGCTCTGCGACGATCCGGTGAGCGCCTGTGCGGTGGCGATGGCGCCAAAGGAATTGGCAAAGAGCAGCGCGAATGTGCCCAGCAGCGACGGAAACAGCACCGGCAGCGCAACCATGCGCCAGTATTGCAGCCCGCTTGCCCCCAGGCTTTCGGCCGCCTCGCGCCATTCGCGCTTGAGCCCTTCGATCGAGGGCATGATGATGAGGATCATCAGCGACATCTGGAAATAGAGATAGACAAAGATCAGACCCCAGAAGCTGATCAGGTTGAACCCCATGCCGTAAAGGTTGAGCCCGAACCATTCCTTGAGGATCACGGTGACGAAACCGATCCGCCCCAGCGTCGCGATGAAGGCAAAGGCCAGCGGCACGCCGGCAAAATTGGCGGCCACGCCCGAGAATGTCACCAGCGGCGCTCGCACCCAAGCGGGCAGGCCGCCGTGGACAACGGCTGCGGCGATGAGAAAGCCCAGAAGCGCGCCGAGGGCTGCGGAAAAGAAACTGACCCTGATCGAGAGCCAGAAGCTGTTGGCAAGCCGCGGCTCGAACAGTTTGGCCAGCGTGTCGAGGGTATAGGCGCCAGAGCTGTCGCGAAAGGCGCCCACGACGATATTGAGCGTCGGCAGCAGCAGAAAGACCGCGGCGAACGCCAGAAAGGGGATCACGCCGACCCAGTTCGCGGCAATCCGTGACACGGAGGCGCTGCGCATGGCGGGCATGGAGGGTCCTTTGGGATACGCGTTGCGGCAAGACCATGCCCCGGTCACGCGGCCGGGGCATGGCTGTCAGGTCAGCGTGACCTGTTTACTGGACGGCGGCGCCGACGACGGCATCCCACTGGGACGTCACGACTTCCTTGTGCGCGCCCTGCTGTTCCACGGTCGGGAACACGGCACGGCCATAGGGCTCCTGGTCCGGCAGGCGGTCGAGCAGGTCCTGCGGGATGGTGCCGGCGGCATTGAGCGAGGTCTGACGGGCGACCGAGCAATAGCCGCTGAGGTAGCCAAGCTGGCCTTCGTCCGAGAAGATATGCTCCATCCACAGCTTCGCGGCGTTCGGATGCGGCGCATGGGCCGAGATCGCCTGCACATAGACACCGGCGAGCGAGGCGCCCGAGGGGATCACGACTTCCATCGGCGGGTTGCCTTCGAGGCTGTCGCGCCAGGCGAGCAGGTTGTAATCCCAGGCGGCGACGATCGGCGTCTGGCCCTGCGCGATGGTGGCCGAACCGGCGGTGACGGGCACGAAGTTGCCGGCGGCGTTGAGTTCGGCAAAGAATTGCAGACCGGCCTCGCCAGTGGCGGCACCGGGCTCGCCCCCGCGCGACATGCCGGCCGACAGGATCGCCAGGATCGCCTGGTTGGAGGCGCGCGGATCACCGGTCAGGGCGACGGCATTGGCGTATTCGGGCTTGAGCAGGTCGGCCCAGTCGGTGGGAATCGTGTCGATGATGTCGGTGTTCACGCCCAGCGCCATCACGCCGTAATAGGCGCCGACCCAGTTCCCTTCGGGGTCCTTGATCGCTTCGGGGATCTCGTCCCAGGTCGAGACCTTGTAGGGCTGGATCAGGCCTTCGGCCTGCGCGGCGGGGCCAAAGGACAGGCCCACGTCGATGACGTCGGGCGCCTGCGGGCCGGTGTTGCCGATATTGGCGCGGATCGCTTCGAGCTCATCAGCCGAACCCGCATCGGGGTTCAGTTCATTGACTTCGAGGAAGGGGTATTTTTCCTTGAACGACGCGATGATCCCGCCGTAGTTGCACCAGTCGTGCGGCAGCGCGATGGTGGTCAGCATCCCCTCGGCGCGGGCGCCTTCGATGATCTCTTCCATCGTCTGGGCCGAGGCTACGCTGGCAGCCAGCATGGCGGCGATGCTGGCCGATCCCGTCAGCAGTGTCATGAACTTCATCGAAGTCTCCATTGTTTTGAATCCGTGCGCGCCCCCCCCAAGGGACAGCGACACCTGTCCCTAGCTAACCCCTGAAACGGATTTGTGACAATTGTTTTGTCACAAACTGACCAGACAGAAAAAAATCGGTTCAGCCGTTGATGGCCGCAAGGTGGCGGGCAAAGCCGGAGGTGGCCATCAGCGCCTTGCACCGCGCGAAACGGCCATCGGCATAGGCGCGGAAATCGTCGGCCGGGTTGCCGTCGGACAACTGGATCAGGCCCCAGAGGGTCCACAACAGGTCGCACATCGCCTTGTAGATCACCATGCGGCCATGTTCGGCGGCAGGCGGTTCGCCCGAAAAATAGGCGCGCAGCAGGGCGGTGTCCTGATCGGGCGACAGTCCCGCCTCGACCGACAGGTCGCCCAGATCCCACATCGGGTCGTTCATGCCGGCATATTCCCAATCGACGATCCACATCCGGTCGCCCGCGTCGAGAAAGTTCTCGCACAGCGGGTCGCAGTGGCAGGGCACCAGCGGCGCCGGAGCGGCCGCGAGTGCGGCGCGCACGGCCTGCGCATCGGCCACGACTGCGTGATAGCCCGCGGGCAGGGCCACCGCGCGGGTGGCGAGGAGCGCGAGATAGTCGTCGATCATCGCGAAAAGCTCAAAGCGGAAGGGGAATGTCGCGCCCGATCCGTGCAGCCGGCGCAGCGCCTGTGCGGCACGCTCCACCGCGCCGGGAATGCTGCGGAACCCTGCGGGCGTCATCGTGACGGAGGCGATATGCCGCGTGACCATCAGCCCGGTGGCGGGGTCGGCGTGCAGCACCTGCGGGCTCACCCCCGCCGCGGCGGCCAGACGCGCGGTGTCGGCCTCATGCGCGCGGTTGATATAGGCGGCGGTGCCGTCGCCGGGCACCCGCAGGATCAGATCGCCCAGCCGGTAAACCCGGTTGGTCAGCCCGCCCAGCCGGACTGCCGGGCCCTCGTGTCCGGCCAGCGCCGGGATCGTCGCGGAAATTGAGCGGATATCGTCCTGCATCGACGCTCCTGTCGTTTCGCGGGTGGCCTTCGCCCGCAGATTGCGTATCTGTTGGCCATGTTAATCAGGAGGGCACGCGGTGGGCAAAGGCAAACACGACGGACATCTGGGCGCGGTCTATGCCGCGCAGGCGCCCGAGCAGATCGCCGCCGCCTATGACCAGTGGGCCGAAACCTATGACGCCGAGATGGCGGCGCATGGCTATCGCCACCCCTCGGTCGTGCTCGCGCTGCTGGCGCGCCATCTGCCGCGCGGGGCGGCGCCGCTGCTGGATGCCGGGGTGGGCACCGGGCTGATCGGGGACTGGCTGCCGATCCTGGGATATGGGCATGTCGAGGGGCTCGACATCTCTGAAGGGATGCTGGCCGTCGCGGCGCGCAAGGGCACCTATGCCGCGCAGCACCGCGCCGTGCTGGGCGAGGTGCTGCCCTTTGCCGACGGGCATTTCGCCGGGGTGGTGTCCACCGGCGTGTTCACCACCGGCCATGTGGGCGCCGAGGCGCTGGCCGAATTGCTGCGCGTGACGCGGCCGGGTGGCGTGCTGGTGCTGACGGTCAAGGATACGGTCTGGGAGGGCGGCTTTGCCGCGGCCGTGGCGGCAGCGGCGGATGAGGGGCTGCTGCGGATCGAGGAAGAGACCGCGCCCTATGTCTCGATGCCCGGCGAGGTTGGCACGATCCCCGGGCGCGGCGTGGTGCTGCGCCGGCTGTAGGGCGCTGCCCTGTGGCGGCTGTAGGGCGCTGCGCTGCGCCGGCTGTAGGGCGCTGCGCTGTGGCGGCTGCCCGTCTGGCTGCCCGTCTGGCTGCCCGTTCTGGCTACCCGTTCTGGCTACCCGTCTCGGGCCCGCCCGCAACCGCCGTGCCAGCGGCCCGTGTCGCGCCCGGCCGTGCCTCGGTCGGGCGATGCCCTCTGTCGGACGGCGGGCGTCAGACCTTGATCCGCGCCCCCTCGGGGTCGAAGAACGGCCGCAGGCCGAGCGTGGCGGGCATCACCTCACCCGCCACATCCAGCGCATAGCGCCCCGCCATCAGCCAGTCGTGGGATAGGCCGCTGTCATGCCGGACATAGCCGTAACCAACTGATTTGCAGAGCGTATATCCATAGCCGCCCGAGGTGAGATAGCCCACCGCCACCCCGTCGCGCAGGATCGTCTCGCGGCCCAGAAGCACGGCCTCGGGCACATCCACCGTGAAGCCGGCAAACCGCTTGCGCAGTGGCAGTTCGGCAGCGTCCGCCAGCGCCGCGCGGCCGATGAACGGCCGGTCGCTGCGCAGCTTGACCGCCCAGCCGAGCCCGGCCTCCAGTGGCGTGTCATTGGGCGTGATGTCCGAGGACCAGGCGCGATACCCTTTCTCCAGCCGCAGGCTTTCAAGCGCGCGGTAGCCCACCGGGCGCAGGCCCGGATCCGCCGCCATCAGTGCATCATAGACCGCCGCGAGGCCTGCGATGGGGACGTGCAACTCCCACCCCAACTCGCCCACATAGGTCAGCCGCAGCGCCCGCAGGGCCACGCCCGCCACGCTGATTGTGCGCACATGACCAAAGGGAAAGGCGCCGTTCGACACGTCATCCGGTGTCACTGCCGCCAGGATATCGCGCGCGCGCGGGCCCATGAGTGCCAGCGTCCCCCAGGCCTCGGTCACGTCGCGCAGGGTGCAATCGCCGGTCAGATGGTCCGCGATCCAGCCATAGTCATGGGTGCGAAAGCCGGTGCCGGTGACGATGTAGAAATGGTCCTCTGCCAGCCGGGCGACGGTCAGGTCGGCCTCGATCCCACCGCGCGAGTTCAGCAGTTGCGTATAGGTCAGCCGCCCGGGCGCCTTTGTCACATCGCCCGCGCAGATCTGATCGAGTGCCGCCGCCGCATCCGGCCCCGTCACCTCGTATTTGGCGAATGACGACTGGTCGAACAGCCCGGCATGGCTGCGCACATGGGCGTGCTCGTCGCCCACCGGGCCGAACCAGTTCTGCCGGCCCATCGAATAGACGTCCTTTGCCGCGGTGCCGGCGGGGGCGAACCAGTTCGGCCGCTCCCAGCCCAGTTTCGACCCGAACACCGCCCCCGCCCGCGCCAGCCGCCCATAGAGCGGCGAGGTGGTGTGCGGGCGGCCCGAGGCATGTTCCTCATGCGGAAAGGCCACGGTATAATGCTTGCCATAGGCCTCGAGCGTGCGGTCGCGCACCCAGTCGCGGTCGCGGTGCATCGCGGCGAAACGGCGGATATCCACCACCCAGAGGTCGAGCGGCGCCTCGCCGGTCATCGCCCATTCCGCCAGCACCCAGCCCGCGCCGCCGCCGCTCGCGATGCCAAAGGCATTGAACCCCGCGCCGACGAACATGTTGGCGCATTCGTTGGCGCGGCCGAGGATGAAATTGCCATCGGGGGTAAAGCTTTCCGCGCCGTTGATCATCTGCCTGACCCCGGTGGTGGCGAGCGCGGGCACGCGCGCCACGGCCTGCGCGACATGCTGTTCGAAATGGTCGAAATCGTCGTCGAACAGGCGGAAGGCCCAGTCGTCGGGCACGTCCCCGCCCGTCGGAGACAGATCCCAGGGCTGCGGATCGGGCTCATAGCCGCCCATCACGAGGCCGCCGACCTCTTCCTTGAAATACGTCCTGCGGTCCGGGTCGCGCAGGGTGGGTGCGTCAGAGGACAGGCCCTCGATCCGCTCGGTCACGATATACTGGTGCTTGACCGGTTGCAGCGGCACGCTGATTCCCGCCATCGCGCCCACCTGCCGCGCCCATTGGCCGGCGCAATTGACGACCGTGTCGCACTGCACGACCCCCCCCGTCGTCTGCACGGCGGTGATGCGCGGCCCGTCCATGACAAAGCCCGTCACGCGCACCCCCTCGACGATCTTCGCGCCATGCATCCGCGCGCCCCTGGCGAGGCTTTGCGTGATGTCTGACGGGCTCGCCTGCCCGTCGGTGGGCAGCCAGCTTGCCCCGATCAGGTCGCCCGTCTCCATCAGCGGCCACATCGCCTTGACCTCGGCGGGCGAGATCAGCGCCATCTCCATCCCGAAACTGCGCGCGGTGGTGGCGAGGCGGCGGTATTCGGTCCAGCGGTCGGGCGTGGTGGCGAGCCGCAGGCAGCCGGTCATCTTCCAGCCGGTGGCAAGCCCGGTTTCCGCATCGAGACGCTTGTAGAGGTCCACCGAGTATTTCAGCACCTTGGTGATCGAGGCGGATGACCGCAACTGCCCGACCAGCCCCGCCGCGTGCCAGGTGCTGCCCGAGGTGAGTTGCCGCTGTTCGATCAGCAGCACATCGGCCTTGTGGTCGCGGGCGAGGTGATAGGCGGTCGAGCATCCGATGATGCCGCCGCCGATGACGACGATCTGGGCATGGGTGGGAAGGGTCATGTGGGGGGCGTCCCGTATGTGGTGAGAAATCCGTCATGGGCGACGCGCAGTTTCTCAAGATTGTCAGTGGCATAGGCGGCATAGTTCACGCCCGGCGCGTTGAGGTGGTGATGCGAAACCATCCCCCACATCGCCTCGCGCAGGAGCGCCGCACAGCGCATCGCGTCAAAGGCGCGCAGCAGCGCGGGGGCGGGCGGGGCGTCGAAATAGGCGCCCAGCAGGGCGCGCGCCTGCGCCGCGTCCATTCCCGCGTTCGACGCCGCCCCGGCGAGGTCGAAAAGCGCGGTGGAATACCCCGCATATTCATAGTCGATCAGCCAGAGCCGCGCGCCATCGTCGAGGATATTGGCGGGCAGCAGGTCGTTGTGGCCAAAGACGATCGGCAGCGGCACCTGCACGGCCTCATAGCCCTCGGCCATGGCCAGCAGCGCGGGCAGCGCCGCCACATGGGGGCTGTCAGCCGCGCGCAGGGTGCGGGCATAGTCGCGGATCACGTGGAACACCCAGAACAGCCGCGCCTCCCCGCTCACCTGCGCGGGCATGGCGGTGTGGAAGGCGCGCAGCAGCGCCGCCACGCGCGCCGGGTCGGCGCAGAGATCCGCGCCGGTCCAGGTCTGGGCGGTGACGAAATCGGTGACCATGACACCCGGCGCGGCATGGGTCACGGCGGGGGCAAAGCCTGCGGCATGGGCGGCGCGGGTAGCCATCAGCTCATGCGCGCGGCTGACGTGATGGCAGGGGTAATCCGCGCCAAAGCGGACCACATGCGCGCCGCTGCGGTCCGTGACCTTCCAGATCTCGTTGGACAGGCCGCCATGGAGCGGTGCGGCCGCCGCAAGCCCGTCCCAGCACGGCAGGGCGGCGATGCGGGCGGGGATCAAGCCGCCCCCTCCAGCCCCAGCCTTGCGCGGGCCTGGCGCGCGGCGGCGCCGATCAGCCGGTCGGCGATGATGGCGATGAAGGCCACGCAGAGCCCTGCGACGAGGCCGCGTCCGGCATTCGCGTTGGTCAGCGCGATATAGACCTCCTGCCCGAGGTCGCGGGTGCCCACCAATGCCGTGATGACCAGCATGGAGAGCGCGAACATGATCGTCTGGTTCAGCCCCAGCAGGATCTCGGGCAGCGCGAGGCGCAGCTTGATCCGCGTCAGGATCTGCCAGCGCGTGCAGCCCATCGCGCGCCCGGCCTCGACCAGCGCCGGGTCCACCCCTTGCAGCCCCAGCGCGGTATAGCGGATCGCTGGCGCCACCGCATAGGCCACCACCGCCAGCATCGCGGTGAAATCGCCCACGCGAAAGAGCATCACGGCCGGCATCAGATAGACGAAGGACGGCAGCGTCTGCAGCGTGTCGATCACCACCCGCACGACACGCCACAGCCCGTCGCGTTCGGCCGCCGCAACCCCGATCGGCAGGCCGATCAGCATCGCGATCACCACCGAAATGCCACAGAGATACAGCGTCGTCATCGCCTCGGCCCAGAGATCGACCATCGCGATGAGCGACGTGAGCGTCCACGTGAGCAGCGCCAGCCGCCATCCTCCCAGCCGCCAGCCCGCCAGCGCCAGCAGCGCCGCAACCCCCAGCCAGGGCAGGCCCAGCAGGAAACGTTTGATGGGGATCAGCACGTTGAGCAGGAGCGTGGTCTTGATCGCCTCGAGCGTGCCGAAGTAATTGACGTTGATCCAGCGGACGACCTCGTTCCAGAACGTGCCGGTGGAGAGCTGCCAGCCCCTGGGATAATTCTGCGCGGCGGGCACCAGCCAGGCCAGCACCCCCGCCAGCAGCAGCGTGGCCAGCGCGGCCCACAGATAGGGACGGCGCCGCGCATCCGCGCGCGGCCGGGCCGCCGCCTGGCTCAGCCGGTCGAGCGCCACGGCCAGCGCCACGATGGCAAAGCCCGCCTCGAGCCCCCCGCCGAAATCGAGCCGCCGCAGCGCGGCCAGCACGTCGAAGCCGAGCCCGCCGGCGCCGATCATCGAGGCGATGATGACCATGTTGAGCGAGAGCATGATCACCTGGTTGACCCCCACCATCAGCCCCTCGCGCGCCGAGGGCACCATCACGCGCCAGGTCAACTGCGCCCTTGTGCAGCCGACCATCCGGCCGAGATCGCGCACTTCGCCCGGCACGCGGGCCAGCGCCAGAAGGGTGATGCGCGTCATCGGTGGCATGGCGTAGATCACCGTCGCGAGGATCGCCGCGACCGGGCCAAAGCCAAAGAGGATCAGGATCGGCACCAGATAGGCAAAGACCGGGATCGTCTGCATCAGGTCGAGCACCGGCGTGATCGCGCGCGCCAGCCAGCGCCAGCGATACGCGGCGAGGCCAAGCAGGAGGCCGCCCGCGATGCCGATCGGCACCGCGATCAGGATCGAGGCGAGCGTGACCATCGCGCTCGTCCATTTCCCGAACACCGCGATGAAGCCGAAACAGCCCGCGACCAGCGCCGCCAGCCGTCCGCCGCCCGCCCGGTGGCCGATCAGCGCCACCAGCGCGATCACCCCCAGCCAGGACAGCGGCGGCCAGGACAGCGGCGGCCAGGCACCGAACCCTTCCGTCAGGAGCCCGCGCACGATCTGGTAGGGCGCGTCCACCACGGCCGCCAGCGCACGCGTCGCTTCGCGGAAAGTGAACAGGCCGAATGTCGCCTTGTTGAGCAGCCATCTGACAAAGTCGCTGATCCAGCGATCCACCGGCGGGGTCAGCAAATCGGGCCAGTCGAATGCCCAGGGCGCCAGCGGCTTGCCCCAGGTCAGCAAAGCCGCGAAAGCTGCCAGCGCCGGCAACCACAGCGCCAGCAGCCTCAGCGCCAGCAACCACAGCGCCGGGGCGGGCCGGCGGCGCGTCACGGGGGCGGGGCGCGCCGACATCGCCTCAGCCCGCCAGCATCAGGTCGATCACCGCCTGACGGTGCAGATGGCCGGTGACGCGGCCCGCACCATCGGTCACGGCCACGGCCTGCACATCGCCGGCAAACAGCGGCGCCGCCTCGGCCACCGTGGCGCGTCCTGCGATGCGCGCGGCGGGGGCGGGGCCCTCGGGCGGGGCCATGACGGTCGCCACCCGCACGACCTTTGCCCGTGGCACGGCTGCGGTAAAGGCGCGGACATAGTCCGTCGCGGGGTGCAGCACGATCTCTTCCGGCGTGCCGGCCTGCACCACCGCGCCATCCTTCATGATGGCGATGCGGTCGGCGAGGCGGATCGCCTCGTCGAAATCATGGGTGATGAACACGATGGTCTTCCTGAGCACCGATTGCAGGCGGATGAATTCGTCCTGCATCTCGCGCCGGATCAGCGGGTCGAGCGCCGAGAACGGCTCGTCGAGGAACCACAGTTCGGGGTCGGCGGCGAGGCTGCGCGCGATGCCCACGCGCTGCTGTTGCCCGCCTGACAACTGGCGCGGGAAAGACTCCTCGCGCCCTTCGAGCCCGACCAGCGCGATCATCCGGCGCGCGGTCTCTTCGCGCGCAGCCCGCGCCATGCCCTGCACCTCGAGCGGAAAGCAGACGTTTTGCAACACAGTCATATGCGGCAGCAGGGCAAAGTGCTGGAACACCATCCCCATCTTGTGCCGGCGCAGCGCGATCATCTCGACCTCGGTCGCGGCGAGCAGGTTCTGCCTGTGAAAGATGATCTCGCCGGCGGTCGGCTCGACCAGCCGCGACAGGCAGCGCACCAGCGTCGATTTGCCCGACCCCGACAGGCCCATGATGACGAATATCTCGCCTTCGCCCACCGCCAGATCCACGCCGCGCACCGCCGTCACGAGGCCTGCGGCCCTCAGCCGGTCCGGCGTGGCGGAAGTGCCCAGCGCGCGCAGGGTTTCGGCCGCGCGCGGGCCAAAGAGCTTCCAGACATTGCGGCACAGGAGTTTGGGTTCGGACACGTCAGGCTCCGCAACGTCGGGCAAGAAGGGGTGGGTGGATCAGTCGGTGATCCAGGCGCGCCAGCGGTCCTCGTTAGTGGCCATCCAGTCGGCGACCACCTCTTCCACCGTCGCGCCCTCGAGGTCCACGGCGGTAATCATGGCGCCCATTTCCTCGTTGTTGATGTTGAACGCGGTGATCGCGGCATGCGCGCCCGGCCAGTTCGTCTCGAGCCCCGACCAGGCGACCTTCCAGATCTCGCCAAAGGGTTTGCCGCAGTCATGGGCGAGGTCGGGGTTCAGCCCCCAGGCGGGGTCGGTGTAGCATTCGGGCGTGTATTGCGGGAACTGGACCCAGTTGCCCTCGTATTTCGCGGGGGCCCAATGCGGCGCGTAGATCCACAGCAGGATCGGCGCCTGGCGCTGGATCGCGCTTTCCAGCTCGGCAAAGAGCGCCCCATCGGTGCCCGCATGGATCACCTCAAAGGGCAGGCCCAGCGCCGCGACCCGCTCTTCATCGAACCCGCCCCAGGTGACGGGCCCGCCCAGATAGCGGCCTTTCGGCGCGGTCTCGGCGGTGGCAAAGGCTGCGGCGCAGTCCTCGGACAAAAGCGCCTCCCAATTGGGCAGGCCGGGGCAGAGCGCCTCCATATAGGAGGGATACCACCATTCCTCGATCGCATCGAGCCCGGTCGGCCCGAGGTTTTGCACATTGCCGGTGGCGAGTGCCGCATCCATCGCCTCGCGGCCCGTCGTCTCCCAGATCTCCATCGCCAGATGCAGGTCGCCGGTTTCGAGCCCCGCGAACTGCGCGAGGTAGTCGGCCTGCACATATTCGACCTTGTAGCCGTCCTGTTCCAGAATGCTGCCCATCAACCGCGAGGTGATGAGATGCCCGGTCCAGTCATGCAGCGTGATGCGGATCGGGTCGGTGGACTCCTGGGCCAGCGCCGGGAGCGCGGCCAGCAGCGCGAGGGCCGACGCGGCCCCCAAACGTCGGATCGTCGTCATGTCGCGCCCCCCCTGACAGGCTGGTTTCATGACACCAAAGTAACGGCGCGGGGCGCGGACATGTCAACCGTGCAATATTGCCCGATGTGGGGTTTTGTGTCTTTGATGACCGGATATGACCGTTTGCGCCGCGCCTGCCTGCTGCTGCGGCACGCCAGGAGGCCCGGCCGATGCTCTCGAAACGCCATGCCGACATCCTGCGCATCCTCGATGCGCAGGGCACCGTGACGGTGGCGGCGCTGGCGCGTGCCCTCGACGTGTCGCAGGAAACCATCCGCCGCGACCTGCGGCCGCTTGCGGACAGTGGCGCGCTGCTGCGGATGCATGGTGCGGTGAGCCTCGCCGGGCCAATGGGCGAGGCGCCGTTCCGCCGCCGGATGCGCGAGAATGCGGCCGCCAAGCAGGCCATCGCGCGCGCCTTTGCCGCGACGGTGCGCAATGGCGATGTGCTGATGCTCGATACGGGGACGACGACCAGCTTTGTCGCGCGCGCGCTCGCGGGGCGCAAGCGGCTGACGGTCATCACCAATTCGACCGATGTGGCGCGCACGCTCGCGGTCACGGGCGACAACCGCGTCTATCTGGCGGGCGGCGCGCTGCGCGGCGAAAGCGGCGCGGTGCTGGGCCGCGCGGCGCTGGAGTTCGTGGCGGGCTACCAGGCGCAGGTGGCGGTGATCTCGGCCGGGGCGGTCGATGCGGACGGGGTGATGGATTTCGACCCCGAGGAGGCCGATTTTGCCCGCGCCCTGCTGGCGCGTGCCGAACGTCGGGTGCTGGTGACGGACGCGACCAAGTTCGGCCGGCGCGGGCTTGTGCTGGTCGCGGGGCTCGACAAGCTGGACCATCTCATCTGCGATGCCCCACCCCCACCCGCCATTGCCTCTGCCCTCGGAGCGGCCGGCGCGGCGGTCACCTGCACGTCGGCGGCCGAGGCGGGCGAGATCTGACGCAAATCCCTCTGGACACCCCCCCGCGCCTCGCCTAGAAGGCCTGCACCCGACGCGGCACCAAAGGCCGCGCCTCCCGTGCCCGGGTAGCTCAGGGGTAGAGCAGTGGATTGAAAATCCTCGTGTCGGTGGTTCGATTCCGCCCCCGGGCACCACTCAAAAAGCTGAAATGGCTGGTTTTTGTGGTCATCTCTGGTCCCTGCTCGGATCGGGTTTGGCGCTTTTCGGCGACAGGTCTGACACTCTTCGCCCGCCTTGCGTTCTCTCTTTCCAGCGTCGCCAAGGTCTCGCGGTTCCTGTCGGCAAGGTTGGCGGAGCGCGAATAATGCCGCACCCTTGCCGCGCCCGGCCTCAGGGCTTAGATCCTCCATCAAAGACGAGGATACCCATGGCCGACGCACCGCCCATCGCCGCCGAACAGGAGCGCGCGAAATCCAAACGCATCGGGGCGCTGGCCGCACTCTGGCCGTTCCTGCGGCCCTACCGCCGGATGCTGGCGGCGGCCACTGCCGCGCTGACCGCCACGGCCATCGTCTCGCTGATCCTGCCGCTGGCCGCGCGCCGCGTGGTGGACAATTTCGAAACCGCCGACAGCCTGCTGCTGGACCGCTATTTCCTCTCCGCGCTGGGCATCGCGGGCCTGCTCGCCGCCGGGTCGGCGCTGCGCTACTACCTCGTGACACGGCTGGGCGAACGGGTCGTGGCCGATATCCGCAAGGCGGTGTTCGACCGCATGATCGGGATGAGCCCGGCCTTCTACGAAAAGATCATGACCGGCGAGGTGCTGTCGCGCATCACCACCGATACCACGCTGGTGCTCTCGGTGATCGGGTCCTCGGTGTCGATCGCGCTGCGCAACCTGCTCACGCTGGTGGGCGGTCTGGTGCTGCTGCTCATCACCTCGGCCAAGCTCACCGGCCTGGTGCTGCTGATCGTGCCGGCGGTGATCGTGCCCATCGTGGTGCTCGGCCGCCGCCTGCGCCGGCTCAGCCGCGAGAACCAGGACTGGATCGCCTCTTCCTCCGGCTCCGCCTCCGAGGCGCTGCTGGCGGCGCAGACCGTGCAGGCCTTCAGCCACGAAGGGCCGAGCCGCGCCCGCTTTGCCACGGTCACGGAAAAGAGCTTCGACAGCGCGCGCAACCGCATCGGGGTGCGCGCGGCGATGACGGCGATCGTGATCTTCCTGATCTTCTCGGGCGTGGTGGGCGTGCTCTGGATCGGCGCCCATGACGTGCGTGCCGGGACGATGAGCGTGGGCGAACTGGTGCAATTCGTCATCTACGCGGTGATCGTGGCGGGCGGCGTCGGCGCGCTGACCGAGGTCTGGGGCGAATTGCAGCGCGCCGCCGGCGCGACCGAACGCCTGGTCGAACTGCTCGGCGCGCAGGACAGCGTCGATGATCCGGCGCATCCGGTGGCCCCGCCCGACCTTGCGGCCGGCGACATCACCTTTGAGGATGTGGTGTTCCGCTACCCGTCGCGTCCCGGCGTCTCGGCACTCGACGGGGTGAGCTTCACCGTGCGCCCCGGCGAAACCGTGGCCCTTGTCGGACCCTCGGGCGCAGGCAAGACCACGATCATCCAGCTTCTGCTGCGCTTTTACGACCCGCAGGAGGGCACGATCCGGCTTGGCGGCACCGACCTGCGCGCGATGGCGCGCGGCGCCTTTCGCGCCCGGATCGCGGTGGTGCCCCAGGATCCGGTGATCTTTGCCGATACCGCGCGCGAGAACATCCGTTTCGGCCGCCCCGCCGCCACCGATGCCGAGGTCGAGGCCGCCGCCCGCGCCGCCGCCGCGCATGACTTCCTGATGGCGCTGCCCGAAGGCTATGACAGCTACGTCGGCGAACGCGGCGTGATGCTCTCGGGCGGGCAGCGCCAGCGCATCGCCATCGCCCGCGCGATCCTGCGCGACGCGCCGGTGCTGCTGCTCGACGAGGCGACCAGCGCGCTCGACGCCGAAAGCGAACGCGCCGTGCAGGATGCGGTCGAACGGCTGTCGGCGGGGCGCACCACGCTGATCGTCGCCCACCGGCTGGCGACCGTGAAACAGGCCGACCGCATCCTGGTGTTCGAGGCCGGCCGCATCGTGGCGCAGGGGACCCATGACGAGCTTGTGGCGCAGGGTGGCCTCTACGCCCGCCTGGCCCGCCTGCAATTCACCGAAGGCGTCGCGGCAGAATGACCCTGCCCATCTTTTGGCCCCAAATATCCCGGGGAGTTTGAGGGGCAGAGCCCCTCATCGCCACCTCCATCCCGCGGCGGCGCCCGACCTTTGCACTTGCCAAACCGGCCGTTTCGCTGCGTCATGCTTGAACCGGCGGCGCGCGCTTTGCATCGTGGCGGGACAAGACAATCAACCCGCCGGGGGACAAGGGGCGGGACTTCAGACCGGGAGAGGAGACCGCGATGACCTATGCGACTGTCGCTGACCGCGATGCGATCGAGAACGAACAGCCCTGGGCCGCGCGCGACATGCCGGTCACCACCTATGCCATGCTGACGCGCACCGCGACGGCCCATGGTGCGCGCGATGCGATCAGCTACCAGCTCCTCTCCGACCCCGCGTCGAAAAAGGAGACCTTCACCTGGACGCAATTGCACGCAAAGGTCTGCCAGACCGCCAACCTGATGCGCAGCCTCGGCGTGGGCGAGGGGGATGTGGTGGCGTATCTCTTGCCCAATTGCAACGAAACCGTGCTCACCTACCTCGGCGGCCAGATCGCGGGGATCGTGAACCCGATCAACCCGCTGCTGGATGCCGAACAGATCGGCGCGATCCTGCGCGAGACCGGGGCCAAGGTGCTCGTCACCCTGCGCGCCTTTCCCAAGACCGATGTCGCGCAGAAGGCGGCAAAGGCGGTGGCGCTCGCGCCCAATGTCAAGACCGTGCTCGAGGTCGATCTGCTGCGCTATCTGGGCGGCATCAAACGCTTCATCGTGCCGCTGGTGCGGCCCAAGAACCCCGTCACGCATCAGGCCCGCGTGCTCGATTTCAACGCCGAAATCGCGAAACAGCCCACCAGGCTCGCCTTTGCCGACAGCACGGGCGACCGGGTGGCGGCCTATTTCCACACCGGCGGCACCACCGGCATGCCCAAGGTCGCGCAGCACCGCTATTCGGGCATCATCTACAACGGCTGGCTCGGCCAGCGGCTGTTGTTCACGCAAGAGGATGTGCTGATCTGCCCGCTGCCGATGTTCCACGTCTTTGCCGCCATCGTGGTGATGGGCGCGTCGATCACCTCGGGCGCGCATGTGGTGTTCCCCACCCCGCAAGGCTACCGCGGCGAGGGGGTGATGGACAATTTCTGGAAGCTCGTCGCGCGCTACAAGGTCACCTTCATGATCACCGTGCCCACCGCCATGTCGGCGCTGATGCAGCGGCCCGTCAATGCCGATATCTCGACGCTCAAGATCGCCTTTTGCGGCTCCGCGCCGCTGCCGGTCGAGCTTTACAAACGTTTCGAGGCGGCGGCGGGTGTCACCATCTGCGAAGGCTACGGGCTGACCGAGGCGACCTGCCTGGTGTCGATCAACCCGCCCGACGGCGAAAAGAAGATCGGCTCGATCGGTATCCCCTTTCCCTATAGCCATGTGCGCATCATCGACGTGGCGACGGGGATGGATTGCGAGACCGACCGCGTGGGCGAGATCTGCGTGGCCTCGCCCGGCGTCTTTGGCGGCCAGACCTATACCGAGACCGCCAAGAACAAGGACCTGTTCTACCACTGGCCCGAGGATGACGCCTGGTATCTGCGCACCGGCGATCTGGGCCGGCTCGACGGCGACGGCTACCTGTGGATCACCGGGCGTGCCAAGGACATCATCATCCGGGGCGGCCACAACATCGACCCGGCCGAGATCGAGGAGGCGCTGGCGGGCCATCCGGCCATCGCCTTTGCCGGCGCCATCGGCCAGCCCGACGCCCATGCGGGCGAGGTGCCCTGCGCCTATGTGGAGCTGGTGGACGGGGCCAGCGTGACCGAGGCGGAGCTGATGGAATATGCCACGGCCCATGTCAAGGAACGCGCGGCGCATCCCAAGCATATCGAGATCCTGCCCGAACTGCCCAAGACGGCGGTCGGCAAGATCTTCAAGCCCGACCTGCGCAAGCGGGCGATCACACGGGTGTTCAACGCGGCGCTGGCCAATGCCGATGTCGCGGCCGAGGTGGCAGAGGTGGTCGAGGACAAGAAGCGCGGCCTCGTGGCGCGGCTGGTGCGGACCGGGACCGTCAGCGACGAGGATATCGTCAAGGCCCTGGGCGCCTATACGATGCCCTGGGACTGGGCGGCCTAGCGCGGTGTCCGCCGCGCCGGCCGTGGCGCGGGGTGGCGGGTGCGGATGCCTCCGGCGGGAGTATTTCCGGCACAAAGAAGCCGGGGGCCGTCAGAGAGACCACAGCAACGCGGCGGTTGGCTGACGCGGTCGGGACTGCGCGGCAGGAACACGAGAGGCAGGATCATGACACGTCGCCCGATGACTGTTTCCGCGCTCGACGCTTTGGGGCGCGTGCGGCTGTCGCGATCGTTTTTCCTGCGCGAGTTCCTCTACAGCGAAGTCGCCGCTCTGCACGGCATCCCCAATATTCCCGATGATCCCGACCTTGCGGTCATGGTGGGGCGGCGGCTGTGTGAGGATCTGCTCGAGCCGTTGCAGGCGACATTCGGCAAGGTGGTGGTGCGCTCGGCCTACCGGTCCTGCGCGGTCAACGGGTTCTGCAATGACCAGCAGCGGGCGGGCAAGGCGGGGTATAGCTGCGCGAGCAATGAGGCGAGTTATGCGGGGCATATCCGGGACCGGCGCGATGCACAGGGGTTTGCGGGTGCCACCGCCTGTATCGTGATCCCCTGGTTTGCCGACCGGTTCGAGGCGGGCGCAGACTGGCGGGCGCAGACTGGCGGGCGCAGACTGGCGGGCGCAGACTGGCGGGCGCAGACT